>JAEEGL017086906.1_pt1 | contig 36345 bp, 31 predicted proteins | sample 9134231 | NCBI WGS metagenome assembly JAEEGL01 (sample SAMN16246548, study PRJNA631951) | gut metagenome | biome: gut microbiome; feature: rumen; material: fiber-attached | host: Bos | place: Iran: Karaj | collected 2018-10 | reverse complement strand
TTTCTTCGTAATGGTCGAGGAACAATTCCTGAAGTGTATTCCGTTTCATAAAACCATTATGAAAGATTTAAGGCAAAAAACAACCCCAACCCCTCATGAGTGAGGGGCAGGGGAGTTGAAGTGCCGCAGGCACTTTTTTATGAAACAATGAATAAATTTTGAAATCTGAAATGAGTTTTTTATTTATTGAGAGTGATAATGACATAATAAGATGGAATTAGTATATTATTCTGAAGTATAATATATGATATAGCAGTTAATATTAAACAAAATAATGTTTTGTGGAACAAATGACATGGTTGTTGAGATATGGTAAATACATCATTCATAAAAAAAGAAGAGCCGATAAAGATTCGAGGATATATATTTGATGAGTGTGTATGTTTACTTGTTGAATCTTTGTTGTATATGTATGACAAGAAAGATAAAAAATGGAATAGAATTGCTTTAATTCCGAAGGAAATATCTATGATTAGAAATCATGGCTTTAACTTAGTTGTGTTAGGCAAAGAGATTTTTGTTCTATCAGAGAGAGGTCCATATTTATGGTGTATTAATATCAATTCTCTTGAAGAAGAATTGATATGCTTTTCTTCAGACATAAATGATGACGGATTTAATTATATGATTGGGAATGCCAATGAATTAACCATCGTTTCTATTTTTGGGGATGAAATAACTAGAATGTGTAATGATAGGACGATTCAAACACATACTAGTTGGAAGAAAGATGTTGCTGAAAAAACAAGCAGAAAAAAATATAAAAAAGCTAAGCCATACGATTATTGCTTATGCAATGGAGCTATATATTTAAACGTTATAATTGATGATTCTTCTAACATTTGCATATTAAATGAGCAGGATTATTCGCTAATAGATGTCATTGATTTGGGAATTAGAGGGAATATTCAGGGAATTATATGTATTGGTAGGAGAATATGGTTTACCAATATCTTGAATAAGTCTCAGAAACTAATTGAGTATGATTTGGATAATAGAAGTGTTGTCAAGGAATTTGATTTACCTGGTGAATATGGAATTAGATTATACCTTAGGAGATTTAATAATACTATTGGGATAATTGGTTCAAACGGAACATTTGTAGCTTTTGACTTGGCTACGAGAAAGTATAAATGTATCATTAAGCTTGATGCAATACCACTTTTTATAGATTCATTTTGTCAAAACGGAACAATATTATTACAGAAACAGAAACAAATGTTTCGAATAAATGAAAATGGAGCGATTATGCAGACGTTTCCATTAGACATGCCATTAAGCTGCTTGGATATATTTATAGAAGATATTTGCATGGATTAATATGGATTTTTGGGAACTAGTGATTTTCGTTAAACAATAATTTATCTAGTAAAAATGGAGGATAGATAATGATGAGTAAGGTAATAAAAAAAAAATACAACACTCAGCATTTCTATTTAGAAGAAGATAAGAGAAAGAAACTTGTAAGATATTACGAGACTGGTATTAATAAGAAGAACACAATAGATTATAGGACGTATGATCAAGGGATAGTTATTCCATATATAAAAAACAAAGATAGTAATAATTCCTACTTGGGAGGTGTGCTGGATCAAGATGGAAATTATGCCAGGGAATCACAGATACGAGTTGATGTTGGAGGGGGATATTATTGTTCTGAAGTAAGATATGAAGATAGTGTTGTTGTATATTGCGGAAGTGACTTTGCTCATTGGGGACATTTTTTGGTAAATGTAGTTCCTAGGTTATGGATAGCTAATTATGGCAATATTAAGAAAGAAAAATATGTAATAATACGAGAAAAAGATGGCAATAACACTGGACTACTTAAGAATGAAAAAATTTTTTTAAATTATCTTGGTATTTTAGATAAAGTCATGATAATAAATCGCCCCACTAGATTTCGGACTGTTATAATTCCTGAAGTAGCATATTGGGGATCTGGAAAGTTTTTTTACATGGGAGAAAGTATCTTTCATGAGTTCTATTTAAATACTATAAATTTTGTAAAGGACAAGATAATACATTTAGCATCTAAAAATTTAGAGAATAAGAAGTTATATCCAAAGGTTTTCTTGAGTAGAAAAGAGCATGGGGTGTTACCCATAGAGAGGAGCTTTGAGAAGAATGGATATGCAATATTTTATCCTGAAGATATTTCACTTGAAACCTTGGTTTGGGTACTGAATAATGCAGAATCAATTGTAAGTTTTTGTGGAACATGCCAACATAATATGCTTTTTGCTCAAAATGAGGCCAATATTATTATACTTGAGAGGAGGATTCCATTTTCAGCGTATCAATTAGATATTGATATATTAAAACAATTGAAAACATCATACTGTAATGTGCAATATTCATTATTTCCATCAAGTAAGGGGATGTTGACTTATACACAGAATTTTAATGTCTTTGCTCAGAATCAACTTGAATCGCTTGTCTACGGGAAGGAAGATATTCAATCAATAATTTATGATGATATTCTAGATTGTTTAGGCAGACAAAATAGGATAAGTGGTTTGGGGACTGGAATAATAGATGATTATTGGGATTCGTTGAAAGAAGATATTGATAATATAGCGTGTTGTTTTCCAGTTATAGGTCGTTATTTCAAGGATTATTACCAAGATGAAGAATGGTGGAATAAAACATTAAGTTCAGTTTTACTGGAACTAGGTATTTGCTATAAAGGGTGGGATGAATCCAATGAAGCTGTTTTTGAGAGAAATCTTTTTAAGGTTATAGAAAAAGCGCTTGATCAAGGATACAAGGATTTTGTAATTTTTCCATTTGGAGTAAATGGACTAAGAGTAAAAAGAATATTAAAGGAACGGTACAATATTCTCCCTAAAGCTATTTTTGATAATACAGTATCTATGTATAATACGGATATTTTAAAAAGTGAAAAAATTAAACTCTATTCAGCAGATGATACTTGCATGCTTTTGACAGCCAATATTCCAGAATGTACTTATATTGCAAGGAATTGTTTTGCTGACGAGTCTATTTTTGGGTGGCATACAGTAGTATAAGGATTCATTATGAGAACAAAAACAATAGTAATTATTCTTGGAATGCATAGAAGTGGGACTTCTCTTTCTACACAGCTGATTAATCGATTTGGGGCATATATCGGAGAAAAGAAAGACTTATCGCCCCCATCTGTTTACAATGCGGATGGAAATTTTGAGAATGTAAAAATTGTAAAGCTCAATAACAGCTTTCTGAAAGCGTATGGTCATAAGTGGTATTCGCTTGGTAATTTTACTTATGACTTTGATGATCAGAGAACATCTGAATATTTATATACATTGAAAAAAACGTTAAAGGAAATGCTGAAAAATAATGATGTTATAGCTATAAAGGATCCACGTATTTGCTTGTTGCTTCCTCTTTGGCAGAAAACTATTGATGATTTGTCTTTGAAAGCGAAATATATATATGTTGTTAGAAATTACATGGAAGTAGCTAGATCTCTTCAAGAAAGGAATGGTTTTCCTATCGGGTATGGACTAAAGTTGTGGGGTAAATATAATTTGGCGGTTCAAGAATATCTATCGGATAAAAATCATTTATTGCTATATTATGATGATCTTATGAAGAATGATGCCAAAGATAAGATTATTTATGAATATATTTTTGAAAAAGCATATCAGAAGAGTAATGACGGTATAAACGTTAGAAAGTCGGGACTAAGACATTGGAAAACAGATAATAATGATGATGGTGATAATAGTGTTTTTGCCCGTTTGTATATGTGTGAAATCCCTACAACAGATTTGCTAAAACTTGAGTATTTATTCTTACCTCATAAAGCGGTTCTTTTTGATATTGGGGATGATAATACAGGAGATTTATACATTTATGGTGCTGGAATGAGAGGAAGAGAGGTTTCTGATTATCTTGAATCTATTGGAATTGCTGAATATAGATTCATCGACAGAGATAAAACTAAGCGAGATAAAATAATAAATGGACATGAAATAGTTTCAATAGATAAGGTTGCTACTAGATCAAGGATAATAATAGCTATTGAAAATAGGACGATTTGTGAAGAACTTATGGAAATACTATCAGAAATAGAAGGAGTAGTAGTAGCTAATTATAGAAATATTTTGAAAAACGAGTGACTTATATAGTTATATGAGGAGTAGGGATGACTATAGATGCAATATACAATGAGAATGAGTTATATAAGATAATTATATGGGGAGCTGGGATAGCAGGAAGAGATGTGTTCCAGACAATTATGCAATGTTATCCGAATATAGAAATAAAAGCTATAGTTGATTCCGAGAAAAAATATATTATTGGTATGGAGTATCTGGGAGATATTGTACAGCCGGTAACAACAATTAAAAATGAAGAATATGATTATATAGTTATGGCAACAAGTACTAGGGCTTTCGAAGAACAGATGATGAATTATTTGAGCTCTATTGGAATAGATAATAACAAGATTCTGCGCTATGAGCCTATTGCTCCATCAAAACTAATCTTTCTGTGGGCTCAAAAAGATATATTTGTTCGAGAATTCTTTCTTGATATAATTAATAGTTTTGTTAATGATGAAGAAGAGCAATTAACAAGAACAAGGAAAAACGTAGAAATACTTAGTAATCGAATTAAGAATCTTCAGTATCATGAGAATTCACGAGAGTGGTATGTTTCTAAAAATGGAAAGTGCGTATACCTAAATATTCCTAAGTCAGCTGGGACATCAATTATAAAATGCATTTGTGAATTGGAAGAAAGTACAGGTGTACAAGCTATTGCTAAGGAAAAAAACTATAGATATAGTTATAAACTTCCAGATAATATGAATTGTTATAAATTTACTTTTGTACGGAATCCTTTTATTAGATTATTGTCATGTTATAAAAATAAAATAGAAGGTAGGGAAAAAACTTATTTTTATGAGAATGCTAATTATTTTGCGTTGAAAGGAATCTCTGAAGATTTAGGGTTTGACAGCTTTGTAGAGACAGTATCCAAAATTCCAGATAAATGGAGTGACATACATTTTAAATCTCAATGTAATTATATTTTTGATGAAGAAAAAAAGGCTGTTGTTGACTATTATGGAAGAGTTGAGAATATTTATAAAGATTTCGAAGTCATTAGAAAAGAATATATGTTGCCTGAATTAGGTCATCAGAATCAAAGTGAATACTATGATTTGGACGATTACTATACCGAAGAATTAGTTGAGAAGGTATATGAGAGATATAAAGATGATGTAGAGTTGTTGGGATATCATGACGATTATATAAGATTGTTGGAGCGTTATAAGCAAAAATGAAGAAAAAAAACATTGCGATTATAATCCCTACACTTGGGTATGGTGGCGCCGAGAGAGTTGCACAACTATTGGGAGATCATCTTTGTAAGTGTGGACATAATGTTTTTTATTTTTTAACGGGAAAGAAAAAGGAGCATGTATATCCGGTCAATGGTAAGGTAATAGACATACAGGAACTGGTTGGAAGCAATTATTCCGATGAAGTGGCCGGGATATTTAGGTATGTATTAGCCTTAAGAAAGGAAAAGAGAAAGTATAGAATACAAGCTTCTGTTTCTTTCATGGGATGGTGTAATTTATTAAATATACTATCGAAAGGTAGTGACAGAATCATATTGAGTATTCACACAACCTTATCCGCCAGAAACGATACTGTAGGATTACCTTATGATAAAAGGGTGATCAAAAGTCTGTATAATCTTTCTGACTATGTGATTGCCGTAAGTGAATTTTCCAGAATTGACCTTATCAGCAATTATGGAATGAATGAGAATAAAGTAAAAACTATTAATAATCCGGTTGTCATTAGAAAGAATATAAGTGAAAAAGATTGGGAATATGGTAATGATTGTGTTGTATGCGTGGGCAGATACGATCCAGTAAAACAGCATGATAGGATTATTAAGGCATTTTCATATGTGCACCAGCATAATAATAAAGCGAAGTTGATTCTAGTTGGTGATGGTAAAAATCGAGATTATCTTGAATTTATTGCAGGTGCATTGAATATTAAGAATAATGTAGTATTTACTGGCTTCACAGATAATGTGGGATATTATCTGTTACATTCTAAAGTGTTTGTGATGGCTTCTCGTACAGAAGGATTTCCAGTGTCTATGACTGAAGCTATGGCCTATAGTATCCCAATTGTTTCAACTGATTCGCCGGGCGGTTGTAAAGAAATATTGGGCGGAGAAGGAAAAATAACTGAAGTTACTGAATGCAAATACGGAATAATGACGCCGTATATCTTTGGGAAAGCAGGAAAAGGAAAAGAACTGGACGAAAATGAGCTAATGCTCGGAAAGGCAATTCTGAAACTGTTATCTGATCAAAAACTATATGAGCATTACTCTGCGATGTCTGCGGAAAGAACTAATTCCTATGAGTATGAAAAAATTATGAAAGAATGGGATGCTGTTATTTCATAACTAAAGATTAAAATTATTATCTCTTTGTGTTTCGTTTGTTTTGTGAGAAAAGAGGCTTATGAACATTGCTATTTTGATTCCTTCTCTTGACATGGGAGGCGCCGAAAGAGTGTCCCAATTATTGGGAAATCACTGGATTGAACAGGGACATAAGGTTTATTACATATTGACAGATGTCAGAAGGAAAGTGGTCCATGATGTTAAGGGTGAAATAATCTTTTTAGATATCCCGTACCTTGCATTGAGTGGAACAGCTGGTTTTGCTTTGCTTTTAAATGGCATTAAAGAGGTGAAAAAAGTTAAGCGAAAATACAAGATAGATATTTCCATTTCTTTTATGGAGTGGAGCAATCCGCTTAATGTTATGTCAAAATGCGGAGATAAGGTGATTCTTGGAGTTAGGACTGCGTTGTCTAAAAGAGATGATTTTCATGGATTTCATTTTGACAAAAGATTTATTAAGTTCATATATGCAATGGCAGATGCCATAGTAGCAGTCAGTGAGTTCTCGCGTGGAGATATGATTGAAAATTATGGGTTAAATCCAAGGAAAATCGTAACGATTCCTAATGCTGCAATAAGGCCTTCTGATTTTTGTGACGAGAAAGAATGGCTATATGGAGATAAGTGCGTGATTTGTCTGTCGCGTTTTAATGCAGTTAAGCAACTAGATAGGATAATAAGAGCATTTTCTGTTGTTGTAAAAAGAGAACCTAAGGCCAGATTGGTTATTCTTGGCGAGGGCGGATTAAAAGATTATCTCGTCATGATATGCAATCGTTATAACTTGTCTAAACATGTAATATTTGAAGGGTACACATATTCTCCAGGCTATTATTTAAAGCATGCCAGAGCCTTCGTTATGGCATCTAAGGCTGAAGGCTTCCCAAATGCAATGGCGGAAGCTATGGCTTGTGGTGTCCCTGTGATAACGACAGATTCTCCGGGAGGTTGTGGCGAAATTGTCGGAAAGAATCAGAGTAGTTCTGAGATACAGTATTGTGAATATGGAATTCTTACACCATACATTAAAGGTAAAGCACCCAGGTCATTAGAACTTGAGCCGGAAGAAGTGCTTCTGGGGGAGGCTATGATGGAAGTGCTGGAGAATGATGAAGTCTACCAACACTATCATGAGGCTTCGCTTTCAAGAGCAGAGTATTACAGCAAGGAAAGAGTAATGAAGATGTGGGATGGTATTGTATCGAGAGGATAGATGAGAAAATACTATATTTTTGGTGTTTCTTATGAAGGAGTGCTAGCAGAATATAATCTTTGTAAATGTATCAACATCTAAGGGTATGTTGATAATTATGCAGAAGGAACTACTGGTTCTAGACAGTATAAGATCCAGAGGTTGTCAGAAACGAATGGATGCTGAAGAATATATCCGAGAATATATATGGTGGAACAAGAATAACTATAACAATTAGCATTAGCATGAGGAGGAATCTTTTTTGGCAAAAATAGTTAAGGATCTATTATTGTTACTAACAGGTTTTGTTGCCGGAGCTACCACTGATGAGTTTACCCTTGGCAAGATGAGAAAGAAATCAATTGATAAAGCTGTCGATATGAACAAGAAGTTTTCGGAGTTTTATTCTATCCTTTTAAGGTGGCTGAAGGTTCGTCAGGAAGGCCGTAGCGTAGCGACTTATTTAAGTGGACAGGGCTATAAGCGTATTGCAATTTATGGTATGAAAGAACTTGGTGTGGCGCTTCTTGATGAGCTTAAAGGGAGCGAAGTTAAGGTCGCTTATACGATAGATATGGATGCAGATAATATCTATGTTGCAGCAGATGTATACAAACCTGACGAGGAGTTGGAACCTGTTGATGCCATAGTAGTTACAGCAGTTCATTATTATAAAGATATTAAGAGTAACATGGAAAAGAAGATGAACTGTCCTGTTTTATCGCTAGAGGATGTTGTCTGGGAGGCTTAATACATTTGGAGGACTTATGTCATTAGAAGGAGAGGTTAAGAAGCTTAAAGAAGAGAATATTAAGTTTAAGGAGTTTAATGAGCTTCTTCTGATGTGGCTACAGGATTACCAGGATGGAAGGAAAGTTGTAGGTTTTTTTCATAAGAATGGATATAAAAGCATGGCTATCTATGGCTTTGGTGATCTTGGATATGCACTGGCTGACGAGTTGGAAGGCTCGGATATCGAGGTTAAATATGTGATTGATAGAGCGGCTGACTTTGTGTACACAGAGCTTGAGGTATATAAGCCTGATGATAGTTTGCCGAACGTGGATGTTGTAGTGGTTACTGCAATTCATTATTATGATGAAATAAAGTCATATATGGAACATAGAGTATCATGTCCTATTGTTTCTTTGGAAACCGTGATAAGTGGGGTGTGATATGTCTTTTGCTGAAAATAGAAATCTTATAATGATGCCGGAATACCGATGGGGTGGAGCTGAGACACAGTTTAGGGCGTTTATCGATTATGCGCAGGAATGTGGCATGAAGATGGATGTAATCATTACCCATGGATTTGGTAATTATCTAGATGAGCTTCCTGTTAGTCAAATGAGTAATATTGGCTTTTATGAAATTAGTTGTGAAGAAGATCTGTTTTGTTTTTTGAATGACAGAGTGGATGGAATCTGCTATTCGACATGTCTTATTTATTTCCCGAAAGATTTACATTTTTATGATATGTTTCAGAAATTTGGTATAAAGGTTGTTTATTCTGAGAGAAATGATGGCTCGGAGATTTTGAACAATAAACGCTATTCTGAAATCCTCAGACACTGTCACGCTGTGACCAGTAATTCGCGCTATGCTGCTGCGCGGCTTGAGAATGGGCTGGGGGTAAAGGTTATTACTATTAACAATGGTATTGCAGAAAATCCGATGTTTCAGATTAAGGATAATCAGGATATTTCTAATATACTGGTGCCAGCCAGATTAGATAGGATAAAGAATCAAATGCGCGTTCTTAAGTTTTTAAAAGGATGTGATGAGAGGTATAGGGTTAAATTTGCAGGAAGGGCTCAGACCAAGTCCTATTATCTGAAGATGAAGCATTATATAGAGGATAATGGACTTACAGAGAGCGTAGAGATCTGTGGAGATACCAAGAATATGGACGAGCTATATGGATGGGCAGATCTGGTGCTTCTTCCATCTCTATGCGAGGGGACACCAAACGTAGTGCTGGAGACATATATGCTTGGAAGACCGGTTATAGCTGCGAATATTGAGGCAGAGCGTGGGCTTATCGATAGCAGGTTCCTTTATGATGTGAGGGATGAGGAAGGTATCGCCAAGTGTATTAGTGTTTTGAGAGAAATGTCTTTTGATGAGTATTCAAGGATAATCTATAAGAATAGAAAAACTGTTCTTGAGGAATACAGCATGAAGCAGATGTGTGAGAAATATGCTGATTTGATGGCAAGCAATGGAGACGGAGAATTGCTTAAATGAGAATTGCGGTTTACGGTACAGGAAATTATGCTGATAGATTACTGAAAACAATTGATGACGCTGATTACAATGTCGAGATAGTATACTTTGTTGAAAGCAGGAAGAGTAAGGATTATTTCGCGGGAAAGGAAGTTAGAAATGCTAATGAAATATGCTTTGACGATTTTGATAAGCTGGTTATTGCATATCACAACTACTACGAAATAGTGTCTTTTCTTAAGAAGACGAGAGAAAATTTTTACGTTAATAAAGAAAAGGTTGAAAGCGTTATTTCGTTCCTGGCTTCAGTAAGGTATTCGGCGTTTGAGATAAGTCCTTATAAATCGATAAAATTGTCATGTGGTTTGGAGTACATCTATACCAAAGAAGATATGGTAATTGGCGATAGCATGGCGGCATTTGATCTTAACTTCTCGGAATCACTGATAAAGACTTTCTTTGAGCTTACGGATAAGTATTATGGTGAAAAAGAACGGACAGGAGTATTTTTTGATATTGGAGCAAACATTGGTACTACTTCAATATATGTAAAAAGGCTGATGAATAGTAATTTGAAAGTTATTGCCATTGAGCCTGGAAAAAAGAATTATGAAATGCTGAAAGTGAATTGCATTATCAATCAGTGTGATGACATCATGACTGAAAATATCGGCATGGGCGAAAAAGCTGGCACAGGGTATTTTCATTATCATCCGGGTAATTCCGGTGGTTCACGCATTAGTGTAGGCAATAATAGTAGTGATGAAATAGTTGGTATTATGGCGCTTGAACAGTATTGTAATGAGCAGGGAATAGAGCCCGACGATATAGATTATATTTGGATAGATACCGAAGGTTTTGAAGCAGCTATTTTGGAAGGCGCGAGGGGAATTCTTCACAGGCATTCTGTTCCTTTATTACAAGAGTATAATCCAAAGGACTATAATAAGCGAAATCAGCTGGAGAGATATTTTGATACTATGAGTGAACTTTATAGCTCTTTTATCGACGTGGAAGAGTATGTGAATAGGGCGGATGTGAACGCAGATGTTAGCTATCCTATAGGTTCTCTACCTGATTGGACCAAGAACATGGGTGGGGGACAGGCAGATTTATTCTTCTTTTGATTCAATTAGAAACGTCCACGCTGATAGTAATAGTTCCTTGACAACTTCATACTTTACATCAGTAGTTTTTCTTGCAAAGCTTTTTCGATTGTGATATTTTAGATGAGCTGTCGCAAATCTGCTACAGTATCAATTCCAATCGGGAAAGGCTATGCATTCTGCATATGCTATTTTTCAATGAATTTGGTTTTTGAAGTATAAATGAAAGGGGCATATGTGCGTGCAAGAAGAAAAAGAAGAACAACGAGAGGGAAGGAATAAAGAAACTGTTATCGATAAAACATATTTGTCTAGCGGTGAGTTCAGAAAAAAGTTTGACAAATTATCAGAATCCAAGGAATTAAACAGGTTATTATATAAGCTGGCAAAAGAAATGCTTTATCATCGATCAGGGACTTTATTTGAGGATATGTATTGGATTGACGTAGAGGATAGTTCTGTAGTCGCAAAGATAACTGATAGCACTGTCGAAGGAAAAATTATCTATACTGAGTCTGTAAGGAAGATTATTACCGAGAAAAATGATCTTATAACGATTCATTCTCATCCATCTGGTTTCCCTCCAAGTGTGGCAGATTTTAATTCTAATTTTGAGCATGGCTATTCGAGAGGCATTGTAGTTGGTCATAATGGAAAAGTGTTTATGTATTGGAGCAATGAGTTGATTAGTGAACGCTACTTTGATCAAAAAGTTGCCCAATATAGGCAAAATGGATATAATGAAGATGAAGCTAGAATAGCGGTTTTGGAATAATGTAGGAAGCATTTCGATATTGAATACAAGGAGGTGACGGTAAATGAGTAAAGAGAAAGATATGTTTTTATATTTTGAAGATGATTCACATAGTGATTTGGAAGACTATATGAAAATGTCACCGGAGGACCTTGAAAGAAGTATAGAAATACTTTATCGAGATATGAAGAATAATCCTCAGAAAAAAGAACCTGTAAACAGTAAGGTGAAGTTTTTTATATAGTTGTTTAGATATTATTAGAACTCCTGATGTAAGGTATGAAGTCACCCTATATCAGGAGTTCTTGTTGTTAAGTAAGGTTATTGCTGACGTATATATTGTTGGAGGATGACTTATAGTGAAATTTGTTAATTGTTCATACGAAGAATTTATAAAAACAATAGGCCATAAAAAAGTAATTCAATTTGGAGCTTCCTCAGCGTGGCAGTATTTTTGGGGGCTTTTCCCAAATATTGGCACGGATATTGTAAACAAAACATCTATGATTGTAGATAATTCCGTGGAAAAGCAGGGGCATTCTTTTGAGGTTTTGAATCAATCCATTGACGTTAAGAGCCCTGATGTTTTATCTGAGCAGAGCAACTATGTAATTCTTATTACTGCAATTCTTGCGCATCACGAGGCCATATGTGAGCAGCTTCTGGGCATGAATCTGGGCGAAGATATTGAGTGTTATTCATTGTATTTGATGACGTTTAGTACGAGAAACGTAGATAATAGCGCAGTTGATAAGTATTTTAGTGATAGGAAAGATAAGATTATACCTGCCACGATTCACAGTTTCTGGTTTAGTGGCGAAGATAAGCCGGATTTATACAAAAGATGCATTGAGAGTTGGCACAAATATTGCCCGGATTTTAAGATAATTGAATGGAATACGGATAATTATGATGTTTCCCAAAATGCATACATGCTAGAGGCTTTTGAAAAGAGAAAATGGGCCTTTGTATCGGATTATGCCAGACTTGATGTGATATATCGTCAAGGCGGAGTTTATCTTGATATGGATGTAGAACTAACAAGTTCACTTGCTCCTTACCTCAGAGCGGATTCATTTTTTTGCAGACAGGAAGATGGGATGCTTGACCTTGGCTCAGGATTTGGAGCGCAAAAAGAAAACAAACTTATTGGAGAAATGCTGGATAGTTACAGAAACAGAAGATATATTATGCCTGATGGAAGTGTGGATAAGACTGCTCAGCCAGAACTTTTAAATCCAATTCTTCAGAAAAATGGTTTTGATAGAAAACATGATTCTGAAGTTGTGGGAAACAGCATAGTCCTTTCTAATGACTATATTACCTGCTATTCCGGAGATGAATCCGTTCGTAATGCCAAGCTTGGAATTCATTGGCATAATGGAAGCTGGCTTGAGGAAAAAGACAGAAATAATATTAAAGCTTCAATGGATGCCAGAGGAGCCTTGGTGGAGAAGTATTTTAATTTTCTGAATTATTAGTAAAAGCGGGAAGTGGGAAGCTCACTTCCCACTTTTGTGTTATAATATACCCATGGAGGATAAAAGGTTATGACATCGAAAGAAGCTGCAGAGAAATGGAAACTGTCAAAAAGACAGATAAACTCACTATGTGCATTAGGAAAGATACCTGCTGTTAAGCTTTCTAATGGCAGATGGGAAATACCGGATGACTATGAATATAATTCTGGTTCTGTAGCTGGCAGTGGGATGAAAGCCTTTATACCAAGGAAATATTTTAATATAGGTAATGACGGATTCAGGGCTATAAGAAATAGTGAGTATATAGATAAAACGGGACTTATTTCTTTCATGAATTCTTGTCTTACAACATCACGTAAGCTTATTTGTGTGAGTAGACCCAGAAGATTTGGAAAGTCTTTTGGCGCTAAGATGCTCTGTGCTTATTACAGCAAAGGGTGCAATTCCAGGAATCTTTTTAAGGGACTTGCGATTTCGAGAGATGCAATGTTTGAGGAACATTTGAATAAACATGATGTTCTTTATCTGGATATGACCTTTTTTATATCTACACTTAAAGAAAATGAAGATTTGATTGAGAAAATTGAAAAGGAAGTAATTGAGGATCTTTCAAATGAATGTCCGGAGATTAGCTGTAATGCAACTTTGATAGATTCCCTGGCGCAATTGGTTTCAGTTATAGGCAATAAACTAATACTGATCATAGACGAGTGGGATGCTCCATTTAGAGAGTTTAAGGATAAAAAGGATATCCTGGAAAAATATATTCAACTATTAAGATCTTTGTTCAAGAGTAATTTCACTGACAGACTTTTTGATGGCGTTTACATGACAGGCATTTTACCTATTAAAAAATATGGCCATGAATCTGCCATGAGTGACTTCTATGAGTATAGTATGGTCGAGCCCAGACCTTTGCAGGAATATATTGGTTTTACTGAAAAGGAAGTAAAATCTATTTGTAAAAAACATGATATGGATATTTCAGAGATGAAGGCCTGGTATGACGGATATCATGTAGGAAGTGAACATATATATAATCCTAAGTCTGTTATGGAATCTGTTCTTAGAGGAAAATTAAGTAATTACTGGACTAAGACAGAAACCTATGAATCCCTGAGGGATTATATTGATTTGAATTTTGATGGGCTAAAGGATTCTGTCATAGATATGATAGGCGGAGGGGCAGTTAAGGTTGACACGAATTCTTTTCAAAATGACCTTACTTCCATGAGGAGTAGAGACGATGTGCTGACACTTTTGATACATCTTGGATACCTCGCTTATGATGAGAATACTGAAACAGTATCAATTCCAAATGATGAGATAAAAAGTGAATTTATCAGGGCCATAAAGAATGGTAATAGAAAAGAACTAATGAGGGCTGTGCAAAAGTCCGATATGCTATTAAATGCTACCTGGAACATGGATGAGGATACTGTTGCACAACTTATAGAGGAAATGCATACGGATACTACTGCACCGAATTTTTATAATAACGAGCAGGCTCTAAGAAGTGTGATCAAAATGGCCTATATAAGCGGAATAGATTACTATACAAGAATTGATGAACTACCTACAGGCAAAGGATATGCAGATATGGTCTTTTGGCCCAAGCAGAATACATCATGCCCGGCACTTATTGTAGAACTTAAGTGGGATAAGACTAGTGAAAAAGCTGTTGATCAAATTTCGGAAAAGCTATACAGTTCAGTTTTTAAGAAGTTTACAGGCGTTATTCTGAAGGTAGGAATTAATTACAGCGTTAAGGATAAGAAACATTCCTGTAAGATTGAGAAAGTAGTGTGCGAATAAATGCTTTTCGAAGGTTAGTTTGTATGGGAGGGCGCTACTACTTGTGCTAAAATATAGTGCATAAAGTCGATATGTAGCTGAAATTACATAATATGTTTAATGGAGCAAAAGAATGGGGATATATATAAATTCACCAGAGCAGTTTTTTAAATATAGAGACCTTAAGGATAGCAAATGGTTTGTTGATAAAACATTACTTATAGATGAAGTATCTAGGCAGATAGGAACAGAACAGAAATATATTTGCATTACAAGGCCGCGAAGATTTGGCAAAACATATGCAGCAAATATGCTTGCTGCATATTATTGTAATGTGTCTGATAAAGATTCACATGAGCTTTTTGACAATCTTAATGTGTCAAAAACAAGTGATTATAATAAGCACATCAATAAATATAATGTTGTATTTATTGATTTTAGTAAGGTGGATGATGAATGCACATCCTATGAGGAGTATATAGGAAATATAAAAGCTATTTTAAAGGACGATTTAAGAGCTTTGTTTCCTGATGTGGCATATAGAGAAGGTAGTAATGTCATAGAAGATTTTAACAGGGTCTTTAATGAGCTTGAAGCTCGTTTCATCTTTGTTTTGGATGAATGGGATGCTGTTTTCCATATGAGCTTTATTAGTGAAGATGATAAGAAAAAATATTTGATTTTTTTAAGAAATCTTCTCAAGGATCAGGCTTATGTAGCTCTTTCTTATATGACAGGTATTTTGCCAATTGCCAAATATTCCAGCGGCTCCGAGCTTAATATGTTTATGGAATACAGTATGGCAGGCGGAACCAAGTTTGGAGAGTACTTTGGATTTCTTGAAAATGAGGTTAATGATCTATACCTGCGCTTTGTCAGCATAGAACAGAGACCGAGTTTCACAAGGACTGAGCTGGAAGAATGGTATGATGGATATAGAACTATTAAGGGAGATAAAATTTATAATCCAAGGTCTATTACAGCAGCTTTGACAGACAATCACATTGGTAGTTATTGGACCAGTGCAGGACCTTATGATGAAGTATCTTTTTATGTTAAGAATAATATTGATGAAATCAGAAATGATATCGCGGAGATGATTTCTGGTGAAAAGGTAAGATGCGAGGCAAAAGAGTACGCTGCTGTATCTATGAATTTGAAGACAAGAGATGAAATTTTGTCTGCTATGGTTGTGTATGGATTCCTGGCTTATGAAGATGGATATGTAAAGATTCCCAATATGGAACTGATGAAGCAGTTTGAGAATATGCTTTATAGAGAATCTGACCTGGGATACATATATCGTTTAGCAAAAGAATCTCAGAAAATGGTTGATGCTACTATTAACCAGGATACGGAAAGTATGTCTGAAATACTGGAATATGCCCATGATTCCGAATCTCCTATTCTTGAGTATAACAATGAAATAGAATTGTCATCGATTGTAAATCTTGTTTATTTATCTGCAAGAGACCAATATGATATTCAAAGAGAAGACAAAGGTGGAAAAGGTTTTGTAGATTTCATTTTTTATCCGAGAATTTCAGGTAAACCGGGCATTATTCTTGAGTTGAAAGTTGATGAAACGGCGCAATATGCTCTGAATCAGATAAAAGATAAGAATTACATTATGCGTTTTAAAGGAAAAATAGCCGAAAAAAGCGCTTGCGATGAAATTATTCTGGTTGGAATAAGTTATGACAAGAAAAACAAAAAACATCACTGTATAACAGAAAAGGTTATTTTGTAACAGGGCTATTATGATATTCATAAACTGTTCCTATGAAATATTCCTCCAAAAACTTAATAACAGAAAGATAGTTCAATTTGGAGCTTCCTCTGCCTGGGGATATTTTGCCAGCTCTTTTCCCGATATTGGGAGAGAGGTGGTGGATAAGACGTTGTGCGTTGTTGATAATTCCCCAGACAAGCAGGGAAGCTTTTTTGATATATGTGGCAGAAAAATAAAAGTAGAAGCCCCTGACATCCTTGAGAGGCTTTCTGATTTGGCCATGAAATTGTATTGGAGTATTACTTAATAGGAAAATCTTTAAATATGAGATTTGTAATGTGATATAGTGAAATTAATGTAAAAATATCCTTACTGTATGAAAAAAAACTCATATTATAATATTTTTATTGGATTATTATTTGCTATAGTGTATTATGAAATTGAATGATTTAATGTGGTTGATGCATTTTGTGAAAGGAACACCAGTTATGACACTATTTATCAACAACTTCAACAGTTATATTGATCATATGAAGATAAAGCAGATATATCTCAGCAAATTATGTGGTATTGAGAAAAATAAACTGTCTCGTATTTTAAATGGCTTACAGGATGAGACTGGGGCTGACATGGAGAGGCTTGCAGATGCTGTAGGAAAAAGGGTGGATTATTTTTTGACGGAGTCATTTGAACTTCCCCCTTTGGATGAGGCATCTCAAGGTAAAATCGCATTTTACGCTGGGAATCCATCCAAAAAGCAGGAGATAATGGCAAATGATCTTGTTGAGATGATAGAGAATATCGATCAGGTTCTTAGTGCCAAAAAAAGATTCGAAAACATAGGCAGGATTTGAGGATGGATATTGGAAGAATAAAGAAAATCGTAGATTACAGTAGCAACCATAAAGCGGAAATTGTTTCTGATATACAAAGATTTTATGCTCTCGGCGGTATCGATATAAATAGTGATTTTCTTAACTTGCTACAGATAGCCAGACGAATTCTTTTTGACAAGGGATATTTGGTGTTCGAGCTTCCATTTGCTGATGATGAAATTGGTGCCATGTGTTACAAGGGAGATGGTATTGGTTACGTGGTACTAAACACATCTCTGCCGGTCATTAATTACAATTTTGCGTTGGCTCATGAAATTTACCATGTTCTGTTTCAACAAGACTATCACATGACCAATATAGAATTTGCAGCAGAGAATTACTATGAACATGATGAGGAATTTGCCGCAAATCTTTTCGCAGGGATGATTGTTATGCCTGAAAATGGCTTTATTAGGATGTTTAACAAGTATAAAGCAGAGTCTCAGGATAGTATTCGTGACGTTTTTATAAAGTTGATGGCATATTATAAAGCTCCTTACATGGCTGTGGTGATAAGGAGCATTGAACTAGAATTATGCGGATGGAAGCAGTTATCTAAAGGCATTCTGGATTATTCTAAAGATCAGATTAGGAATAGAATGTTTGAGCTATGGTTGGATGTATCTGTACTGGATGCTTCTTTGAGGGATGATACTCGTCGTATAGAGATGATGATAAGAGAATATGGACAGGCTTATACTAGTGAAGGATTTTTAAGTGATCATGTTCTTGATAATGTAATATCCAATTTTCAAGCCCTTAGCAGCAAGATTAAGGGGGAGTCTTGATGGGAGAGTACTATTCAGATATTCCGGATAATTGGAATGAAGTTGCTATGTATGTCAAGTGTGAGGATACTGATTTTATAGATATAGTTATTGAGAGCAAGAAGATAGTTATATATGACACCTGTTCATTTAGATTTCATTCTAACTGTGGCAGTCAGGCACAAGATAAGTTAATTGAGTATTTTAAGGCAGAAAAGGTAGTTTTCATATTGCTTAGAAGTATTCTAATGGAATTGGCGTCGATAGAAAGAGTTATTAACAGGGAGTACGTATCTTTTTTAAAGAGAATATCACAAAGTGGACTAACGGTATTGGTGCTGTATGAGGAGAGTTTATTTGATATATTAAATGAATGCTTTTCTAGTCAAAAAAGAGCTTTTGAATATCTTTCCTGGGCAGTAAGAGCGTTAAAACAGCCTGTTAGTACAATTACTAATACTCTTAAATCGGATAAACGTTTGTATAACCAAGTACTTGAAGGAAAATACCGTGATGGTGTAAATGTTTATCGGGAGTTTTTTTCTGCAGTCAGAGAGAATAAGGCATCAGGGGATAATCTTGGAGAAGAGATAATCGCAATCTGCACTAATATCCTGTCGCAATTACCGGGAACGCGGGATGGGAAGTACTGTGTTATCACAGATGACAAGAAAGGTGCTGCGGCAATCGCTACGCTGTTTCATAGGACTAACCATTATTTTGCCGGGGCCAGAATCATCATATATAGCACACCAAGGCTTTTACAAACTATGTATAATATAGGAATTTTGAAAGAGAAGGAAGATGTACTGCAAATGCTTTCTTATCATGGAGATTCCAAGATTACGATATATGGTACTACGGAATATGATATTGATACGGGTGAATATCTTAGTTTTGATATTGAGCAATTTGCAGATGAGATAATGAAACCAAATGGAGTGAATATTTTGTTTTAATGGGATAAAATATATAGTAAGAATATGAAAGATTACAGCTAATAATACTTGATAATGAATAGTTATTGATCTATAAAGTAAGACCTGGCACCTTGAAAAATACATACTTTACACCAGACTTTAGATGTGTTATCCTATCGGCTGTTCGAAAAAATGATTTGCATCTAGCTACGATATGGATAGTCATCTGAACATTTCGTTCATTTTTCCACGAGTGTTATTGAGATTTAGAAGATTTGCCTTGCTATTCTGCTATTAATTCTTTGCCTTATCTGGAAATATCTTTATCCTTCGTATGCTGATGCAGGGAAGGAGTAAATGAGAGAAAAAGAGGAACAACGGTACGGACGTAACAAAGAAACACAGGTCGATAAAAAATATTTAGAAAGTGGTGAGTTCCGAAAGAAATTTGATGGCATTTCAGATTCTGAAAATCTTAACAGATTGTTATATCAGTTAGCTAAAAAAATGTTATTCCATAGAGCGGGAACAAAATTTGAGGACATGTATTGGATAAGTCCGAATTATTATCAGGTATTAGCTCAAGAAACTGAGACTGACATTGAAAAGAAAGTCCTTTATTCTTCAAAAACAAAGCAGATTATTAAAGATAATCCCAATCTTATTACGATTCATTCTCATCCAGATAGTTTTCCGCCTAGCATAGAAGATTTTAATTCTAACTATGAAAACAAGTATGGACTAGGTATAGTGGTTACTCATAGCGGGATAGTGTATATGTACAGCAGCCAAGAACATATTGAACCGGTGTACTACAAACTAAAAGTTGATGAGTACTATCTTGAAGGTTATAATGAAAGTGAATCACAGATAAAAGCATTGGAGTATTGTATGAGTCATTTTGATATCTATTTTAAGGAGGTGACTTGCGATGCCAGAAGAGGAAATGGATATGTTTTACGAAGATGATAGTTGGGACTTTGAACTTCCTGATGATATAAAGAAAATGAGCGTGGAAGAACGTAAGATGGAAATGGATAGGTTATTTAATGAAATGAAGAGTAATCCAAGATATCATAAGAAAGAAAAAATGAAACTGGATAATGTTAAGTTTTTCTTTTGAAGATGAATTGCTGGTGTAGAGTAGAAGAGCTTTACACCAGTTTTTTACTATATGGAGAAACATGATCAGCATAATTATACCTATGTACAACACAGAAAACTACATAGAGAAATGTCTTAAAAGTGTGCTGGACCAGTCGTTTGCTGATATTGAGGTTATAGTTATAAATGACGGATCAACAGATGCTTCTGAGGCTATAGTCAGGAGTATTGCAGAGGGTGATTTACGGGTGCACCTGTTCTCACAGGAAAATCATGGGCTTGTTCATGCCAGGAAACAGGGAATCAGGCATGCTACCGGGGAGTATGTTCTGTTTGTTGATGCGGATGATTGGATAAGTGAGAATGCGGTAGAGGAGCTCTTTAAACTGGCCAGTGATAATGATGCGGATGTTGTGGCAAGTGGGGCTACGAAGGCATACTTATTTGAGAATTCCGATGAAGAGTTTAGGGAAGAATCATCGGAAGAAAATGGTAGTTACTGGACTTTTTTAAAAGAAGCAAATATCGCAGAGCCCGGACTATACCGCGGGGAAAAGCTTGAGGAGCTTAAGCGTAAGCTTTTTTGCATGGAAGAAACATTTTGCCTGGCTCTTTTACCATACTTGTGGAATAAGTTGTGGAAGCGAGAGCTGATCGAGAGGTTTGTGCTTGCTGCGGATGAGAGGATAACAGTTGGAGAGGACGTGGCGATTGGATTTCCGGCGATTCTGGCATCAGAGAGTCTTGTAGTTACTAATGCTTGTTTTTATTTCTATAGGCAAAGTAATGCTTCAATGATGAAAACAATCGGAGATGAGCAGGCTGAGTATGAGAATGCAAAGCGCCTGGATTCATATTTACGGGATAAATGTGATGAACTTGGATATCTGGATCAAGTAGGCGCAGGACTTGACAGGTTCCTGTTCAATCAGGTATGCACCAGGGCTTACAGCGTTCTTAATAGGGGAAAAGAGTGTCAGGGGCTTTACCCATTTATGGACCAAATGCCGGAGAATCTTGTGATCTATGGCGCCGGGGAGCTTGGAAAGGCAGTTTACAGGTATGCCTCCGGGAAAACTAATGTAAAGGCCTGGATAGATGGGCGTGCAGACATTTATCAGAGGCTTGGAATGCCGGTGATTTCAATAAATGAGTACATTCCGGATGCACAAGATACAATTGTTGTTGCTGTTTTCAGGAAAAAGAGTGTTGATGCAATAGTCAAAGATTTGGCTGATAAAGGGGCGCGTGAAGAAAATATTCACAGTATTATAGGATTGCTATGAACTATTACATCTTTGGTGCTCATTCCCGTGGACAGACCATGGGAGTGTACCTAAAAAAACTGCATGATGACTGGAATAATCTCGGGTATCTTTATGATGATGATCAGATAAATCCGGAGACTGTTAGAGGTGTGCCTGTTTTTAAGATTCAGGGTGAGCAGGAAATTGATGTTTCAGCAACTGTATATATTGCGACACGAGGTAGTTCTTTTGCCCATGTTAAAGAGGTTCTTGAGGAATATGGCTTTTCTCCGGATAATATCATGCCCGTGGACGTTGAACTTGATAGCAGACTAAGAAATGAGTTTGTGCCTGAGTATTTCAGGGAGCAGAAAAGAGAGTTTATAAGACTTGAAAAAGAGCTGGACTTATGTGGAAATGCTCCTGAAAGTGCTGCCAGGAATGTTGACGCAAAGATATATGTGGTCCGGTCAGTTGCAGATTCTGGTATTATGAGTGTAGTGCCGCTATGCGATGATGAGAGCTTTATCCAGGCAGGGCGTGCACTCAGTGATACTGCTCTTTCTGAATGTGATTACTATGATAATACCGGTGATAATATTTCAACTCAAAACAAGCAGATGTGCGAGCTTACGGCTATGTACTGGATATGGAAAAACGTGATCTGTGCAAAAATCGATGTTGTTGGCCTTGAACACTACAGAAGGAGATTTATCCTTCCCAAGAATTGGAAGAATGCCTTTGTATTTGACAAGGCCGATGTTATCCTTCCCGTGCCACTTTTTGTTAATCCCAGTATTATGGGAAATTATGTGGACAGACATGAGAGGAAGCCGTGGGATTCTATGATGCGTCATTTGAAGCGTATTCATGGCCAAGATGTATATGAGAGTGCCAGGGATTTCTTTGAAAACACAGGTTGCTACAGCCCTTGCAATATGTTAATTGCAAGGGGGGAAGCTTTTGCGGCAGTTTGCGAATTTGTATTTCCTGTAATCTACGCTGTAATGGAAGAGTGCGGAACCATAGAAGACAATTATCAGAACAGGTATCCGGGATTTTTATCTGAGAGACTTATTACTTACTATTTCCATAGGAACGTAGATAGATTCAGGATTTGCTATGCAGATAAATCTTTTTTGATATAAAGATAGAGAGGGCTATTAAGCTCTCTCTATTTTGCATGTGTGGTGTTTATAGTTTTCGCTGCCAGTTAAGGCTTCTTTATCATAGTTGATTCCTACCAGGAGGACTTCACCTCCATAGTTCTTTAGAATATCGGGATACTTCCTGTTTTTTATCTGAGAAATAGCACCTTCGGCGGATTTGTTCCATTTTAGTTCTATTACAAGAACCGGGTATCCGGAATTTTTTTTAGGCAAGTAAACAATGTCTGCGTATCCATTGCCAGATGGCAATTCTTCAAATTTGATGTAGTTGTCTTTATATGTATAATATGCCAGCTTTATAACGCTGCGAAGGCTTTCTTCGCTATTATAGTTGATTGGAGCTGTTTCTTCCGCATGTATTTTTTCAATCTGAGCTGCAACTGCTGTTTCATTACAATGGATAGTATCATTAAAGAGTCTGTCACATTCGCTGATTCGCTCAAGAGTTGCGGAGTGATTCACTTCTCGTATTGTCTTTGAGAATTCTCTCCTTATTTCTTCATTTGGTATATAGACACACTCTTTTTCAGAATCATAAGCTAGATAGCCCAGGTGAACCAAGAGTGTTAATACATCATCTTTTCCCTTGAAAGTAGTAAAATCATTAGCAAAGCCAGTGGTGTTAACAGTGATTTGGATTCCGCCAATGAGTTCGGCTATCGTTTTGGTCAAACCATTATAATCTTTACAAATATATTCCATGAGGCTTTCTGAAGCTGAAGTTTCTACCCAATAAGAATCAAAATCCTTATAAGAAATAGCTTTCATTACAGAGTTAGGATTATAGATGGATCCAAATTCCTTCACAGAATAGCCATCATACCATTCTTTCATAGTGGCAAAATTAAGACCGTGTTGAGAACACAGCCTTTGTACCTCGGACTCTGTAAAACCCACATATTGTCCATATGCGCGTGGTTTTAGCATTGTGAATTCTTCAAAATCCGAGATTGCGGATTGGGAGCCATCTTTTTTTATGGGAAGAATACCGGTCATGTAAGCTGCTGCAACTACTTTTGGAGTAAAGTTATTGTTCTTAAACCATCCGCGAAGCAGGTTGAGATAAGATTCCTGAGCTCTTTCATTATTCTTGGCCTCTCTGATTACAGCATCCCACTCATCAATGACAAAGACAAATTTTTTCTTGGATATATCAGCTGATTTGATAAAACATTCTGATAATGACTGACAATCAGCAACATCAGGAAACTCTTCCTTTATTTCGCGAAATAATGCTGATGAAATTATATTAGAAACATCATTCATGGATGCTCCTGTAGCCTTTATCTCAGATAAAAAGCCGGTAATATCAAGACTGACTACATTGTATTTGTTAAGATTTTGAGTATAAGAATCAGTTTGAGATATTTCCAAATCATTGAATAGTTTGGACGAATCGCAAGAGCAGTCATAGTAAGCGCAAAGCATCTGAGCAGCATAAGATTTGCCAAAACGTCGAGGCCTGCTAATACAAATGAGGTTTTTGGATTTGCCCATATTCTGATTGATAAGAGAAATAAGGCCGGTTTTATCTATATATTCACCATTTATGATAGCCTCAAATCCTGCATTTCCTGGATTGATATATATTCCCATTTATGAATGGTCTCCTTTTGAACTATTGCGATATAAGTAAAATGTAAGATGACAATAGTCATGATACAATGCGATTATCATATTACAATTATACGCAAAAGCACATTCGGCGGCAATCAGAGAGTTCTGATATTTGGTAATTGGCGTTACTATAGTTAAGTTGGCTTAAGAAAGTCTTAATTATTTATCATAATAATAGCTATTAGTGAACGTCTAAATGATAATCGTCAGATAATATCAATATAAAGTTTTACGCTTTAACAATAAATAGTCAAATTCTTGCGACTTTCTTAAGATTTCCTTGTGATTTTATTAATGTTGAGCCAAAACTGTTTACAGCGTTTGGATGTGATGATATCCTTACGCATGTGTTTAGAGAAAATAAATGTCTGATCTTCTGAATAAGGTGGAAAACAGAGATTCAGACTGATATGAAGTCTTGAATGGTACATTCAGGAATGAATAGATTTTCAATAATCCGGCTTTTTTCTGAGCAATCAATTATGCAGACAGCGTGTCTAATTCGCTGGTACTTCCTTGAACAGAATCTTGCATGATTGATTTCTTCAAACACTTTGCCTATAGGGATTATCTTTGGGACGACTTGCACGTGCCATTTTATGTGGCTTATCTGTGCATTCTTAAAGTGCGCCATTTACAAGTATGTGCGCATGTCTTTAATCCTTATGGGCAGGTGGATTGTCTCAAAAGAGAAAAAGAGAAACAAGAATAATTAAGGAGATTTCAAAAACATCAAAAATGATGTATAATAGTTTTGAATATGGATATATTCGATTATGCTACGACAGGAGGCAAGAATCTTATTACAGAGTATATAGATGAATTGCCCATTGCTGAGAGACTTGAGATATATGATATCAGGAATGAGATACGAGATAAAGGATTAGACGCTTTTGTGAGGTGTTGAGATGTTGGTAAAAAGTGATTCTGAAAAAGAAAAAAAGATTGTAGAAGATATTATTACAAATGACGAGCAATTGAGGCAACAACATGAGCTTTTTGTTGCGGAAATGGCGTTTAAACAGGAGATGATCAATGCAAGAAAGACATTATCTCTTACACAAAAAGATGTTAGTCGATTGTCAGGGCTTTCTCAACAGGCAGTTAGCAGAATAGAAAATGGGGCAAGTGGCACGATTTCAACGGTTATAAAATATCTCAATTCACTAGGGTACACATTGTCTATAAAAAAGAACTGCTGATAGTACCTTTCTTACGAATGCAGACAATTTCCAATATATGATGATTTGAAATATATCTTGACATAATTTTTCCATGAGTGTTTAATGAAATAGAACTAAAAACCGCTAGGGGAGCAATGCTGAGAGTGTACGCCGTGTGCGTCTAACCCTTATTACCTGACTCGGATAATGCCGTCGTAGGGAAGCTGATGAGCTTGAATGCCATGCATGTGATATTTGTTGCTGGCGTATAGAGCTTGTAACCAAGATAGGATGACTTAGGGTCCTCCCTGGATGCGGAAATGTATCAAGGGAGGATTTTTTTTATGAGTTTATTTTTGGAAAAAGTAGTTGAGGATGGGGATGTTTACTACAACATCACTAGTGGAGGATATGCTCTTATTGTTGTGCTTGCTCTTGTTGCATTTGCAATGATCAGCTTCTTCAAGAATTCTGATGGCAAGGGTAAGATGAGTGTTAAGCAGATTACAGTTTCTGCGCTGTGCCTTGCACTTGCTTTTGTTCTGTCTAACATCAAGTTGTTCAAACTGCCTACAGGCGGATCACTTACAGTATTTAGCATGTTCTTTGTAACTTTTATTGGTTATCTTTATGGACCAAGAGTCAGCCTATCAGCCGCTTTTGCATATGGATTGTTGCAGATGATCGCTGATCCTTATATTATCAGTATTCCTCAGCTTCTGTGCGATTATATCCTTGCTTTTGGTTCACTTGGACTTTCTGGATTTTTCCACAACACCAAGTACGGAATGTTTAAGGGATATTTTGCAGGAATATGTGGAAGATACTTCTTCTCGGTTCTATCAGGTGTGATCTTCTTTGCTTCATATGCTCCGGAAGGAACATCAGCACTTGGATATTCACTTACTTATAACGCTTCTTACATAGGAGCAGAGGCGATTCTCACAATGGCTGTTTTGTGCATTCCTGCTGTAAGGATTGCCCTTAACAGGATCAAGGTTGAGGCTCTTGAAAAGGGTGTTGCCAAGGGCGAGAGTATTTCTGTAGCAAGGTAATCGAGCAGTTAAATAGAACTAGGAAATCCGAAGGAATTTCCTAATATATAATAAAAGGCAAATGGCAGAAATTAACTGCCATTTGCCTTTTTTTTAATCCATTTCTATCATTTCTTCATATTTATCAATTTCTGTTCTTGTGAGCAGGGCAGATACCTTTACACCTTCTGGAAGGTACTCGGTACTCTTTATTTTACCTGCTTCATTAAGAAAGCTCAAAAGCCCACCTTCTGAGTAGGGCAGGAGCATTTCGCACAGAGTGTCGGCCTTTCCAAGATGGCTTTCTATAAGAGATATGAGAGTATCAAGACTGTCCTGATCCTTGGCACAAATATAGGCCCTGTCGTCAATTGACCTTGGAACCTCCATGACAAGTTGTCCGTTTTCGCGCTGCTCATCCTGAACCTGATCGGATTTATTGAATACGTATATGACCGGAATATCACCGGCACCGATTTCTGCAAGAGTATCACGTGTCACATCCATGTGGAATCTGTATTCCGGATCTGAAAAGTCGATCACCTCCAGTAGAATATCAGCATATTTGGCCTCTTCAAGTGTGGAGCGAAAGGCTTTGACAAGTGAATGTGGAAGCTCGCTTATAAAACCAACTGTGTCCGTTAAAAGAAAAGGTCTATGGCCGGGCGCTGTAATCTTTCTGACAGATGTATCTAGTGTGGCAAACAGCATATCTTTTTCAAGAACCTGCTTGTCATCGGAAGTCTCTCCACCGTACAAACGCAAAAGATTGTTCATAATTGTGGACTTTCCTGCATTTGTGTAGCCTACAAGAGAAACCTTGGGTATTCCGGAATTAACTCTTTTGCCTCTCTGGGTATCACGTTCCTTCTCAACGGCTTCCAGTTCGCGTCTCAGCTCAGCCATTCTGTGCTCGATACGCCTTCTGTCAAGCTCAAGCTGCTTCTCACCTGATCCCTTATTGGATAATCGGCCGCTTCCGCCGCCCTGTCTTGAAAGAGAACTTCTCATACCTACAAGCCTTGGAAGCATGTACTGAAGCTGGGCGTATTCTACCTGAAGCCTTGATTCTCTTGTTTTGGCGCGCTTGGCAAAAATCTGAAGGATCAGTCCTGTTCTGTCAATGACCTCTGTATCAAGGATTTTTTCAAGGTTTCTGATCTGCATGGGAGAGATGTCTCCGTTAAAGATAACAATGCTGGCATCAAACATCTCAACTGCGCCCTTTATCTCTTCAACCTTACCGCTTCCTACATAAGTACTTCTGTCAGGAGTTGGAAGATTCTGAGTAGTAGTGCACGCAACTATAATATCAAGAGCTTTTGTCAGCTCTTTAAGTTCATTCATTGACCTTTCAAACTCGTCGTCAGTCTTGTCTGTATTAAGCCCAACTAAAACGGCTCTGGTTTCTACTACATCTTCTACAATCTGATGAATAACATTTTTCATAAATTCTTTTTTCTCCTAAATCAATGAAAAACATACTCCCCATCAAATCGCAAGAATATTAACGATTTTCTTATTATGGGAATATGTCATTTACGCAGCAATGGTTTCACTATAAATCCAAATAATCATGTCATTCACCTCCGAAAGAATGTAAAATATCTTTTCATATAAACAAACAAGTTATTAACCTGTTGTGCTATCAATATCATCATTTATGATTTCCAACTGGATATTTCTAATTATGTCCGCAAGAAGTCATAATAAAGCTATGTAATTTGTTGGTTTTGTATTTATGTAACGTAGTAGAAAGGGCGTGTTATGAGATTTTACAAGGATAGATATACAATATTTTGCGACATTTGAACTGCGGACATGAGACCAGGCAGTCCAAGTGCCTTTGCACGATGGACTGACGTTATGGGCTCATAGGAGCGTTTAGTTCAATGGGATGCAAAAATTGTATATCAGACGAATAAAATCACATAACACGCCCTTATCAAAAAATAACAATTAACAACAACTACAATTACAGCAAATGAATTCCGTTTTTGTCGCACTCACTGACCATTTCATCAGGCCAGATTGAGCACTGGACTTCTCCAATGTGTGCCTTCCTCAGGAAGAACATACAAATTCTGGACTGTCCGATACCGCCTCCGATAGTGTATGGAAGTTCACCATCAAGAATAGCTTTCTGGAATGGAAGCTGAGCTCTCTCTGTACATCCGGCCTTCTCAAGCTGAGTCTTAAGAGACTTCTCATCAACTCTTATGCCCATGCTGGATAACTCAAGAGCAATATCAAGAATAGGATAATAAACAATAATGTCAGCGTTGAGCTGCCAGTCATCATAGTCTGGAGCTCTGCCGTCATGACGGTCACCTGAAGCAAGCTCATCACCGATCTGCATTATGCAGACAGTGCCCTTTGCCTTGGCAATGTAGTACTCACGCTCCTTGGGAGTGTTATCCGGGAACATATCTTCAAGTTCCTGTGTTGTGATAAAGAAAATATCATCAGGAAGTAGCTCTTCTATATAGTCGTACTGGATGGACATGAATTTCTCTGTCTTGCGAAGAACCTTGTAAACATCGCGTACAGTAGCCTTGAGGAAGTCCATGTTACGATCTTCCTTGCGGATAACCTTCTCCCAGTCCCACTGGTCTACAAAAATTGAATGAATATTGTCCGGAACCTCGTCTCTTCTGATAGCGTTCATATCAGTATAGAGTCCTTCGCCAACATTAAAACCATATTTCTTGAGAGCGAATCTCTTCCACTTGGCGAGAGAGTGAACAACTTCTGCAGGTCTCTGATCCTCGTTAAGGATATCAAAAGCTACAGGACGCTCAACACCATTAAGGTTATCGTTAAGGCCTGACTCGGGTGTTACAAATAATGGCGCAGTTACGCGCTGCAGATTAAGTCTTGTTGAAAGCATTCCCTGAAAAAAGTCTTTGACAGTCTTGATTCCAACCTGTGTATCATGAAGATCAAGAGCGGACTCGTATTTCTTGGGGATTTTAAGGTTCTCCATATTAGTACTCCAATTCTCAAAAATTTACTTATTACATATTAAAACCATGAAATCTATATTGCAAGATATTTATACGATAAAAAAAGTAGTGACATGTTGATATATTGTAGTTTTTTTAAAGCCGCTATCCATGCACTTTTGTAAGCAGTTACATAAAATTCGTATTTTCGTCACAGTTTCGTCACAAAAAACTATTTACAAAAACGATTACGGTATGTATATTACTAGAAAGGTTTATGACAGTTTTACGTTTTTTATGCACGGATATTAGGTAGAGGTTTCCGTGATTTGGTTTTACCAAGGAGGTTTTTATGTTAGGAAATGTTATTAAGAAGCACATTATGCTTCAGCCAACACAGGTTCAGGACTTTGTAAAAGAGGCTACAAAGTGTGATTTTGATGTTGATATATATTACAACAGATATGTAGTTGATGCTAAGTCTATTTTAGGTGTATTTGGTCTTGATCTTACCAAGACTCTTACTGTTGAATATCAGGGCCATAACAAGCAGTTCGAGCAGTATCTTAACGGACTTGCTATCGCTGGTTGATAATTTAGTTTTTTCATTTTGAATCCTTTTATATAATGGCGGATAAGATATCGATTGATAGATGTCTTATCCGTCTTTTATGATATAGGAAATTTCTCCGAAATTCCTATATCATAAAAAACGCTCCGCTATGGATGCGCACTCGCGCGATAGGTAAATGTTGCATAAATGCAACCGCGCTCGGCGCGAGCATGTTGCAAGCAACATGCTTTCTTAATAAACAGAATTTTCCGCATGATCCCCACAGCATGATACAATAAGTTCTGAAAAATAATCTTCAATCGGAGATATTCATGACAACGATCACTATTTCAGTACGCGGCCTTGTAGAATTCATTCTCAGAAGTGGCAGCATAGATAACAGAATACAGCAGGCACCGGCCGATGCAATGCAGGAGGGTGGAAGGATCCACCGCATGATACAAAAGAGTATGGGGCCTGACTATCACGCAGAAGTTCCCCTTTCCTTTATCCATCACGCAGATAATTATGACCTTTTAATAGAGGGTAGAGCTGACGGGATTTTGGATAAGTATATAGATGACCCTGACGCATATGACGCTCAGGAGAGTTTTATTGATAAGCCTAAACCAGCTCCACTGATAGATGAGATCAAGGGTACTTACAGAGACCTCAGGAAAATGGAGGCACCTGTTGATGTTCACCTTGCCCAGGCCAAGTGCTATGCCGCAATGTACTGTAAAGACAGGCATTGCCCTAATATAAATGTCCGCATGAGCTATTGCAATATTGATACAGAAGAAATGAAGTATTTTGACTTTTCTTTTTCCTATGAGGAGATAGTAAAGTGGTTTGATGAGCTTATTTCAATGTATCTCAAGTGGTCAGACTTTGAATTTAACTGGTCCGGAGTAAGGACAACGTCTATAAAGGCAGTTCAGTTCCCTTTTCCCTACAGAGATGGTCAGAAAGACCTGGCGGCCGCAGTTTATAGGACTATCGTCCATGGTAAAAAACTGTTCCTCGAGGCTCCTACAGGAACCGGTAAGACAATAACAACGGTTTTTCCCACTGTTAAGGCAGTTGGTGAAGGTAAGATCAGTAAGCTCTTTTACCTGACAGCCAAAACTATCACGAGAACTGTTGCAGAGGAAGCCTTCTCTACTCTTAGAAAGACCCAGAACCTCAGGTTCAAAACCGTTACAATAACAGCAAGAGATAAGATCTGTTTTCTTGATGAAAATGAGAGAAATTGTAATCCACAGGCCTGTCCTTATGCAAATGGGCATTATGACAGAATAAACGACGCTATTTATGATCTTCTGACACACGAGGATTCTTTTGACAGGGAAAAAATTGTAGAATACGCTGCAAAGCACATGGTATGCCCTTTTGAGATGTCTCTTGATATGAGCCTTTGGGCGGATGGCATCATATGTGATTATAACTATGTTTTTGACCCCTTTGTTTATCTTAGAAGGTTCTTTGCAGAGGGTAAAAAGAAGGACTACGTTTTCCTCGTAGATGAGACGCACAACCTTTTGGACAGAGGGCGCGACATGTATAGCGCTTTTCTCAGGAAAGAGAGCTTTTTGGAGCTTAAGAGCCTTATCAAGGAGTTTCACCCAAGTATCGCCGGGCACCTTGATAAATGCAACAAAGCTATGCTGGAGCTTAAAAGAAATTGCGACGGCTGTACTGTGCTTACGAGCATAGACAGTGTGATAAATCCCCTAAACAGGCTGGCGGGAATAATATCAGAGTATCTTGAAGATCATTCTGAAGGCCCTTGCAGAGAGGATATTTTGGAATTTTACTTTGACATATCAAGGTTTCTGACCATTTTTGACCTTGTGGATGATCATTATGTTATGTACAGCGAATTTGCGGAAAATGGCGATTTCCTTGTAAGACTGTCCTGTGCGGATCCATCGAGAAATCTGGCGCAGTGTATGGAAAGAGGAAGGGCTTCGATACTGTTTTCGGCTACTCTTTTACCTATTCAGTATTATAAAAAGCTTCTGGGAGGAACAGAAGAAGACTACGAAATTTATGCTAGATCAATCTTTGATCCGGAGAGACTTGGCGTATATCTGGGAGTTGATGTTACCAGTAAGTATTCAGAGCGCAGTCCGCAGCAGTACTACAATATAGCAAGTTATATTAATAGTGTGGTGGGAGCCAGAAGCGGCAATTATCTGATTTTCTTCCCTTCACATCAGTTTCTTGAGGAAGTTCTTTATATTTATGAAGAAGAGTTTTATGACGAAGAAAACACAGAACTTCTTGTCCAGCGTGATTACATGAGTGAGGAAGCAAGAGAAGCTTTCCTTGACAGGTTTTCCACAGGTAATGATATCGACCTTTCAAAAGTTATCCACATGGATCTTGAGATAGTAGAAGATAAGAATATTCTGGGCTTTTGTGTAATGGGCGGAATATTCAGTGAGGGAATTGATCTGAAATATGACAGCCTGATTGGCGTTATCGTTGTTGGGACAGGAATTCCACTTGTATGTAATGAGAGAGAAATTCTAAGGGAATACTTTGAAAAGGCAGGTTTTGACGGATTTGACTATGCCTACAGATTCCCTGGAATGAACAAGGTTTTGCAGGCAGCAGGGCGTGTTATCAGAACGGAAGAGGATAAAGGAGTCGTGACTTTACTTGATAATCGTTTCACGGCGGCGAGTTATAAATCTCTATTTCCAAGGGAGTGGAAGGGTTACAAAACAGTGACGACCAAAACGGTCAAAAATGAGATAACCCAGTTTTGGTCGGAAAAAACAGGTGACTAAGCCATTGAATTATAAAAAAATACCCTGAAATGCTAAAAAATGATTTACATAAAGCAGTACATAATAAAATTATGTAAACCAATAAAAATAATGAATTGTATCAATTGTTCGAACAATAATGCGTTTTTTTGAAAAAATGATGAAAAAGCTTTAATAAAATGACAAGTGTGTCATGTGGATAACTCTGTGGAAATTGGGGATTAGTTAAAAATTATAAAAGCAAACCCCAGCAAAATAGCGGCTTTCTAAAGCGTGTGGAAATAAACTAATAAACGAGTAAAAATAATCATATGACCAAACAAGTCAACGTGTATATGTAAACCAACAAAAAGCATGACATACATGTCATATAAAAAGCGCAACCCCAGTATTCATGCATGTTTCACATAAGAATTCACTATTCATCGAATTATTATTTTCCTTGAAATGTAACAGCCAGGTGATGTAAAATTGTATTTACCTTCAAATGTTATCGGATTTTTGTTGGACTAGTTTGTGCAAAAAAGTCGCAAATCCACAATTCGTGGGGGTTTTACGATTGTGGATAACTTTTTGTGATAGATGAACTGGGGGTGCTTTATGAACATAAAGGATTACGATCGGGAAATACAGACTCTTAACAGCGAAATGATGCTTGCAAGATCTTCAATGTCCAGTAGCTACATTGGAATATGTAATCGTTTTGTTCGTGCGGCCAAACGTCTCGACGACAATAGTCTTGTCGGCTATGCGTATTACTATCTGGCTGATGCTTATTACCTGCTCAGCACTGATTATCGTAAGTTCAATATGAATCTCCTCAAGGCAATTGAATATTTACAGATGGAAGGAGATGCCGAGCATCTTGCAAGGTGTTATAACCTTCTTGGAATAGATTCTCTTAATCATGGCAACTACGAGCTTGCTATTGATTTCTTTTTAAAGGGAATTAAATATTGCGAAGATCTGCCTGACAGTGGTGTTCCTGGGTTTATGTTTTTTAACATAGGACATGTATATTACAGATTTGGCGATGTTAAAACAGCCCTTTCCTATATCAGATCGGCCTATAAACATATCAGAAAGAATCGTAAAGAGAGCCTTTATTACAGAAATATCCTCTATTGCCACTGCTTCGAGGCTGATTGCTATATAAGGCTTGGCAAACCTGATTCAGTACGAAAGTGCCTTGAAGCCATGGACAAGCTGGCTAATTACCAGGAGTTTAATGAGGAGTATCTTTTAGGACTTCCAATCCTCGATACCAGGATGAGGGCCTATTATTTTCTTGGGGATGAGAAGAGGTTTGATTACTATTTCAAGATGCTGAACGGACTTATCAAAGACAGGAAGTTTTCACTTGATGATATGGAGGATGTTTATAACACTGCCCGTTTTTACCTTGAGATTGGAAAAGAAAAAGAGGCTATAAAGGTAGCTCACATAACCGAGCAGGAACTGGATGATCTGAATATTGCAAATCTGCGGCTCAATCACGCCAAGCTAAGATGTGAGATCTATGAAAGAGTAAATGATCCGGAGGCCAGAAAGAGGGCACTTGAGGATTTTTACAGATACACTCTTGAATTTGAAAAAGAGAAAATGCTCAACTACAAGGTTTTTGCCGCAATGAGAACCAAGCTTTCCAATGTGGAAAAAGAAAATGACAAGCTCATGAGACAGGCAGAAACAGACCAGCTCACAGGCCTTGGTAACAGGTATAGCCTCAACCGTTATGCGGAGACAGCGTTTGAAAAGGCGTGTGAGAGAGGACATTATCTGGCTGTTGAGATTTTGGATGTGGACGATTTTAAGCAGTTTAATGACAGGTACGGCCATCAGGTAGGTGATATGTGCCTCAAGCAGATATCAAGAGCCATAATAGATATGTGCGAGCATAGCAAGGGAATCCATGCTTTCAGATATGGCGGAGATGAGTTCATAATAATCTATGAGAGTATGAGCGATAAAAAGGTTCTGGATTATGCAGTTAAACTCAGGGAAAGAATAGGAAATATAGCGCTGGAATCAGAAATGGCTGATGAAGGCATAACTATCAGTATTTCTCAGGGAATACGTAATTCTGTCCCTAAGGAAACAACCAAGCTCTGGGATTACATGTATGCGGCAGACAATGCACTTTATAAGGTTAAGGAAAGCCGCAAAGGAGAGATAGCACTTATCCACAATGCAGTGATCTCACAGAAATCCCTTGATGAAGTTAAACATAGCTGAGGATTTTGGCGTGAGTATATTATTCTGAGAATAGAAAAGGTTTACCATGTTTATATCTTGACATTATTTTTTTGAACTAATATAGTTATTTTAAATTATTTTTTTAAAGGTTATGAGAAAGAGGAGTACATATCTTTACAGAGCCTAAAGAGAAGATACCTGTGCGGAGGTTTTGCATAAGGCATAAGTCCTATAAGAAGCTGTGCACATGCTGAGAGGTATCGGCGATGGAGATGTGGAAGGTAGCTTTTGAACCGGGCACCCAGAACGGGATTATATTCCCATAAGTGTCCCCGCGTCATCTGCGTTAGAGGATGAGAGTGAAATCCCATTTTTATGGAAGAGCACTTACTGAGTTATAAATCAAGGTGGTACCGCGTATATTACGCCCTTGGTAGCTTATTGGCTGCCAGGGGCTTTTATTTTGCCTTTGGCACAGATTCAAAAAAAGGAGAAATCATGAAGAAAGAACTAGCTAAGACTTATGATCCCAAGAACATTGAGAGTCGTCTGTACTCCAATTGGGAAGCCAAGAAATACTTCCATGCAGAAGTAGATGAGACCAAAAAACCATTTACTATTGTTATTCCACCGCCAAACATCACAGGTAAGCTCCACATGGGACATGCCCTTGATAATACAATGCAGGATATTCTCATTCGTTTTAAGAGAATGCAGGGATACAACGCACTTTGGCAGCCCGGAACAGACCATGCATCAATCGCTACTGAGGTTAAGATCATTGATGCTCTTAAGGCAGAAGGAATTGACAAAAGAGATCTTGGCCGTGAGAAATTCCTTGAAAGAGCCTGGGAGTGGAAAAAAGAGTACGGCGGAACTATCATTCAGCAGCTCAAGAAGATGGGATCTTCCTGTGACTGGGACAGAGAGCGTTTCACAATGGATGAAGGCTGTAACGAGGCTGTTACAGAAGTCTTCTGCAAGATGCATGAAAAAGGATATATCTATAAGGGAAGCCGTATCGTAAACTGGTGCCCGGTTTGTAAGACTTCTATCTCAGATGCTGAGGTTGAGTACGAGGAGCAGGCTGGCCATTTATGGCATATCAAGTATCCTGTTATCAATGAGGATGGATCAGTTTCTGATACTGAGTTTATCGAGTTTGCGACAACACGTCCTGAGACAATGCTTGGTGATACAGCTGTTGCTGTTAACCCTGATGATGACAGATACAAGA
>JAEEGL010402739.1_pt1 | contig 36345 bp, 44 predicted proteins | sample 9134231 | NCBI WGS metagenome assembly JAEEGL01 (sample SAMN16246548, study PRJNA631951) | gut metagenome | biome: gut microbiome; feature: rumen; material: fiber-attached | host: Bos | place: Iran: Karaj | collected 2018-10 | reverse complement strand
GCGCTGCAAGCGACCACTGCTGAGCGGCATGAGCGATGATGAGATAAGGGCGTCGGTGGCTCAGGGTCTTGAGGTGCGCACACCATTCTACGAGCAGGCTCAGCTGCAATTTGACTCCACCCGTCTTGAGAGCGAAGAGCAAATAAGCGACAGTGCCCGCCAGCTCGCACAGCTGCTGCTCAGCTTAACGGCGAATTTTGCGAATTGAGCTAATTATTCCTGCACTGGTAGTCTCTTCTTGCCTGATGCTTGTTGATGAGGTGAGTGAGAACGAGGGGCAGCGCTGCAACTGCAAGAAATGGCAGCACACGCGTCATGATAATCCTCTTGACAAAAGCCCATTCTCCCATGCCCATCGCCATCACCACATAGAATATGCACAACGTGGCAACAAAGAGGAAACAGCCCGACACGAGCATTGTGAGCAGCCGCCACACGGTGCCCCATGCCCCATAGCCAAAGAGCTGCTTATAGGTGCGGTAGAGCATGACTGCCAGCAGCAATATAAACAAACTGCCCTGCACCTCATCACTCACGGTGGGGAAAGTGTAGTAGAGTATCACACCACTAATGAACACTACCATTACTATTAGGAGAAGCTGCATGCTGTTAAACACCTGTATGAAGAAGCCTTGCGGCACATTGTGATGACCGCAGCGAGGAGCATAGCGAAATGTTATCAATGTGGGAAAGATAAAGAACGAGAACAGGAGCATGCAAGCCCAGTCAAAGTGAGTGCTCATCCAGTCATATACCACGTCGAAATAATGGTCGGCAGTGAGAAGAACGCTGTTGTCGCTGCTGGGGGCAGTATCCACCCCACTGGAGGTGGCAGGCGTTAGGCTGTCACAAACGTTATTTACGAGCAGTGCCACCAGTGCCATTATCACCAGCATCTTCACGGGCGGGAAGCTCACCTGGCGACGGCCACTGATGTAACTGGCAATCAAGTGCCCAGGCCTGACGATGAGCTGCCACAGCGTGCGGGGCAGCGACCGCGACCCCAGTCCCCACAGGTCCATAACACCCTCCTGAATAGAGTGCCAAGTGATGGGACCCTTGCCGGTGGGCAAGCCACAAGCCGGGCAATAGTTGCCGGCATAGTCCTCACCGCAGCAGGGACAGTGATGAAGCTGAGTCTTGTCGTAGGTGAAGCTCCTCACCTCTCGCTGCCACCGGCAGTATCTCTCTATGCGTTGTGCGAGTTTCATGGCGTCACGGTTTTTATGGTTGAGACTAAATCGAGCACCACCTCGCCGCCAAGCACCAGTCCTGCCGCGGCGGGCACCCACGCGTTGCTCGCAGGCACAGGGCGCTTGCCAGGCTCGGCATTGCCGCTTGCTGACAGGGGCTTGCGAGGCTGCTCCTTGCTGAAGACGCACTTGAAGTGCTCAATGCCCTCCTTGCGCAGACGTTTACGCATGATGCGCGCCAGCGGGTCAACATCGGTCTGGCTGATGTCGGCAACACTGAAGGCGCTGGCGTCGAGCTTGTTGGCAGCTCCCATGCTGCAAATAATGGGCACACCCAGCCGTGTGCATCGCCTCACCAGTTCCATCTTGGCACTCACGGTGTCGATGCAATCTACCACATAGTCATATTGCGAGAGGTCCACCTCATCGGCATTAGCCACCACATAAAACATCTTGAATCCCTGTGCCTTGCAGCTAGGGTTGATGTCGAGGATGCGTTCAACAGCCACATCCACCTTGTAACGACCTATGGTGCTGCTGGTGGCGATAATCTGACGGTTGATGTTGCTGGGGCTCACCACATCGTTGTCGTAGATGTCGATAGCCCCTACTCCACTGCGTGCCAGCACCTCAACGGCATAACCTCCTACGCCCCCAACGCCAAACACCGCCACTCGCCTTTGTGCCAACTGCGATATCGCTTTCTCGCCAAGCAACATTCTTGTCCTGGATAGAAAATCGTCTTCTTTCATGGCACAAAGGTAGTGATTTCTAGTTAAGGGGAGCAAAATAAAACCTAAAATGTGGAATCAAACTAACAGAATCAGCGGTTCTTAAGACTGTTGACTGCCTTACACAGCTGATCCATCGCCTGCTCTAGTCGTTGCCGTGGGGTACCCACATTGAGGCGCATGTGGCAATAGCCAGGCACGCCATAAATCTCACCATCGTTGAGAGCAAGATGGGCATCATTGGCAAAGAACTTCACTAATTGTGAATGGTCAAGGCCCAAGCGTCTGCAGTCGAGCCACATCAGGAACGACGCCTGTGGCTTAATGGCATAGATGTCGGGGATGTTCTCCTTGCAGTATTGAGCAACATATAGCACATTCTGCTCTATGTATTTCTTGCACTCTTCGAGCCACGGTTCACCATAACGATAGCCCACCTCGGTAGCGAGCAAGGAAGGAATATTGGCATTACACAACTCGTTAACCTCTACCCAGCGATAGAATTCGCTTCGCAATTCGGGGTTCTTGATTACTAGCCATGTACTTTTTAATCCAGGAATATTGAATGTCTTGCCCGGAGAGCCACAGGTAATGGTCACTGCTGCCGCATCCTCGCTCACGGTAGCCAGTGGGATGTGTTTGTGGCCAAACAGGGTGATGTCGCCAAACACCTCATCGCTGAAGAGAATCACATTGTAGCGGCGAGCCAGAGCAGCCACTTGCTGCAACTCTTCTTTGCTCCACACTATGCCAATGGGGTTCTGCGGGTTGCAAACCACCATAAGCTTAGGTTTCTGCTCGATGAAGACACGCTCCAAATCATCGAGGTCCATGCGATAGAAATGGTCGCCAGTGGGGACAAGATTGTTGCGCACAGCCAAACGGCGATTGCCCTCAATCACATCCTTGAAATCGTAATATACTGGTTCCTGCAGCACCACGCGGTCACCGGGTTGAGTGTAGAAGTTGAGGATCATTCCCAAGGCAGGCATGCCACCAGGCATGAATGTCAACTCTTCACGGCTGATTTCAAAACCGTTGCGGCGGCGTTGCCAGTCGATAATCGATTGCCAGTACTCGTCATAGGTGAGTGTGTAACCATATATGGGGTGGTCTCCAAAACGCGAGACTAATGCAGAACTGATTTCAGGACATACAGCGAAGTCCATGTCGGCAATCCAAAGGGGTAGCAAATCATCACGGCCAAAAAGGGATGTTAGCTGGTCTGTTTTTTTGCAGTGCGTGCCACGCCTATCAATAATAGTATCAAAATTGTATTGGGCCATAAGTAAAATTAATTATGAAGGTTATATTTAATACATTTTTTCAGACCGCAAATTTACATAGTTTTTTTTGATTTGCACCTTCCTTAAATAAAAAAGTGAAAATACTAGATTATAAATTCCAAAATAAGAGTATGTTATTTCGGTAATAAACCCTTAAACCTTGCCATAGACAACAAGTCTAAGTGACAAAGCATTTTTTATGCATAAATATCATCATTTTCAAAAAAAGTGCTTAAATTTGCACTGAAATAAATGTATAACACTTAAATTAAGATACAGCGATGAAAACTTTTACCAAAAATATTATTATGGTAGCCATCATGCTTCTTGCTATGGGAACTGGCAGCGCCGTAGCACAGAATCTGCGTGACGCCAACTACAACATTGTTGGAAAAATCGCAGCTAACGGAACCGTGCGCAACAGCAACTACGACCCCATTGGCTACTTCAACACCGACGGCACCATTGCCAACGGTAAAGGTAAGACTGTGGGACGCATCGATGCCAAGATGCAGATCTACAACAAGGCTGGGGAGCGCATTGGATTCATCAACACCGACGGCTCAGTTTACGATGGCGAAAGCAAACTGCTTGGCGACATCGAGGTGAAGAGCGGCAAAGTAACTACTCCCACTGGCGAAGTGCTGGGATTTGCCAATGGCATCTCAATACAACGAGTCGCTGCCTACTACTTCTTTGATTTCTTTAAGTAACTCGATTTGCGAGAGTTTAGAGTTTTATAGTAAATAAAAATAATTATGACACGTTATTTTCGATATCTTATAGCTGTTGTCGTAATCGCCACAGGATTCATTGCCTTTAATGCTGGCGCTCAGGCCATCCGTAACAGCAACTATAGCACTGTGGGATACATCCGCAGTGATGGCCGTGTAGAAAACAATAACCACAGTTGCATTGGCTACATCCGAAGCGATGGTCGAGTGGAAAACTCAAACCATAGCTGCATTGGCTACATCCGAAGCGATGGACGTGTGGAAAATTCAAACCACAGCTGCGTGGGCTATATACGCAACGATGGACGCATTGAGAACAGCAATCACAGCTGCATTGGCTACGTGCGCAGCGACGGTCGCGTGGAGAACAGCAATCACAGCTGTTTAGGCTATGTCGAGGGCATGAGCCGTGAATGGGCGGCTGCGTTCTTCTTCTTTTTCTTTTGATTAAATTTTTTATTTCATGAATAAAAGACTACTTATAATGCCGGTACTTGCTGTGCTGGCATTTTTTCCTTTAATGGCTCAACAGTCATTACCCAGCGATTCAGTTCTCAGGCGTGAGGCGGCTCGCATGCTCATGGTGGGTTTCCGTGGCGACCGCATCGACGACAACAGCGATGCTGCACGCTATGTGCGCGACCTTCACGTGGGGAGCATCGTGCTCTTCGACATCGACCTTACTGCTGATGGTCCTCGCAAGATAGGCACCCGTAATATCACAACAAAGGAGCGACTCACCAAGCTCACCAACCAGCTGCAGAGCTATGCCGATGAGCCACTAATTATCGCTGCCGATCAAGAAGGCGGCATGGTGTGCCGACTAAAACCGCAATATGGTTTCAAGCCCACCGTTAACGCTCTGCATCTAGGCACTGTTGACAACCGCGACACCACACTCTATTATGCTTTGCGCATAGCCGAGGAGATGAAAGAATGTGGCGTGAACCTCAACCTAGCCCCAGTGCTCGACATCCACCGTGAAGACAGTCCGCATTTAGGGCATTTCAAGCGCTGCTTCTCAACCGATGTGGATGTAATAACTCGCCATGCAGGATGGTTTATCGATGCACACTACAAGAACGGTGTGCTGTGTGCCGTTAAGCATTTCCCTGGTCACGGCAGTGCGCTTGGCGACTCTCATGAAGGTCTCGTTGATGTTACCGACACATGGAATCCTCGAGAATTAGTGCCATTTGAGCAACTTATCGGCAAGAACAAGGTAGATGTGGTAATGACTGCCCACATCTACAACCGCCGCCTTGACCCCGATTATCCCGCTACCCTATCGTACAGAATTCTCACCGAATTGCTGCGCGATAATCTGCACTACGATGGTGTTGTAGTCACCGACGACATGTACATGGAAGGTATCTTGGGACAATATAGCATCGACGAGGCTCTAGCACTCGCCATCAACGCTGGCGCCGACATCCTCTTAGTGGGTAATAACATAGACACAGGCTTCGAGGCTGACCGACCATTCAAGCTCGTGGATATAATCGTAAACCTAGTAAAAACCGGCAAAGTACCCTACGAGCGCATACACGAGTCGAGCGAAAGAATCTTGAAACTGAAAAATAGGCTTAAATGAATCGGTAACAATGATTGGCGAGGACTATGATACGACTATATCAGCTATTTCAGAGCAAGTAATGCTCTTGTGATGTTATACTTGATTATAATGAAAACAGAGATTGACCCAAAGACCACCGAGCGTGCACAATCCTTTGAGATATGGAAGAATGCTCCCATGCCCAAAGTAACATTAGTAAAAACTTTCGATGTGAGCCGACTGGTAAGGTTTAGCCGTCGAAAAGGTTTGAAAATTAACATACTAATGTGCTGGTGCATTGCTAGAGCAGCGAAAGACATCAAAGAGTTCTACATGCTGCCAATGGGAGAGAAATACTTAAAATATGACCAATTGGCTATAAATATTGTAGTGCCTGTCAAGAATGGAGGTGTCACACTATGTGATATCCCGTTTTCTGAGGACCTCAAGCAGTTCAATGACGATTATCAGCGACTAACTCAGATTGTCCATGAAACTGGCGAGCCTCACAATTTGAGTGATGATTACATGGTTATCAGCACATCGGCTTTGCCTGATTGTGAAATTGATGCTGTGGTTAGCATCTATGCTGAGGTCTTTAACACGCCATTTCTCGCTTGGGGCAAGTACCGACGTCATCTCTTCAATACTCAACTTCCCATTTCGTTCCAGTTCCACCATGCGCAGATGGACGGTTTAGAAGCAGCAAAATTCCTCAACGCCTTACAAGCTGAATTTAAAAAAGTAAATATTTAAAAATCAAGGCGTGGTGCTTAATGGTGCATCACGCCTTGATAGTAATGTGTGGATAGTCCTTGAGGGGATTATTTGCCAAAGTAGCGCTTTAACAGACCAGTGAAGCCTTGTCCGTGACGAGCTTCGTCGCGAGCCATCTCATTTGGTGACAATGTCCTTATGTTATCTGAACACAGCATTTAAAAAAACATATAAAATCCTTGTTTAATAGTAGTATTTTTACGAATTTTGCCAAAGTTTATCTCATATTATAATCATGAAACTCGTATCTTATCGCGTTATAAAATTGTTGGTAGTGGTTTCATTACTGATATATTTCTTTCCTACTCAAGCTACTACCAATCGGGCGCTTTTGATTGGCATTTCCGATTATGGCGCATCTGCCAACGCTCCAAGTAGTCAATGGAGCAATATTCATGGTGCCAATGATGTCGAGCTGATTGCCACAACTTTGAAATCGCAAAAGTTCAAAATCACCAAAGTAACTAACCAGCAAGCGACAGCTAAACGTATACGAAAAGAGCTAAAAGCACTTGCTAACTCATGCAAACCAGGTGATATGGTTTATATTCACTTTTCTGGTCATGGTCAACCTTTTGAGGACAAAAGTAAAGACGAAGAAGATGGTTGGGACGAAGCAATCATTCCTTATGACGCACAAAAGGTATACATCAAGGGAATGTATGAGGGTGCAAATCACATCCTTGATGACGAATTATATGGTTATTTTTCCCAAATAAGAACAAAAATAGGAATAAAAGGCTTTCTCTGTGTTGTAATAGATGCTTGCCATTCAGGAGGGTCTGCTCGTGGAGACGAGTTGGAAGAAAATGAGGAGATCTTTATTCGTGGTACTCAAGATGGTTTTAGTTCCAACGGCCGTGCATATCGCCCTCGAATAAACACTAATGGGCATTTTGTTATTAATAGCACTGGCAAACAAGGTGGAATACTCATACTTGAAGCTTGTCGTTCCTATCAATCCAATTGTGAGATAAAACAAGATGGTCAATACTATGGTCCGCTGTCATACTACATTAATAGCGTATTAAAGTCAACCCCATTATCTAAATCGTTGACATGGGTTCAAGAAGTGAAAAGGAAGATGGACAGTGACCGACGCCTCACACGACAGAATATGGTTTACGAAACAAGCTTGAAGTAAATACTTTATATGGAATATTCTCACGATACTCTGAATAATTTTGCCTTGAAGCAGTGGGAGAAAACCCTTGCTTTCTTGCAAGGACATTTTTCATTGTCGCGCCCCGATTGCGAGGACGTGTTTCAAGAGGCATTTATCACATTGCATCAGAACATATTGGATGGCAAACTTGCCAACATGACTGCTTCACTTTCCACCTACTTCAACAGTATCTGTCGCAACAAGGCTTTTGAACGAATGCGTCAAAGTGGCAAAACACTAAACATCATTGATGACTACCCTGATGCAACAAAAGACTTATTTGTAGACGAACGTATTGACCGACTCTTAGCTCTTGAAGACAATGAGGAACATATTGAACGCAAAAAGTCGGCACTCATCAGGCAAATTGTAAAAGACTTGCCAGCGAAATGCAATGACATATTATGGGGTTTTTATCGTGACGGATTTTCGATGAAGACATTGGCAAACATGCTTAACTATGGCAGCGAGAGCTCGATAAAAGTCACAAAACATCGTTGCTGCAATCAGTTCAAAGAACTATACAACAGATTAGTTGGAAGAATATTTGAATAAAATCATCAAAACAATGAAAGATAAGATCAATAATATAGATGAAGCGTTACTGCTTGAAGACGAAATAATCGTTAGATACCTCAAAGGTAAAATGACAACTGACGAAGAAGAAAAGTTCATGCAGGAGGTAAATTCAAATGACGAACTGAAATCCAAAGCAGTAGCAATCGCACGTATGGTCAAGGGTATGAAAGAAGTTGGCACAGCCAGTGACAAGGGAGTTGTTGGTGAGTTTCTTACGACAGATTCTGATGAGATTAGAGCGGTTGCAAAGAATGCGAGTGCCACTAAGAAAAAAGGCAAGGTAATGTCATGGCGACGGACTGCCACATGGCTCTCGGCAGCAGCCTCTGTAGCCTTGCTTATTTGGGGCGGTTTTACTTATCTTGACTACCGAAAGACCACAGCGCTTGGAAATGAATACTCTACTGTTTTCACATCGTCACAATTAATTCGTGGTGGAGAAGATAATGCTGAGATTGAAAATAAACTCGCCATGCTCTTTGATAATGTTGCATCAAAGCAAGATTTAGACAACACACTTCATGAGCTGACATTGTGTTGGGAACTTGCAACACAAGACACTTATAACGATTATACCGATTATGCTCCTGAAATAGGCTGGAATCTCGCCGTAGGACATTTAAGGAAGAATGATAAAAAGAAAGCAAAAGCAACTCTTGAAAAACTTATAGACATCGCCCCAGAAGGCACCGCTATCGGCGACAACGCAAGAGAGCTATTGAATAAAATACAATGATGAATGGGGTAATACTTAGATATCTTTTTTGTATATTTATTTATATCTCGATTAACACTTTTTGTTATTCGCAAACGAATTATGTAAGCATTAATGATAGTATTAATTTTTACATTAATGAAGGTCTATATGTAAAAGCATCTAATAGAATTGTAGACTATGCATCATATCTAGGATCTATTGGAGATAAAAAATCTGCATTAGATTACCAAAAATGGAATTGTAATTTAGTAGAAGAGCACTTAGACTATTTTTTTGACCATGGTTTGTCATTGGAAGAATATTTTGCCAATAGAGATATGGTATGTATTTTGTATCGAGATTTAGGGCTAAAGTCCGATGCAATAAAAACTTACTTGTCTATTATCAATGATATGAAGAAAGTCGTCCCCAGTCAAATTCCTATTATTACAGATTTTATTGCACCAATCTTAGCAAGTTATACAGAAACACCTTTATGTGATTCCATCTACTCATTGTCTAATACACTTGATTATATAAAAAGTAGCAACTATGATAAAAAAGATGTTGAGAAGTTTGTTGAATTAGCTAATGACTTTTACACAAATCGCTTTTTCATTAATAAGATGGAAGAATGTGATGCATGGTTTAATCGATATGTTGGATTTATTAATAGTTTGGACACAACATTTTACAAAAATGAGATTCTAAATTATTATTTGAACTACATTGATATCCTTGAAATAAGAGCTTCTAATGCTAGTGCCCAAGAAAATGATCAACTCAAAGCTATTTCACTTTATGAAAAAGCTATTGAAACATTAGAAGTTATCAAATCTTATGATCCAAGTGTCCTATTGCGTATAGCATCATATAATTCAGAAATTGGACATAATTATTTTCTCCTTAAAGATATGTCAATCTCAAAAATATATATAGATAAAGCTTTTAATGATGCACTCTTTTACAGTGGAACGATCAGCTTACACTACTGCAAATTACTTTCGAATTTAGCTTTAGATTTTTGGAATCATCATCAACCATCAACAGCAGCTTCTATTAAACAAACAGAGATTGCATTACGAGAGAAAACATCTTTAGAACCATTAATCTCAGATTATGCCTTATTAATGATGTATAATAATGGGCAACCAGATACTATCATTAGCATTGGGAAAAAAGTGTTTGACACTTTTGGCGACACTATTTGCACTTCTATGACATACATATATTATTATATGGCTGAAGCATATTCAGAATTAATGTATGAACAAATATTGAAGGGAGAACAATTTAAGGAAAATAAGGAGAAGTATGAATATTATATTGAAAAGGCACTAAAAACATATGAGTTATATTTACAACATTACAAGGAACATAATAATGCGAATCAAACATTTGCAAACATTCTGGGTATTCGTGCTAAACATCATTTAAGATTAGGAGATTATGCCACATCATTTAGGTTGGCAGAACAAGCTTTTATTATAGACGAGAATAGCAATAGGCTTTTTCTTGTCTGTCAAAATGCAGTTTCAATTCATGATGAAAATGCAATGCACAAATATTTACCTATGTATTATAATTATTTAGAAAACGATTTAATGACGATGTTACCATTGCTCGGTACAGTAGAGTCAGAAATGTATTTACAACAAGGTAGTCATCCAATATATAACTTTATTGATTGGGGAGTAATTAATTCAAATGATAGCTTGTGTCTATCATTAGCCTATAATTCCGCATTACTAACAAAGAATTTATATCTAAATTCATCATCTCTTATTCCATTCATACCCGATGAATCATTGTATCCAGAATATCAAAGCCTATCTATATTAAAAGACATGATATTGAAAGAAAAGAATTTAAATGGTAGATTAATATTAGCACATGAATACGAACTAAGAGAAAGAGATTTAAAATCAAAAGTGATTGATAACTTCAAATCAACAGTATTTGTAAAATGGAATAGTATTCAAGAGAAATTAGATATTGATGAAGTCGCAATAGAGTTCATTGAGTATGGAGAAAAAGAATGGTTATATTCAAAAAATGATACAGGGAAACGATATGGTGCATTAATAATTACTAAAACTTCATCCTATCCTGTATTTGTAGATTTATTTGAAGTTGAAGTTGCTAAAGGTGTGTATGAACAACAACCGAAATCATATTCAGAAAAATTGGGTTACAATTTATATAATAAGTTATGGGATACTTTGGCTCCATATCTCAAGGGTGCTTCTAGAGTTTATTTTTCACCGATAGGTCTATTATCTCTTATAAATATTGAGAGTTTAATGGATGAGAATGGTATAGCTGCATTTGATAAATTCCCACTTAATCGAGTTTCATCAACAAAACAAATATTATTTCAAAAGCCTCTTGCCATAGAGAGTGTCGCTCTCTTTGGTGGTGTTAAATACACTACACAAAAATACGATCAACCAACATTCACTCTTGATAGCCTTAACACAAGAGGAAATTGGGCATATTTGGAAGAAACACTTAGTGAAATTGATGAGATAGAAAGTGAAGTTAAACAAGATAAAGATAATATTAGTGTCTATAAATATATTGGAGAATATGCTTCAGAAGAACATTTAAAGGATATCTGCAAATCATCTCCCAGTATCCTTCATATTGCATCACATGGTTTTTATATTCCAGAAATAAAACGAAGTAAAGTGCCTTATTATAATAGAGATGATACAACTCTCTTAAGCGATAATTTGTTTTATAGTGGCTTAGTTCTTGCAGGTGGTCAAGATTCATGGAACAATTCAACTTTTGAGATAGATGCTAATGATGGCATATTATCATCATATGAAATCTCAAATTTGAATCTCAGAAAAACAGATCTTGTGGTGTTATCCGCATGCGAGACAGGAATTGGAGACTTATCGTATGATGGTATCTTAGGTTTGCAAAGGGGATTCAAAAGTGCTGGTGTTAATACAATCATTATGTCTCTGTGGAAAGTAGATGATGTTGCAACTTCGCTATTAATGGTTAACTTTTATCGTTACTATTTGAAAACTGGCATAAAAGAATATGCATTTAGAGAAGCTCAACGCATTGTGAGAGAAAAGTTCCCCGACCCATTTTTTTGGACTTCATTCATTTTGCTAAACTAATTTTTGTTAAATAGACTCCATCGCTTTCATTTTTGACTATTTTTGTGTTAGTCCGTCGACCCTGATAATCAAAGAGTTGATACAGGTGGTAGCGGTAATATTTATTAACCATATTAAACTATTAACAATATGGAAAATAAAAATATTAATATTAAGATTGTATTCTCTAATGAATATGAGGGAAATGCCTTAAGTTTTGATGAATTTGAGAATGCAATTGTTGATGCAATCAAGGATTGTAAAAAAGTTTCTTTTCGTGTTTTCTTAAGGAATCCAATGCCTCTAACAGAATTAGATAATGTAATAAGAGAACTTTGTCAAAGAATTGAATTAGAAAGTGATTTTAGAAAAACTGTTTTTCGAGAAAATGAGTGTTTTGGAGAAAAAGAGCATCATGGCGTGATTATATCAGGATTGGTATCGGCTATTTATTATGTTGAGATAAGAAAAATCGATTGTTTATATTGATTTATTCCATTTATTATCAACACAATGGATTAAATTAGCTAAATAAACTCCAGTTTTTTCATTCTTTTTGTTAACCTTTAGTTTGTTTCTGTCATTAAGGGCAGAAACAAACTTTTTTAATAACAAATTAAATTGAATAATTATGGAACGTAAAACTCGTCACACAGTGGTAAACAAGAGAGGACAAGAACTCTATAGTTCTGACAGTTTCTTTGGATTTATCGCGTCAACAATTGTTGTCCAACTGGGCTCAGCCGTCGTTTTTATTGTCATTGCAGCTGTAATTTGCGGAATAGCATCACTTTTCAGTTAAGTCATAAACCCTTTTAACCTCTACTAATATGGAAGCTGAAAGATTATTTTTCATCGTTATTGCTTTGGCATTAGCTTATGGCATTGGTTGCTTAGGCCGCACACGAAAGATCGGATTCTGGCCTGCATTTTTGCTCTCAATTCTCAATGTTATTATTGGACTCATAGTAGTACTGTGCTCAAAAAAAATTGACAACAACGATTCAAACAAAAAAATTGGAGGATAAAATATGAGATACTTTGGAATCTTTTGTATCATATTGGGAGGGCTTAGCCTGCTTGGTGCCCTGGCGGCAGGGCATAATGCATTTGGTCCTTTATTCTGGCTTGCTCTAGGAATAGGATTAATAATTATTGCGAAGCAAAAGGAAGATAAGAGAAAAAGGAGTGACCAGACTACCAAGTCAGTAAAGCAACAACCAGTATCTACATCTCAACCTAATCATATTGTACAACAGTACCCAAAACAAGAAAGCGTTACAAGGCAACAAACTGTTGGAAGTATTCCAACATCCTATGGGTCGAATATGAGTATTCCGATGACAATGGCACAAAAAGAAGCCGCTATGTGTTTGATTTCTTACTTCGGAGGATATAATGACAATATTGAAACTGATGCTGAAATGAATCAAATGGTATATATGCTCTCTTATCAAGCTTCTATTTATTTTGGGATTAAAAACTTTCCAGAAATGCTTCCAGGAGCAATGAACAGGAATAGTGACCCTTATAAAATGATTAACACTGTGATGACCATCAAAAATAAACAATATCGAGAATTCCTTCTTCTTACTTGTTTTGACTTGGCGAAGATGTCAGCTAAATCTGAAGCCTATGAATTAATCTTCAACATTGCCAATGAGATGGGCTACAATAAAGAAAGTTTTAAAGCACTTATCAAGCAGTACTCACGTAAATAGTCAAAATATAAGGCGTGGTGCTTGAGAGCATCACGCCTTAATAATCTGTGTGGATTGTTGTCCTAAAGGGCTTATTTGCCAAAGTAGCGCTTTAACAGACCAGTGAAGCCTTGTCCGTGACGAGCTTCGTCGCGAGCCATCTCATGAACGGTGTCGTGGATGGCGTCAAGGTTCTGCTGCTTAGCGAGCTTGGCTATGCGGAACTTGTCCTCGCAAGCGCCAGCCTCAGCAGCGGCACGCTTTTCAAGGTTGGTCTTGGTGTCCCAAACCACCTCACCGAGGAGCTCAGCAAACTTAGCAGCGTGCTCAGCCTCCTCAAAAGCGTAGCGCTTGAAAGCTTCGGCGATTTCAGGATAACCCTCGCGGTCGGCCTGGCGCGACATTGCCAGATACATACCAACCTCAGAGCATTCGCCCTCAAAGTGAGCCTTCAGACCAGCGAGAATCTCGGGGTCAATGCCCTTAGCAACACCCAAGGTGTGCTCAGCAGCATAAGCCACTTCCTCATCTTCCTTGAGCTCTTTGAACTTCTCGGCTGGTTGTTTACATTGTGGACACTTCTCGGGAGGAGTATCACCCTCATGAACATAACCGCACACTGTGCATATCCATTTCTTTGCCATAATTGTTTGTTTAGTTATTAGTTGATTAGTTTTTAGTTTATTATTTTAATCTAGATTGTCTAATGGTCAAGGCTCGCCTTGACCTACTTATCACTTAACACTTACTACTTAACTCTTAGTTATTCTACTACTTCCTCGAAGTCTTCTGGGCCTACACCGCAAAGGGGACATTCCTCGGGTGGGTTGTCGCCTTCATGAACATAGCCACAAACTGTGCATTTCCATTTTTTCATAATAGTCAATCTTAATTTTAAAGTGAATAAATATTTAACTTATTGATTATCAAGAATACAAAAATAAGGTAAATATTTCATCTGACCAAATTTTTTAGTGCAAAAATTAAACTTTCCGGCAAATAATTCTGTCAAAGGATAAAAAATATAGATAAATGATAGCAAAATCAAAAGATTTTGTTACCTTTGCAACCATTATTAGCAACCCAAGATTATTAACAAAAAAAAATCAAGTATATGAAAAAATTAAGTATTACTCTATTGCTCGCTGTAATGTTGGTGGGATTAAGTTCCTGCGACACTAGGCATTTCTGGTCGGCACTCTCAGGTTACCACTGGTATGCTATAGAGGGTGTGGATGGATATTCAAGATTCCCCATCTACACTACCGATTACGACTACATGGAAATCTACTTCAGTACCGACGGTACAGGCACTGTGAAGTTCTATGACGACTATGGATACTGGGGATCCTATGGTTTCGAATGGGATGAGTACCGTGATTATGTAACTCTCTACTATTTTGCTGGAGGTCACGACACCTATTATTTCGACACAAAGGGAGGATATCTCTATCTGTCAAGAAATCCCTACATGAACAGCTACACAGTCTTTGCCCACTAAGGGCAATGCTGCCAATACAGTTTAAAAGCTCAGCTGCAACAACGGCTGGGCTTTTTTGTTAACACCAAATAAATAACAAAGAATTTATCTCTGAAGACCAAACTTTGTATTTTGCATTGTGAAAGTTTTTGATTACTTTTGCAGTCAATAAGCGTTACGCATCTACATGAAGGTTGTTCTTGTCAATCATAGCGACATGCGGGGCGGGGCGGCGATTGTGTCGCTCAGACTTGCCTATGCGCTGCAAGAGGCTGGTGTTGACGCACGCATGCTCGTCATCGACCGCCAGAGCGATGCCCCACTGGTGGGCGTGATGGGCAGCAAATGGCGCAATAAATGGAACTTCCTTGTCGAGCGGTTGGGAGTGTTTGTGCGCAACGGCTTCAGGCGCGACACGCTTTTCAAAATCGACACTGGCTCCCATGGCATCAACATTGCCACTCACCCCTGGGTGAAAGATGCCGATGTGGTGTGTCTCAACTGGGTGAATCAAGGCACGCTGTCGTTACGTTCTATAAAGAATTTGGCACAGAGTGGCAAACCCATAGTATGGACCATGCACGACATGTGGAACTGCACAGGAGTGTGCCACCATGCCTACGAGTGCCAGAGATATAAGGCGACTTGCGAGAGTTGTCCTCTGCTCGGTTCCAAGGGGCGAGACCTTTCTACAATCACACAGGAGCGTAAACAGCAGCTTTATATTGGTGCAAATATCCACTTTGTGGCTGTAAGCAATTGGTTGGCAGCCAAATGTCGTGAGAGCAGCTTGATGCATGACAGTGACATGAGTGTGATTGCCAACGCATTCCCTATTGAACGTTTCTCGGCTGATCGACTTCCCAACAGTGACTACGGCATCGATGACAGCAAGAAAGTGATTGTGATGGGCGCCGCTCGTCTTGACGACCCTGTCAAGGGTTTTGATCAACTTATAGCAGCCATCCACTACATATCGGAACAAAAACCAGAACTTGCCAGGCGTTTGCATCTATTGCTCTTTGGTGCAATTAAAGATTCATCGCTGCTAAACCAGCTCACCTTGCCTTATTCCTATCTTGGCATTGTGAGTGACGTTGCCACGGTATATAGCCACGGTGATGTGGTTCTTTCAACATCGCTCTACGAGACACTGCCAGGCACACTCATCGAAGGGCAAGCGAGCGGATGTGTGCCAGTGACCTTCGGCAAAGGCGGACAAACCGATATCGTGGAGCACCTTAAAACGGGATATATCGCTGACTATAAAGACCCTGCCAGTGTAGCGGCTGGCATTGAGTGGGCGATAGATGCCAATGTCTCACGTGAGTTTCTCCATAATGAGGTGGAGCGCAAATTTGCCGCCTCAAAAATCGCTCTGCAATATATTGAACTCTTTAAGCAAATCACAAATTATAATAATTGATAAACAATGAAAACTTTTAAATGGATTATGACAACTGTTATGGCACTGGCTTTGTTGTGCGGCTTTAAGACCGAAGCACAAAAAGTGCTGGTGCTGTATTATTCGCAAACGTCAAACACTAAGGCTGTGGCCCAAGAAATCGCCACCAAGCTTGGTGCCGACATTGAGGAAATAGCGCCTGTGACCCCCTATGACGGTGATTACAAGGCTACCATTGAGCGTAGCAAGAAGGAGCGTGAGCAAGGCATTTTGCCCGAGATAAAGCCTATAAAAGCCGACATCAAAAAATATGACGTAATATTCCTGGGATACCCCATCTGGTATGGCACCTTTGCTCCCCCAATGGAAGCTTTTCTCAGCCAGGTGGACTTGAGTGGCAAGAAATTGGTGCCGTTCTGCACCTTTGGCAGCGGTGGACTTGAGATTAGCAAGATGATACTTGAAGCCAAGCAGAAAGGAGCCAAGATTCTTGATGGTTATGGAGTGCGCGCAGCACGCATGGCCGCAATGCCCAATGAGGTTGACCAGTTTCTCAAGGCAAATGGTTTTCTCAAGGGCAAATATGTAAAGCTTGGTGAGTTTTCGGCACCTCATTACGTTAGCGATGAAGAGTCGGCCATCTATGATGCTGCAATTGGTGATTACCCGATGATGAAAAACACCAGAGCTCGTACCGTTGCTTCGCGTGCCATTCCCGATGGCACTGAATACCTGTTCACTGCTTACGTAAAGCAAGATAGGCCATTTGACCCAAACGTTGCAATGCGTCCTCCAAAGGATATGCAGGTCTATGTAATTGTCATTAATGGTAAAGCACCCGAATTCACCAAGGTTGTTAGATAAATGTATAAAAACAGATAACAATGCAAACAGTTTTATTTACAAGTACGATATTTGGTCCCATTCACAGCCGCAGGCTCGGGACCTCGCTGGGTATTAATCTGATGCCTAACGACGGCAAGATCTGTTCGTTCGACTGCCTCTACTGCGAGGCTGGCTACAATGCCCAAGGTCCAGGCACCACTGGCGTGGCAAAGCGCGAAACTCTGAAAAAACAACTCAAGGCCAAACTCCAAGCCATGCACGAGGCTGGCGAGAAGCTCGATGTGATAACTTTCTCGGGCAACGGTGAGCCAACCCTTCACCCCAACTTCAAGGAGATAGTTAACGACGTGATAAACTTGCGCAACCACTATTTCCCCGAGGCAAAGGTGAGCGTGCTGAGCAACGCCACCATGGCAGGACGCCCCAACGTTATTGCAGCGCTGAAGATGGTAGATAACAATATCCTCAAACTCGACAGTGCTGTGGCGCGCACCATGCGACTGATTAACCGCCCCACATCGGGCAACGTAATTCCAGTAGGCATTATCGAGGATTTGAAGGCCTTTGGCGGCAAATGCATCGTTCAAACCATGATGGTGCGCGGCGAGCACGACGGACAGATAGTTGACAACACCACCGATGCCGAAATTGACGCTCTCATCAATGCCTACCTCGCCATCCGACCTAAGGAGATAATGCTCTACACAATCGACCGCAAGACTCCCGAAGAGAAACTAGTGAAAGTGCCTGTTGAGGATCTAAAGCGAATAGCCCGCCACATCGAGGCCGAAACCGGCATCACTGTGCAAGTGACTGGATAAATCTGTTATTTCGATTAATAGATTATTCAATTTCTCGATAGCTCATTTACTATGATAATCCCTCCTTTCCTTAAACCAGGCGATAAGTTTGCCATTATCTCGCCCTCGGGGACTGTGCTTCCCGAGAGGGTGGATGGTGCGGTGCACGCTATCAAGAAATGGGGATTTGTGCCGGTAGTCAGCGAGCATTGCAAGGGGGAATATCACGCCTATAGCGTTATCACCCACAGTGCTCATCCCAAGCATCGCCTTGAAGACTTGCAATGGGCGCTCAACGACCCGCAGGTGAGGGCAATTCTGTGCAGCCGTGGAGGATATGGCGCAGTGCATCTGCTTGAGCACCTCGACCTTGAGGCTCTTGCTCGCGACCCTAAGTGGCTCATAGGCTTCAGCGACATCTCGGCACTGCACGCCGCTTGGCACCGCGCTGGCGTGGTGAGCATCCATTCGCCCATGGCGAAGCATCTCACACTCTATGATAGTGATAACGAGACAAACCGCATCAACTACAATATTATAACTGGCAAGAGCCTTCCCACCTATAACGAGCCGCCTCACCCTCACAACCGCACTGGCAGTGCCACTGCCACTATTACCGGTGGAAACTTGGCGGTGCTCATAGGGCTGCTTGCAACACCGTTCAATATCATCAAGCCAGGGAACATCCTTTTCATCGAGGACGTAGCAGAGCAAGTATATCAGGTGCAGCGACTACTCTATCACTTGCGACTTGCCGGCATCCTGCCACGTCTGGCAGGTCTCATTATTGGGCAGTTCACTAAACATCGTGGCGATGACACTTCGGCAATGTATGATATGATTCACGACATGGTTGCGCCCTACGACTACCCTGTGGCGTTCAACTTCCCAATAGGCCACGTAGAACGCAATGTGCCAATAGTTGAAGGCTCCACCGCCACACTCGAAGTGAACGACACAAACGTAAAACTGGCACTAAATTATTAATCACACTGGGCGGAGCCAGCGCCTTCGCCTAATATTTGTTATAAAATAAATCACCGACATCACGCTCCTCGGCATCGCGCTGAACCGTTAGAGCGGGAAATCAAAGAAAAACTTTAAAAGATCATGAAGAAATTATTTCTTATCGCTGCATTTGCCTTGTCAATGAGCTTGGTAGCTTGCTCAGGTGGAAACAAAGACAACAGTTCTAGCGAGTCGGCAGAATCGGCTCAGAGTGTTGAGGAAATCAAAGATGGCAACACCTATGAAGGCAAGAGCTACACTATTAGCTATCCAAAGGATTGGAAAGAGACTTTTTCGAGCGAAGACGTTCTCAATGTTAAGTCGGCTGACGAATCTATGGTTTTCAGCATTAATTTCGATGCCGAAGGACCAGCAGTTGACGAGTTAAAGGAGCAAGCTGATTTCGCAAAGAAGGTCAATACAGACCAATACAAAGAAGTGGGTGAGCCAAAAATCGAAGGCAACTTCCTGACTCTGCGCCGCGTGAACAACGAAGGCGAGGTAGAGTTGTCTTATACAAAAGTTCTTGAGGGAACAAAGTGCATTATGGGCTCAATAAAATGCCCAGCCGACAAAGAGGCTGAAGCCGTGAAGATTCTCATGAGCCTCATCGCTTCGGTAAAGATGAAATAATCTTTCCTAATGCAAACACAGCGCATCGCGCAGTTTAGAGTTGAGAGTTTAGGGTTTAAAGACCTCTAAACTCTCAATTCTTCTCTCTATACTTTGGCGAAGCCGACACAATAGGGCTTTACCTATCAGTTGAGATTATCACCTTTGCCCAGTCGCCGGTTTTATGGTCGATGATGCCGAAGAAATCGGGCTCATCGACTATTTCAGCATCACGACAGCCAGCAAATTGAACTTCGATAATCTCCTTCAGGCTCTCAAATTTCTCTAGAGCCTCGGCCTCACTGGAGAAACGGTAATCATCACGGCCGTCCTCACTCTCGCTGTAATATTGAAAAGTAACCGTCATAGTGCATTATGAATTATGCATTTGTTTCTCATGGTGCCAAATCTCTAGGCTGTTGAACGCGTTTTGCCACAGGATGTAGAAACCTGGTCCCACAGCTGCAAGTGGATGCAACCAAGCGCTTGATATCCAAATAGCGAAAGCAGTATTCTTTTGGCCCATCGCCTGCCCCATCTCGGTAGTGGCATGGAAAAAACGACCCACGTAGCGGCCAATGGCAAACTGCACAAAAGTAATGGCGAGGCTTGTGAGCGCCACCACCACAATAAACCAAACAGTGGTGCCAGAGTTCATGATGTTGCGCATTGTAGCTCCCGAAATAACTAGAAGCAACACGCCCCATAGATAGAATGACAAGTCTTTATTGCTGATAATAAGGCGGTGCAGGCGAGGTGCGAAATGCTTGACTACATAGGCGAGAGCCATCGGTGCCAGCAGCACGGTACACACTCGCTCAAGTAGTGCAAGGAATGCATCCCAGAACGGCATGTCGATGCTTTCGTCAACGAGCGGGAACACCGCAGGAATAAGCACTGCCGCCAAGAAGTTGCTCAGCAGCATGAAGGTGGTCATCTTCTCGAGATCGCCGTCGAGTTTTGCGGTAACCACAGGAGCTGCCGTAGCGCAAGGACATATCACGCAGCATATTATACACTCCATAAGCACAAGTTCGTTGCCTTTAGCATTATAGTGCACAATTAGCACCGTGCTCACTATTACCAGCACCAGTTGCATGGCAAGAATCACAAAATGCCACCAGCAAGGACGCATGCGGTGAAAGTCGGCGCGGCAAAAGGTCACAAACAATATCACAAACAAAATCCACGGCAAGATAAAATCGAAGAAACTGTTGAACACCTTTGACGCCTCATCAAGTGCAGGAGTGAAATAAAAGATGAAATAGACCAGTATTCCAGTCGTCATCGACACTGGTAAAGTCCACTCTTTCAGTATTTTGATAAGCTTGTTCATTAAGCGAGAAGAAAAATAAAAAATAATCGTTGAACAAACCGCTAGGTGTTTTGCAATATTATTCTACTCAGTTCACACCGTTGGCAGTGGCGATTTGTCTGATTTCGGAGTTGGAGAATTGGATATCAACTGTTTTTCCAGTGTTTTTTCCTATATATCGGTGGCAAATACCTCTTCCTGAGCGTGCTACAAGTTTATAAAGAACTCCCGTCAAGGTGTTGTTGCGCAGCTCGTTGCCAATAACGAAATTTCCATTATCCTTGTAGTTACTGTTGTTTTCTATTTGTGAGATGTCAAAATCGGTCTCATCAATCTCATAAACGTAGATAATATTATCTTTCTCGAGTTTGAAATCCACGATTTGAGTTACTCGGTCCACAGTCTTTGGTAGGGCATTTCTTGTTATCTCAACAAGGTTATCAATTATTTCGTCTTGAGTTAAAGCCTTATTGTTTTTGAGCATTTCATTGCTCACATCAAGAGTCATCTTCTTTGGCGACATCGAGCCATTGAACTGGCACTTTATTCCATAACCCGACAAGACCAAAGTCTTCATTATACCTTTGTCGTTTTGAGACACCTCATCTAAGCAACATAGTCTCCAAATATTTAGTAAGGTTTTGTCATTCAGATTAGCATATTCTATTTTGTCTTCATCAACCACATAGTCAATGACAATTGCCTTTCCATCAAGTTTATATCTGATGGCTGAGAATAGTTTGTAGTCTATAGGACAATTCTCATTGAGTTCTTTTACTAATTGCTCTATCTCACTGTCGCTCATTTTCTCTCCCAGCTTCAATGGGGTGTTCTTACATGAACTCATCGAGAGAATCAGGGTGCAGAGCAAAATGCTGAAAAGAAAAGAAAAAGATTTTAAGTTTCTCATAGCTGAAAATGCTATCTTGTGAGTTTGAATGTGACAGCCTTGAAGCACATATCATCATGCCATATCTCGAAACGGTATGTACCAGGCGAGAAATGTCCCTTGTCAGAGCCCCCCCATCCTTTTAATGACTCCACGTTGTCGGAAGGATAAACTGTTGGGATGGTATAAGAGTAAGAATAAGACCCATCTTTTGGTGACTCGCTTCCCAATACTATATTCCCATCGGGATTATATAGCTTTACCTGAAGATCTAATTTTTCACCCGGTTTAAAACCATAGTATTTGATGCGCGGCAATAGATACATAGAGGATGATGCTAAGATATCACTTCCAAAGGAGCATACAGGCTGGCCTGAGCCATCAGCGTTAGCAACCTCAAGAGTCTTGATATAAATGGGAAAAAGTGTGCGCAGACTATCGTTCTCCTTTGCGAGAGTCTCTCTTGAAATCCTCTCTTTTTTCAGTGCTTGTGAGGTGGTGTCGAGCTGGAAATTAAGATTGGTAACCTGACTTTGCAAAGCTGCAACTTGCCCATTAGCGTTCTTCAATCCCATGTCGGCAGCATTCTTATTGTTGCTGATGTAATGAATCCATATCAAGCTGGCTGCTAGTGCCAGGGCTAGCAGTACCACCAGTGCACCTAAAAAGGATGTCAACTTGCTACGTTTTTTCTGCTCTGGCATTTCATTGCCATATAAAATATCAGTATCGTTATCCATTGATTAGTCTTTTTTGTAAACAATTTGCAAGCTAATAATAAGCACTTTAAATAAAAAGTATAAAGATATGCCACTCATTGCACGATGCAAAGTTAATTATTAGTTTCCACTCTTGCAAGAGCAATCTCTAAGAATAATTGTTATAATACATATCTCTTGAGAGATATTATGCATCAGACATTATATCTAACGCACCCAATGTAAACAATAATAACAAAAATATAACTGAATATATGGCAAACACTAGCAATACAAAAAGAAAGGTCTTCCATATCGACTGCTTGAATGTCAATCCATAGAGTTGTTTGTAGTCAAAAACAAGAATAATAAATGCAAGGGATGCTGGTACGTAATAAGGCAGAAAAACTGTAGGTGGCAAATCCCAAGTTATAAACATCCATATTAAAGCTACTAAGTGTAACTGACAGTTGATATATATTTGCGAGAAGAACGTCTCAACCAAATTATATCCTTTTTTGCGGAACACAATCCATGCTGCCAGCACCACAAACACGTTCTGGATGAGAATGCGGTAAAGGTCATTTTTATCAAGATATACCAAGATGCGACCAATATAATCAAAAGCAAAACTCGAAACTTTGCTTTTATGTGGAATTTCACTTAATGCATCTGCGATTTGCTTACCTACAAGAGGGTCTTCAAAACCAAATATCCAAGACACAAAGACGATGACAATAGTAAACACCGCCAGCATCTTGAATGGAGGGAAATAACTCAAGTGATGACCTTCCAGATAGTCGCGTATCATGTAACCTGGTCGCCAAAAAAGGTCGCGAATGGAGCGGAACATGGGTCTGTTGCCAAAGCCCCAAATGTCTAGAAAGTTATTGGTCAAGCGGCGGAATGTGAAACGAGTGTGCTGTGACGACATTCCACACTGCGGGCAGTAGCGTCCGTTATAGCCATAGCCGCAATGCGTGCACACATGGTGTTCGTGTACTACATCTTTAATCGCTGCAGGCTGCTTCATGCGCTTCTCAATGCGATGATTCCAGTCTTTGACTGTTTGATATGTCGTTTTAATGCTCATTATTTTAGCGGTACAAAGTTCATCATAATTCTTGAAATAGACAAATTGAGGAGGTAATTAAACTTAGTAACACAACAAAAATAGATGTAATATCGTTTTATTTTTGTATAATAATATATATGATATCTCTTTATAGGTATTTATTGGGTCTGTTGGCCGCTATTATTGTGGGCAGTGCTTTACCTTGCGCTGCCGACAGTATTGCTGTGAACTATAGTGTGGGAATCACCATAAATACTGGCGGTAAAGAGTTTGCACCCTACCACATCGCCAGCAACCGACGAGGCACAGTTACACAGCAGCACTCAGCGTTGATGAGTGCTGCCCTCTGGCACGAGATGGACACCACCAAGCGCCTCTCTTGGGGTGCAGGCATAGAGGCATGGGGCGGCTACGCTTCAAGTGCCAACTACCTGCGCTATGACCCAGCCGGCGATGTCATGAATGTCAACAGTCAGCACCCAGCTAGACTTTGGATGCAACAGCTTTGGGTAGAGGGCAAGCATCGAGGTGTGCTTCTAACCTTGGGCCAAAAAGACATTGATCCAGGATTTGTGAACCGCAACCTAAGCAGCGGTGACCTAGTAATGAGCGGCAATGCCCGCGCCCCTTTTGGTGCTAAGATAGGGTTCGTAAGCTTCCAGAACATCCCGTTCACCCATGGCTGGGTACAAATCAAGGGAGAGATAGGATATTACCGCTTTGGAGATTCTAAATGGCTGAAGAATCACTATAACTATTACAACAACTTCATCACCACCAACTATTGGTTCAACTACAAAAATCTCTACCTTCGCACCAATCCCAGCAAGCAGCTAGTCCTCACATTTGGAATGCAGGCAGCATGCCAGTTTGCCGGCACAGTAACTTACTACAAGAATGGGCAGGTGATGCAAGAAACCAAAATGAAAGCCAATGCTAAAGCCTTTTGGCATGCTTTCATTCCTGGCAATGGAGGTGAGAACTTAGGCGACAAAAAATATGTCGAGGGTAACCACGTGGGGTCATGGGACATTGCGCTTGAATATAAATTGCGCACAGGGCAGACACTGCGATGTTATTATCAGTCGCTGCTAGAAGATGGGTCAGGAGTAGGTAAATTCAACGGTTTCGATGGTCTTTGGGGAATAGAATACCGCAGTGGCAATCACGGTGTGGTGACTGGTGCTGTAGCTGAATTTCTCACGCTGATGAACCAAAGCGGACCTTTGCATTTTGCCTATAAAGACTTCACCGACACCGACCATCCCCACGGCAGCGAAATAGGTTTTGCCGCTACAGGCAGCGACGATTACTACAACAACTACTGCTACGATGGTTATCACAACCGTGGCATGTCAATAGGCTCTCCCATGGCAAAATCGCCAATCTACAACACCGATGGCTATCTGCGCTTCACCGACAACCGCCTACGCGGCTTCCACTTGGGACTCATGGGCGAACTTGGCAGCCAGGTGACCTACCGCACATTGCTCTCGTGGCGCAAGTCGTTTGGCACACCATTCGTCCCCCGTCTCACACCTCTCACCGCCACCTCAATGATGCTCGAGGCCACCTACACTCCCAAATGGCTGCGTGGTCTAGAAATCAAAGCCCAACTGGCTCACGATCACGGCACGCTCTATGGCGATAACACTGGCGCGCTAATCTCTATTTTCTATAACGGCAATTTCTCTTTTTAAATGAAACGACTGGCATCATATATTATCCTAGCTATCGCAGCCACAATAGGCTTGATCAGCTGTTCTCACAACGACGGCGACATTGGCTACTGGTTTGGCCTGTGGCATCTCGATTCCATCGAAGCCAACGGCACACCAGTACCTGACTACGAGGGCAACACCTACTTCATGTTTCAAGGAAAGGTGTTTTGCATAAGGTGTGTTGATGAAGACAATCATGACTACAACGAAAGCTTTGCCCAGTGGCAGGAGAACGATGACCACCAGTCAGCCACTATCACATTTGCCGATGAGCATTTCCTCCCAACCATCACCCCTCTCATCCCCTTAGAAACTATCACTACATTTAATGTGGTCACTCTCAACGACAAAGTAATGGTCCTCAAGCACATCCATTCCGAAACTGGCACAACCCACACCTATTACCTCACCCGCTGGGAATGATTTTGCACAGTTTTTTGTGCTTTTAGTACAGCAGAATTTGGTATATTTGCACTTATTTTGTACAAATCAATTTTTATCAACACTATAAATAATAACAATGGAAATTATCACTAACGGAAAGTTCGTCGAATTGGCTTACAAAATCTTCCTCGTGGAGAAAGACGGCGACACCATGATTTATGAGTTTAAAGAGAGTAAACCCGACCATTTTGTCTTTGGAAATGAACCTGGTATGCTCGAGGCGTTTACCAACCACCTTCAAGGTCTGAAAGCAGGCGATGAGTTCGACTTCATCCTTTCGCCTATCGAGGCTTTTGGAGAGCGCGACCCCAACATGGTGCAGAAAATCGACAAACAGATTTTCGTAATTGATGGCGAGTTCGACAGCGAGCGAGTGTATGAGGGAGCTTTCGTTCCTTTGATGACTGCCGACGGCATGCGTATCGAGGGCATCGTCAAGGAGGTTGCCGACGACACCGTAACCGTTGATTTCAACCACCAGTTAGCTGGAGAGACAGTGAAATATACTGGCAGAATCATCAATGTGCGTGAGGCCACCGAAGAAGAAAAGAACCCACCACACCACTGCGGAGGTTGCGGAGGCGGCGAATGCGGAGGTTGCGGCGAAGGTGGTTGCAAGGAAGGCGAGTGCGACAAGAAAGAGGGCTGTGATGGCAACCATCACGGCAACGGCGAATGCTGCGGCAAGCATTAATCCACATTTTTCACATCACTTTTTGATGTAAACATGCAGCAGATTTCATTGCTGAAGCCATAAAAAAGCATATATTATGCAAGCGGTGTCACCAATATTAGAGTTGCAAAAACAACGGGCGTTGCTCGTGGCAGAGCGTGACACTGAGCGCAGCGAGTTCCAACGGCAAACCGAGACCTTGGGCCTAGGCCGCAAGGTGAAGCGTGGCGATTGCTGGTGGCCTATTGTTGTGGGGCGTAGCTACTACAATTCTCTCAACCAACTGGTTGTGGAAGTGAGCCGCAACGACGACACCGACATTGAGCACAACTTTGAATATGGCCGCCAGGTGATGTTCTTCCATGTTGATGCTAGCGACAAAATCAGCTATTTCAAGTTTGCCGCTACGGTTAGTTACGCCCAGGATGACCGCATGGTGATAGTGGTGCCCGACGGCAATGCCGTGGCCGAGCTGCAAGGCCGCGAGCGAGTTGGCGTGCAACTCTCATTCGATGAGCACACCTACCAACTGATGCTGCAAGCCATCGACCGAGTGACAAAGGCCAAGGGCAATCGCCTTGCACAGCTTCGCGACTTGTTCTATAATCATAGCAAGACCGAGAAATTCACATTTGCGCCCCTGCGATTTCCATGGCTCAACCCCACTCAGGAGCATGCTGTCAACGAGGTGCTGCTCGCTAAGGATGTAGCCATTGTGCATGGTCCACCAGGAACAGGCAAGACCACAACGCTTGTTGAGGCAATCTATGAGACGCTACGACGCGAGAACCAAGTGCTGGTATGCGCCCAAAGCAATATGGCGGTCGATTGGATTAGCGAGCGGCTTGTCGATCGGGGTGTAGAAGTGCTGCGCATTGGCAACCCCACAAAGGTGAATGACAAGATGCTGGGTTTCACCTATGAGCGCCGCTTTGAGGCACACCCCGACTACCCACAACTATGGGCAATACGCAAAGCCATCCGCGAATTGCGAAGCTCAAAGCGGCGAGGCAGCGACAGCTATCATCAGAAACTCGACCGTCTCAAAAGTCGTGAAACCGAACTTGAACTGCGCATCAACAATGAACTTTTCAACAACGCGCGAGTCATCTCCTGTACCCTCGCTGGTAGTGCAAGCCGAGTGCTAGAAGGGATGAAATTTGCCACCCTCTTCATCGACGAGGCAGCGCAGGCACTTGAAGCAGCGTGCTGGATAGCCATCCGCAAAGCTAACCGCGTGATTTTTGCTGGCGACCACTGCCAACTGCCACCCACCGTGAAATGCCTTGAAGCGATAAAAGGGGGGCTTGCCAAGACCCTCATGGAGCGCATCGTGCAGAGTAACCCACAAGTGGTAACCTTGCTCAAGGTGCAATATCGCATGAACGACGACATGATGCGTTTCTCAAGCGACTGGTTCTATGACGGACAGGTGGAGAGCGCTCCCGAGGTGAAATATCGCAGCATTCTCGACCTCGACACACCCATGACGTGGGTTGATACCGCCGAGTTAGGACTAGATGCTCATGAGGAACTTGTGGGAGAGACCTACGGACGCATCAACCGCGCTGAGGCACAGCTCACCATCGACACCCTGCAGCAATATTTCGAGCGACTAGGACGGCAACGTGTGCTTGACGAGCGCCTTGATGTGGGCATCATATCGCCCTATCGCGCTCAAGTGCAACTGCTGCGGCGCATGATTCGCAAAAGCGCCTACTTCAAGCCACTAAAGCACCTTATCACAGTCAATACCGTCGATGGTTTTCAAGGTCAGGAGCGAGACATCATCGTTATCAGCCTAGTGCGTAATAACAACGAGGGGCAAATAGGTTTCCTGCGCGATTTGCGGCGCATGAATGTAGCCATCACCCGAGCTCGCATGAAACTTTTCATTATGGGCGACAGCAACACTATGACACGCCATCCCTTCTACCGCAAGCTATATCAGCATATAAAGGGACTAGTAGAATAGCGAAACAATAGTGTCTAAGCAATTATTTGCGGTTTTTGAGTCAAAACTCATTTTTTCAAAGGATTTGTGTTCAGGTAGCGATGTTTTTTGTAACTTCGCAGAGTTAAATCGAGTGAACTACTGTAAATGACAGATTTCAAGTTATATAAGAGCGAGAAGTTGTGCAGCAAGATAGAAATTGAACGCCTTTATGCTAAGGGGGCCTCATTGATTGCCTATCCTCTGCGCGCAGTATATCTTGCCGTGCCTGCGGGCGACACTGGTCACCCGGTAGCGGCCCGCTTTCTTATTTCTATACCCAAAAAGCGCATTCGCCACGCTGTGGGAAGGGTGCTGCTGCGCCGCCGCACCCGAGAGGCCTACCGCCTCAACCGCAGTCTGCTAGAACCGGTTGTCGCACAAGGTACAACTGTACTTATAGGCTTCAACTGGGTGGCACCCGACCAGCGCAACTATGCCACCATTGAGCGCAGCATGCGCGAGTTGCTCAGCAAGATAGCTGCCGCAACAACCCAACAATAGCGAGCGATGAAAGTCTCCCCTGGCAACATAGCAAAGCAAATCTTAATCCTGCCCATCAGGTTTTATCAGCGATACATCTCGCCGCTGCTGCCTGCCGCATGTCGCTACACACCCACATGCAGCCACTATGCTGTGGAGGCAATACAAGCCTATGGTCCCATCAAGGGCACGTGGATGGGTATCAAGCGCATCGTCAGCTGCAACCCATGGGGAGGGCATGGCTACGATCCCGTGCCGCCAGTTATCACTAACTTCCATAGTCATGACACCGCAGCCGAGAAAGCCATTATCAGCGTAGATGTCAATGACTTTAAGCCACAATATGGCAAAACCTACTCGGTAGGCATCCACCCCTGGCACATAGGCGATGACTGGCAGCAACAAGTGGAACAACTCGCTGAGGCAGCTCAGCACCAACTAGTGGTTGCAATAGGCGAAACAGGACTCGACTCGCTCAAAGGAGCGCCACTCGAGGTGCAAGAACAAGTGATGCAGGCCCACATCAACATCGCGGCTGCCGCCGAGAAACCCCTAATAATCCACTGCGTGCGCACCTCACAGCAAATCCTAAAGATGTGGCGCGACAACCCTCAAGCCCACAATGTGGCATGGGTAATACATGGTTTCCGTGGTAACGAGAACGTGGCTCGTGAACTGCTCAATGCAGGGTTCTACCTCTCCTTCGGAAGCAAATTCAACGAGCAGGCGCTTACCATCACCCCACTCGACCATCTGCTGGTGGAGACCGACGACGAACCCTCGGTAAGCATCAACGAGGTGTTCGAAACCATTGCCAAGGCCAAGAAATGCAGCCTCCGCAGCTTGCGCAAGCAAGTGCGCCGCACAGCACTTAATATTGTGAAATACAAATAAGCAACTTGTATTTCTAAATATTCAATCACAAACCATGCTCAGTACGCGTCAATTTCATGCGTCGCGTCGTTTCCCTAATGGCATTATTTATCTTCCAGTGTTCCTCATTCTTGTAAGGACGGGCGTGGTCAAGGTGTAGAGTTATTGCCGAATAACGAATCTGAACACTTCTAATACCTGCATTCATCAGCCTCTCGCCAAGTTCACGGTCTTCACCGCCATATTTCATGCGCTCATCAAACCCTCGCACCGCCACTAAATCGCTGCGCCAACCTGAGGCGTTACCACCATTCCATGTGGCCTTGGCAGGTGTAATAGTGTTCATAAACTTAGCGAACCAGCTGTTGCGGAACAACTTTGTGCATTTAAAGCCATATTTTAGTCCTTGTCTATGCAACCAGCCAAGGTCAAAAGCCCGTTGCGACATCATGTCATCAAATGAAATGGCTTTGCTAATTGTCATGGGTAGTCTAAACGTGCCACCGCTCAAGAATCGTCCACGTTGTGCATATCGCTCATGTATGGCAAGGAAATCATCACGTGGAACACAATCTTGGTCGGTGAACACGAGATATTCGCTCTCACTTACCCTCAGAGCTTCATTTAGGATTTTGGTCTTCTGGAAGCCGTTGTCCTCATGCCACACATGCTTAATGTGCAACTTGCAGGCAAACGAATTTATCAGCTCACGGGTCTCGTTGGTGGAGCCATCATCGGCAATGATTATCTCATCGGCCATCCGCTTCTGGCACATGTATCCCCACAGAGTTTTCTCAAGCCATGCAGGATTATTATAGGTTGAAATTATCACACCAATTTTCATGACATTTCTACTTTGGAAAAAACTAAAGTGCAAATTTCGTCAAAAGATATCAGCTATCAAAATCTTTTCACGAAAAAACTCAGCACCACGATTCAGCTTATCGATGCTTAAAGCAGCATTAAGCCCTCGGTGGATGCCACGTGAAAGCTACTTTCTTGACATGCTTAGGTCGAAATTTATGAAATTTAGATTTTTTGAATACAAAACCCCTTAGTTTCATTTTTTATTACTATTTTTGCAAACTATTGTTTTAACAACATAATGTAAAATGAAATTTGCTGAAAACGCTAATATATTATTTGATGAGGCTATAAAACTGTATCATGTCACCAACGATGTGGATGCGCAAGTTGATAATCCCTATCAAGAGGGGACTATCGATGCCGACCTCTTCACCAAGTGCTGGATCGACAGCGTGCAGTGGCATCTCGAGGACATAATTCGTGACCCCGAGATTGACCCTGTTGCTGCCCTCGCCCTCAAGCGACGCATCGACCGCAGCAATCAGGACCGCACCGACCTTGTGGAGAAAATCGACAGCTACTTCCGTGAGCAGTATGCCGATGTTGAGGTGCTCGACGATGCCACCATCAACACCGAGAGCCCGGCATGGGCAGTGGACCGCCTGTCGATTCTCGCACTGAAAATCTACCACATGCATGAGCAGGTGGAGCGCAGCGATGCCTCTCCAAGCCACATTGAGCAGTGCCAGCGCAAGCTCGCCGTGCTACTTGAGCAACGCGTGGATCTCACTACTGCCATCGACCAACTCCTCGACGACATTGCTGCAGGCCGCAAATACATGAAAGTCTATCGACAGATGAAGATGTATAATGACCCAGCCACCAACCCCATTCTGTATGGCAAGCAATAACCTGCAACCAATCCGAAACGTTCTTATTACCCGTTTCTCGGCACTGGGCGACGTGGCGATGACAATCCCCATCGTTTATCCTGTGTGCGAGGCCAATCCCAATGTAAGTTTTGTCTTTGTCACTCGCAAGGTACCAGCGGGGATGTTTGTCAATTGTCCCAAAAATCTCATTGTGCTTGGCATCGACCTCAACACTTGCAAAGGCTTGTTTGGACTATGGAAATTGGCGCGCAACCTGCATTTCAGATACAACTTCGATGTCATGGCCGACCTCCACGATGTGCTGCGCACCAAGATCATTAGAAGTGTCCTCAAGTTCAAGAAAGTGAAGATAGTGGCTATCGACAAGGGTCGCAAAGAAAAGAAACTACTCACCAGCGGCAAATCGAAGCTACCTGTAAAAACCACCCATGCTCGTTACAAAGATGTTTTTAGCGAGCTTGGGCTCAATCTTGGTGAGGAGTTTACAAGCATCTTTGCCAACGGCGAGATTCCCAAAAGCCCTATTGTTCCCGCTAAGGGAGAAAAAGAACGTTGGATAGCCGTAGCGCCATTCTCACAGCACAAGGGCAAAGAATATCCCATTGAGCAGATGCAGATGGTCATTAACGAAATGGCGCGTTGGGAGCATTGCCACATTTTCCTGATGGGTGGCGGAGAGAAAGAGCGCGACATCTTCGACACCATCATGCGACGCTACAATAATGTGCTGTCACTACCCCACATCAAGCACTCATTTGCCGACGAACTTGTGCTGCTAAGCCATTGTGATGTAATGGTCACAATGGATTCTGCCAATATGCACTTGGCTTCATTGGTAGGTTTGCCAGTGGTGAGCGTGTGGGGCGCCACTCACCCATCGTGTGGCTTCATGGGCTGGCATCAGGCACTCAAAGACACCGTTCAACTTAATCTCGAGTGCCGGCCATGTTCGGTCTTCGGTAACAAGAAGTGTCGATATGGAGACTACCACTGCATGAGCGACATCAGTCCCGAGATGATTATCAAGAAAGTATTAACCATTCTTGAACGCGATGAATAAAAAGATATTGATAACAGGAGCCGGAGGCTTCATTGGCGGATATCTGGTTGAAGAAGCGCTGAGCCGCGGATACGAAACTTGGGCTGCCGTGCGCAAGACCACAAGCCGCAAGTTCCTTACCGACGAGCGCATTAACTTCCTTGAGCTCGATTTCACCGAAGAGGAAATTCTGCACAATACCCTCAAAGAACACATTGACCAGCACGGAAAGTGGGACTACGTGGTGCACAACCTTGGACTCACCAAAGCCACCAACTATCTCGACTTTGAGACCGTGAACTATGGCTGCCTAAAGTTGATTGTTGATGAGTTGAAGGGACTTGACGCAGTGCCCGAAGTATTTCTAATGATGAGCAGCCTCAGCGTGATGGGGCCTGGCGACGACGTGAACTACACGCCATTCAAGAGCAGCGACATCCCTGCACCAAACACACGCTATGGAACCTCTAAACTCAAGGGAGAAACCTACCTGCAAATGCAAAATGATTTCCCCTACACCATCTTCCGATGCACAGGCGTGTATGGTCCTCACGAGCGTGACTACTTCTTGATGATTAAGAGCATAAAGCGCGGGTTCGACTTCAGCGTAGGTTTCAAGAAGCAGATGCTAACCTTCATCTATGTGAAAGACCTAGCACGAGGCGTGATGGATGCCCTCGAGGCAGGTCCCAAACGCAAGGCCTACTTTATGAGCGAAGACCGCAGCTACACTCAGCAAGAATTCCGCAAAATAGTCCTCGACAAGTTAGGCAAGAAGTTTGTCATTCCTGTCACATGCCCTCTATGGGTGGTAAAGATAGTGTGCCACGTGTCGGAGTTCATCAGCCGCTTCACCGGCAAGGCCAGTACCCTCAATCCCGACAAATTCCGCATCCTAAAGCAGCGCAACTGGCTCTGCGACACCACCGATGCCGAGCGCGACTTCGGCTTCAAGACTCAATACGACCTCAAGCAAGGCATCCACGAAGCAATAGAGTGGTACAAAAGCGCTGGATGGCTCTAATGGCTTTATATCAGTTCTGACCTAAAAATAAAAGAATGAGCAACCACAATTGGCTGCTCATTTTTGTTTTATGAATCATACCCCCCAAAAAATTCATCTTATCACTGGCCATTGAAACGCTTTTAGTTTTTGCTCTAAGACTTTTTCTTGTCCATTGACATATTGGTTTACAAGGGCATGAAATTTTGGAGAGTGGTTCATGTAGGTGAGGTGGGCAAGTTCGTGGCAAATGACATATTCAATAAGGTCTTCTGGCAAGAATACCAAGTTTGCCGAGAGTTGGATTACACGATTTGGAGTGCAATGCCCTAATTTACGCAATCCATACCCTATCTCAAAACACTCAGGCACAACTCCCAACCTATCTGTTACCCTATGAGCTAGCGGCAACAATCTTGCGGCTTCGTTGTGAACCACTGCTTTCAGCGCTCTAGACATCCATTGCTTATTGTTGTGAATGGTGAGGTCAATGCCTTGCGGCACACCGATAGTCACCTCACTCTCTCCCTTGCTGAAAATTATTTTGTTGCTAAACTTGGACTGAGCCACAATCACAATTTTGAATCCATAGCATTCTATCACCTGCCCTATGTGATAAGACAGGTCATTTTTAGTCTGACTCACACGCAACTTAGGTCGCATATCTTTAAGTACTTTCTCCAGATGCTCCTTTGACACACCTGGAGGAATATTCATATACAAACTGCCACCCTTCCAGCGCATAGTAATATTGCGCATATTGCTACGCACTGAGATAAACACCTTCCCAAATTCCTTATCGTCGAGATAATACACAATAATATAAGTGTTAAGCTTTGAATAATAAGTTGGAGCTGACGCTATTTTAGTTCATTTTTGTTGAAATATATGAGAAAAGCGCCCTATAAGAAAAAGGGCGCTTAGATTCAGTTTTGTCAATGAAGATTAGTCTCCCATCTTGAACATGTCTTTGATGCCGCCTATGCTGCCCATGAGGTTGCTTGCCTCGTAGGGGAGGTAAACTGTCTTGGTGGCTGGACCGCTGGCGATGCTCTGCAGTGTCTCGATGTAGTTCTTGGCGAGCAGGTAGTTGGCAGGATTTGTGCTCTTGCCCACGGCCTCGGTAACCTTCTCGATGGCGATTGCCTCGGCTTCGGCGCGGCGTACACGGGCCTCTGCCTCACCTTCGGCGGCGAGTATGGCCTTTTGCTTGGCAGCCTCGGCGCGGTTGATAACCGATGTCTTCTCACCCTCAGACTGGAGGATAACGGCAGCCTTGTCACCCTCGCTGGTAAGGATGGTGGCGCGCTTGTTACGCTCGGCTTGCATCTGCTTCTCCATAGCCTGGAGCACGCTTGCCGGTGGCATGATGTCTTGCAGCTCTACGCGGTTCACTTTCACACCCCATTTGTCGGTTGCGTCGTCAAGCACGGCGCGCAGCTTGTTGTTGATGGTGTCGCGCGAGGTGAGGGTTTGGTCAAGCTCGAGTTCACCGATAATGTTACGCAGGGTGGTCTGTGTAAGCTTCTCGATAGCGTTTGGCAGATTGCTGATTTCATACACTGCTTTGAAGGGATCTACAATCTGGAAATAAAGCAACGCGTTAATCTGCATCTGGATGTTATCCTTGGTGATTACATTCTGCTTGTCAAAATCATAGACCTGTTCGCGAAGGTCAATCTTGTTGGTATATACATATCGTCCGTTGGCAAGCGAGATTATGGTCTTGGCTCGGTCGATGAACGGGATGATGATGTTGATACCTGGCTTAAGCGTGGCGTGGTATTTACCAAGACGCTCCACGATCTTAGTCTCGCTCTGAGAGATGATCACAAGGCTCATCTTGATAAAAATGAGCACCAGCACAACGAGTGCAATAATCACAATAAGGGAAATTTGTCCTGAATCCATAAGAAAATATTTAAAAGTTATTAGTTTTTTCAGACAAGTCAGACAGGTCAGACAGGCTTCACGGTGATGATGATGCTTGCCATGTCCACGACTTCGACGCGTGTATCTTTTGCAATAGACTGGTCGTTCTCGCCGCAGGCTTTCCACGAATCGCCATCAATCTTCACGCGGCCATAGCCGCCAGCGGGAATGGCTTCGGTGACCACGCCCTTGCGGCCTATCATGGCATCGGCATTGCTGAGACGGTCCTCATCCTTGCGGTGGAAATATTTGAGAGCCAATGGCCTAACGAAAAACAGGCACAGCAGCGAAGCCACGGCAAAGATGATGATCTGCACCATAAAGCCCGGCACAAAAGTGGAAACTATCGCTGTCACAAAAGCGCCTATCGAGAAACACATAATGAAAAAGTCGCCCGAGGTCAACTCTAAAATCAGGCAGATAAAGCCTACAAGAGTCCAAAACTGCCACAGGTTGTTACTAAAATACTCAATCATAGCTATATATTTTTTCAGTGAATATTCTGTAAAATTTAATGGAGAGTGTAAAAGTAGTAAAAAAACCACACACTATCAACAAAATTGGCAAAAATCATAGCATTTTACAACAATATGTGCAAAAAACGTGCCAAATGTTATTAGTTATTCACGTCCGACATGTCCGACCAGTCTGACTTGTCCGACCAGTCCGACACATATCCTTCCTGCGGCTTCCAAAAGCAAAAAATGAGAGCGACAAAAATATCTGCCGCTCTCATCGTCAAAAGACTTATCTAAAATATTTATTTCACAATCTTAGTAGTTGTGCGAGTGCCGTCCTCATAGGTGGTAACAACAATGTT
>JAEEGL012211735.1_pt1 | contig 36348 bp, 34 predicted proteins | sample 9134231 | NCBI WGS metagenome assembly JAEEGL01 (sample SAMN16246548, study PRJNA631951) | gut metagenome | biome: gut microbiome; feature: rumen; material: fiber-attached | host: Bos | place: Iran: Karaj | collected 2018-10 | reverse complement strand
GCCTGACTGCCCAAGCCCACAGAGCTTCGTCACAGGGAGCCCTATCGGTTTTGAAGGTTCTTCTATCCAGTCTGCGCTCTTCCTGGCCGTTGGTGTAAAAGACTTCAAAGGCGTATTCTGTATTGGGCTCCAGTCCGGTCAGTTCGCAGTTCAAGGTGTTCCCGGATATGCTCCCGGCAATCTTTTCAACATTGCTTGCCGACCTTTCAAAATAGCAGCCTCCGCCCAGAATCCTATCTGCATGCTCAAATGTAGCAGAAATCTTTACACTATAATAAGTTACCTCTTCCTGAATGCCAGTTAGGAGAGGCTCAATGGCTTCCTTATTAGAATCCGAGCACTGGATGAACAGTGCCGTGGTTAACGCCAGAAAAAATCGCTTTAGTGTCATTCTATATGAGCTCAAATACAACCAAAGACAAATTTAAAGAAAAATGTCTTCAACTTGGTGATATGAGAGCTACTTTTTCTAAATACTTGTGTTGTTTTACCTAGTGATCTAAATGGACCTTAAATGGACCTTAGTGTTTGTCTGAATAATGATAAATTTGCGAAAACAAATTGTAGAAATTATGGAAACTAAGTCTGATGCTATTTTATTGTGGGAAGCTAGAAATGGTAAGGGAAACTGCACTGGGGGTGAGTGGCTTTTTGGGTTTTATTTAGGAGAATTCTTAATATCACCTATTGTGGGCCTTATTTTCATGCTGATGGCATTGAATACCCCTGAGCATTCAAAGACATTAACAATGTGGACAAAGATTCTCACATGGGTTTTTGTTGTAGGTGTTGCTGTATCTTTAGTTGTACTCATCTTGTTGTTTATCAGGTAAAATAGTAATACCTCTTAGTAACAAATAAAACGCCCTGACATCAGGGCGTTTTTTCGTTATCATAAAACAACGTTTGGGCCGTCTTGTAATATACGAAAGCTTCAAAAATTGGAATGGCAATTGATAGTTTTTCTTCCAATTCGTGTTTCCCAATTCCGCTGAAAGATATGATAAGTACAACGGTTAGATAGAAGAGAGTGACGCCAAACATAGCCCAGTATAAAGAACCTAAATTGTAATAATCGTCTTTGCGTAAAAAGCCTGCAAATAGGCCATAAAGAACGATGGCGCCTATTGCCCCAATTATTGCAAGAAGTATCGAAAGACCGTATATTTTTTCTTCGTCTATATTTGGACTGTATAAAAACAGCTCGGGTATTAACATCAGCAAACAAGCGGACAGGGTAAAAACAAATAAAGCGGTTCCTGTGTTCTTTAGCCTTGATGAGAGATGAGATGCTCTAAAAGCTATTATGAATAAAACGGATAAAATTGTTGTAACCATGCAATCAACGAAAGGAAGCCCTGAAATCTCATCATTTTTATCCAGGCCGATAACAACTCCAACTACGGCATAAGCAATAGTAGATATGATAAAAAGCCCAATTGGAATCGCCGATGGCCTTGAGTTATATACTGGAGCGATATTATTCTGAGTTTGGGATTCAGTAAGCCATTCTCGGCAGTATTTACATTTTATTGCCTTTGTGGAATCTCTTCTCCGCAAAAGGGGCATTTTTTAGTCTCTTCCATATTAGTATAGTAATTGTTTTAGTGTATTTAGTTTTCGGACATCAGAACTTACTTTATCAACAACTTCATTTGCGACCTCAAGTTCTGTAACAGAATCACCGGCAAATAGCCATGATACGTTAAACACCATCCCTAATACTCCAATGGTTCTGTAGTTGCCGGATCTGCCTAAAGATAACAATCCAAGGGAAGATACCTCCGTGTTTTTTCTGAGCATTTTCTTTTTGGCCGCGACTACGTCATTGAAAACATTTTCGACATAATAAGCCTCAGCTCCATTATTCATTAATGATTTTTTGACTTCCACCTGCATTTCTTGAACATGTGAATCAAAATGCTCCTTAATGTTATTATAATGCTTTTCGGTAGACTTAGGGTTAGTAAAGAATAGCACTATCGCGGCGATTACCCAGAAAAGGCAGCCGCCATAATTGTCAAACCATTTATCTATCTTTTCATCGCTCTTTCTGTCTTCTAGTTTCTCAACATACTTTTTTGCGTATGTATATGATCCTCCACGATGTTTCTGATATAATAGTGCTGCGTTCCTTAATCTATCATCCTTATCCTTAATCTTGTACTTGTCTTTCAGAATAACAACCAATCGTTCATCCAACTCTTCTGAAGACAATGATTGAACTGGTTCTTCTTTAGGCGGCAACGATTCTTCTTTTGCGGTTTGTTGAGGTACCGTATTGGCTTTGTGCACCTCGCGCATTTCATCAGTAAGCCATTCTTTGCAATGCTTACACTTAATGGCCTTTGCGTTTATTTCACCCCCGCAATAGGGACATATTTTGTATCCTTCTTCCATAGTTAATCTGGTTTACGAGTTAAGACTATAGATTCGCCATAGTTAGCAGCGTTGCCATCCGGGGTTAAATTTGTTATTTGAATTATATTGTCGTCTATTTTATTAACCTCATAATCTGGGAAAAGCCAATAGAAATCAGTTGGGTTATGGTTGAAATTACTTTGATATGCGGCACTGTGCTCATTTCTTTCTACAATATTGAATCCTTCTCCACGAGAATGACTTATGTGCATTTTTTTAGTATGATTATCCCATTTTATTAGACAATGCCCTTTTGATATAGTCCAATGGCCTGAACCAGTCAGATGGCCAGTATAATCAATACGGTATTTGCCCATTGCATAGTCTTCACCTCCAATGTATCCGTTTATATTTGCAGAAACCGATCCGTCTTGTCTGATATCAATTTGATACTTTGTTTCTTGATTATTGCTATCAAACATACCTTCCCAAGAGCCAACAATAAACCTTTTAAGATTATCCGTTTCTAAACTTTGTTTTACCAAGTCCTTACTTATCTGCGTCGTTTCAGAAGGCTTTTTGTTATTGACAATAAGCATAATGAAGACAAAAGCAGCAAATGCCAATCCTGCGAATACTTTAATCCACTTTGGCGGTTTAAAATCGAATTCCTCCTTTTTTTCTGTAGTAATATTGTTTGGGGAAGATTCCATTATTTTGCTTGAGGATTGGACTTGCTCTTGCTCTTCTAGAACTTCCTGGCAGTATTTGCATCTGGTGGCTTTTGCGGGAATCTCTTCCCCGCAATAGGGACATTTTTTGGTTTGTTCCATAAGATAGTTTTTGTTATTAAGAAATCGTGGTTACTTACAAATGTAATGAATCAGAGAGTTATACATAGGTTCACAAAAGGTCCATTTGGGTGGGATGTGGGAATTATTCGTATATTTGCGTAGAATTGCATTGGACCTTATTTGAACCTTAAAGAATCTTTCGGTATGAGTAATTTTGGAAAATCAAAAATTGAGGCTCTGTTGATGAAAGATTTGCAATTGACGTTTCTGAGGCGTGCGGTAGAGAGAAAGTTTGACCGCCGATTATCCACTACGGCAGATTTTACGGCGCTGTCAGAAGAAATGGATGACCGCGTTTCCCCTTCTACGATAAAAAGGCTCTGGGGGTATGTGGGAATGCATGTTACACCCAGACAGTCTACCTTGGATTCATTGGCTCAATATGCCGGTTTCGATAGTTACAAGGGCTTCTGCGAGAACCTCAGGAAGGCCGATCTTGCGTCATCTGAATTCTTTCAGACAGACAGGATCGATTCGGCACAACTTCACCCGGGAGATATGGTCTCAATAGGTTGGCAGCCGGACAGACTGGTGACGATGGAATATCTTGGCGACAATCACTTCAAGATAGTTGAGGCAGATAATTCAAAACTCCAGAAAGGGGACGTTTTTGAAGCTATAACAATCATGAAAGGTTTCCCGCTGTATATTTCTGGGATTGACCGCGATGGTAAACGTTCAGAACCTTACGTGGCTGGAAAAGACGGTGGAATTATCTTTGTGAAGAAGGTGTAGCTGCATTGCGGGTAAGATCCACCATCTCTAAAAACAGGTCTGCGGCAGCGTCTTTTTGGGACAAGTTTTTATAGGCTATAATGCCGGCTGTAACTACGGCCACGGCTAAGAATCCCAGTAACAGAGGAAGCATAAAACTCTTCTTATTCAGTATCGCTTCTTTTACTTCTCTGACAGAAGAATACCTTTTGCCAGGGTCCTCCTTTGTGCATTTTGCTGCTACTTTACCATAACCGGCCCTGCACTCACGTATAATCATTCCCAGAGAATAAATGTCACTTCTTATGTCTGCCCGGCCACCGGAAAGCACTTCCGGAGCCGCATACAAACGCGTGCCGGCCGGTACCTTCCCGGAAAGATTGGAATCCGAATCGGCAAGGCCGAAATCCAGCACTTTGACATTTCCTCCGGTTCTGGTAATCATTATGTTTGAAGGCTTTAAGTCTCTGTGAATGACTTGCTTATGATGAAGATAGCTGACGGCGTCGCATAATTCCGTCAGAATACCGGTCATCATAGTTTTATTTAGCAAGTGGGACTCCAGCGCTTCTTCTAAAGAGTACCCGTCAATGTATTCCATTACAATGCACGGGCCTATGTCTTCCCTGTTTTGCCAGGCGATGGTTTCGCATATTCCCGGATGGTTCAGGGAACGGCCAATGTCGTATTCCCTGCGGAGGATATTTGTAAACAAAGGATTCCCGGTATTCTTTGACGACAGCGATTTAAAAACCACTTTTCTGTCTCCGACAACCCCGAGCCAAAGGGCAAAATCGGCGTTAGGACTTGAAGAGGGGAGTCTCTCCAAATCCGATTCTTTACCGGAGCTGAAATCCGGGGTGTCAAAATATCCGGACGTGTGAACCATTCAGTTTACATATGACTTTCAAAATTACAAAAAGTTCCGTAAATTTGAAAAATGATCGACGGAAAGTATATATTGGCGATTATAGTGGCCCTTGTTGCATTTGGCTGTACATCAGTCCAAAAGAATACATCTGCTCCTAGTCTTGAAAAGGAACAAGGGTACGACGACACCGTGTATTGTTTCAATGGTCGTTCTATTGTCCATAGGGAAGGCCTGGCCGGCTGTATAGACGATGCCGGCAATGAAATCATTCCTCCCTTCTGGGATTCATTGGAGTTCTTAACGGACGATATTATTATGCTTTATCGCTCCGGATTAGCAGTTCTTGCAACAAGGGATGGGCGAATCTTTTCAGGTAATGCTGCCCCGGAAGATTTGGAAAGCAATTATGAAGACCTCTATTCCAAAATGGAAGTTGCCGATATCCTTTATTGGGACAATGTCTTGGACCGATTGGATATCCTTTGCAACAAATGCCTTTTGCTGCCAGCTGTCGATCGAGTTCAAGACCCGTCAGTTTTGTCAGAGTCCGATGAATTAAGACGTATCCTGCAAATGCCCCGGGGCGTTATGAGTGATGCCCAGCTTTCAAGGTTGTCAGAGATTGAAAACAAGTTTTTGAGTTTAAGGAAATGAGAAAACTGGCTTTTCTGATAGTTATACTTCTTTCTTGTCCGATTCTGGCTCAAAACGTCAATCAGATTCGGTCCGATGCCTCTGTGATATATGGCGAGGGCGTTTCTGCAACCCCTTCCAAGGCCGACGAACTTGCATTGAAGGCTCTGTTAAATAAGCTTGTTAAAACCAGCGTATTGGATGGTTCGGCCTCGCAAAAGGAAAAATTCTGGGAGACATATTATGCGGATGTCCGTTCTGTCAGTTCTGTTTTGTTTGAGGGCAAAACGGCTTTGCGTTATATAAGATGGGATGCCATAGGCAAAATCTTTGATGCGCGGCGCAAGAAAGTATTGGATCTGCTTCAAAGTGCTTCAAATGCCCTTACTTCCGGCAGGAATGGCATTGCCATTACATATTTGGACTGGGCTGAAACCTACATTGAAACTCTCCCCGAATCTGGTGCGGAGAAGGCTCGGATGGAAGAACTACGTACTGCTGCCGGGGATGCTAAGGCGGTGCCGGTAAACATGAAACATATTATCCGGGAAACAGCAATGATACGCCAGATTCTTGGCGCTCAATCAGCCCCGGAACCAGTTATGCCAGTTGTCATTGCTCAGGCAGATGCTCCTGTAGAAAAGCCATTGCCAAAAGAAGAAAAGAACCGCACTCTGGATACGAAGTTGGGGAATGTTGCAAGCATCCAGGGACAAGCATCAGTTTCTGGGGAGTACGTACCTACTGGCTCTGTCAATGCAGAAGATGTAGCAGAGTATGTGGCTGGGTGCAAATTATATTATAGACCCAGCAAACCCAGTCTGGCCTTCCTTCTGCGCGCTCAAATTGGTAGCCCGATTACTCCGGGTATTATGGGTATTTACAGGTCCGACGATTATGGTTTTTATGCATCTTTTATGATGACTCCGTCCTCTGTAAAATCCAGTTATAACTGCACGTCGGATGGAGAATCAGACTATGGCTATATTTGGTCCTCCGGAAAAGAGAAAAAGAAGTTGATGCTGGTTTCAGCAGGTTTTGTCGCCAGGATGTCAAAGTCTTTTGAAGGATATATCGGCGCTGGATATGGGCAGTCAAATGTCTTTTGGGAAGATACATCTGCCAAGTGGGCTAAGGTGACTGACAAGTCGCATTCAGGATTGTTCTGTGAAGGCGGTGTGATTATTAGTTTTGACCGGGTTAGCTTTTCTGCCGGTATAGGAAGCGTATCATTCAAGACGCTTATCCCAATTATAGGCCTTGGTATCTCTTTCTAGGTTATTTGTAGGACGATACAGGAAGCATGCGCTGCCGGATTAGGCGGGCGACGGGAGCCTTGAGTGCCTTGACAGAAACGCGCAGTGGCCGGGCCTGCGCAGCGAATGGTGGCCAAGCCCGAAGGGCAGGCCGATGCTTGCATCAGGACTGGACAAGGGATTGGACATGACGGACATTGTTTGACGACGTTAGGCTTGCGAAGCAAGACTATGAGGAGGAGTTGGACGGTCAAATGAGCGGGTGGGCGCGTCTTCTGTCGCAGGCCGAGAGGCCCTGTTGCCCGCCCAACCGGCCAGGCATGGTGCTCTGGCCAATCATCCGGAGAAATCCGAAAAAATTTTCGTCGTGGATAAAGGAATTGTTGTATCTTTGCGGTAGAAACAACAATGGACTAAATATGGCATTAAGATATAGAGTTTCCCTGGCCGGACTCAAGGGCTTCGCCCGGGTATATGACCTTAAAGCGGCCACCACACTTTACGACTTCCACAAGCTCCTCAGGGACGAACTTGAATTCCCCCAGGACCAGCTCATCCAGTTCAAAGCACTGGACGCAAACGGCAATCTGGTAGCCCGCTACGGCCTTTTTGACCTTGGCGCAGGCGCCGTTGACACCGTCACCGTAAAGCAGACCGTTGCCAAGGGAATCGCCTCATTTGTATACTTCTACGACGTAGCCAACCGCAAAAGCGTTATTATCACCTTTGAAGGCGAGGTCGCAGAAACCCCCGACGCCCTTTACCCTCTGCTGGTAGAAACCAAAGGTCCCGTTCCCGCAGAATTTGAGAACGGCTACGTAGCCTACGAAGACCTTCCGGACGACCAGAAGCACCTTCGCAACCTTAAAGCCTCTTCAGACGAGGACTTTGACGATGACGACGAAGACTTCGACGACGCAGACGAAGAGGCAGACGGCGCAGACGAGGACGGAGAAGAGCTTTACGACGAGGACGAAGGCGCCCTTTAATGCCCGCTGCGCATGGCCCGCAAGCTCATAATAGTCTCCGGACCAACAGCTGTAGGCAAAACCGCCTGGAGCATAGGCCTTGCGCAAAAATACGGTTCCCCAATAATATCCTGCGACTCCAGACAAATCTATAAAGAGATGTCCATTGGCACCGCCGTTCCCTCAAAAGAAGAACTGGCGGCGGTAAAGCACTACTTCATCCAGGATCACAGCATACTTCAGCCCTACACGGCCGGCGACTACGAGGTTGAGGCCCTGGCACTGATGGACAAACTATTTGCCGATGGGCACGAAGTCCTGGTGGCCAGCGGCGGCTCCGGCTTCTTTGTAGAGGCCCTTTGCAGCGGCCTTCCCGACGTTCCCAAAGCCGATCCCCAACTGCGAGAAGACCTTGACCGCAGGCTGCGTGAAGAAGGACTGGAATCCCTGCGCATGGACCTGAAAAGACTTGACCCTGAGGCATATAGCAACATCGACATAACCAATCCGCAAAGGGTGCTGCGCGCAGTGGAAGTATGCCTCCTGTCCGGCAAAACCTTCTCTTCTTTTAAGCAGACGGCGGCCAAGAAAAGGGACTTCGAAATTGAAAAAATCTGCATGGTGCGCCCGCGCGAAGAAATGGCGGAACGCATTTCAAAACGCGTAGATCAGATGCTTGAAGACGGGCTTGTAGAAGAAGTCCGCAGCCTGCAGCAGTATCGCAATCTCCCGGCCCTTCGCACCGTAGGCTATGCAGAAATCTTTGATTATCTGGACGGTAACTGCACCCTTGAACAAGCCGCAGAGAAGATAAAAACAAACACCAGGCATTATGCCAAACGGCAGCTTACCTGGTGGAGACGTGACCCTGAGGTCCGTTTTATGTCACTCTAAAGGCTAATTTGCAACCTCGCACAAGAACTTAAGGCGAACCAGACGGACCTCGAACTCCTCGTAGTCCGGACCAAGCTCTTTGATTGCATCTTCAATTGAATCAGATTCAGCCTCTTCCTTGAAGTAAGAGTAGATATCGTCAATCACATCCTGGTCGATGTTAGCCTTAATGTAGTAGTCAAGGTTCAGTTTGGTGCCGTATTCCACAATGTTCTCTATCTCGCACAAAAGCTCGTCGAACTCCATTCCACGGGCAGAGGCGATATCCTCCAGATCCATGCGCCTGTCGATGCATTGGATGATGTAGATCCTGCCCTCTGAACGGCTGGCCATGCTCTTTACAACAAAGTCGTCCGGACGGCTTATCTCATTCTCTTCTACATACTTACGGATAAGCTTCATGAACTCTTCGCCAAACTTGCGGGCCTTACCTTCACCCACGCCCTGGCAGTTCTTAAGCTCGTCGATAGTAATTGGGTAGGATATGGACATGTCTTCCAAAGAGGGATCCGTGAAAATAACCCAAGGCTGAAGCTTAAGCTTCTTGGCCATGTCTTTGCGAAGATCCTTGAGCATGGACAGAAGCACGGGATCACCGCCACCCCCACCGCCGCGCATTGCAGCGTTGGCAGCTGCGGTCTCTTCATCCTCGTCCTCGTCCGTAGCAGTGCCTTCAGAGAAGACGCGGTCTTCTGTGAGCATGATGGTCCAAGGATTGTCGCGGAACTCCAGACCCTTGTCCGTAACCTCTATAAGTCCGTAACTCTCAATATCTTTGTTAAGCAGGTGGTGTATCATTCCCTGATGCACAACCATGCACCAGAACTTCTCTGAATGAGCTTTTCCTGCGCCAAAGAAAGATATTTTGTCGTGCTTGTAAGACTTGATAAGAGCATTGGAAGTACCTGCCAGTATGCAGGCCAGATGCTCCATCTTGAAGCGCTCCGGCAGGGACAGGATAAGGTCGATGACCAACTTCATGTCATCCTGGCCGTTGAAGCGCGGCTTAGGATTCACGCAGTTGTCACAATTATGGCAGTTGTCCTGCGGATAATCCTCTCCAAAGTAATTGAGCAGCAGCTTTCTGCGGCATTCGCTGGACTCTGCGTAAGCCACGGTTTCCATCAGCAGCTGGCGGCCGATTTCCTGCTCTGACACAGGCTTGCCCTGCATGAACTTCTCCAGCTTGCGGATGTCTTTGTAGCTGTAATATGTGATGCATCGGCCCTCAAGCCCATCACGTCCGGCGCGACCGGTCTCTTGATAATAGCCCTCAATGCTCTTTGGAATGTCGTAATGAATGACGAACCTGACATCAGGTTTATCGATACCCATGCCGAAGGCGATGGTGGCCACAATCACGTTGACTTCTTCCATTAGGAAGGCGTCCTGGTTTTCTGAACGCACTTTGGCGTCCAGGCCGGCGTGGTAGGGAAGTGCCGGAATGCCGTTAATTACCAGCAGCTGAGCCATTTCCTCTACCTTTTTGCGGCTAAGGCAGTATATGATTCCGGACTTTCCGGGGTTCTGTTTAATGAAGCGGATTATGTCCTTTTCCGGCTCTACTTTATCCCTTACTTCGTAGTAAAGGTTGGGGCGGTTGAAGGACGATTTGAACACCCTCGCATCCTGGATTCCCAGGTTTTTGAGGATGTCGCTCTGCACCTTAGGCGTAGCAGTTGCCGTCAGGGCGATGATGGGGGCGGGATGAATCTCGTCCACAATGGCCCTGATGCGGCGGTACTCCGGACGGAAGTCGTGGCCCCATTCCGATATACAGTGAGCCTCGTCCACCGCATAGAATGAAATGTTCAGCTCTTTTAGCAGGGCGATATTCTCTTCTTTTGTCAGTGATTCCGGTGCAACGTAAAGCAGTTTTGTCTGTCCGCTTAACAGGTCTTCCCGAACCGCAGCGATCTGGGCCTTGTTCAGGGATGAGTTAAGGAAGTGTGCGATGCCCTCATTGCCGGATACGAAGCCCCTGATGGCATCTACCTGGTTTTTCATCAGCGCGATGAGCGGCGATATGACTATAGCCGTACCCTCCAGCACCAACGCCGGCAACTGGTAGCAAAGGGATTTGCCACCACCTGTAGGCATCAGCACGAACGCGTTCCCGCCGGAAATCACGTGTCTGATAATTTGTTCCTGGTCTCCTTTGAAGGTATCGTATCCAAAGAATTCCTTCATGAAGGCAGACAAAGATTGGTTCTCGTTCATCGTGCAGTATTGGTTTCGTTACTAATGTAAGCATTTTTTTTCGGATGGCAAAATTTACCTGCAAAAAATGTCATTTATTCGCGATTTTGAGAAAAAATGCGCATCTTTGTACGATTATACATTATTGCTTGTTAGAAAGTATAACTAATAAAAAATATTTACAATGAAAGCAATCAAAATTCTTGCATTTGCAGCTGCCGCAACAATGCTGGTAGCTTGTGGTCCCAAGGGTGGAAACGCCACCGCTGACGGTGCAGATTCACTTGGTGTTAAAAAAGAAGTAGTAAAGAAGGCTTCAGAGCTTAAGCCCAGCAAGGCTATGACGGACTCTGTAAGCTACCTGCTTGGTTATGTATTCTCTGGTTACATCAAGAACTACAACTTCGGCAACGAGATCAACTATGGTAAGCTTAAAGCCGGTCTGCAGGACTTCCTTAATGCAAAGGCTGCTCCCGGAACCCCTGACTTCGAGAAAGAAGTAAAGATCTCTCCTGAGAAGCTTGAAGACCTGTTCAACCGTTTCCTCGCCCAGAGGTTCGAGTATCTTAAGGCCCTCAACGGTGAAGAAGGCCAGAAGTTCATTGCAAAGAGCCTCAAGAACGGCTACGAGCAGACTGCAAGCGGTCTTCTTTACAAGATCAGCAACCCCGGTTCAGAGCGCAAGATTAAGGTTACCGATACCCTTGAGGTTAACTACAAAGGTACCTTCATCGATGGTTCTATCTTCGATCAGAGCACTCCTGAGCGTGGCCCTATCAAGTTCGTTGTAGGTCCCAACAGCGTTATCAGGGGTTGGATAGAGGCTGTTCAGCTTGTTGGCGAAGGCGGCGCACTCTCTGTAGTTATCCCTGCAGAGCTTGCTTACGGTCCCCAGGGCCGTCAGGGCATCGAGCCTAACAAGACCCTCCTCTTCGATATGGAAATTGTTTCCGTTAAGCCTCTCATCGTTCCTGAGGTTACAGAGGAAGCAGAAAACGAGATCAAGAAGTAATGCCTTCAGGTTTTGAAATAGAAGGACGCCTTACCGGCAAACTGGCCGTTCAAAGCGGCCGGTCTGCCAAGGGCGACTGGGCCCGCCAGGACTTCCTTCTGGAAGTTCAGGACGGGAACTTCCCCAGCACTCTCTGCATGAGCCTTTGGGGCGCAGACCGTGTCAAGGAACTTGAAAAATACCAGGTGGGGGACACCGTGAAGGTGTCCTTCAACCCGGTTAGCCGTGAATTCAACGGCCGCTGGTATACAGACCTCCGCGCCTGGAGAATCAGTGGCAACGTAGCAGCCGCATCGGCAGCTCCGGTACCTCCTCCGCCCGCAGCAGAGGACCTTCCGGCTGTTGATTTTGGCGAAGATCTGCCGTTCTAGGGCGGCATGCCATATTAAAGAACATTAAAACAAACAGTTATGATACTTCTCGGATACAAAACCAGCTACGGATCACTTATCCGTGCACTCTGCGCCATCGGTGCTGGTGCGGTGATGATTTTCATGCCTAACAGGGGCACTGAACTGATTGTAAAAATCATCGGTGCACTTATCTTTGCCGCAGGCCTTGTTTCTGTTACGGTAAGTATTATTAACCGTAAAGAACTGAAGCAGAATCAGTTCAACCTTAACCTGATTACCGCATGCGTGGTTGCAGGTTTGGGTGCGCTGCTCATTTTCTTCCCGGAGATCCTGACCAAGGCTATCATCGTAGTCATAGGTCTGGGCCTCATCATCTTTGGTGCCTTGCAGATGCTTGTACTGGGCGGAGCCATGAGCCTCCTGGGCCTTGGATACGCATCCCTTTGCCTTGGCGCGCTGGCGCTCGTCGGCGGTATCGTCATCCTGTTCAATCCCTTCACAGAGCAGGTTATGAGCATTGTTGCTGGTTCCTTCCTGGCTTATTACGGTGTCACTGAACTCATCTCCCTGCGCAAGGTTGCAACCGCCAGGAAAGAGTACGAGATTCGTTTCGAGAATAAGACGGGGGAGAATAAGCCCTCAGAGAGCAAGTCAATAGTAGATAACGTTAAGGACGCAGAGTACACAGAGGTAGATAATCAATAGCAGCCAATGATTCCTCAGGACACAGTAAACAAAATACTGGATGCCGCGCAAATAGTTGATGTAGTTTCAGACTTCGTCACACTAAAAAGGCGCGGCGCCAATTTTGTTGCCTGCTGTCCCTTCCATAACGAGAAAACCCCTTCCTTTTACGTTTCTCCTTCCAAGGGGATTTACAAATGCTTCGGCTGTGGCAAAAGCGGCTCTGCCGTCGGCTTTGTAATGGAGCATGAGAGCCTCACGTACGTAGAGGCCCTTAAGTATCTTGCCCGCAAGTACGGAATTCCTGTGGTAGAGAAAGAAGAAACGGCAGAGGACGTAGCCAAAAGGCAGCGCTCAGAAAGCCTGCTGCTGGTATCGGAGGCGGCCCATAAGTTCTTCATCTCCAGCCTGTGGGATACGGAAGAGGGCCGTGCGGTGGGTTACGCTTACTTCCGCAGCCGCGGCCTGGAGGATGAAACCATCCGCAAGTACGGCCTTGGCTGGGCTCCCAAAGACCGTCAGGCCTGGCTTAGTGAAGCCATGGCCAAGGGCTATAAAGAAGAGTATCTTGTAGATACCGGCCTTTGCATTAAGTACGACGATGGCCACCTTGCAGACCGCTTCTTTGACAGGGTGATGTTCCCGGTGCATTCCATCAGCGGCCGCGTCATCGCCTTTGGTGGCAGGACGCTTCGCAGCGACAAAACTGTTGCCAAGTATGTCAACTCCCCGGAAACGGAGATATACGACAAGAGCCGCTCGCTGTACGGAATATGGTTCGCCAAGGGAGAAATGTCCCGCGCGGACAAATGCTATCTGGTAGAGGGTTACCTGGACGTTCTTAGCATGCATCAGCTGGGAATCTGCAACGTGGTTGCATCCAGCGGAACGTCGCTGACCGTGCCCCAGATACGCCTAATCAAGAAATTTACAGAGAATGTAACCATCATGTACGATGGCGACTCCGCCGGCATCAAGGCCGCCATCCGCGGTATAGGACTGGTGCTTAAAGAGGGCCTCAACGTAAAGGTGGTGCTGCTGCCGGACGGCGACGACCCGGACTCTTTCAGCCGCAAGCATTCCCTGGAAGAAGTGCAGCAGTTCATTGCTGCCCACGAGCAGGACTTCATCGCCTTCAAGACAGACCTTTTGTTGGACGAGGCTGCCGGAGATCCGCTTAAAAAGGCAAATCTTATTAACGATATTGCCGACACCATCGCCCTTATACCGGATGCCGTGAAGCGTTCTGTATATGCGCAGGCCAGTGCAGACAAGTTTGACATAGATTCCGCCATCCTGTTCAGCCGCATCCGCAAGACCAGGGAGAACCTGCCGGAATTCAAGGAAGGTCCTGAGCCTCAGGAGCCTCCGGTTCAGGAAGAGGTTAAGGCAGATCTTTTTGAGTTCCCCAAACTTGCGCCGGCAGAAAAGGACCTGCTCAGCTTCATACTGCGGGATGGACGCACCCCGCTGGAGTTTGAATCGGACTCCGACTTTTATTCTCCGGACGGCCAGTATGCCGTTGCGGACTTTATAAGGGACTGCCTTGAGGCAGATTCCTTCGAGATGCAGAACAGCGCTTATAAGCGTCTGTATGACAGCTATTTCCAGCTGTACGATGCCACGGATTATTTCTCCCAGGAGGAGATTATCCGCACGCTGTTGAACGGCCCTGACCGCATTGCGGCAGATATGGTGGCAGACATGGTAGGGGAGAAGCACATGCTCTCTATAGAAAAATTCAGAGCATCGATGACGGCATCGGCCACAAGGCTGGTGACCTTTGTGCCCAGGGCCATACAGGTATATCAGCTCAAACGCATCGACCTTGAAATTGAAAGACTTTACAAACAACTGAAATCGGCCTCCGAGGAAGAATCGCTCCTTCTGTTGGGACAGATTCAGGATTATACCGGACTTCGCAAGAAGCTGGAAGAAAAACTCGGCCGCGTAATGTAGGCCCCCGGAACTGAAAAATATTTACGACTATGGATAAGAAATTCAAAAGAACACTTGTAACCTGTGCCCTGCCTTATGCAAACGGCCCCGTGCACATCGGCCATCTGGCCGGCGTTTACGTTCCTGCCGACATTTATGTAAGGTATCTCAGGATGAAGGGAGAAGATGTGCTCTTCATCTGCGGCAGCGATGAACACGGCGTGCCCATTACAATCAAGGCACGCAAAGAAGGTGTTACCCCTCAGGATATCGTAGACAGGTATCATAACATAATCAAGAACAGTTTCACCGGTCTTGGAATCAACTTCGATATTTATTCCCGCACTTCTTCAAAGGTGCACGAGAAGAATGCTTCAGAGTTCTTCCGCAAGCTGTACGATGACGAGAAGTTCATCACCAAAGAGACCGAGCAGTTCTTTGATCCGGAGGCTAAAACCTTCCTTGCAGACCGTTACATTACGGGTACCTGCCCTAAGTGTGGCAATCCCAATGCCTACGGCGACCAGTGCGAAAAGTGCGGCAGCACCCTTAGCCCTGAAGAGTTGATTGACCCTAAGTCAGCCCTCAGCGGCAGTGCTCCCGTGAAGGTTAAGACCAAGCACTGGTATCTGCCTCTTGACCAGTACGAGCCCTGGCTGCGCGACTGGATTCTTGAGCAGCATAAGGAGTGGAAGAGCAACGTTTACGGTCAGTGCAAGAGCTGGTTGGACGGTGGCCTGCAGCCTCGTGCCGTTAGCCGCGACCTTGATTGGGGTGTCCCCGTTCCGGTCGATGGTGCCGAGGGCAAGGTTCTTTATGTTTGGTTCGATGCTCCTATTGGCTACATTTCCAATACTCAGGAGCTTCTTCCGCAGAGCTGGAAGAAGTGGTGGAAGGCCGACGAGAGCCGTTTGGTGCACTTCATCGGCAAGGACAACATTGTCTTCCATTGCATCGTCTTCCCTTCAATGCTGAAGGCCTACGGCGATGGTTACATTCTTCCGGACAATGTTCCTTCCAACGAGTTCCTGAACCTTGAGGGCGATAAGATTTCTACTTCCCGCAACTGGGCTGTTTGGCTTAACGAGTATCTTGAGGAGTTCCCCGGTCAGGAGGATGTTCTGCGTTACGTTCTTTGCGCCAATGCTCCTGAGACTAAGGATAATGACTTTACCTGGAAGGATTTCCAGCAGCGTAACAACAGCGAGCTTGTGGCTATCTTCGGTAACTTCGTTAACAGGGCTATTGTCCTGACTCAGAAGTACTTCGGTGGCGCTGTTCCGGCCAACCTCAAGCCGGAGGCTATGGACCGCGAGGCTCTTGCAGAGATTGTTCCTTGCAAGGAGGCTCTTGAGAAGTACATTGAGACTTTCCACTTCCGCGAGGCTCTTAAGGAGGCTATGAATATTGCGCGCATCGGTAACAAATACATTTCTGATGCTGAGCCTTGGAAGGTTGCTAAGACTGATATGGATCGTACTGCGTCCATTCTTTATACTTCGCTTCAGATTTGTGCTGACTTGGCGATTGCTTTTGAGCCTTTCCTGCCTTTCTCTGCAGAGAAGTTGCGTAATATCTTGAATATCAATGTTGCCGCTGGCTTCGATCATCGTGCCGGCGAGGGCGCTCCTACCGTCAACTTCTTCCGCGACGGCGAGGCCCGCGCTCTGCACACCCTCTCGTCAGAGGCATCCCTCACGTCAGAGGCATCCCTCACGTCAGAGGGCAAGGTGGATGAAAAAGTTACCCTTTCATCCACGATGCCCTCTGACTGCGCAAGGCCGACGCTCACATGGGCAGAGCTGGGCAGCAGCGAGCTGCTGGCTCCGGGACATAAGCTCGGAGAGAATGGCCTGCTGTTCGCCAAGATAGAGGACGAGGTAGTAGAGAAGCAGATCGCCAAACTGGAGGCTGCCAAGGTTGCGAACGCTGCGGCAGCAGCAGAGAAAGCCGCCCGCGAGGCTGCAGCTCACATCGAGCCGCAGAAGCCGGAGGTAGAATTCGACGACTTCGGCCGCATGGATATCCGCACGGCTACCGTTCTGGCCGCCGAGCGCGTGCCCAAGACGGACAAACTGCTTAAGCTTACCATCGACACCGGTATTGACACCAGGACCATCGTTTCCGGCATCGCAGAGTACTACAGCCCGGAAGACATGCTTGGAAAGCAGATTTGCATCCTTGCAAACTTGAAGCCCCGCACCATCCGCGGAATAGAGTCAAAGGGTATGATACTGATGGCTAAGCAGGGTGACGGCAAGATGCGCTTCATCACCCCTCAGGAAGCCCTCGTCAACGGCGCCCAGATCGGTTAAAACGCCCCAAGACATATCTCTTCCAAGAGAAATCCAACGCGCTAGCGGCCAAAATCACCCGATTCTGGCCGCAGTTGTTATTACGCAGTTGGCGGGCTGGCGGATGTTTTCGTCCAGGGTGATGCTGCCGATGCTGTCTGCGACGATGTGGCCGGAGGTGGGGTTCTTGATGTTTTCTATATGACCTTTGATGCTGGCCTCTACTGTAGAGTATTCAAACACGCGGTCGCAGGCAGGGTCGAAGGTACAGTTTTCCAGCACAAGATTGTCGGCATAGCAAAGAAGCTGCTCTCCGCTTAGCTTGCAGTTGACCAGACGAACGTTCTTAGAGTGCCATGCAAGGTACTCTCCGTCCAGGACAGAATCGTAAATGGTGACGTTCTCACACTCCCAGAAAGAGTCCTTGGTAACTATTTTAGAATTGCGGACAACCACATTCTTGCAGTACTGGAACACATATTTTGCATCGCTCACAAGACCATCGACCTCTATGTTTTTAGAAAACATGAAAGGATAGGTGCCGCCACGGAGCTCGACATCCTTAATCTTGAGGCCGTCGACCTTCCAGAAGGTCTCGTCAGCATCGGTAATAAGCACGCGTTCCAACTGGACATTCTTCATCTCACGGAAGAACTTGGGGCCATCGATCTGACAGTCACGCATAACAAGGTCGTTGGTGTACCAGATGGCAGAACGCGAACCGGGAGCAAAATAGCAATTGGTAATAAGGCAGCGGTCCACATGCCACCAGGGGTACTTTCCGTAGAACTTGCACCCGTCGGCCTCAATATCGCTGCAATGCTTGATGCCTGATTCGCCGTCGGTAATGACTATGTTCTCAAGTTTTGCATTGTGAACTTCAAAGAGCGGACGCTCACCGCCGAATTCCTGATTCTTAATTACTTGCATATTGCTCATTTTTTTGTATCCGCTAAGCTACAAAAGATTTGTATATTTGCAAAATATGAACGTAAACTATACAACATATGACACTTGAATTACAAATCCAGGACGCCATCAAAGAGGCCATGAAGGCCAAGGATCAGGTGGCAATGAACGCAACCCGCGCTATCAAAGGTGAGATTCTTCTTTTCAAAACAGCCGAAGGCGGCAGCAAAGAGGTTACCGACGGAGACGTGCTCAAGATGATTCAGAAACTTGTAAAGCAGCGTAAAGAGGCCGCAGAGCAGTACGTTGCCGCCGGCCGTCAGGACCTGGCAGACAACGAGCTGGCAGAGGCCGCTGTCATGGAGAAGTATCTTCCCAAACAGCTATCTCCTGAAGAGGTCAAAGTTAAGATTCAAGAGATTATCGCCCAGACCGGTGCCACTTCTATCAAGGATATGGGTAAGGTAATGGGTGCTGCAAACAAGGCGCTTGCCGGTCTTTCCGACGGCCGCACCATCTCTACCATCGTCAAAGAGCTTCTTAGCTAAAACCTTATCGCTACTCACTATCCCGCTAGCGGCCAGAATCGGGTGATTTTGGCCGCTAGCGCGTTGGGTCAGGGCAGAAGCCCTGTGTTTTTCCGGGAAGTGTTTAGTCGTCGTTTGCAGCGGCAGCGGCGGCAGCCAGCTTGGCCTCGTGCTCACGCTGGGCGCGCTCTATGGAAACGGAGCGCTTAAGTACGAAGCCGGCGCCAAGGTACTTGGTGCGTACGTCTTCGTCCGAAGCCAGTGCGGCCGGGGTGCCCTGCTGAAGGATAGTTCCCTCGTACAGCAAGTAGGCGCGGTCTGTGATAGCCAGGGTCTCACCCACGTTGTGGTCCGTGATGATTACGCCAATATTCTTGTATTTAAGCTTGGCGATAATGAACTGGATATCTTCCACGGCGATAGGGTCAACGCCGGCGAAGGGCTCGTCCAGAAGGATGAACTTAGGGTCCTTGGCAAGGGCGCGGGCAATCTCGCAGCGGCGGCGCTCACCTCCGGACAGCTGAATTCCCAAACTCTTGCGAACCTTTGAAAGGTTGAATTCGTCAATCAGTGACTCCAGCCTCTCTTCACGTTCCTCCTTTGTCATGTCGGACAGTTCCATAACCGACATTATATTGTCTTCTACAGACATTTTTCTGAATACCGATGCCTCCTGCGGCAGGTAGCCGATGCCTTTCTGGGCACGTTTGAACATTGGCAGGCCGGTGATTTCTTCGTCGTCCAGGAAAACCTTACCTTCGTTAGGGGTAATCTGGCCGGTTATCATATAGAAACTGGTTGTTTTTCCGGCGCCGTTAGGGCCCAGGAAGCCTACGATTTCTCCCTGCTCCACTTCCATGGAAACACCTTTTACAACGGTGCGTACGCCGTATTTTTTAACCAGATTTTCGCAGTGTAGTTTCATTCTTTTTCTGTTTTATGCGTCAAGGCCCATGTCAGAGACCAGATTGCGGATTTCCGGGTTTGCCTGCATCAATTCCTGTGCCTGTTCCCGGGGGGTGTAGCTTTGCTGTTTGACTTCTTCGTCGGGGGTGACGTCAATATCAAGGAGTATCTTTCCGGTGCCCAGCAGTCCGCGGAGTTTGTTGTCCAGTTCTTTGAGGAGTTTTTCTCTGATCCAGTCTTTTTGGGCGACGTTTGTGACAAAGAAGACTATTTTTTTGACGCCGTCTTCTTCTGCTGTTTCCAGTTTTGCGGCGGCAAGGGTATTGTAAAGTCTTGGTCTGTCAGAGTAGTTTCCGGCCAGGGCTTTCCATTTTTCTGATACTTCTTCGTCTGTGGGGATGCGGTCTTCTGCTGCCGATGTTGCTGCGGCGACCGGGGTTTCTTCTGCGTTGGCTTTCTTTAGGGCGCTGAGCGATAGTGCTCCGGGGGCTTTGGCTGCGCGTCTAGGTTTCGCAGGAGTTTCCGGCTTGGGTGCCTCGGGTGTTGGAGCTGTGGGCTTGGGCGCCTCTGCTGCGGGCATGGGCGCCTCTGCTGCGGGCTTGGCGTCAGAGGGCACAGTGGTCGTGAAACTTACGCTCCCGACCACAGCACCCTCTTCCTTCGCAGGGCTTGCGCTGGCAGCAGAGGCTGCCGGAACTGCCTGGGTGGGCGCTGCAGCACTATCGCGGAGACCACCGGAAAGGGCGCACAGGCGCATCAAGGTGAACTCTATGTGAAGGCGGGGATTGATGCTGGCCTTGTAGCCAGCCTCACAAGCCGTAGTAATACCCAAGGCCTCGTACAAAAACCTCAGGCTGCAACGGCCAGCCTGCTCTTTATAACGCTCTATAAGAGAATCCGGAAGCTCCAGCAAAGCACGAAGCCCGCCACTCTTAGCCACAATCAAATCACGCAAATGCGAACTCAAAGAGCCAACAAAATGAAGGGCATTGAAACCCTTGGAAAGGATATCATCGAACCGCAGCAGGGCCGCCTCATGGTTGCCGGCAAGAAAATCCTCCACAAGATGGAAGCAATGATCATAATCCAGCACATTAAGATTCCTGAGCACATCGGCATACTGCACATTGGTGCCGCAAAAAGCCACCGTCTGGTCAAAAATGGTCAAAGCGTCGCGCATGGCACCATCCGCCTTAATGGCAATGATGTGCAAGGACTCATCGTCAATTGAAACACCCTCCTTGGCCGCGATGTCCTTAAGGTTGCGGACGATATCAGGAACGCTGATGCGGTTGAAGTCGTACGTCTGGCAGCGGGACAGGATGGTTGGCAGAATCTTATGCTTCTCTGTTGTCGCAAGAATGAAAATGGCATGTGCCGGCGGCTCTTCCAAAGTCTTGAGGAAGGCATTGAAAGCGGCCTGGCTAAGCATATGAACCTCGTCCACGATGAAGACGCTGTACTTGCCAATCTGCGGGGGAATGTTAACCTGGTCTATAAGCATCTTGATGTCGTCCACACTGTTATTGGAGGCCGCATCAAGTTCATGGATGCAATATGACCTGCCCTCTTTGAAAGAGATGCAGGATTCGCACTGGCCGCACGGTTCCATATCAGGGCCGGGATGCTCGCAGTTGATGGTTTTTGCGAAGATTCTTGCCGCACTGGTCTTGCCCACGCCACGAGGGCCGCAGAACAGGTATGCATGAGCCAGCTGCCCGCGAACGATTGAGTTCTTGAGCGTTTTGGCTATATTGTCCTGGCCTATAAGGGTTTCGAACGAGTCTGGACGATACTTCCTTGCGGATACTATATATTGTTCCATATGCTGGACTGCTTTTTGTTACTTAACCTACAAATTTACTAAGCCGGATTGAATTTCCCAAATTCATTTCATAACTTTGCAGTGAATGAAGAAAATACTTGTCATACTTGTACTGTCGCTGACCTTCCCCATGCTTGCGCTGGGGCAGTTGCAAATCCGTACCCACGGAGATAAGATAAGCGACTTCACAAGCAAGATAACAAAGGTTGTCCTTACGGGCAACGACAGCCTGGACGTGCCTATACGCGAGGCTATGAAGGATTTCTGGACCATTACGGCCTACGAGATTTGCAGCAGGGAAGACTTCGACGCCCTTAAGAAGGACGAGAAATACTACTTCCTTGCAGTGGACAAGGGCCGTGACGGCATCCGCAACTGGCGATTGGTTAAAGGCGGCTCGGACAAGAGCCTTGCGTCGATGGTGACTGTGGCGGAGCTGCCCATTTGCCCGGCGGATGGCTACACGGGCAGGGAGTATTACCTGCTGCCGGCGCTTGTCTGCCATATGCAGCATCTTGCCGCTAAGGCTGTCGGCAGCAAGTATAAGGGTGCCGGCAAGGCTGTATCGACGCCCAAAGAGGCTGCGGCCCTGCCAATTTACATTTGCAGCGACGAGATTACTCCTGATGCAGAGCTTATCCAGAAGGATTTGATGGCTGCCAAAAGGATGTTCCTGGTGTCTGAGTCTGATGCCGATGGAACCTTCATGGATGGCCTTGCGGCTGCGGTTTGCTTTGTGGTTAAACCGCTGAATCCCAGGAAGGGACAGCTCTTCTTTGTTTATCTTGTGGATACTGTTACAAACGAACTTTACTACTTCAAAAAACATAAGGTATCGTCAGATGCCGGCTTGCTTAAAGAAGACATCAAGGCATTCGCCAAAGGAAGATAGAGGAGTATGATTACCGGAATTACGCCAGAGGGTATCCGTTACGCCGTGCGTCGCGCAGGCGCCGCTGTGGGCTATTGCGCCCTGACTATTGGCTGCGGTACCCGCGACGAGGGTTCTTTTCCCAGCGGAATAGCCCATTTTACTGAACATGCAATCTTTAAGGGTACCGCTCACCGCAGCGCCCGCAGTATAAATTCCTGCCTGGAGCTTCTTGGCGGGGAGCTTAACGCGTTTACTACCAAGGAGGAAACCGTCATCCATGCTACTGTCCTTAAGGAGGATTTGTCCCGTGCTCTCAAGTTGCTTGTAGAGCTTGCTACGGAGCCGTCTTTCCCAGAGGATGAGATAGAGATTGAAAAGGGTGTCGTGGTAGAGGAGATCCAATCTTACAAAGACAGTCCTGCGGACGATGTTTACGATTGCTTCGAGGAGCTTTTCTTCAAGGGGCATCCGCTTAGCGGGCCTATCCTTGGTACGGAGGAGTCTGTGCAGGGCATTACGGTGCAGCAGTTGAAGGACTATACTGCCGGCGGCTTTACGCCTGACAGGATGGTGCTTAGCATGGTGGCCGATCTGCCTGAAGATCGCATGGTGGCGATGCTTCATCGTGCGAGTGCTCGCCTCCAGCCTGTGGTCGGGAGCGTGAGTTTCACGACCACTGTGCCATCCGACATAAGCCTAGCCACAGGCTGGAGCGAGCGCGGGGGCTTTGACGAGGTGGTGAAGAAAGATAACCACGAGGCGAACGCGGTCTTCGGCGGCTATGCACCATCGCTGGCAGACGGCCGGCCGCGGCTGGTAGCAGGCCTTCTATCCAACATCCTTGCCGGCCCCGCATCCAACTCCGTCCTAGGCAGCGTGCTACGCGAAAGGAATGGCTGGGTGTACGGCGTTGAGGCGTCTTACACGCCCTATAGGGAAACCGGCATCATGGCCATCAGCCTTGGCTGCGACCCCTCGAACCTTAGCAAAGTAACACGCGCGGTGCGCCGCGAGCTAAGCCGCATGTGCGAGGCTCCAATGGCACCCCGCACCTTTGCCGCCGCCAAAAAGCAGCTGCTGGGCCAGATGGCAGTATCCACTGCCAATGGCGAATCCCAGTGCCTTGGCCTTGGCAAAAGCATGCTGGCCTTCGGCCGCGTACTAGAAGACCAGGTGGTTCGCCAGGAGATCCTCTCCATCACGGCAGAAGAAGTACGCGCAGCGGCAGAAGCCATCTTCGCCCCCGGAAAGTATTCATCGCTTGTATTCATATAAACCATGGAAACCCCGCTGGAAAAATACCTCAGAGAACACTCGGATGCCCAGTCGCAGGCCCTTGACTGGATTGTCCGCCAGACCCACATCCGCACCAATTACCCGCAGATGCTCTCCGGCTCTGTGCAGGGCGCGCTGCTTACAATGCTGGTAAAGCTGGTGAAGCCGCGCCGCGTGCTGGAAATTGGCTGCTTCACCGGGTATTCCACCGTCTGCATGGCCTACGGCCTGCCGGAAGGCGGTCATATAGACTCGCTGGAAATTAACGAAGAGCTTGAGTATCTGATACTTGAAGGCTTTGAAAAAGCCGGTGTCAAGGACCGCGTCACCATGCACTTTGGGGACGCCAAGAAAACTCTTGGCACCCTTCAGGGCCCCTACGACCTGGTTTTCATGGACGCAGACAAGCGCGACTACTGCGCCTACTATGAACAAATGAAGCCACTGCTTCACAGTGGCTCCTTAATTCTTGCGGACGATGTCCTCTGGGATGGAAAGGTCTATGCTGATCCTGTTCCCGGTGACGCTCAAACCCGCGGCATTGTTGCTTTCAACGACATGATCGCCGCAGACCCGACAGTAGAAAAAGTGCTTCTGCCGCTGCGCGACGGCCTTTATCTTATACGTAAAGTTTAACGTCGTCGGCGGTGACAGGGTTGCCGCCAAGGATTAGCAAACGCTCAACTACATTGCGAAGTTCACGGATATTACCCGTCCAGGAGCGCTGCTGCAGCAGTGCCACAGCCTCCGGCGTAAACGGACGCGCGGGCTTTCCGGCCTCGGCGCTGACCTGCTCAGAGAAATAGTTCACCAGCTCAGGGATATCCTCTTTACGCTCGTCCAAAGAAGGAACCTGAATTACAATTACGCTAAGGCGGTGATAAAGGTCTTCGCGGAAGTTGCCGGCGGCAATTTCTGCGCGCAGATCCTTGTTGGTTGCGGCAATTACGCGCACGTTAACCTCTATATCTTTGTCGCTGCCCACGCGGGAAAGCTTCTTCTCCTGAAGAACGCGAAGAACCTTAGCCTGCGCTGCCAGCGACATATCGCCAACCTCGTCCAGGAACAGTGTGCCGCCGTCGGCCTGCTCGAACTTACCCTTATGCTGCTTGATGGCAGAGGTGAAGGAGCCCTTTTCATGGCCAAACAGCTCACTTTCAATTAGTTCTGAAGGAATTGCGGCGCAGTTTACCTCTATGTAAGGCATAGCGCTGCGGACGCTCTTCTGATGCAGGCTTCTGGCCACCAGCTCTTTACCGGAACCGTTTGCGCCGGTAATAAGCACACGCGCATCGGTAGGCGCAACCTTATCTATCATCTCGCGGATGTGCGTGAGGGCGGGGGAGTGGCCAATCATCTCCTGGCCATATACTTTCTTCTTTAGTATCTTATTGTCTGCCACCAGTTTAACTCTATCTGTGGCATTCTTTATGGTGATGAGTATTCGGTTGAGGTCCAGCGGTTTCTGGATAAAGTCGAAGGCGCCCTTTTTGATGCATTCCACTGCGGTCTGGATGTCTCCGTGGCCGGAAATCATTACAACTGCAGAGTCGATGCCCTCTTCTACCAGCTTCTCCAGGACCTCTGTGCCCTCCATTCCGGGCATCTTGATGTCGCAGAAAATAACGTCGTAGCGTTCTTTGGATGCGGCTTCCAGCGCGGAGGGGCCGTCCTCTGCTACATCGGCCTCGTAGCCTTCGTCCATCAATATTTCTTTCAGCGAATTGCGAATCGCCCTTTCATCATCTACAATTAAGATTTTCATATGCTTCAATGTTCGTTATACCGGACTCCCATCCAACGGGCTCCTGGAATAATTGGGTTTAAGTCGCCCTTATGGTTGGAAGTCCGGTATCTCATTATTACAAATATCGGACAAAATTTTTAGTTTTTGAATTAAATCAGTAAATTTGTAAAGATATGACCAAAGAAACAATGAATACAATACCTGACATTATCATCGCAATTGACGGCTATTCAGCAACTGGCAAGAGCACTCTGGCCAAACTCATTGCCGCAGAGTTCGGTTTTACCTACCTTGACTCCGGTGCGATGTACCGCGCCGTAACCCTTCATGCCATGGAAAGCGGTTTTGTAAAAGGTGAGGCCATCGATGCCGATGCCCTTCTTGCCGATCTGACCAATAATGGTCTGGACATTAACTTTGGGGAAGGGAACCGCGCCTTCATTGGCAGCCGCTGCATAGAGAAAGAGATCCGCAGCATGGAGGTATCGTCGCACGTAAGTCCCGTTGCGGCACTGGCATTTGTAAGGGCCTTTGTGGATGAAAAGCTGCACGAGTGGGGTCGCCGCGGCCGCGTGGTAATGGATGGCAGAGATATAGGAACCGCTGTCTTCCCGGACGCACAGCTAAAGCTGTTTGTGACGGCATCGGACCAGGTACGCGCCCAAAGACGGTACGACGAGCTTATAGAAAAAGGTCAGCCTTCGTCCATGGAGGATGTAATGAAGAACCTTAAGGAACGTGATTATATAGATTCCCACCGCGAGACTAACCCTCTTCGCCAGGCGAAAGATGCCTTTGTGCTGGACAATTCGGACATGAATCTGCACGAAGAGCTGGTTTGGGTTAAGGGCCTGGTAATGGGAAGGTTCCAACTGTTTGAAGCTATATAGATGAACCTGAAAATAGAAATAGACCACCGTTCCGGTTTCTGCGGCGGAGTGATCCGCGCCATCGGGCAGGCAGAAAGCTATCTGGAAGCGCATCCCGGCAGCACGCTATGCTCTTTGGGCGCCATCGTCCACAATGAAGAAGAGCTGTCAAGGCTGTCCCAAAAGGGCCTCAGAACAATTGACAACCTGTCAAAGGCGACCGAAGGGCCGGTGCTGATCCGTGCCCACGGAGAGCCTCCGACAACCTATAAGCTGGCAGAAGAAAGAAATATCGAAATTATTGACTGCACCTGCCCCGTAGTGCTCAAACTGCAAAAGAGCATAAGGGAGGCCTATGCACGCGTGTCGGAAAAAGGCGGAAGGGTAGTGATTTTTGGCCGAATCGGTCATGCCGAGGTCCTTGGTCTTGTGGGCCAGACTGCTGCCGATGCCATTGTGATTGAAACCCCGGCCATGTTGCTTCATGCCCTTGATTGTGAGGTCATTGACGTAACGGCTCCGGTAGAGATTTTCTCCCAGACCACTGGCGACCCCGCTACCTTCGCAGAGATTTGCAGGATACTGCGTGGGGCCATGAAAGACGAATCGCTCCTTAACGTTCACAATACCATCTGCGCCCAGGTTTCTTCAAGGCACAGCCAGTTGTCGGAATTTGCCATGTCGCACGACGTAATTGTTTTTGTGTCAGGAAAATTCAGTTCCAACGGAAGCGTGCTGTTCAACCTGTGCCAAAGTGTGAACCCAAGATGCCACAGAATAAGCTCAGAGGCCGAAATTCAGGCCTCCTGGTTCAAGGATGGAGACAACGTAGGGGTATGCGGAGCAACCTCTACACCTAAGTGGCTTCTGGAGAAAATTGCCGTCGTTCTTGGCAGTTTCAAAACAGTTTCTTAACTTCGCAGGTCAAAACAAAAATTTTTATGGCAACAACAGCTGATTTTAAAAACGGACTTTATCTTAATTTCAATGGAAAACCGTGCTCTATCGTATGGTTTCAGCATGTAAAACCCGGCAAAGGCCCCGCTTTCGTGAAGACCAAACTTCGCAACCTTGAGAATGGCCGTATCCTTGAGAACACCTTCACAGCAGGTGCAAAGATAGACACCATCACCGTTGAGCGCAGGCCCTATCAGTTCCTTTACGGAGACGAGGACGGCTACAACTTCATGCACGAGGAAACCTACGAGCAGATCTCCCTTCCTAAGGAGCTCGTAGAGAACGCAGACCTCATGAAAGAAGGCCAGCACGTAGAGATGATGTTCGTTACAGAGCCGGAAGAAAGATGCCTCACCTGTGAGCTTCCTACATACGTTACTCTGGAGGTTACTTACTCAGAGCCTGCAGTTAAGGGAAATACCGCTTCTACCAGCGCCCTTAAGGAAGTTACTCTTGAGACCGGTGCTAAAATCATGGTTCCTCTTTTCATCAACACAGGAGAAAAGATCACCGTCAACACCACCGACCGTTCTTACGGCCAGCGCGTATAATCACACGCTAGTGAAAAAATTAACGGGGCTAATTACTTAGTCCCGTTTTTCTATTTTTATCTGTTGTATCAGGTAATTAGACCCTTCCAAACTTACAAAGATTGTTACCCTGAAGATATCCCCTCCGGCCTTCATTGAGCCCAGGGCGTACTTCATTGTTTCACGGCCAACGGTGTGCTCTATATTAAAGCTGCTGGGCTTGTAAGTGTCAAAGAAAGACTTCAGGATTTGCTTTGCCTGACTCTTGCTGGCATCGTTAGTGCCCTGAAGTACAGTTATTTCCAGATTGTCAGAGAACCATGCAGAGAGCTTTTCAACGTCTCCCATACGAATGTATTTTGTTATGGGATTGAAGACGTTGTACGATGCACTTCTGGTTTGCTGTGTCTGGGCAGAGGCCCAAGCGCAGCAAATCACTGAAAGCAGTGCAGGCAGTATGATTTTTTTGACATTCATCTCCTTATCAAGGAAATTTTTATGCAAATTCCGAGCCGAAATCTCCTCACATTTCATATATTTGCAAAAAGAGAAGAGGAACAGAAATGAAGATTACTCTGCTTACGGTAGGAAAAACAGATATGGACTGGGTAAAGCAAGGTCTTGAAATGTACCGCGCCCGCCTTGTTCATTACATCCCCTTTACCGTAACAGAGATTCCCGAACTCAAGGGCGTGGGCTCCTTGTCTCCCGCCCAGATAAAAGAAAAGGAAGGAGAGAAGATACTGGCCGCCCTTAAGCCTACGGACGATGTTATCCTGTTGGACGAGCACGGCCGCAAGTATCGTTCCCTTGAATTTGCATCCTTCCTTCAGAAGAAGATGGCCGGCAGCGGTAAGGACATAGTCTTTATAATTGGCGGCGCCTACGGCTTCTGTGAAAAAGTATATCAAAGGGCCTCGGGAATGCTGTCTTTATCTGATATGACCTTCTCTCACCAGATGGTTAGAACGGTTTTTGCAGAACAGCTTTACCGGGCGTTCACCATCATGCGCGGGGAACCTTATCATAACGAGTAATGGATCCGGGAAAGGTGATAAAAGGCATACGTAAATTCATGAAGGATAACCTTGCAGTGGTCCTTCAGGTTCTTGCGGTGTTGATTGTTGTCATGTCCTTCCTGCTTAACGGCGGCTCTGACCGCACGGACACCGCAGCCCGCAGCCTTTCTTCAAGAATATCTTCAAGGGTTCAGCTCTTAGAGCAATACATGCAGCAGGCCAGGAGCCAGTCACTGAACAGCTGGCTGTCCCTGGAAGACCTGCCGCAGGATATGGTTATCTACCGGTACACAGGGGACTCGCTCCAGTCCTGGTGCCACCAGTTCCCGGTTGCCGACGACGAGATCAATGCCAGCAGCACCTTCCGCATGGCGCCTACCCTTACCAATTCGCTTGACAAGCCGCTGGCAGAAATAGACTCTGTACTAAGCTTCCGCAGCATCGGACCAAAATGGTATATCGCCAAAAGCATACAAGATTCCAAATGCCGGGTGATTGGCGGACTGGAGATTAAAAACACCCTTAATACCACCACCGTTAACGGCGTAAGCAGCGAACTAAGGCTGTCAGACCGCTTCTGCGTATATCCATTGAGCTACAGCGGCGGCGCCGTGGTTCAGGTGGATGGCAAGCCCATGCTTAAGGTTATTCAGGAAAATGCCCAGGTGCCGCTAATGATACCGGACACCATCCTGGCCTGGATAGCCCTGCTCATCATGCTTGTGAGCGCCTTTGTATATCTGTACGCCCATAGGACCATTAAGGGTATGGTAGTCACGCAAGTATGGCTGCTTCTGGTGCTGGCCCTGTTCTACATTGCAGGCCGGCTTTTCCCCGGCTCTACCGGCATCTTCTCTCCGTCCATCTATGCCGATGGCTCTGTTTTCTGCTCCCTGGGTGCGGTGCTGCTCATAAATATAGCAATCACCCTTGTAGTCTATACCGTTTATTGTGTCCGCCTGCCCATGATTATGGCGGTCAAGAGGCAGAAAGGATGGCTTTTCTACCTGCTGGCCTCCATGCCCATCGTGGCCATTGTGGTGGTAGTTTCATATTCGCTGGTATCGTTCAGGAGCATAATTGTCAATTCAAATATCTGCCTTGAGCTGTTCAGGGTGTCGGAGATAAGCGAGTACACAATTTACGTGTACATATCCTACATCTTCCTCTTCACCACATGCGTGCTGATGCTTCAGATGCTTAGGCCGCTGATATCAAGGCTCTTTGGAATAAGGATTAATTTCCTGTCCCATGTGGGCAGGATGGTGGCCGTGGTGGTATGTGCCGCCGCTCTTGTGACGATATCCTCTACAGAAGGCCTTAAACGCGAGCAGAAGAGGGTTAGCATTTGGGCGAACCGTCTTGCGGTAGAAAGGAACCTGGCCTTTGAACTTCAGCTGATGACGGCATCTGCCGCTATCGAGTCGGATGCAATTATCGCCGCCCTGCTGGACCAGAACGCCAGTTTCAGGGTTATACTTAACCGCATTACAGAAAACTATCTGGTCCGTCTTTCACAGGACTACGAGGTTGGCATGTACCTGTTCAAAGAGAATGAGGGCGATCCTGCCATCCTGACCTTCCTTGCCGACAGGCTGTCCAACGGCTCCCCGGTGTCCGACGATTCCAGGTTTGTTTATACCCGCTCTGCCCAGGGCCGTCCGCAATACACGGGCCACTTCGTGTTCTATACACCTCACAATGGAGGCCTGACAAACCTTATTCTTACCATAGAGGCCAGGACGGATTCTGACGATGTGGGCTATTCCGCCATCATGGGCAGCACGTCGCCCGGAAGCATCGTACTGCCGCACAATTATTCTTATGCTAAGTATCTGGGAGACAAGCTTATAAGCTATAAGGGAAACTATGCATATCCTACCATACTGAAGGACAAGTTCAAAGAGGTTTCCAGGACAGACCGCGCCTCCAGGGTGAGCTTCGACGGCTACGAGCACTTCTTTAAGAAGGTTTCTGCAGACGAATTCATTGTCATTTCCCGCGGCGAGGTAGAATTCAACAACTACCTTGTTGCTTCCTTCCTGGTGGCCCTGATAGCCATGGTCATACTGTCCCTGATTGCCATCGACAGGAAGCAGCGCTCCGCCTTTGCAAAGAACTACTACAAGTCCACCTTCAACACGGTGCTCTTCGTCTCACTTGTGGGCACCATGGTGGTTCTGGCCCTTATCAGCGTGCTGTTCGTTTACCGGCGCAACGAGGCCAACATCAGCAACCTGATGACCAGTAAGATCAGCACCATCCAGTCCCTGATGCAGTCAGAAATCCGATATTACAATACGTACGAGGACTTCGACACCCAGCAGGCATCGCAGATGATATCGGCAATAGGGGACCATACCAAGAGCGACCTTACCCTTTATACAACCGACGGCCGTGTGTTCAAATCTACCAGACCGGAGGTCTTCGAACGCCTGCTATGGGGCACCAGGGCCAATGAAGAGGCCTACAGGAACATAATGTACGACAACAAGCGCTACTATATACATAAGGAAATTGCTTCCGGCAGGCAGTACTATGCAATGTACGCCCCGCTCTTCAACGGAGACGGAAAGATTCTTGCCATCCTGTGCGCTCCTTATACGGATACGGGTCTGGAATTCCGTTCAGAGGCCCTGTTCCATTCGCTGTTCATTATATCCCTCTTCTTTATATTGCTGTTCATGGCAAGGCTGATATCGTCCCGCATCATCGACAAAATGTTCATTCCGCTGCTGGATATGGGACGAAAGATGGTATCGGCCCGCAAAGAGGGTCTGGAATATATTATTTACGACAGGGAGGACGAGCTTTCATCCCTTGTGCGTGCATACAACTTCATGGTGCACGACCTGTCAGAGAGTAGCCGCCAGCTGGCTAAGGCAGAGCGTGACAAGGCTTGGAGCGAAATGGCCCGTCAGGTGGCCCATGAAATCAAGAACCCGCTTACTCCTATCAAGCTTCAGATTCAAAGGCTGATGATGCTGCGCGCCCGCGGCGATGCTTCATGGGGCGAGAGGTTCGATGCCATGGCGCCGGTCATTCTGGAGAGCATCGACACCCTGACTGATACGGCAAATGAGTTCTCTACCTTTGCGAAACTGTATTCAGAGGAGCCTGTGACCATAGATCTGGACAAGTTGATAGGGGAGCAGATATCCCTCTTCGACGGCAAGGGAGATGTTGAATTCCAGTACTTTGGCCTGCAGGGAGCCGTAATTGAAGGCCCCAAGCCGCAGATTACCCGCGTCATTGTGAATCTTATCACCAATGCCGTTCAGGCAGAGGCAAGCAAGATATATGTGTCGCTGCGCCTTAGCGGCCGCGACGGCTTCTATGATATTGTAGTTGAGGATAACGGCCCCGGCGTCAAGGACGAAAACCGTGCCCGCCTGTTTACGCCTAACTTCACTACCAAGAGCAGCGGCAGCGGCCTTGGCCTTGCAATCTGCAAGAGCATTCTGGAAAGGTGTGGAGGCGAAATCTCTTACAGCAGGTCCTTCACCCTTGGTGGAGCCTGCTTCACAGTGAAACTACCTAAGAAATAATTATTTCTGGCGGATGAAGACCTGGATAGGGCAGCCTGTCAGGTCAAAGTGCTCGCGCAACTTGTTCTCCAGGAAGCGCTTGTACGGCTCTTTCACGTACTGCGGCAGGTTGCAGAAGAAGGCGAACGACGGTGATGCCGTAGGCAGCTGGGTTATGAATTTGATCTTCACGTACTTGCCCTTCCATGCCGGCGGGGGATAGTTCTCTATCTCCGGCAGCATGACCTCGTTCAGAACAGAAGTCTGGATCTTGCGGCTGTAGTTGTCGTAAACCTTGCTTACGGCGTCCAGAACGTCCAGTATGCGCTGCTTGTTAAGGACGGACGTAAAGATAATGGGAACGTCGTTGAAGGGGGCCAGACGGGCCTGAATACCCTCTGTATAGGTCTTCATCGTCTTGGAATCCTTCTCTATTGTGTCCCATTTGTTCACTACAACAACGCAGCCCTTCTTGTTCTTGCGAATCAGGTTGAAGATGGCCATGTCCTGTGCCTCGATTCCGTTGGCGGCATCGATCATGAGGATGCAGACGTCGGAATGCTCTATTGCCCTGATGGCACGCATTACTGAATAGAATTCAAGGTCTTCTGATACCTTGGTTTTGCGGCGCATGCCGGCGGTATCTACCAGTATGAATTCGTGACCGAATTTGTTGTAATGAGTTGATATTGAGTCTCTTGTTGTGCCGGCAACCGGGGTGACGATGTTTCTTTCTTCTCCCAGCAGGGCGTTTGTGAGGGACGATTTTCCCACGTTAGGCTTGCCCACAATTGCGATGTGAGGCAGGCCGGCGAAGGGATCCTCTACGTGCTCTTCTTCGGGGAGAAGGCGTACGATCTCGTCCAGCAAGTCGCCGGTACCGCTGCCGTTGGCGGCGGAAATGCTCCAGATCTCTCCCAGACCCAGGGAGTAGAACTGGTAGGTGTCATAGACTTTGTCTCCGTTGTCCACTTTGTTAACGCAAAGGACTACGGGTTTCTTGCTGCGGCGCAGCAGGTCTGCAATCTCTGAGTCGTAGTCAGTTATGCCTGTTGCGGCCTCTACCATGAACAGTACAAGATCCGCCTCTTCGATGGCAATCACCACCTGTTTGCGAATCTCCTGCTCGAAGGCATCGTCGCTGCCGGAAGACCATCCGCCGGTATCAACGACGGAGAATTCATGGCCACACCAGTCGCACTTTCCGTAATGACGGTCACGGGTTACGCCTGCGGTTTCGTCCACTATGGCCTGGCGCATACCGACCAGGCGGTTGAAGAGGGTGGATTTGCCTACATTAGGCCTTCCAACTATTGCTACTAAACTCATGATTGTTTGGGTTTATCAAAGTCATAAAGGGAGCAGCCGGCGCAGTCTTCGGACCACTGGCCGTTGCAGCCGGCCTTGCTTCCTTTTTTATGTTTACGATGAAGTTCTGCATCTTCCTCTTTGAAGCAGCGGATTCCCCTTTTGCGCATTTCCGGGTTGGAGCCCACGTCGCTGTTGGGAAACTCTTTCTTGCGGAATATTATATTGAAACTCATTATAAATACTCCGAAGCCAATAATAATCAGCGCTGCCAGAAAGACCTTCATCGGCAAAAATTCTAATGTACAAACTCAGAGCTAATCTGCTCGTAGTTGTAAACACGGTGGATAATGTTGGCGAAGGTCTCTGTCATAGATACCACGGTGATCTTGCTCTTGTCCTTGGTGGGGTCTGAGCTAAGAGGAATGGTATCGGTAACTACAACCTCCTTAAGTGCGGATGCGGCGATGTTCTCGTAGGCGTGGCCGGAGAGAACAGCGTGGGTTGCGCAGGCACGGACAGATGCAGCGCCCTTTTCCATAAGCACGTCAGCGGCTTTCTTAAGGGTACCTGCAGTGTCGATCATATCATCTACGATGACGATATTCTTGCCTTCAACTTCTCCGATTGCGGTAATTGATGCTACTTCGTTTGCTTTCTCGCGTGACTTGTGGCAGATGATTACCGGGCAGGCAAGTTCCTTTGCGTAAACGTTGGCCCTCTTTGCACCACCCATATCAGGAGCGGCGATGGCCAGGTTCTCAAGGTTCAGGGACTTGATGTAAGGAAGGAATACCTTGCTTCCGTAAAGGTGATCTACCGGGAAGTCAAAGAAGCCCTGGATCTGCTCTGCGTGAAGATCGCAGGTCATGACGCGGTCTGCACCGGCGGCTTTAAGCAGGTTTGCAACCAGCTTTGCGCCGATAGAAACTCTGGGCTTGTCTTTGCGGTCCTGGCGGGCCCATCCGAAGTAAGGCATAACAGCTATTACCTTGTCTGCCGAAGCCCTCTTGGCTGCATCGATGGTGAGGAGCAGCTCCATAAGGTTCTCGGTCGGGGGGAAGGTAGACTGAAGAATGAATACAGTGGCACCGCGGACGCTCTCTGTGAAGGCGGGCTGGAATTCGCCGTCACTGAACTTGGTAACTACTGATGCTCCAAGATGAAGCTCCGGCTCTTCTGGATACTTAATCTTGTTGAAAGCATCTACCACTTTAACTGCAAAATCTCTTGAGGCTGAACAAGAGAACAGTTCCATTCTGCTAGGGTTAGACATTGTAATTAATTAGTTTTTAGAAGTTTGTTTATATAATTCAGGATTTCTTCTCTTCCCAGTCCCGTCTCTGAAGAACTGGCAAAGCACTCTGGCTTTGCCCCGTCCAGTACGGGTTCCAGCTGCCGCAGGTTAGCCTCTATCTGCCTTTCTCTTGCCACCGGTCCCATCTTGTCCCCCTTTGTAAAAATAAGGGAGAAGGGGATAGTACTGCCTGCAACTTCTGTTATGAACTCTACGTCTGCCTTCTGCATATCATGCCTGCTGTCTACCAGAACAAACAGGTGCTTAAGCTCCTCTGAATGATTCAGGTAATCGCTTATGATAGCCTGCAATTTCTCTTTCTCCTTCTCTGGCAATTTTGCATATCCGTAGCCCGGCAAATCTACCAAATACCAGCTTCCGTTAATGCGGAAGTGATTGACTAACTTTGTCTTACCCGGTGTGGCAGAGGTCATTGCCAGCTTCTTGCTACCGGTAAGCATATTAATGAGTGAAGATTTGCCTACGTTCGATCTTCCGATGAACGCTACCTCCGGGAGTCTCTCCTTGGGTCTCTGATCTACCCTGGTGCTGCTACCGGCGAATATGGCTTCAGTAATTTTCATAATTCCGTGCAAAGATAGCAAAAAGTGATGCAAATTTAAAGAAAAATCGTATATTTGCAGTCCTTTTCCACGAGGCCTCGCGCCTCGCACGGTTAAGCGGACGGTTCCGTAGCTCAGCTGGATAGAGCAACAGCCTTCTAAGCTGTGGGTCTTGGGTTCGAATCCCAACGGAATCACAAAGGTAAGGGGTCGGGGCCAACAGGCCCCGACCCCTTACCTTTGTGGATGGGCCCCCGCAGGGTCAGGGATGTGGCCGGCGGCCAGAGTTCTGGCCCCGTGCGTGGCTGGCCCGGCCGGACGTTCCGGTGGGCTCTGTTCAATGGCCCTCCTCGCGTCCGCCGGTTTTAGGAGCTTAAACAAATTATTGTAGAGAGATTCTCAATGTCCTGGGAACGCCTTACAGCGCCTCGAACTTGTAGCCAAGGCGGTGTAGCTGGATGGCGGCGCCAATCTTGAACATCGCCTCCACGGTAGAAAGAAACATCCTGTAAGCATCGGCCGTACCAGGCTCCGGGCACTGCCGCATAAGGTAATGATAAGCATTAGCAGCACACATCTGCATAGCATCCACACTCCACTTGCCATCCTTCAGGATGGAGGATGTGATATGGTCGTCCATGTCGTCGAAACCCCTCTCTCCCTGAAAGATGCTGTACGATGCCTCTGAGTATCGGGCCCAATCCTGATCCCAAAGCTTGGCTACCGCCATGCCCAGATAACCCGCACAGCCCAGACAAAACTCCGGATAAGAGTTGAAGTTGCTAACCGCGTCGCCATAAAAAGCCGGCGCATACCGCACCCATGCCTGGTCGATATCCGGTGTTGCCAGCAACGTGCCCTTAAGCAAGCCCGCATCCGTACAAACCCCCAGCAAGTGCTGCAGGATTCCTGATTTATATGTCTCTAGAAAGTTGTCCATGGTAGGGGAAGTTGAAGATTCTTGCAAAAGTAGTGATTTTTCGCGTAAAACTTATTAACTTTGTGAATATCCCAATCTTATCATATGCAAAGGTTCTTCTATAGCGAAACGTGCGCTCGTTTCCTTGATCAAGATGTCAGCAGCATCTTGGGGGATCTTAGCAAGCATAATGTGTTTGAGCTTACGCTGGAGCAGCGTGATGCTTGGTTGCAAGAAATCAGTATCATGAAACAAGTTGTTAGTG
>JAEEGL014304760.1_pt1 | contig 36349 bp, 36 predicted proteins | sample 9134231 | NCBI WGS metagenome assembly JAEEGL01 (sample SAMN16246548, study PRJNA631951) | gut metagenome | biome: gut microbiome; feature: rumen; material: fiber-attached | host: Bos | place: Iran: Karaj | collected 2018-10 | reverse complement strand
TCGTATGCTAGCCGACGGTGTTACAGCCGCTGTATATGCCCGCTCGAATGGAATAACTTGGTACACGCAGAAACTGTTCAACACACTATTTGCCCACACGTCGGAAGGAGAAGTATGTTCCGAATCCGATGTGGAAGAAGCTTTGGATTATGTGATCAAGACACAGTCGTATAGTTACGAAGAAACTATGTTCCGGTTGCCGGAGAAACAAAAAATGGTGCTTATTGCTTTGGCAAAAAACGGGCCATCGGAAGGCATAACCTCAACGGCGTTTATTAAAAAATATGGACTTCCTTCGGCCAGTACTGTACAGTCGGCAGTGAAAGGTTTGTTGGATAAAGATTTTGTAACCTACGAAAGGGGAATTTATTCCGTTTACGACTTGTTCTTGGGTTATTGGATAAGGAAAGAGTTCTGAATAACGGCATCCGTCTCGCCTACAAGGACTTCCTCGAAAACCCGATGCGAGCAGAGAGATAATAATGACGTTTGTGAATTGTGTTTTATTACAACATCAAAAGTTATGAATCAAATTACCGTCACCTCACCACTGCTTCCCGATCTTGATGAGTTCAACGAACTCTTAAAAGAGATATGGGATAGCAAGTGGATTACCAATAATGGTCACTTCCACCAGCAGTTGGAGAAGGCTTTGTGCGAATATTTGGGTGTTGAGTTTTTGAGCCTTTTCACCAATGGCACGTTGCCTTTGATTACGGCTTTGCAGGCATTGAATATTAATGGAGAGGTGATTACTACCCCCTATAGCTTTGTCGCAACCACTCACTCATTGTGGTGGAACGGCATTAAGCCGGTGTTTGTCGATATTGACCCTTCAAATTGTGGCATTGACCCCAACAAGATAGAATCGGCAATTACATCTAAAACTACTGCTATAATGCCAGTGCATTGTTACGGCAAACCTTGTGATACAGAGCGTATCCAAGCCATTGCCGACAAATATGGTCTTAAGGTGATTTATGATGCCGCTCACGCCTTTGGTGTTGAAGTGAATGGTGAATCCATTCTCAAGCAAGGCGATATGTCAACCTTGAGTTTTCATGCCACCAAAGTTTTCAATACAGCTGAAGGCGGAGCTCTTATAGTAAAAGATGCTGCGACAAAAAAGAGGGTGGATTATCTAAAGAACTTTGGCTTTGCCGGTGAAACAGAAGTTGTAGCTCCGGGTATCAACAGCAAGATGGATGAGATAAGGGCGGCTTTTGGATTGTTGAATCTCAAACAAGTTGACGAAGCTATTGAAAAACGCCATCAGGTTGCAATAAAATACCGCGAAGCCTTGAGAGATGTGAAAGGTATCCGATTCTTTGACGATATGCCAGGCGTGAAGCACAATTACAGCTATTTCCCGATTTTTGTGAATGCCGAGGAGTATGGTATGACGCGTGACGAGCTCTATTTCAAGATGAAGGAACAAGGTGTTTTAGGTAGGAGGTATTTTTATCCCCTTATCAGTACTTTCAGTACCTATCACGGACTGCCAAGTGCAGCACCAGAGAACCTTCCTGTGGCCACGCGCATTGCAAACGAAGTGATTTGTCTGCCGATGCATCATGGGTTGAGCGAGGAGGATTGGGAAATAGTCATTAATTTGATAAAGAGACAAGATGGCTAAAAAGCTTATGCTTCTCGGTGGTATCCGCTACTTGTTGCCTGTAATTCACGCTGCACATGAACAGGGCTATTATGTTATTACAGCTGATTATCTTCCTGACAATATTGCACACCAATACAGCGATGAATATGTCAATGTGAGCATTATAGACAAAGATGCTGTCCTTAAGGTGGCGCGGGAGAAGCATGTAGATGGTATTATGTCGTTTGGTGTGGATCCTGGTGTGGTAAGTGCAGCGTATGTTCAGGAGAAGATGGGATTGCCATCATTTGGGCCCTATGAATCTGTCTGTATTCTGCAAAACAAGGATCGTTTCAGGTCATTCTTGGCCGAACATGGTTTTAATGTACCAAAGGCAAAGGGTTATTCCAATATAGGTGAAGCATTATCTGATTGTGATAGTTTTGATTATCCAATTATTGTAAAACCAACGGATTCGGCAGGTTCTAAGGGCGTGACCAGAGTGGATGATATAAGCCAGTTTAAAAAAGCTGTTGAACATGCTTTTGAAAAGTCTTTGTCAGGACATATCATTATTGAGGATTATATCGAAAAACAAGGTTGTTCTTCTGATACAGATAGTTTCTCTGTTGATGGAAAATTGACTTTTGTGAGTTTCAATTCACAACATTTCGATTTGAATGCTGCCAACCCATACGCACCAGCAGCCTACACATGGCCTTCAACCTTTACGAAAGAAGAGGAAACTTATCTGACTTCAGAGATACAACGTCTGATTTTCCTTTTGGGTATGAAGACATGTGTGTACAATATTGAGACACGAATTGGCACGAACGGGATACCATATATTATGGAACTGACGCCGCGTGGTGGCGGCAATCGTTTGTGTGAGATGCTGCGTTATGCCACGGGAGAGGATATGATTACTGCCGTAACCCGCTATGTTGTTGGTGATCCTGTCCCAAAAATAGAACAAAAATCCTACAATGGCCATTGGGCTGAAATAATAATCCATGCGGACAAGACAGGTGTTTTTGATTGTCTTGAAATCTCCAAGGACTTGCCCGCCGAGATTGTGGAGGAGGATTTGTGGGTTGGGAAAGGCAATCTCGTGAACCCTTTTGAAGGAGCAAATGATGCCATTGGCACATTGGTGTTGAGATTTAAAAATGAGGACGAGATGGTTGATGCCATCAGCAATACGTCTTCTTGGTTGAAAGTATTTGTTCGTTAAATGAACGCTATTGGCGGCTATTTTGAATTGGAACTTCGCAAAGGCGAGATTTACCATAAGGGTGCGATGGCACTAAACACCGCTCGCAACTGTTTCGAGTATGTCCTGCAGGCTCGGCAATACACAAAGGTGTATATCCCGTATTACACCTGTGAAGTGATGTTGGAGCCGATACACAAATTAAAAATTGAATTTGAATTTTATCATATTAACGAATTGTTGGAGCCTGTTTTTCTTCCGAAGCTGGAAAAGAAAGAGGCGTTTCTATATACAAATTATTATGGTCTCAAGCAAGACTGTGTAAAATGTCTTGCAGAGGTCTATGGTAACCAACTGATTGTAGACAATGCCCAAGCTTTTTTTGCAGAACATTTAAAAGGAATTGATACTTTTTATTCAGCACGAAAGTTTTTCGGTGTGCCTGATGGTGCTTATTTGTATACTGAAAAAGAACAAGGACAAGACTTTGAACGAGATGTTTCATACAACAGGGTGTCTCATCTCTTGAAACGTATAGATTTTGGTGCTGAAGAAGGGTATTGTGATTTTTGCAATAACGATAACGCTCTTTGTGGCCAAAAGATCAAAAAAATGTCCAAGTTGACTGAATCACTCTTGTCTGGGATAGATTATGAATCGGCCAAACAGGTAAGAAGAGATAACTATGCTTTGCTGGATAAAACTTTGAGGGAATCCAATATGATTCATTTAGAGATGGATGACGAGACGGTCCCTATGGTTTATCCATATATGTCTGAAGATTCGATGTTGCGACAAAAACTTATTGAAAAGAAAGTATTTGTGGCTACATATTGGCCTAATGTAAGGGAGTGGACAAGTGAAGAAAAATTAGAGAGGACTTTGGTGGATAGGCTCGTTCCATTGCCAATTGACTATCGGTATGGGAAGGATGAAATGGAAAGCATAATAAGAATTGTAAATTGTCATAATTAAAACCTATTATATAATACTATTTAGTGTTTAAAAAATGAAAATCGAAAAATATGAATATTAAAGGAAGAATAGTTACACTTCGACAAATGTCGATGGATGATATGCAGATGATTTGCGACATGTTTAATGATCCGGAATTGGAGAATCTCGTTGTCGGTTGGGCTTTCCCTTTGGCTATTGAGCAGCAGAAACAATGGTATGAAAAAAACATTGGAGACCAGCGTAATTTTCGTTTTGTAATTGAGACGCCTGATGATGGTGCAGTTGGCATCGCAAATTTGGTCGATATTGATTGGAAGAATAGGAGGGCTATACATGGTATTAAGCTTGCGAGTAAAGAAAGGCACGCAAAGGGGATTGGCACAGATACTGTAATGGCAATAATGAGATATGCATTTGATGAATTGGGGTTACATAGATTGGATGGCGCTTGGTTTGATTTCAATACCGCTTCTAAAGCATTGTACACAAAATGTGGATGGAAAGAAGAAGGTGTAAGACGTGAGTATGTATTTAAACGAGGCGAATGGCGAGATTTGACTGTTGTTGGAGTTTTGGAATCGGAATATAGGGAATTGATTAAAAACAATCATTATTGGGATTAATTTGATAGTTCTCTTAAAGGGTAGGTGGAGAAATAATGAATAAGGAAGGAAACCCATATCTGCTTGCAATTCAATGCATAACCTACAACCAGTCGGCATACATATCCGATGCTATGGATGGTTTTGTGATGCAACAGACTAACTTCCCTTTTGTCGCTGTGATTATTGACGATGCCTCCACCGATGGTGAACAGGAAGTGATTAAAGCCTATGTGGAAGAGCATTTCGACCATTCGCAGGAATCTGGCTTTAGGGAGTGGGAAACGGAAGATGCTTTCTTTTCTTTCGCTCGGCATAAGGAGAATAAGAATTGCCATTTTGTGGCGGTTTGCTTGAAACGCAATCTTTTCAAAGAACCGGAGAAAAAAGATGCTGTTGTAAAGGGTTGGTTCGAAGCCAAATACATGGCTCTTTGTGAGGGAGACGACTATTGGATAGATCCATTGAAGTTGCAGAAGCAGGTGGATTTTTTGGAGGGACATGAGGAGTATTCTATGTGTTTTCATGGGGCGAAGATAATTAACGAATGTGGTGCTAAAGTCACAACTAGTTTTCATACAATTAGAGAAGGCGATTATGGACCCAATGATATTTTCCCTTTATGGGTAGTTCCAACAGCGTCAGTTGTCTATCGGAATGAGATGGTTAGGAACTATCCGATAAAACATGCAGATTGGTTCGTTTATGGGGATATCGTATTGTTTGAAAAATGTGCACATGTATGTAAAGTGTTTGGTATGAATAAAGAAATGTCTGTGTATAGAATGAATGCGAATTCTTTGCTACAAAACCCAAATTATTCTCAAAGTCGTATAATGAGAATGCCGTACCATTTTAAGGCGATAAAAATTAATTTTCCAAAATTGGATAAAAAATTATTAAATAAATTGATTGCTGATTCATATTATGCTAAGATACGAAATGAAAAATCACTGTTGATGAAAATTATTGATTTTATTAATTTTATTTTTGTATCTCCTTGTTATTCCATCAATAAACTGTATAAAAAACTTGAGAAAAGAAATAAATAAAGCTGATTTCTGTGGTTGATTACATCTTTGTTGAGATATATATGACAATCCTGAGTGTCTAGAATCGGAGCAGGGAATCCCAAATAAGTAGTATTTTTGAACAATAGTAAGTAGTGATGGATAATAACAACAATCATCCTTTAATCATTGTTATGACCCCAGTCCGTAACGAGGCCTGGGTTTTAAGAGCTTTCTTGGAAGCCACATCCTTGTGGGCGGATTATATCATAATTGCAGATCAAATGTCAACCGACGGCAGCCGAGAGATTGCAAAGGAATATACAAAGGTGATACTTATAGACAACAATCGAAAGGAGATGCATCAGGCGGCCACAAGACGATTGCTCTTTGATGAGGCAAGAAAAATAGATGGGGAAAAGATTTTATTTGCACTTGATGCCGATGAGTTTCTTTATGGTGATTTTGTGAATACTCAGGATTGGGATAAAATAATGAATTCTAAACCAGATGATTCGTTTAGTTGGCGATGGATGAATTTGAAAGGAGGAGATGACAGCCTTTTTTTTATTGACCAAAAATACTTTTATTGGGCTGCCCATGAATCAGAAGAATTGTGGGAAGGTGTCTTCCCTGATAATTTCATTCACGAATGGAGATTGCCGTGGTCGTCCAAGGCTGATAAAAACCATGAGTTTTTGTTGAAAGACTTTTTCTCAATCCATCTAGCTCGTGTGAATCAATTGAGGCAGAAAAATAAAGAGAGGTATTATCAAGTTTCAACTATAGGAAATAATCCTAAAAAAAGTAGAATTGCTTTATACAGACAATACCATGAAGAAGAAAACCCGGAATATATGGAGGTGCCTCTAGACACATATAGTTTTTATGAAGATAACGGATTGAACATTTGGGATTATGTAGACCGAAATGACGAAGGGGAGTATTATACATATGAAATAATAAAGTTTTTTCAAAGAGACGGGGTGAAGAAGTATGCTCTTCTTGACATTTGGGATGGTGAGTGGATAAAAAGAAATGGTTTGAAGGATCCTAGAAACATATTTCAAAAACTGTTACATGGTTATTTACGTAAGACGAATCCAATGTCAAATCGCTATTGGGTACGTTGTATTGATAAAGTACTTAAATTAATTACATAAATAGTAATATGCCTACAGCAATAGAATTCAACAACATCAGTAAGTTATACCGTTTAGGTTTGGTATCCAGTGGCACATTGAGTCACGACTTAAACCGTTGGTGGCAGATGAATATTCTTGGCAAGGAAGACCCATTTCTTAAAGTTGGAGCTGTAAACGACCGTTCAAAAGCCGCCGATAGCGAGTATGTGTGGGCTCTTAAGGACATCAACTTTAAAGTTGAGCAAGGCGATGTGGTGGGTATTATAGGCAAGAACGGAGCAGGGAAGAGCACTTTATTAAAATTGCTTTCACGGGTTACTGGACCAACGACAGGGACTATCAAAGCAAAAGGTAGGATTGGTTCCTTGCTTGAGGTGGGAACTGGTTTCCACCCTGAGATGACTGGGCGTGAAAATATATACCTCAATGGGGCTATTCTAGGAATGACCAAACAAGAGATAACTCGAAAGTTGGACGAAATAGTTGATTTCTCTGGCTGTGAACGTTATATAGACACTCCTGTAAAACGTTACAGCAGCGGTATGATGGTTCGTCTAGGATTTGCAGTGGCAGCTCACTTAGACCCAGAAATTCTTGTGGTGGATGAAGTGTTGGCCGTAGGCGATGCCGAGTTCCAGAAGAAGGCCATAGGCAAGATGCAGGATGTTTCGCAAGGCGAAGGCAGGACAGTGCTTTTTGTTAGTCACAATATGTCTAGTATTAGGGCATTATGCAAACATGGCGTTTTGCTGGAGAATGGAAGTGTTAAATATATGGGGGCAGTAAATGATGTTGTAAACAATTATTTGGCAATAAATTCGGAAAATATAGACTTTGATATTAGTATAGCCCAAAGGACAGACCGTCGTGGTGATGGCAAAATCAGGGTAAAAAATGTTGTTTTCCGAGATAGCAACAATAAAATTGTTGACGAGGTGTTCGTGGGCGACGCTCTTACAGTAGAAATGCATATAGATATAGAAAAGAATATAGATTTATCAGAACTAATATTATCGTGCGGATTTGAAGATGTTTATGGCAACAGAGCTAACGAATGGGTATCGGATGAAATTGAGCACGATTTCTCAAAACTGGGAGATGGTAAAATAACACTTTTTATTCCTTCTTTGACAATTCGCCCCAATAATTACTTTTTTCACTTTAAACTATTATTGAAGAATACTGATGACAGGAGCATTTGTGATGCTATGCATCTGGTGAAAAAACTCCACGTTATGCCGTATGCGACTTACGAGAATGGCATGAGATTGAAGGAGGGAAGAGGTTTTGAAGCGGTTATTCCTGCAAGGTTTGTGTAATCTTTTTATTGATTGACATAATGGGATTATTAAGATTTATAAAAAATTGGACACGACATGATGCAAACGTTAAGCACATGCTTAAGGAGGAGAGAAAGAGTGTTGAAGAGTTAAAAGCAACACTTGACAAGATTCGCATCCAACAGAAAATAGATTATTTAAGGGACAAAACTTTAAATTCTGAAGAAGCAGGAATCTCAAATGAAAAGTATGCCGATTGTGATATTATAGTCTCTTTAACCTCTTTTGGAAAACGTATTTACGATGTACATCTTGCCATTGAGTCCATTATGCAAGGCACATTAAAACCTAATAGGATTGTGCTTTGGCTTTCGGAACAAGAATTTGGAGGAAAAGCACTTCCCCAAACACTTAAGTTGCAGCAAAAACGCGGTCTGGATATTCGATTTTGTGAAGATATAAGGTCTTACACCAAGTTAATACCAGCTCTTCAAACTTTTCCAGAAGCTTGCATTATTACCATTGACGATGATTTAATGTATGAGTATGATATTGTGGAAAGGTTGGTGGATTCGCATCGAAATAATCCTAAAGACATTTGCGCTTGTAGAATACATAAAATTGCTTTAGATGAAAACGGGAAACCAAAAAGTTATTTAAATTGGAAGTGGGGAGTGGACGAATACGGGGATGCCAATTCATTATATTTTCCTACAGGGGTAGGTGGCGTGTTCTATCCTCCGCATTGTATGCCTGATGAAATATTCAATAAGGATGTGTTTATGGAAGTATGTCCGTACGCCGATGATGTGTGGTTTTATGCAATGGGACTATTAAAAGGCACTAAAGTAACGCATACATATACAACTATGCCTGGTGGCTATTTTTTGAATCTTCCTTCATCGGCTATAGACGCATTATCGGCACGTAACACAAATGAGTCGGATTGCTACAATGATGTGCAGATAAAAGCGGTGTTTGAAAAATATAACTTGTACGATAAACTAACATGAGCCAACGTGAAGTATGGATTGATGTTACTAAGGGTATTGGTATTATTGCTGTTGTGTTTGGGCATGTTCTGCAAAGCCATACGGTTTTTTTATGGCATATGCCTCTGTTCTTTGTTTTGGCAGGATGGAATTACCACAGAGTCGATACGTGGCAGTACATAAAGAAATTGACAAAGCGTTTGTTGTTCCCCTATTTTATTTGTTTATTTGTTTGTTTGTTTGTGGGGCGTGTGTTTGACATAGAAACACTTAAAATAAGTTTGAAAGTTGCTCTGTTCGGTGGTGCAAACTTAAAAGGTGTATATGCTGTGTTTTGGTTTGTAACTGTCTTGTATTGTATGCTGCTCGCTTTACATTTCCTTTCAAAGGATGGAATTAGATGGTGGATGGTGTTTCTTTTGTTATTAATTGGATATTTGCCGATGTTTCATTATGTTGAATTGCCATGGAATATACAAGTTGTTGCAATGGCTCTTGCATACGGATGCAGTGGACGTGTGTTGAGAAAAGTAATTTATACTCGTATGGATGGTATAAAATGGTATTGGGTTGTTATTGGTATTGTTGTGCTAATTGTATTGTCAATGATACCTGTGCTGTCTATGGATATGAAGTATAATAATTTTGGCGTACCAATAGTTTCATTTGTGTTATCGTTAATTTGTGTTTTGGCTGTTTTTACGTTGTCAAAGTCTGTTGAAAAAGTGATGCCGATTAGAAGTGTTTTGGGATTGTTTGGGCAAGGATCAATGGTTATTATGTATTCACATATGTTTATTAATTATGCACTTGTTGTTTCAATTGAAAATAAGTGGATGCGTTTTGTTATAGTACTATTAATTTCGTTGGTCGTATTTTTAATTGTTGAAGAAATTGGCAAATTAGGAAGATATATGAAAATGTTATGTAAGAATGAGTGAAATAAAGATATAAAAAAGTTGTGAATAATCTTTTATCTTCGACGCTCATTACTAACTACAATAACGGACGCTATCTTCTTGATTAATATCTTTTGTATGAATCAAGCAATTCTTATTACCGCATATAAGGATATATGTCAATTGAAAAGGTTGATTAATAAAATGCAAGACTTTTTCATATATGTTCATATAGACAAAAAAGCAAAAGGATTGTATAGCGATTTGCGAAAAGAATACAAGAAAAATGATCGTGTTAAAATAGTTTCTAAGTACAGTATATCATGGGGAAGTTATAATCACTTGCGAGCAGTTGTATATCTGATGAATTTAGTAGAACATAATTCAGGAGTTAAATATATACATGTGGTTTCAGGACAAGATTATCCGGTAGTAAATACCGATACATTTGCTAAATTTGAGTTTTGTAAAAATGTTTATCTGACTTGTAAGAGAGTGACTGAAACCAATGACGCTGTTTTAGGTCGATATATTAAAAAGCATCTACTTACTAATTTTATAGATATCAGAAGTGATTTATACAATCGACTAGACAAACGTTTAGCAAAATATCGGGAAAGAATTGGCTGTTTTGATGTAGGGGAATTGTATAAAGGGATGATATGGGTTTCAATGCCTCTTGATGTATGTCAATATGTGTTAACATTTATTCGCTCTAATAAAGGCAGAGGCTTTTTTTATGGATTAAAATATAGTGAGATACCCGAAGAGGTGTTCTTTCAAACAATTATTATGCATTCTAGGTATAGAGATTTTGTTGTTAGTGATAATTTGAGATACACATTGTGGCAAGAAAAAAATGGTTCAAATCCGGGCATTTTGGACAAGAGTGATTATGAGTCTATACACAATAGCAATGCTGTTTTTGCAAGAAAAATTGACTCGAATTACTCAATCGAATTAATAAAGTTGATTGACAAGGAAAAACAAAATGACGACTGATTGTCCTCTTTTCTCCATCCTCATAGCCAACTACAATAATGGCCGCTATCTTCAAGATGCTATCAATAGCGTTTTGACTCAAACTTATACCAATTGGGAGGTTGTATTAGTTGACGATTTTTCTACCGACAACTCGTTTGAGATTTATGATAAGTATAAAAATGACAGTCGATTTCATATTTTTTTTAATGAAAAGAATAGGGAGTGTGGATATACAAAACGTCGTTGCGTAGAATTAGCAAGCGGAGAGTTGTGTGGTTTCTTGGACCCGGATGACAAATTAGAACCCAACGCCTTGGAGCTTATGGTTCAACAACACAATGTGAAACCCCAATGTTCTTTGATTTATTCTACTTTGTATTTGTGGGATGCCACAACCGATTCAAAAATTATTTTGGAGGATGTAGGGGCGATTGAGAAAGGCGAGGATTTTTTGATTTCATCAAATAAGATAGTATCCCACTTTGCTGTATTTAAAAAAGCGTTTTATGATAAGACAACAGGAATAGATAAAGGATTATCTTCGGCTGTCGATTTTGATTTGTATGTAAAACTGGAAGAGGTTGGTGAATTGTTGTTTGTTGATATCCCTTTGTATTATTATAGACAGGGTAATGTCAACTCCATTTCAATAGGCACTAGTGAACTGAAAAACAAGGCATTTTATAATAGAATTAAAGCTTCTTTGAATGCTTTTGTGAGGAGAATAAAAGGTAACCATTCTTTGTTTGTTGATTACAAGCAAAATAGTCTCCACGTCATGCGTTGGCAATTGGGTTATTATTACAAAAATATCGGCCATTTTTCTAGGCGATGGCTTGGATATGCTTATTGGTATTGGCGAGGTAATGGTTGTTCAATTAAGTCGTTGAATCACATTAGAAAGGCAATGGTGAAATGAACTATAAAATTGCTCTATTATCCGCATTTATCGGCAATCCAGGGAAAAATGAGCTGAAAATAACCGATGGTTGCCGTAAAAGACTTGAAGACTATGGAGTGGATGTTTTTCTGTTCAACAACACCAACATTGACTTGTTGATGCCATTTATTCAACCAGCACCAGAGTCAAAGCCACCGATACTAAAGACAAATAGAGGATTTGTGGGTAACTTGGTGGATAAAATCCGTTTCCGCCAGTTTGTGTATCCTACCGAGGAGGCTACCAAAAATAGGCTTGTGGCCAAATTGCCCAAAATGCAGTTTTATAAGTTGTTGGACAAAGAGTATGATTTCTATATTTGGATGGATTCCAAATTTACATTGCTGGACAATTGGTTGGATGTGAGTTTGAAATGGATTGAACAGTACGGACAACACGATATGTTGATTTGCAAACATAGCGAAAGAGATAGCGTTGCGAGCGAGTATGAATATATGAGATCTTTTATGGTAAAAAATGATAAAAATTTATGTCCTAAATATGTATTGAAAGACATATATTATCAAGTCCAAGAATATTTGTCAGATTCAAGTTTTACGGATAATAGTTTGTTTGAGGCAGGATTTCTGCTTTATTCAAAGAATATATTGAAACATAAGGATTTTTTGGATGCTTGGTATGCTCACAATTACTATTACACCATTCAGGATCAATTGAGTTTGCCATATTTATTGCAAAAGCATAATATTGATGTTTTTACGCTTGAAGAAATTGTTTATAAATTGCCAGGAACACATTACTGGTATTATGGCTAGAAACGAATAAAACTTAGTTGATAGAGTTTTTTTAAGTGAAACAAAATCTATAAATCATTGTAAACTTTTACAACTTATTATAGAAACATTATTATATGGGAGGAGACCCTCTTTTTTGATATTCTTTTAGCATGCTTTTCAACTCTATAGAATTCGCACTTTTTTTACCGGTGGTATTTCTACTCTACTGGTTTGTCTTCGACCGTTTTATAAGCAAGTCGAAGTACCAGTTGACATTGCAGAACGCCTTTGTCGTTGTAGCGAGCTATGTATTCTACGGCTGGTGGGACTGGCGTTTTCTTTTGCTCATAGCCCTAACCTCGTTTTGTTCGTGGGGCAGCGGTCTGCTGATAGGGAAGGCTGAAACCAAGAAAAAGGCCAAGGTATGGATGTGGGCCAACATAGTGTTGAACATCGGCATCCTTGCAATGTTCAAGTACTACGATTTCTTTGTAACAGAATTCGCCCAACTATTCAATATCTCCACCGACGGACTTCTGCTTAAGGTGATACTCCCCGTAGGCATTTCGTTCTACACATTCCAAGCGCTTAGCTACTCCATTGATGTCTATCGTGGCAAGATGGAACCGACGAATGACATCGTCGCCTTCTTCGCCTTTATCTCGTTCTTCCCACAACTGGTGGCCGGACCCATAGAGCGAGCAACCAACCTTCTACCGCAGTTTCAGAAAAAACGCGAGTTCGACTACGACACTGCCGTCGATGGCCTGCGTCAGATTTTGTGGGGTTTGTTCAAGAAGATTGTGGTGGCCGACAACTGCGCTATATATGTCGACCAAGTCTTTTCGACCTACACTGAACAATCGGGAAGCACCTTGCTCCTTGCCGCCATATTCTTCACCTTCCAGATTTATGGTGACTTCTCTGGCTATTCCGACATAGCCATAGGTACGGCCAAACTGTTTGGTATCAGGTTGATGCGCAACTTCAACGTGCCGTATTTCAGTCGCGACATAGCGGAGTTCTGGCGCAGGTGGCACATTTCGCTCACCACTTGGTTCCGCGACTATCTGTATATCCCGTTGGGGGGTAGTCGAGTCTCAAAGGTCAAGGTAATTAGAAACACTTTTGTGATTTTTCTTGTTAGCGGTTTTTGGCATGGTGCCAACTGGACATTCATAGCGTGGGGTGCGTATCACGCCCTGCTTTTCCTGCCGTTGATTTTGTTGGGCAAGAACCGCAAATACACAAATACGGTGGCCGAAGGCCGTATCTTGCCGACAATAAAAGAGGTGGGTCAGATGCTGCTCACGTTTTTTTGGGCGGTGATTGGGTGGATTATTTTCAGGGTGGAGAGTATTGGAATGGCGTGGGAGTATATGAAAGGGTTGATACAATTCGGCACTGTTCGGGCAAGTTATCGCTTTTTCACATTACCTGAAATATGGCCGACTAATGTGTTTATAATAATAATGATATTGGTTGAGTGGTTGCAACGTGGGAAAGAACATGGACTAGAGCTAAGTAAAATAAAGTATGTTTGGGTGCGAACACTTATTTATTATTGTTTTGCGTTAGTATTAATTCTCGGCTCAGGAAAAAGTTCTACTTTTATATATTTTCAGTTTTAAGACCATATGAAAAGATTTTTTCTTTCAATCATATCACCATTAAGGAGCCCTTTGTTTATTTTATCTATAGCATTGTTTTATTATATCTTCATATATCAAGACATAACTGGAGATTTGGGTAGAATTGGCCAGATTGTTTTTTCAAAAGAATATCGTCTGCAAGAGAAATTTCAAAAAGATTCCCCATCAACAATCAATTGTTGTGATGAGAAAAACTTTAAATCTTTCAATGTTATCTTTATGGGTGATTCATTTACAAAGCTGACACTTTATCCAAATTATCTTTCAGAAATGATAAAAATGCCAACAGCAGAATTTTTCTCTGACAACATTGAAACGCCGGAAGAAACATTTGTTGCTCTTTGCAATGCAAATATTGAAATGCCTAAAGTTGTAGTCTTAGAAAGCGTAGAAAGGGATTTTGTTACACGTTTGTGTAGTTTAGATTTTTCTTCAAATATCCAAGCCCAAGCATCTGTTTATAAGACAGGAACAGAAAAGCAAACGGATTTTTGTACGTTTTATAAAAATATGTTGTTTGATAATGGAGCAGTTTCTCATTTATTTTTGCACGATAGTTTATTTACTTGTCCGAAAAAAGAAAAAGATTTGTTTTTCTATTATTGTGATTTAATAATTCCAGATGAAGAACAGATTAATATTGCAATTTCAAAGTTAGATTTACTATTTCAATTTGCAAGAGAAAATGGAGTTTATTTGTTTTATGTTGTGGCAGCCGACAAATACGATATTTATCAGGATTTTGCATCTGAAAATATTTTTTCAAGAAAAGAATTGCTGGATTTTTTTATAGAATACGAATACAAAAATCCATTTTTTGTAAACACTAAGACTATTTTGGTGAAAAAAGTCATGCAAGGTGTCAAAGATTTGTATTACTCTGATGATACACATTGGTCTCCTATAGGGGCCAAAATTGTTGCGGAGGAAATAGCATGGCGGATGGATTCATTAGGAATAATACCAAATTATTGTAAATAATAGGATAAGTCCCAATGATATTTTGTGATATTTTTTTTGTTTTTTTAGTTGTTTCCTTATGCTTTTCAACTCTATAGAATTCGCTTTGTTTTTACCGGTGGTTTTCTTGCTCTACTGGTTTGTCTTCGACCGTTTTATAAGCAAGTCGAAGTACCAGTTGACATTGCAGAACGCCTTTGTCGTTGTAGCGAGCTATGTATTCTATGGTTGGTGGGACTGGCGTTTCCTGTTGCTAATAGCCCTTACCTCGTTCTGCTCTTGGGGCAGCGGACTGCTGATAGGGAAGGCCGGTACTAAGAGTAAGGCCAAGGCTTGGATGTGGGCTAACATAGTGTTGAATATTGGCATTCTGGCAATGTTCAAGTACTATGACTTTTTTGTCACCGAGTTTGCCCAACTTTTCAATATTTCCACCGAAGGGCTTCTGCTTAAAGTAATACTTCCCGTAGGCATTTCGTTTTATACTTTTCAAGCGCTCAGCTACTCAATTGACGTTTACCGTGGCAAGATGGAACCGACGAAGGACATTGTCGCATTCTTTGCCTTTATCTCGTTCTTCCCGCAATTGGTGGCTGGACCCATAGAGCGAGCAACCAACCTTCTTCCGCAGTTCCAGAAAAAACGGGAGTTCGACTACGACACCGCCGTTGACGGAATGCGTCAGATTTTGTGGGGTTTGTTCAAGAAGATTGTGGTGGCCGACAACTGCGCTATATATGTCGACAAAGTCTTTTCAACCTATACGGAACAATCGGGAAGCACTTTGCTCCTTGCCGCCATTTTCTTTACTTTCCAGATTTATGGCGACTTCTCGGGCTATTCGGATATAGCGATAGGCACCGCCAAGTTGTTCGGAATCAAGTTAATGCGCAATTTCAACGTGCCGTACTTCAGCCGCGACATAGCCGAGTTCTGGCGCAGGTGGCATATCTCGCTTACCACTTGGTTCCGCGACTATCTGTATATACCGTTGGGTGGCAGCCGCGTGAGCAAGGCGAAAGTCATCAGGAATACATTCGTTATTTTCCTTGTGAGCGGTTTCTGGCATGGTGCCAACTGGACCTTCATAGCTTGGGGTGCTTACCACGCACTACTTTTCCTGCCGCTGATACTGTTGGGTAAAAACCGCAAATATACCAACACAGTGGCCGAAGGACGAATATTGCCGACGCTGAAGGAAACAGGACAAATGATATTGACATTCTTTTTGGCTGTAATTGGTTGGATAATTTTCAGAGCCGAGAGCATCGGTCAGGCGTGGGAGTATGTTTGTGGTATTTGTGACAAGAGTTTGTTTTCGGTGCCGTGGCTAATGAACCAGCATTATTATTTACCTGTTTTAATTAGCATTATTATTCTTGTTATCACAGAGTGGCTACAAAGGGGGAAAGAAAATGCCTTAGATTTGTCGCTTATTAAACCTCATTGTATAAAGTATGCAATCTATTATATTATATTGGTGGTATTGTTTTGGTTTGGTGGTCATGCGGAAACTTTCATTTATTTTCAATTTTGATTGTTTATGAAGAAGTTTTTAGTACGTTTTTTTATTTGGCTTGGAATCGCTTTTCTCATAGCAATACCTATAGATTTGATGATATCTTCAGGTTTGAGAAAAACGGATATCAGAAAATATGCTGCATGGAATGATATATATAGGGGTAATATTTGCGCGGATCTGGTGGTTGTGGGTAGCTCTAGGGCATGGTGTGGGTACAATACATATATCCTTGATTCATTATTGCATTGTAATTCGTACAATTTAGGATTAGATGGACATTATTTTGATATGCAGTTTGTTCGCTATCAAACATATCGAAGATATAATAGAAAACCTAAGATGGTGATTGTAAATACGGATTTTAGTACATTTGGAGCTACTACCTCTAACAAATTGTATGAAAGGGAGCAGTTTTTCCCATATATATGTGATGGAACTCTTTTTGATGCAGTTAAAGATAAAAAAGACATTTCTATTTTGGAAAGGTTTTTGCCATTGTTTCGATATTATGGTTATCGTGATGATTATGAAGATGGAATTTTAGCTTTTTTTGGAAAAACTAAATTTACTGATGGCGGAATGTATAAGGGATATAGGGGAGATGAAGATTCATGGAAAGTTGAACCGTTACCTGAAAAAGATTCAATTAAAATAGAATCATTTGATGTCCCAACTATTAAATTATTTGTTATATTTATGCAACATTTAAGAGAGGAGGGTATAAAGGTCGTATTTGTGAAGTCTCCTGTTTATGAGGATTTTTATCGGGTTATTAATTTACAAAAGAGCGACTCGATTTTCAATGCGATAGCAGAACATTATCTCATTCCTGTATTAGATTATTATTTGTGTGATATAAATAAGGATACTAGTAATTTTATCAATTACACTCATTTAAACAAAAAAGGTTCAGAATTATTTACAATGAAACTATGTCGAGATCTTGATTCTCTCGGCGTCACAGCGTATCTAAAATAGTTTTAATGGAAGTGAATTTGTTCGTCATTATAGTCACTTACAAGGGCAAACAGTGGTACGACCGCTGTTTCACTTCGCTACGCGAATCCACAATTTCTGTGCAGATTGTTGTGGTGGATAACGCCTCCAACGACGGTACGGTAGAATACATTAGAGAAAACTATCCCGAAATACATTTGATAGAATCGAAGGAGAATTTGGGATTCGGCAGAGCCAATAATCTCGGTATGCGTTACGCCTTGGATAACGGGTGCGATTATGTGTTTCTTTTAAATCAGGATGCTTGGGTTGAGAAGGATACTTTTGAAATATTGGTACGTTGTCACCAAAACCAACCATCATTCGGTGTTGTTAGTCCGATGCATCTGACGGCGTTGGGAGACCATACCAATTTTCTGATGTATGATAATAATCATAATAGAGATTTTTTAAGTGATTTGTATTGTGATTCTTTAAAAGAAATATATCATATATCCTATGTAAATGCTGCAGCATGGTTGTTACCACGGTTTACTTTGGAAAAAATAGGGGGCTTTTGCCCATTAATTTTTCATTATGGTGAAGATGATGATTATTTGAACCGGTTACATTATCACAAAATCGATGTCGGGTTGTGTCCAAAAACAAGAATTTATCATGACACACGAAACAGACTAGGAGAGAGTGAACGTTTTTTTCAAAAGGCGAATGCCGAAAAGATAGATGAATATCTTAATATTACAAAAGATATCAACTTTTCTAAGCTATGTCGGTTTTATTTGCGAAAAGCTTTTCTGTGCCTTTTGAAAGGAAATAAAAAGTTGTCAGATGATTATCTCAAGCAATATAAGTTTGTAAGAAAACATCGAGAAGAAATAGAAAGTTGTCGTGCCAGCCACAAAGTACTACAATCAAATTGGTTATAATGAAAGGGGTAGTAAAAGATATTTTGTCAAATTGTATTACTAAGTCTAAGAATCCGGCTTTCTTTATTGAGGGTGTGTTATATACATATTCACAATTAGGAGGGCTTATAAGTGCTATTAGAACTAAAATAGTAGAATTGGATATAGATTGCCAGATTGTCGGTTTGGTTGTAAATGATAATATAGAAACTTATGCTTCCATTATAGCTTTGTGGGCGGAGGGCAAGGCCTATGTTCCCCTTAACCCCCTTCACCCGCATGAAAGAAATATTGAAATCATTCATCAGGTTGGCTTGAATTATGTTATTGACACTTCAGACAAAACAGAGTTTGTGGATTGCACAGCGATTAATCCCAAAAACTTGACTATTTCGCATGTGAATTTTGGTGATTTGTCCGAGGTGTCTGATTATAATCTTGCATATATACTTTTTACTTCAGGAAGTACCGGAAAACCAAAAGGTGTTCGCATAACACGTGGTAATGTGGCGTCGTTTATGGATTCTTTTTGGAAGACGGGTATATCAATTTCTTGCGAAGACAAGTGTCTTCAGTGTTTCGATTTGACTTTCGATGTGTCGGTTCAGTCGTTTTTAGTTGCATTGACTCGTGGAGCTTGTGTCTATACGGTCCCGTATGGTCAAGTAAAGTATCTTTATGTTGCTTCTCTTATCCATGAACAACACATAACATTCGGTGCTATGGCGCCATCGATGCTGACCTATTTGCGTCCATATTTTAGTGAGTTGGATGCAACTAGTTTGAAAGCGTGCATTCTTACAGCCGAGGCTTGTCCAATTGATTTGATGGAAGATTGGGGAAAATGTGCAAAAAACGCGGAACTATATGATTTTTACGGACCGACGGAATCTACTATATATTGCACTTATTATAAGTACAATAAAGATGGTGTTAATGTAACGTCAAATGGAATAGTATCTATCGGAAAACCCTTAGCCAATGTCGATTGGATTATAGTTGACGAGGATGGTAATCTGCTCCCAGAGATGAAAAAGGGAGAGTTGTGTGTAGCCGGGCCACAGTTGTCACCTGGGTATTGGAATAACGAGGATAAGAATAAAACATCTTTTTTTCTGAAAAAAATAAATGGTAGAGAAACGAGGTATTATCACACAGGTGATTTGTGTTATTTGGATGTGTCAGGAAATATCATGTATGTTGAAAGAATAGACCAACAGGCAAAGATTCAGGGGTTTAGGGTGGAGTTGTCGGAGATAGAGTACCATGCCAGAGAGTTTTTTCAAAATAAAGTAAGGGTGGTTGCAATGATTTTCAACAACACACAAGGTCTTTCTGAAATAGCACTATTTGTAGAATCCACACCAATCGATACTGCAGAGCTTTTGAGTTATTTGCGTGATAAGATGCCGGCATATATGATACCAACCAAAATTATTTTTGAGTCTGTTTTTCCAATTAATAATAGTGATAAGATTGACAAGAACAAACTAAGAAAAAAGCTGTTTTAATTATGGATAGAAAACTTGTTGTTGAGCGTATAGCTCCTATTGCACGTGAGGTGTTTGAAGACCCGAATTTGGAAATGTCGGATTCATTGGACGCAACCCAAGTTGATAATTGGACTTCACTTACTTTCATGCAATTACTTGGAAAGGTCGAAGAAGAGTTCTGTTTCAAGTTTTCCATGATGGAATTGATTAAGATTAGAACCATGGGAGATTTGGTAAATGTTGTTATGCAGCATTAAATAAACATGGAAGAGAATATTAAAATAACAACATATTCGGTTTCCGATTTAAAACACTGGCTGCTTCACAACCAAGCGGAAAATGGTCTGTCGGATAGTGTTATTGCTCCCGCGAGGGCTTATTCAATAATTAATAATCCGTTCGTAACCGACGATACACAAGTTGTCTGTGCGTTGTTTGTCAACGATAAGGTGGTTGCTTTTACGGCAGCGTTTCCAGAGGTGTTGCAGAAACCCGAGAATCGTTTGGCGTGGTGGTTTTCCACTCTTTGGTGTGAGCCCGAATTTGCAGGAAGGGGATTTGGACTTGCGGTTATAGGAACAATGTGCGAATTAATAGGAGAAGGTAACTTTTTTGATGCCGAAGGTGCAAAAGAAACTGTTGAGATTTTCAAAATGTTAGGTCTCAAGAATACGTATATACCACGTTATGTCTTTTCCGGTAGAAGTATTAATACTGCTACAATCCGCGGAAAGTTGGCTTGGTTTAGGGAGTTACTTTCAAAAAAGCAATGTGACCGCAGAAGAAGAATATTAAGGCATGAGGTGGGAGTCGATTCTAGTTATGTTGTCAAATATTCTAGATTCATTGACGATGCAACCTATGCATTCATCAAGGAACATTCCCATGAAGACGTGATACTCAGAAAACAGGAAACTTTCAATTGGATATTGCAATACCCTTTTGCTCAGGTTTCGCCACTTTTTGATCGGGTACCTTTTGATAATAGATTTTCTTCTACTGTAAAAGATTATCAATCGTTATGCTGTAAGGTTTATGTTGGCGATAAATTGGTAGGTGTCTCTATGTTAGTTATCACTGGCTGTGCGATGAGTGTGAAATATCTGTATTATGAAAAGGATTCGGAAAACAATGTGTTTCAAGCAATTGTTGATCATGTGCTCACATTGCGAATAAATAAATTTGAGACTAACGATGAAAAACTATCGGAGTACATAAAGGCGTTGCGAATTTTCACAAAAAGCACAATCTTCCCCAGGTCTTTTTCACATCCCCAACAGTTTGAGTTCTCAACAGGAATGAAGCTTCAAGCTGGTGAGGGTGATATGTTTGTATAGTAGTTTATGAATGTAAAAGTACTTTTTCAGAAAACACAAAAAAGACTGCTTCGAGTTCGTTTGCGTCCGATACACGTTTTCTGTTTTCATCAAGTGAGCGATGTGTTCGAGCCGGAAACCATGTGGGAGTGTGATTGGACGCAGACAGATGTGTTCAAAAAGAAGATATTGGCATTAAAAGAAGAATATACTTTTGTTTCGCTGACAGAAGCATATAATCATATTGCAAATGACAAAATTCGTTTGAAAAAATATGCTGCACTTACTGCTGATGACGGTTGGGCATCTTTAAAAAACATTATTCCTTGGCTGGCTGAACAGGGTGTTCCTATTACTTTGTTTCTAAACCCAGCATATTCCGATGGGAAACATTTTAGAGAAAGAGAAACGGAACGTTATTTAACGGAGCAAAACCTTGAACTGTTTGCCAAAATATACACTAACATTTCTTTTGGTATGCACGGCTGGGATCACACCGATGTGTCAAAGCAGGATGAAAGTGTGTTTAGGAACAATATTGGGCAATCCGTTAAAGCATTAAATAGATATGGAAAATTTGTCCATTTCTTTGCCTACCCGTGGGGGAGACACAATACTGTGAATGATTGTGTATTGAAAGAGTATGCATTGGTTCCAGTTTTGATGGATGGGATGAAAAATTACAATGATGCCACGGTAATACATAGAGAACTTTTGACTTGATATGAAATTATTAAGTAAAATAAAAAAGGCCAAAAGGTTTGTAGCAAAGTATAACACACTTAAAACCATTGTGTGGAGATTGCGATTACATCTCTTGCGAGAAGCATCTTTTCATATTTGTCCAAAATCAATTATCTCAATAGCCAAAACAGCAAAGGTGAATTTTGTGGCAGGGGAGTTTACGGTAAATGACAGTTGGTTTTCAACTAGAAAAAGACGATATTATTCCGAGTTTCGGCTTGACGAGGATAGCGTTTTTGTTTGTGAGGGTGATTTTAAGCTTTTTCAAGGAGCCTCAATATATGTTGCTCCCAATGCTAAATTGATTCTGCATGGTGGTTGGTCTTTTCTCAACACCAATTCTACATTGAATTGCTTTCATCATATAGAGATTGGCAAAGGTTGTGCTATATCAGATAATGTTTGTATTGCCGATTCTGATTCGCATGCTATTAACGGGGAAAAAGAGAAGGCTACGGCTCCAATTATTATAGGCGACCATGTTTGGATAGGCAAAAACGTAACAATATTAAAAGGTGTTACTATTGGAAGTGGAGTTGTGGTAGGAGCTGGATCAGTTGTGACTAAAGATGTTCCAAGTAATACTGTTGTAGTTGGGAATCCAGCTAAGCCATTAAAAACTATTGAAAAATGGGAATAAGTCCTATGAACACCCCCGTACTTCTTATCACCTTCAACCGCCCTGTACATACAAAGAAGGTGCTGGAGGCTATTTTGACAGCCAAGCCGCAAGACATGTATGTGTTTCAGGACGGAGTTCGTCAGGGCAATAGCTCTGACAGAGAGAAATGCACTGAGGTCCGAATGGTTGTCGAAACTATGACAAAAGACAGTGGTGTTCGTCTACATACATTTTATTCTGACAAAAATCTCGGCTGCGGGCTTGGACCTATGACTGCCCTTAACTGGTTTTTTTCAGAAAACGAAATGGGAATCATCCTTGAGGATGATGCCGTGCCACACCCCGATTTTTTCCCTTACTGCGAAGAGTTGTTGGAAAAATACAAAGAAAATTCCGACGTTCGTGCCATTGGCAGCATGAATGTGGACACCCAACGGTGGGGTGACGGTTCCTATTATTTCAGCATGATGAACCGCAACCTATGCGCTTGGGCCACTTGGAAAAGGGCATGGGAGGCTTTCGATATTAAAATGGAAAATGTACCCCGTCGCAAATTGTGTAAAGCTTTGAAACGATATGGCTGTGGAGCCTTGGAATGCGAATATTGGTGCGACCGTCTGGACGAAGTGCACAAAGACATGTGCGGTGGCAAAAGTTGGGATATGCAGTTCATAATGTCTATTTGGATGAAAAATGGTAAGGGAATTATTCCCAATGTGAACCTTTCTAGCAATATAGGAACTGTTGGTGAAGCAACACATGCTATGGGAGAGGGCAACATTATTGACAATGTGCCAAGTCATCCTATTATGCCCCTCACCCATCCCTCAAATACAAATGTGCAACAAGTTGCCGACAAGCAGTTCCATTTCCGCTATTTCGAACCCAATAAGAAATGCTGGGAAGCCCCGATGATAGTCTATTATCTTTTCAATAGAAGATTAAAACGTTTGTTAGGTCACGAGGGCCCTTGGATAAAACGAAAAAAATGAGTTTAAAATATTTCATACAAAAATTGCTTGGCCGATGGCTTAGCACACCCGAAATACCCGAAGGAAAAACCACAGGCTTTTCCTTTGTGCGTTCCGAAAGGTACAAGACTAATAATGGAAAATATGTAAAAATAGTCCCACCATTTTTCTTGCACAATGTTGAAGTGGGAGATTATTCGGTTTTGGCATATAACGCTCACGCTGCCAATGTTAAGATTGGGAAGTTTTGCTCCATCGGCCCTAATTTCTGCTGTGGTTTAGGGCTTCATCCAACAAATGGCATATCTTCGTCAGCAATGTTTTATTCAACATCCAAGCTCAATGGTATGACGTTGAGTAAAGAGAATAAGTATGAGGAAACCAAACAAACATTTATAGGCAATGATGTTTATATTGGTGCCAATGTATTTGTGCTTGATGGTGTTACAATTTCCGACGGAGCGGTTGTAGGAGCCGGAGCTGTGGTGACAAAAGACATTCCACCCTACGCTATTGCACTTGGAATCCCGGCCAAAGTGGTGAAATACCGTTTCGATGAAACCACAATCAAGTCTTTGCTCGAAAAACAATGGTGGAACGGAACCGATGAGGATTTGCAACAAGTGGAGAAATATTTTTGGGATGTGGAAGATTTTTTGAAAGAAATGAAATGACCCTCTCCATCATAACAATCAACCGTAACAACGCAGCAGGTCTTGAAAAGACGATGCGAAGCGTGGTCACTCAAACCAATAAAGAGTTTGAGTACATCATTGTTGACGGTGCCTCAACCGACGGCAGTATGGAGGTTATTAAAAATCTGGAATCAAAGTTTTCTCACTTGAAATGGGTGTCGGAACCCGACATTGGCATATACAATGCCATGAACAAAGGCATACGTATGGCCACCGGGGATTATATTCAGATTCTTAACTCTGCCGATTGCCTTGCTTCCGATGATGTTACGGAACGTATGCTTGTTGAGTTGGAAAGGCAAGGCCGACCATCAATACTCTATGGCAATATGGTTAAGTGTTTCCCCGATGGTCACAGGATGGTGGACAAATGTTTTGCTGGTCAGGAAATAACGATGTTGGGAATGTTTACCGGCACACTCAATCACGACCCGGCCTATATACGTCGCGACTTGTTCAAGAAATATGGTTATTACGACGAAAGCCTGAAAATTGTCTCCGACTGGAAATGGTATCTTCAAGCCATTATCATGGGTGGCGAAAAACCACAATATGTCAATATGGATGTTACCTTGTTCGATATGACTGGTATCAGTGAGACAAATAAGGAATTAGACAAGGCCGAGCGCAAGCAAGTTTTGGAGCTGTTGTTCCCTAAAACCATTTTGGCCGATTATGAGCGTTTTGCTTTTCCTATAGACCAAATCAAACGCTTGCAACGTCACCCATGGGCTTACAAGCTGGTATGGTTTTTTGAACGTTGCCTGTTTAAGTGGGAGAAGGTAAGAAAGAAAAAGGATAGAATTTCAAAATACGAATGAAGTTTTCCGTAATTATACCTCTTTATAATAAGGCTCCATATATTGCCAAGGCCATTAACAGTGTTTTGACCCAAACCTTTCACGACTACGAATTGGTGATTATGGATGACGGCAGCAAGGATGACTCTTTTGAAGTTGCTAAAAAAGCTATTGAAGGGAGAGATGGTTGTCGGTTGTATCGGCAAGAAAACGTAGGAGTAAGCATGGCCCGCAACAATGCCGTGGCGGTTTCAAAAGCTGATTATCTCTGTTTCCTTGATGCTGATGATTGGTGGACACCCACTTTTTTAGAGGAGATGTCGAAATTGATTGATGAATATCCCGATGCGGGCATTTATGGAACCTGTTATACCATTGTAAACGAAACTAAAAGGAAAACCCGTGTAGCAAACATAGGAGTAGAGAAAGATTTCGCAAAAGGTTATATAAACTATTGCAGGGTGTATGCTAAGACTTTGGTTATGCCTTTGTGGACAGGAGCGGTGTGTATGCCTCGAAACGTTTTTGAGGAATTTAGTGGTTTCCCGAAAGGGATAAAACTTGGTGAGGATTTTTTATTGTGGATTCGTGTTGCTTTGAAATATAAAGTCGCGTTCTTAAATAAACCGTTGTCATTCTACAATCAGGATGTGGATGCAGCAAACAGAGGTGTAGGAAAATTGTATAATCCCAAAGAACATATGTTGTGGAATGTGGATTTCTTGGCCGATGAGGAAAAAGCAAACCCAGAGTATAAACAATTGATAGACAAATTTCGTATTAGTGGTTTGCTACCGTATTATTTGTCAAAAGAATATAATGAAGTCGCAAAGCAAGAGTTAATAAAGGTTGATTGGAAAAAACAAGCAAAAAGAACTAAACTGTTGTATTCATATCCGTTATTTGTTTTGCGTCAAAGAGAAAAGGTGTTGCGTATTGGTTCAAGAATTAAATCTTTTTTCAGAAAATATTGAGCGTTTCATTTCTTGATTTATATTTAAACAGATTGCATTTTTGAGGCAAAACAATATATAAATATTTATGTGGTTAGGTAGGGATATGGTATTTTATGATAATAAAGTTGTTCTATAAACAGAAGAATTGTGATAAAAACAAAATTAAACGATTAAAAAATAATGGTTAATTTTTTACCAAAAACCGTTTCAATGCGGGGCATTATAGTTTATTTTATTAGTTTAGTAATTGTTAGTTTTACTTTCTATAAATTTGCTATGGACTTTGTGTGGATTGCATTTGGCATAGCAGGAGTTTTGCTTTTCTTTTTACTTTCCAATCAATTTACTGTTGAATGGCAGAAATCCACAACAAAATCATTTGTTCAGAAATTATTTATAACAGCCTTATTGTTGCGAATAGTTTGGGTGATTTTTTCTTATTTCTTTTATCAGATTCAAACAGGTGAACCATTTGAATTCGAATCAAGGGATGCTAAAGGGTATCATGATGAAGCTGAGTGGTTAGCAAGTCAGTCGTGGAATATTATATTTAACTATTTGTTTGTAGAAAAAGGAGGAGTATCTGATTCTGGATATTCACTTTATTTGACATATTTATATAAAATTTTTGGCTCAAATATAATTATTGCAAGATTACTTAAGGCTGTTTATGGAGCTTTCACCTGTGTGTTGTTGTATAGGTTGGCTGCAAGAAATATGGGAGAACAGGAAGGGCGTATGGCTGGCATTTTTGCCATGCTTATGCCTAATTTAATTATTTATTGTGGTTTACATGTTAAGGAAACAGAGATGTTATTGCTGATGATTGCATTTTTGGAGAGGGCAGATTTTGTTTTACGGGTTAAAAATTATTCATGGTGGCAGTTTATACCACCTTTACTTTTGGCTGGAAGTCTCTTTTTGTTTAGGACAGTGTTAGGCGTTGTTGCAATATTTGCTTTTGGGACTGCCTTGGTTTTTAGTCCTTCTCGTGTTGTAAAAAAAGGACGAAAGTTGGTAACAGCAGCGTGGGTTCTGGTAGCGGTTGTAGTATTAGCCGGAGGTAAAATGAGGACAGAAGTGGAAGAAGTATGGGAAGGTAGAGGGGAGAATCAGGAAATGAAAAGATTAGAGCAGACTAGTCGTGGAAATCAATGGGCTCAGTATGCTACCGCTACTGTGATGGCACCGATTGAGTTTGTTATGCCTTTTTCCACTATGGTGAATACAGACCAACATAATCAGATGGTATTGCATGGCGGCAACTATGTGCGAAATTATATGGGCGTTTTTGTTTTAATCTCATTTTTTGTAGTATTGTTTGTAAAAAAGAATTGGAGAGAATTTTCACTCGTTGGATCATTTGTAATTGGTTATCTGGGAGTCATTTCCCTCAGCGGTTTTGCCAATTCCGAACGTTTTCTTTTGCCAGGATTGCCTTGTCTGATTATGTTTTGGGCTTACGGTGTGTCTGTTCTCAATAAAAAAAATTACAAATTTGTCAAACTATGGTCTATAGTTGTGGTGCTAATGGAGGTGGGTTGGGCATATTTCAAAATCGGAAGCAGGGGTTGGTTGTAATTGTAGATAATAGATTAAAGTTGGCAAGGAAATACAAATAGTAGAGTTTAATGTTGTGTGTTTATTATTAAACTGTTTCGAATAATGAGTATCAAAAAATTTGTAAAAAAATACAGTGAAAAATATTGGACAATAGGTTTTGTGCTAAATGGATTTGAAGGTGTTATGGATGACAATCCAATTCAAGTCAAATGGCTCAAAATGCCTAAGAATGCATGTTTTGCAGATCCGTTTATTTTAGATGTTGGCAGAGATGAAATACAAGTCCTTGTTGAAGATATGCCAGTTGGGAAACCGCATAAAGGTGTTATCAGTTTGTTGAAAATAGATAGACATAATTTTGAACTAAAATCCCAAAAAATCATTCTTGAAGAACCAACACATTTGAGTTTTCCATGTGTTTTTAGAGAAAAAGGCAAAATATATATATATCCTGAGAACGCAAAAAGTGGAAGACTAGACGTTTATGAATACAATCCAAATACAGAAACAGCATCTTTCTTCAAGACGATATGTGATGATGTTGTGTGGGATTCATGTATGACTGAACTATTTGGGGAAAAGATGCTTTTTACAGCAGCTCACAACGATAATATTCTTGATATTTATAAATGGAATGAAACTAAGCAACGATTTTTACCTTGGAAACAAGTGGTTTCCGACAATAGAAACTCTCGTATGGGAGGACAATTGTTTGAGTATCAGGGGGCAATTTATTATCCTGCCCAAGATTGTAATAAAAGCTATGGTTCTGCTATTCAAATAAAAAGAGTTGATTACTCAAATGAAATTTTTTCTTTTGAGATAATAAAAAGAATTGCCTCACCCCATCCAAAAATGAAACTCGGATTGCATACGGTGAATGGATTTAAAGACATTGTTGTTGTTGATGTTTTAGGATATAGATATCCAATTTTAGGGAGAATTATTGATTTGTTGTTCAAAGTAAGAAAAAAATCAAAAATTAAAATTAATAAAGACGAGCATTATTAACAAGAACCTTTTTTTGAATAATAAAACTATTTCATAACAGATTATCGATAATAGATTTTTTATGAAAGTTGCCTACTTTATAGGAGGTCTTAACCGTGGTGGCACGGAGATGCTAACTTTGGACATCTGCCGCAAGAAAAACTATGCCCCGTATGATATGGTTCTTGTTTATCGCAACGATGGGGGGTTGACAGAAGAGTTTAAGGCCACAGGAGTTCCTATGTTTAGAATAAAACCTAAAGGATTGAAGTTGGGGTATTTTTTTCAGCTGAGAGCTCTTCTAAAAAAAGAAAGAGTAGATGTTATTCATGCACAAACATTTGTTAATAGTAGAATTGCTTTAATTATTAAGGCTTTTTTCAAAATTAAAATTGTCTCCTCGTTTCATGGTTTTTCATTCGCCGCTTCTTCTTATTTAAATAGAAGATTTGTTATGAAGAGGTCGGACGAATTAGTTTTTGTCAGTAAATATGTTCAAGATTATTATCTTGCTCGAAACAGGTTTTGTGATAATAACAAATGTAATGTGGTTCATAATGGAGTTAGTTTTGAAAAACTTGATGTTATCCATCCTAAACCAGATTTGTTTAAAGGTGGAGATAATACAATTAAATTAGGTATGGTGGGGAGTTTTATAAAAGAGCGAACTCAGAAAGTGATTTGTGAGGGTTTAAAGCTTCTGATGGATCAAAATGTTAATAACTTTGAGTTCTATTTTGTTGGACGACGTGTCGAATCAGAATCCTATTGTTATGACGATTGTTTGAACTATTGTGAAATGAACAATTTGAAGGGGAGGGTGCATTTTGTTGGAGAAAGAGGTGATATTCCTGCCATACTGCAATATTTGGATTGCTTTGTCTATTCTTCTGGAAGAGATACCTTTGGTATCGCAGTTGTAGAAGCTTTGTCTTGTGGCTTGCCAGTTGTTGTTAATGATTGGGATGTTATGAAAGAGGTTACTCAGCAAGGAAAGTTTGCTGTCTTGTTTGAATCCAACAATGCTGAAGATTGTTGCATGAAAATGAAAGAACTAATTGTGAATCTGAATTTTTATAAACAGAGGGCTCAAAAAAACAAGGAATTGGTAAGGGAAGCATATTCTATAGAAAAACATATTGATATGTTGAGTAGAGTTTATAATAAATGTTATCATAAAGAATAATGAAACGACCTTTATATAACGCAGTGCACAGCCTGCTGCATAACAGACGGCATTTTGTTTCTGCGCTTTGTGTCCGCTGTGGTTTTTTGTTTTCCGACGAACGTTACTTGAAAATACAACACCGTTTGATATTCCGGAAGCCGTTGGATTTGGACAATCCTGTCACTTACAATGAGAAGCTGCAGTGGCTAAAGCTTTACAATCATCGCCCGGAATATACTACGATGGCGGACAAGGTCAAAGTGAAGCAATATGTGGTGGAAAGGATAGGTGAACAGTTTGTCGTTCCTCTTCTTGGGGTATGGGACAGGCCGGAGGAGATCGATTGGGACAAGTTGCCCGAGAAATTTGTACTCAAGACCAACCATGACGGAGGTAGTTATGGTGTGGTGGTCTGCAAAGACAAGGAGATATTTGACCAAGACAAGGCCATTAAAAGATTAAAGGCATCGTTGAAAAGAAATACATATTTGTTGGGCAGAGAGTGGCCTTATAAAAATATCCAACGGCAGGTTTTGGCTGAGCAATATATTGAAGGAAATGAACAGGATGAATTGTTAGATTATAAATTTTTGTGTTTTGATGGTAAGGTAAGGCTTCTTTACATAGTTTCTCATGGTAAGTCTGGTTCGCAGCAAGACTATTATGATGAGGATTTCAATCTTATAGATTTAATGGGATTATACACGAATTTTGTGAATAAACCCAAGCGACCAACCAATTTTGAATTGATGAAAGAACTGGCAGAGAAATTGTCGGAGGGAATACCTCATGTCAGGGTGGATTTTTTTGAATCCAATAATAAAGTTTATTTCAGTGAATTCACGTTTTTCCCTTCCGGTGGATGGGCGGCTTTTCATCCCGAAGAATGGGATCTGAAATTGGGACAGTATATTCAATTGCCAGAGAAGTATGGAGTATAGATAATAACATAATCAAAAATGAAAATGCTAATTACCGGCGGTGCCGGATTTATCGGAAGCAACCTGTGTGAGCACTTTGTGCTTCAAGGGCATAACGTAACTTGCTTAGATAACCTTTCAACGGGTTTTCAACACAATATTGAACCATTGATTGCTTGTAAAAATTTCCATTTTGTTAAAGGAGATATCCGCAATTTGGATACTTGTCGCGAGGCGGTGAAAGGATGCGATGTTGTTCTTCACGAAGCGGCACTTGGTTCGGTGCCACGCAGTATAAACGATCCTATTAATACCAACGCCAACAATATAGATGGTTTCCTCAATATGTTGGTGGCTGCTCGCAATGAGGGAGTACGGCGTTTTGTGTATGCCGCAAGCTCGTCAACTTACGGTGACAGCAAGGAATTACCTAAGATTGAGCATAATATCGGTCGTCCGCTTTCACCATACGCTATTACTAAGTTTGTGAACGAACTATATGCCAATGTGTTTTCGGCACTCTATGGAGTTGAGACGATAGGCTTGCGTTATTTCAATGTGTTCGGTCGCCGTCAAGACCCTAATGGTGCATACGCTGCAGTGATACCTTTGTGGGTGAAAGCTTTGATACGCCATGAGTCTCCTTTCATTAACGGAGATGGGTCATATTCTAGAGATTTTACCTATATTGACAATGTGATTCAGGCCAACGAACTTGCGGCCACTTTACCAAAAGAGGACATCGTTTCAAAAGCAGCTACATACAATATGAACTTGCCTGATAATGCTCCCTTGGATTTGGTGTTTAATGTGGCATACGGTGGCAATACCACTTTGATAGACCTGTTCGAATGTTTGAGAGAGAACCTCGCTAAGTTTGATTCCGCAATAGCAAAGATTCAGCCTGTTTTCCGTGAGAATCGGGCAGGCGACATTCCACACTCACAGGCCTCTATATTGAAAGCACAAAAGGTTTTGGGATATAATCCAAAGTTTGACGCTCGTTCTGGTTTTGCCGCAGCTTGCCAGTGGTATTGGGAAAATTTACGTTAGAATGAAGATCTTGTTTGTAGGTAGCGGGAATCATGGAAAGATATCCCCAATTATCAAAAGCCAAGGAGATTCTTTGGTTTCTGAAAATGTTGTGGTGGATTATTTTCTGATAAAAGGCAAAGGTATAATGGGTTATCTTAAACAGATAAAACCATTAAAAAATTATATCCGCAATAACACTTTCGATGTGATACATGCCCACTATTCATTATCTGCTTTTGTAGCGAGTCTGTCGGGAGCTAGGTCTCTTGTTGTTTCGCTTATGGGAAGTGATGTAAAAGCATCATCACTTTACAAGATGATTATTCGAATGTTCGCCAGTTTTTTCGGATGGAGAGAGATTGTGGTGAAATCGCGTGATATGTATGAAGATTTAAATATTAAAAGGGCAAAGATTATCCCTAATGGCGTGGATATGAACATGTTCAAGCCGTTGGATAAAAATGAGAGTCGTCAAAGATTAGGTTGGGATTCTAAGAAGATTAACATATTGTTTCCTGCAAACCCTTCGCGTATAGAGAAAGATTTTTCATTGGCGAAGAATGCTGTTGGCTTGTTGAATGTTGACGTGGCTATGCACGTTTTTGAACAAGTTGACCATAGGATGACTCCAATGAATTTTAATGCTGCTGATGTGGTTTTTTTGACAAGTAAATGGGAAGGAAGTCCTAATGTAATCAAAGAGGCTATGGCTTGCGGTTGCCCAATAGTCAGCGTTGATGTAGGAGACGTGAGGGAAAGAATGGAAGGAGTCGAAGGTTGCTATGTTGCTAACACACGTAATCCAGATGAATTGGCGGATTTGCTACAAAAAGCTTTGGCTTTTGACAAAAAAACAAATGGCAGGGAAAAGATAATTGCCGATGGTTTGGATAATAGTCAGGTAGCTCATAAACTTATAGCTATTTACGAAAAAGTATGTCAAAAGAAATAAAAGTAATAACATCCGTTGATGAAATAAGTCTGGTTGCATGGTCCAACTTGGTGCAATCTTCCCCAGTGGCGTCGTGGTTTCAAACTCCAGAGGCATATCGCTTTTTTGACAGGCTCTCTTTTCTTGAAGCGTTTTTTGTTGCTGTAGAAACCGATGAAGTTTTGAAGGGGGTGGTAGTTGGACATATTCAAAAAGACGGGGGAAAGTTAAAACAATTCTTCTCCCGCAGAGCAATCATTAATGGAGGTCCTCTTTTTTCTGAAGATATTGAAGACGAAGAGTTGACAGTCTTATTGACAGCGACAAAAGACATTCTCAAACGCAAAGCAATTTATATCGAAACCCGAAATTTCAACGATTACAGCCAATGGCGGTCAGTGTTCAAAAAATGTGGTTTTTTATACGAGCCACATTATGATATTCAAGTGGATACAACAACTATGGATGTTGTAAATAGTAATATTGGAAAGAGTCGCAAACGTGATGTCCGTGTTTCATTGAGGGATGGCGCTTCAATCGTAGAAAAGCCAACAAAACAACAGGTTGAAGATTATTATTTGATTTTAAGCGAATTATACAAAAACAAGGTAAAAACACCTTTGTTTCCTTTTGATTTTTTTGAGAAACTATTTCAATTGTCAGACTCATATTTTTTATTAGTGGAGTATAGCGATAAAATTGTAGGGGGCACAGTTTGTGTAGGATTGAAAGGCAAAGCGTTATACGAAATGTTTGCTTGCGGACAAGATGGTGTTTATAAAAACATATTTCCTTCAGAATTAGCTACATTTTCTGGAATTCAACAGGCTGTAAATAATGGATACCCCGTTTTTGATATGATGGGCGCTGGAAAACCGGACGATGGAGGTTATGGAGTTCGTGATTTTAAATTGAAATTTGGTGGTAAATTGGTTGAATTTGGCAGATATGATTATATCTGCAACCGGTTATTGTATAATATTGGCAAACAGGGCGTTAAATTATTGAAAAAACTATGAACATTTTAATAGATATCAACCATCCGGCACACGTACATCTGTTGCGCAACACATATTCGATGCTTGTTGCCAACGACAATAACGTTACTGTTTCCGTGAAAGAGATACCTTCTGCAAAAAAATTGCTCGAGCTTTATGGCATCCCATACATAAACATCGGTAAAAAAAATGACTCACTAGGCAAAAAAGGTCTTGATCAACTTGTTTATGATTGGCGAATCAGAAAATTGGTGTCTAAAAACAAAATTAAAATAGGTTTAGGTTCGTCTATCAATATCCCGCATGTCAGCAAGTTGAGTAGGATGAAAAGTATAATACTTGACGACGACGACGACGAGGTGGAACCTCTCTTTGTCAAGTTCGGCCACCCCTTTGCCGACACCATCCTCAGTCCCGCCGACACCCCGCGCAAATCGAAACACAAGATATACGTTAACTCGTACCACGAGCTTGCCTACCTGCATCCCAACCGTTTCACTCCCGATCCCAGCGTCCTTGCCGATGCCGGAGTCAAAGAGGGTGAGCCCTACTTCATACTTAGGTTCAATGCCTTCAAAGCTCACCACGATGTGGGGGTAGTGGGTCTTACCATCGAGAACAAACGCCGTCTGGTGGAGTATCTTAGCTCCAAAGGCAAGGTGTTCATCACCACTGAGCGCAACATCGACGATGAGTTTAAACCTTACCAGCTCACTGTGTCGCCCGAAAAGGCCCACTCGCTTATGTATTACGCCACCATGTTTGTGGGCGACAGCCAGACTATGACTTCCGAAGCTGCTGTGCTCGGCACACCGGCCATACGTTGCAACACCTTTGTGGGACGCATCCATTACCTCGAGGAGGAAGAGCATAAATATGGACTTACTTACGGCTTCCGTCCCGATCAGTCGGAGGCGATGTTCCAGAAAATTGATGAACTTCTCTCCATGCCCGACCTCAAAGCCGAGTGGCAGCGCCGCCGACAAGTCCTTCTCGCCGACAAAATCGACTATTCCGCTTTCCTCACCTGGTTTATTGAAAACTATCCCGAAAGTCAGAAAATTATGAAAGAGAACCCAGACTACCAGTGGCGGTTCAAATAATTGATAGCCAATTATAAAAACTATAGAGATGGAGTTAAGTAAAGAATTATGGATGAAACGCATCCGCAACTTGGTGGGACTGCTGGGAATGATTTTACCGTGGTTCTGCCTTCTGGGCTATTATCTGGCATATATCAACGGCACTTACGGTCTTACCGACCCCTTCCCTAATTCGATGTCCATCACCTATTATGTTACCCCAGTGCTGTCAATGGTGCTCACAGCCGCCTCCATTGTGCTAATAACCTACGTCGGCTACGACTGGCGCGACCGATTGGTGACATCTCTCAGCGGACTATTCGGTCTGCTCATCGTGCTTTTCCCCTGCGCCGACTCCAACGGAGTCTATCAAGCTGTGGGCGTAGATGCAACAGCGGGCTATTTTCAGACTGCCACAACTCTCAACGCTCACATACACAACATTTCGGCCATATGTTTCTTCATCCTGCTGGCGTTCAATTCCTTCTTCCTTTTTACTCTTGGTAGTAACAACCAGACTCCGCAGAAGAAAAAACGTAACATTATCTACAAGGTTTGCGCTATCGGTATGCTTTCAGCGATGATTTTCATGGTCATTCCGGTCCAATTTCCGCACAAGACCTTCTGGATTGAGGCTGTGGCACTCTCTTTCTTTGGTATAAGCTGGCTCACAAAAGGGGAGATGTGGCTGAAAGACAAACCAAAAGAAGAAACGCCAGTCGATCCATCATAACTTTTTGACATGGATTTCACTCTACAAATATACAAACGCCTGCTCGAAACTCTGCAATCGTCTGGGTATCAGTTTCAAACCTTTGAGAGTTTTATGCAGAATCCCGCCGAGGGAAAGGTTGTTGTCCTTCGCCACGATGTGGACCTGAAAGCCGAAAATTCCCTCGCCACAGCAAAAATCGAACACTCGCTCGGCATCTGTGCATCATACTTTTTCCGCGTGGTGCCGCAAAGCGACAAACCTCATATTATCAATGAGATAGCCTCGCTCGGACATGAGATTGGCTACCACTACGAGGATATGTCAATCTGCGGTGGCGACACCGAAAAAGCCATAGATCATTTCAAGGATAAGTTGCAGTATTTCCGTCAGTTCTACCCTGTGAAGACCATCTGCATGCACGGCGCTCCGCGTAGCCGTTTCGATGGTAAGGACCTGTGGAAAAAGTATGACTACCGCGACTATGGTATCATCGGCGAGCCTTATTTTGACGTGAATTTCAACCAAGTGTTCTACCTCACCGACACCGGTCGTTGCTGGGATGGCTCCAAATTCAGCGTCCGCGACAAAGTGCAGACCACCTTCACCCAATCTTACCACTCTACCAATCAAATAATTACCGCTGCACAAGGTGGCACTCTCCCCACAAGGATAATGATAACCACCCATCCACAACGCTGGACCGACAGCAAACCGCAGTGGTTTAAGGAGTTGTTGCTGCAAAACATCAAAAATATTGCCAAACGCATTTTGCTATTGGTTCGCAAATAACAGAGAATAAACGTATTACAATGAATATCACTCTTATTGCCGGTGCCCGTCCCAATTTTATGAAGATTGCACCGCTTATTCACGCCATACAAAAAGCTCAAAATCAGGGTAAAGACATCAGTTTCTGCCTCGTGCACACGGGTCAGCACTATGACAAGAATATGTCCGACACCTTTTTTGAGGAGCTGAATATTCCCAAACCCGACGTC
>JAEEGL014175033.1_pt1 | contig 36349 bp, 33 predicted proteins | sample 9134231 | NCBI WGS metagenome assembly JAEEGL01 (sample SAMN16246548, study PRJNA631951) | gut metagenome | biome: gut microbiome; feature: rumen; material: fiber-attached | host: Bos | place: Iran: Karaj | collected 2018-10 | reverse complement strand
TCAAAGAGCAGAGAGCGGCACACTCAAAGTGCTTAAAGCCATGCAGGACAATCATGTATCCGAGAATCACCTGTATGGATCGACCGGCTACGGCTACAACGATGACGGACGTGATACCCTGGAACGTGTCTATGCTTCGGTGTTCCACACGGAGGCGGCGCTGGTTCGTGCTCAGATCACCTGCGGAACACACGCGCTGTATCTGACGCTTTCAGCCCTCTTAAGGCCGGGTGATGAACTTTTGTCCCCGGTTGGTAAACCTTATGACACACTTGAAAATGTCATCGGTATCGACGGTCGTGGCGAAGGCATGGGCTCGCTGAAGGAGTTCGGCATTACTTATGCCCAGGTTGATCTGAAGGAGGATTCTTCGTTTGATTATGACGGAATCCGCGCTGCGATCAACGACAAGACCAAAGTGGTAACCATCCAGCGCTCCAAGGGATACGCGATGCGAAAGACGCTTTCCGTGGAACAGATCGGTGAACTGATCCGTTTCATCAAGGGCATTCGTAAAGATATCATCATTATGGTTGACAACTGTTACGGAGAATTTGTCGAGGCGATCGAACCTTCCGATGTCGGTGCCGATCTGTGCGTCGGATCATTGATCAAGAATCCCGGCGGCGGCCTGGCCCCGATGGGCGGCTATATCGCGGGGCGGGAGGATCTCATAGAAAAATGCGCCTATCGCCTGACTTCTCCGGGACTCGGTGCCGAAGTCGGCGCTTCACTTCAGATCAATCCTTCCCTGTATCAAGGGCTTTATCAGGCTCCGACGGTAGTCGCTTCCGCCTTGAAAAGTGCCATTTTTGCAGCGCATATCTATCATAGGCTGGGGTTCGAGACCAGTCCGGGGCCGACGGACGATCGCTATGATATCATACAGGCGATCCGACTGGGATCAGCCGAACGGGTTATCGCATTTTGTCGCGGAATCCAGGAGGCTTCACCTGTTGACGCCCACGTTGTTCCCGAACCGTACGCGATGCCGGGTTATCACAGCGATGTAATCATGGCAGCAGGCGCCTTTATCCAGGGGGCTTCCATCGAATTAACGGCAGATGCCCCGATTGAAGAGCCTTATGCCGTATACTTTCAGGGCGGACTTACATGGCCACACGGAAAGTTGGGGATCCTGAAATCTCTCCAGAAACTGGCAGATGAAGACCTGATCTCGATTTAACACTCAAAAATGCGTTATTTTCGATAATACGAGGAAAACGCTCTTGCGAGAGACTTGAATCTGTGTTATAATGAATGTTACGGTTTATCATCACGGCGAAAGCCAAATTACATATGAGTAAGCACATATCGATCAAGGAACTGCCGGGATCTGAGCGTCCTTATGAGAAAGCGATGAACTACGGCGTATCGGTGCTTTCTGACGCGGAACTGCTGGCTGTCATCCTGCGGTCCGGCACCAAAGAGAAGACCAGTGTGGAGTTAGCCAGAGAGATACTGAATCTCTCGGAGGTATACCCCGGACTTCTCGGTCTGTATCATGCTTCACGTCCGGAGCTGACGAAGCTGGTCGGAATCGGAGATGTCAAGGCATTGGAACTGCTGTGCGTCGTAGAGATTGCCAAACGCCTGTCCCGGATGTGTCGTTCGAATGGAAACGAGTTTCACAGTCCGAAAGAACTGGCGCTTTACTTCATGGAGGATATGCGATCACTGGAGACGGAACATTTTTATGTTGCGCTTTTTGACGCATCCGGCCGTCTTTTGAAGGCCGAGGATATGTTTCGCGGAACGATCAGCCAGGCGATCATCTCGCCCAGAGAAGCATTGCGATTGGCATTGATTCACGATGCCTTCGCGATGGTGATACTGCACAATCACCCCAGTGGTGATCCGACACCGAGCCCGGAAGATCATCAGACGACCACGATCTTTTCACAAGCCTGCGAACAGGTTGGCATCCGGTTGTACGATCATATCATTATCGGTGATAATACCTATCTTAGCTATTTGGAATCCGGATTTTTCCGGGATACAGACAATACATACGAATAACGAAAGGAAACACATACTATGTCAACAAAAGCGATCGGAATCGACTTTGGTACAAACTCCATCAAGATCTACAAGAACGAGGAAGGGATCATTCTTCATCAGAAAAATGTGATCGCCGTTTATAATAAAACTCATACGTTTGCTGTGGGAAATGAAGCCTACGAAATGTATGAAAAAGCACCTGCCAACATTGCGGTAACATATCCGGTTAAAAACGGTGTTATTGCCGATATCGGAAACATGCAGGCGCTGATCGACTATTTTTTCGCAGAGTTAGACGGCAAAAAAAGGTTCAAGGGTGCCGAATATTATATCGCTGTACCGACCGATATTACCGAGGTTGAGAAGAGGGCGTATTTTGACCTGATATCCAATACGAATCTGAAGCCGAAGCGTATCCACATCGTTGAGAAGCCGATTGCGGACGCGCTTGGTATGGATCTCGACATCACCGGGACAACCGGAACGCTTATCGTGGATATCGGCGCCAACACAACCGAGGTTTCCATTCTTTCTCTTGGCGGAATCGTACAAAGCCGCCTGATCCCTATTGGAGGAAACCGCTTTAACGAAGCGATCATCGCCAAGGTTAAGAGAGATCGTAACTTTGTGATCGGAGAAAAAACAGCTGAAGATATCAAGACACAGATAGCTTCCGCTTTTGAAAATGATGATACGATTGACGTTTGCGGACGTAATATGGTTACCGGTCTGCCGGGTGAGATCACAGTCACCGGCCGTGAGGTTCACGAAGCATTGATCGATCTGTTCCAGGATATCGTGGATCAGATCAAGGTGTTGCTCGAGCGCACGCCACCGGAAATCTCGTCCGATATTTATAAGCACGGCGTTTACCTGACCGGCGGTTCATCGCGTATCGGCGAGCTGGGTGAATTCTTCTACCAGCAGTTGCTCGGACTTCGGGTCAATCTTTGTAATGAACCTGAGAGTTCGGTGGTTATGGGACTTGGTGCCGTGATTGAAAACCCGGGTCTTGCCCGTCTGTCACAGTAATGGGAGGATACCATGAGCAGGCGTAAAAATAAATTTCGGATTCATCCGAAGTTCGTCTATATTCTTCTGACAATCCTATGTTTTGTTATGGTCGTGCTGTCTTTTAAATTTTCAGACAGTTTTGTTGGCATGAAAACAACACTGGGAAATGTCGTTACTCCGATGCAAAAAGGAATCAATTCTATCGGCAAATTCTTCTCGGACAAGCTGGATTATCTGGAATCCAAGGAAGATCTTCTCAAGGAAAACGAAGAGTTGAAAAAGAAGATCGATGAGTTAAGTTACGACAATAAAATTCTTGCCGGTGAAAACTCTAATCTGGAGAACTACAGAGAGCTTTATAAACTGGATAAAAAATATCCGGATTACCCCAAGGTGGCCGCTACCGTAGTCAGCCGTGACGGTAATAACTGGTTCCATGTTTTTACGATCGACAAGGGCACCGCTGACGGCGTAAAGGTTGATATGAACGTGATTGCCGGCAACGGTCTCGTTGGAATCATCAGCGAAGCGGGAGAGCACTACGCCAAGGTGCGCGCGATCATTGATGACAAGAGTAATGTCAGCGCGATGTTTGAGAAGACAGGCGAGACCTGCATGGTCAAAGGCAATATGGAGAGTATTTTTAACGGTTATATCGATGTCGAGATGATCAGCAATTCCGCCAATGTTAAAGAAGGCGATGAAGTGGTAACTTCTCATGTCAGCGACAAGTTCTTACAGGGGCTTTCCGTCGGTTATATCAAGGATATCAAGGATGACCCGTCCACACTTACCAAGACGGCTCACCTTACTCCGGTCGTGTCATTTGATCAGCTGCAGACCGTATTGATCATCACGCAGTTGAAGGATTCAACAGAAGTGAAGGATATGTCAAGTTATGATTAGAAAAGTACTGATTTCGATCGTTATCATATTGGTTGCTTTTTTGCTTCAGACAACCTTTTTTCAGGCGATTGCTTTGGCCGAAGTCGTACCGAATCTGATGTTGGTCGTAACGGTCAGCTATGGCTTTCTTCGCGGGCGGACGCACGGTATGTGGATCGGTCTTGTCTGCGGTCTGATGATGGATATGATGTACGGCAGCGTAATCGGCTTGTACGGCTTTATCCTGATGACGATTGGCTTTTTCATCGGTTATATCCGCAAGGTGTTTTTTACCGAAGGTATTCTGCTTCCGATCGTGCTGATCTCGGTCGGAGATTTTGTGTATTGCGCTTATTATTATGTTACCGAATTCCTACTTCGGGGAAGGTTGCATCTCGGCTTTTATTTGTGGCATATTATTCTGCCCGAACTATTATATACGGTTATCGTAGGAATCCTTATGTTCTATCTGATCCGTATGTTAGACGAGCTTCCTTCCATACTAAAACGCAGAGAGGAGGAGCTGTAAAACATGTGGGATAGTATATGGCAGGGTATTCGTTCCGTCGTACGTTCACGGCTCTTTGCTCTGGTAACAATGTATATCGTTTTGTTCTCCATTCTGATCGTTCGTATGTTTTATCTGCAGATCGTCAGCGGAGAAAAATATGATAAGCAGGCCTCCATCCGTAACACCAAAGTGCGAAACATTAAGTCGGCGCGCGGACAGATCTATGATTGTAACGGAAAACTACTGGCCGGAAACGAACAAAGCTATGCTGTGACGATTGAGGATACGGGTGATCTGACGGATAACATTTCCAAAAACACCATGATCCTGAAATGCGTCAATCTGATCAAGAAAAACGGCGATAAGATCGAACTGGAATTCCCGATCCGAATCAATAAAAAAGGGAAGAAAGTATTCCGTGTTGAGAAAAACGCGGAGCTCAGGTTTAAGCGAGATATTTTCTTTAAAAAGAGTGTTGAAGAACTCGACGATGAGCAGGAGGCCATGACGGCTGAACAAACCTTTGATTACCTGCGAAATACTGACAAACCAAACACCACCCGGTTCTTCTCACCGGAAGCCAAGGACAAAGAGACGGGTGCACTACTCGAACCCAGGTATACGGATGAGGAAGCGCTTACGATCATGACGGTGCGTTATGCGCTTTTGATGAAGACGTATTCCAAGTATGAGCCTATCACGATCAGTAGCGGTGTCAGTGAAAAAACCGTGGCTGCCATCAAGGAAAGCGCCGCAGATATGCCCGGTGTTGAGATTGCGACCGAACTGCATCGCGTATACTATGACAGTGAGTATTTTTCACATATCATCGGCTATACGGGATTGATCTCATCTGAAACGCTGGAGCAATACAAGTATGCGGATGAGTCCAATGATTATTCCGCTTCCGATCAGATCGGTAAAACGGGAATCGAAAAAGAATACGAGGATGTCCTGAAGGGAAAGAAGGGTGAGGAAAAACTGGTTCTCGACTCCAGTTCCCGTATCGTACAACAGGAACAAACGAGGGAACCGGTTTCCGGAAATGATATTTATCTTTCCATAGATTCCGAACTGCAGAAGGCTACATTTACCCTGGCCGCAAAGGAAGTGGCCAGTATTCTGATGTCAAAACTGACGGACTCACATTCACACGGAACCAAGGGTAAAAAGGCGTCCGGAATCCTGGTATCGATCTATGATGTTTATGATGCCATCCTGCAAAACAGTATTGTCGATGTGACCAAGTTTAGTTCCGATAAGGCGTCCGCTTTGGAAAAACGAATCTATACCCGTTTTTCGGAAGTGAAGAAAAGTGCACTTAAGCATATCAAGCGGGAGTTGAATTATACCAATAAGCGCTCGATGGATTCTCTTTCCGATGCGATGAGTGAATACATGGATTATATTTACTCCATGTTAACGACAAATAACGTGCTGGACGCAAAGTCGATCGACTCTTCGGACTCAACGGTCCGCCATTATAAAAAAGGGAAGATCTCACTCAGTGAGTTCATCGTTTACGCTATCAAGAACAACTGGATCAATCTGGAATACCTCGATATCGATGCCAATTATTACAGTTCCGAGGAGGTGTTCGAAAAGATCAAATCCTACATCCTTGACGAACTTGGCGACGACGCATTTTTTGACAAACGTGTCTATCATGTCATGGTTTCGGATGACAAGATCAGCGGTCGTGAAATCTGCCTCCTGTTGATGGAACAGGGTGTGATAAAGAATAAAAAGAGCACCTATCAGGAAGTGGAAGCGGGTATGGTTTCTCCGTATTCCTTTATCCGAAGTAAGATCCGAAAGATGGAATTACCGGTAGGAGAATTGGGGTTAACGCCGTGTGCCTGCTCTGTTATGGTGACCGATGTTAAAACCGGAAAAGTACTTTCGATGGTTTCCTATCCGAGTTATGACAACAACAAATTCGCCAACGGTGTCGACGCGGATTATTATTCCAAAATCAGTACCAGTACCGCATATTCGCTGTTGAACCGTGCTACGCAGCAGAAGACTGCGCCGGGATCCACGTTCAAGATGGTTACGGCAACAACGGTGTTGGAAGAGGGGATTGTAGATCCCTATACCAGGGTCAAGGATAAAGTAACCTTTGACAAGATCAACCCGCCCTGGCCAAAATGCTGGTCAAGCGTCGGTCATGGAACGATTAATGTCAGCCAGGCGATCCAGCACTCCTGTAACTATTTCTTTTATGAGATGGGTTACCTGCTTGGTAACGGTGAGAAAAATGCGATCGATAACGAGAAAGGTCTTTCACGACTGAAAAAATATGCCAACATGTATGGGCTGACATCCCGTTCCGGTGTTGAGGTGCCGGAAGCAGAGCCGAACTTTTCCGATGTCGACGTTGTGCGTTCCTCCATCGGACAGGCTTCCAACCTGTACACACCGTCCCAGCTTTCACGTTATGTTACAACGCTGGCAAACGGTACAACCTGCTATGATCTGACGTTGGTGGACAAGATCCGTGATATTTCTTCAGGAAAAACCAAGAAGAACAAAGCCAAAACCAAGAGTAAGCTGGATCTTCAGCCCTCCACGATGACCGCGATCCGTACCGGTATGCGACACGTAGTGGATTCCGGAAGTATCACGAAGCTTTTCGATAAACTTCCCGTTCATGTAGCCGGTAAGACCGGTACCGCGCAGATCACAAACAATGAGCCGAACCACGCGCTCTTTGTCAGCTTCGCGCCGTATGAAAACCCGGAGATCACGGTTACCGTGCAGATTCCGAACGGTTATACATCCGGTAATGCGGCCGAACTGGCCAGCAATATTTACAAGTATTATTATGACAAGTCATCCAGAGAATCTCTGTTGAAAGAGACCGTTTCGCTTCCGGCACTGGACAACGATGCCGTTCGCGATTAACAAACGATAAGGAGTACGAGCATGCCGAAACTACGCATTTTTCAGTGGCTTTCACTGAAGCGTTATAATTGGAGAAACTATGATTTTTCATTGATCATAGTTGTTATTATGCTGTCCGGCATCAGTACATTTATTCTGGAGAGGGTTTCCAATAACTTCTCAATGGGCAAACAGCTCCTTGGACTTGTGATGGGTTTTATTATCATGGGGATCGTGTCCATCATGGATTACCATACGCTCTGTCGTTACGTGATCCTACTTTACGCTGCTGCCACGTTGATGGTGGCCGCTACGCGCTTTTCACCTCTTGGTACCGACCTGTCCACACAATCCTTTCGTTGGCTTGATCTCGGCCCGTATTACTTTCAGCCTTCCGAGGTATGTAAGGTTGTCATCATCCTGACACTTGCCGCATTTTTCAACCGTTATATGGAGCACGAAGATAAAAATATCCGCAGTTGGAAGGTATTTTTCCTTGCCTGTGGTATTACGATCGTACCGACATTTTTCATCCTGATACAGTCAGACCTTTCTTCCAGTATAGTTATTATCATGATACTGGTTATGATGCTGATCAGTTCCGGTGTCGGCGCCCGTATTCTCGGTCCTGTCGCGGCCATCGTCATACCTCTGATCGGTGGATTTTTCTGGTATATTACAACACCCGGTGAGAAACTGTTTTTGAACGAATATCAGATTGAACGTATCGTCGGTTTCCTGCATCCGGAAGAAGAAGCACTCGGAACGATGTTCCAGCAAAACAACTCCGTTATCTCAATCGCTTCCGGTAAACTGTACGGAAAAATGATGATGGATTCAGATGCCACAATGCGTAACTACACGAACGTCAGCGTAAGGGATTCCGACTTTGTTTGGACGCCGATCAGTGAGGAATTTGGCTTTATCGGTTGTATGCTGATACTGGCTCTTTTGTCCGTTATTATTATCAAATGTTTTCTCGTAGCTAAAAGAGCGAGAGATTATATGGGAATGATGATCGCAATCGGAATCGGAACCATGTTTACGATCCAGGTGTTCTTCAACATCGGTGTAAATACTTCCATTCTTCCGAATACCGGTCTGCCGTTGCCGTTTTTAAGTAGTGGTATTTCATCCATGTTAAGTTCGATGATTGCCGTAGGGATATTGATCAACATAGGGATTCAACCGGCCAGACGTTAGCCGGTCTGACATCAATAGATGCTAAAGGGAGGCATTAAAGGGATATGAACATTGGATTGATTGCGCATGACTCAAAGAAAATCTTGATGCAGAATTTCTGTATCGCCTATCACGGGATTCTCAGCAAGCACAAGATTTATGCTACGGGAACCACCGGTCGACTGATCGAGGAGGTAACAAACCTCTCGGTACACAAGTATCTGGCCGGACATCTGGGAGGAGAGAAGCAGCTGGGAGCACAGATTGAAGGAAACGAGATCGATCTGGTTATTTTTCTTCGTGACGCTGTGACACCAAAGTCTCACGAGCCGGATGTAAACAATATTTTTCAGCTGTGTGATGTACACAACATTCCGCTTGCAACGAATGTGGCTACGGCGGAGTTGCTGATCAAAGCTTTGGAACGAGGTGACTTGGATTGGCGAGAGCTCGTAAGAATGTAGAAGATCATAACGTTGTAAAAATGCGACGTCACGGTACGCCGGGCATCGCTTTTTTCCTTATGCTTTTGATTCTTTTATATCTGATCATCCTTGCCTGGAATTACTTTACACAGAGTCACGTTTCCATCTACGAGGTGAATACGTCTGAGATATCCGATGACTCACCGCTTTTTGCATATGTATTGCGCGATGAGGAAGTCGTGACCACCGACGACGCCGGCTATATCAATTATTATATTGCAGAAGGATCCCGCGTAGGAAAGGGTAATGTCGTATACACGTTGGACGATGACGATTCCCTGCGGTCCATGCTGGCGGATCTTCGCAATGATAATGTAGGATCCACACAGGTTTCCCCGATCCGTGAGCAAATCGACACCTTCAATAATTCTTTTTCACTTTCCAATTATTCGGACGGTTCGGATTTTCATTTTTCCATCAATAATATTATCCTGGAGCATAGTCGCGGGAATCTTTTTAAAGACTTGAAAAAGCAGATCAAGTCTGACGGCGCCGAAACAAGTTATCGCCGTTATAAAGCTGCCAAATCCGGCGTTATTTCCTACTATACCGACGGATACGAATCTCTCAGGCAGGGCGATGTCACACCTGATACACTCGATAAATACAGCAGTGTAGAGAGAAAGCAGGTTGCGGCCGCCGGACGGGTTGTATCCGGAGACGCAGCGTACAAACTGGTAACTTCCAACGACTGGTCCCTGATCGTCGAGTTGGATGATAACTATTATAAGATGTTAAAAAACGAACAGTCCGTTCGAGTCACTGTTGTACGGGACGGAATCTCCTTTAATGCCTCACTGCAGATTTATAATGCCGGCGACAAACACCTGGCGAAGCTTTCCACCTCACGTTATATGGAACGCTATATCAATGACCGTTTCCTGCGTATCGAGTTCGGACTTCGTCATGCTAAAGGTCTTAAGATCCCCAACAGTTCCATCCTGAAAAAGGAGTACTTCGAGGTTCCTGAAGAGTTTATCTCATTGATCAACAACAAGCAGACGGTGGTCAAGCAGGTCAAAAATGAGGATGGTTCGACCGGTGTTGAAAACATTGATATCACGTCCAGTTTTACCGAGGATGATATCACTTATATCCGTGACGCCAGACTTGCTGCCGGTGATACACTTCTTTCCGGCAAGGGCGGCCTCTTTACCTTGAACAAAAATATGGAGAGAGAGGGCGTCTACAGCGTCAATGAGGGGTTCTGTCGCTTCGAGCCGATCGATGTGCTTTACCAGAACAAGGAGTATAGCATCATTTCGGATCAGACCAGGGACGGTCTCAGCGCATTTGACCATATCGTTGTTGATCCGAGCGAACTTACGGATGATGATTTTATCGACTAATTAAGGATGTTGTCGCGTCCGACGCGACTTGTTAATTACTTTATATTCAGGAGGAATAAATATGTCAGTAACAGAGAATTTACAAGAAGTCGAGAAACGAATCTGTGCCGCTTGTGAGCGTGCCGGAAGGGATAGGAGCGAAGTGACGCTGATCGCCGTTAGTAAGACCAAGCCGATTGAGATGATTGAGGAAGCGTATGCCGCCGGGATACGTGTATATGGCGAGAATAAGGTACAGGAGTTGGTCGAGAAGCATGATACCATGGCTGATGATATCGATTGGCATATGATTGGGCATCTGCAACGTAACAAGGTTAAGATGCTTCCCGGGCGGGCGAAGATGATCCATTCGGTGGATTCGCTTCGTTTGGCTGAAGAGATCGATCGTCAGTATGAAAAAGCAGGAGAGATTGCCCACATTCTGATCGAGGTAAACATGGCCGGAGAGGAGAGCAAGTTTGGTCTCGCCCCACAAGATGTGGCGTCATTTTTGGACGAAATCGCAAAATTTGCTAATATTTATGTCCACGGATTGATGACAATTGCACCATTTGTGGAAGATCCGGAAGAAAATCGGAAGATTTTTACAGATTTAAGGAAATTACTTATTGACATGAGAGCCAAAAACAACGATAATATAGATATGAGCGAACTGTCTATGGGTATGACGGGAGACTATGAAGTGGCAATCGAAGAGGGAGCCACTTTTGTACGTGTCGGAACCGGCATATTCGGCGCTCGAAATTATCAGAAAGGATGATTTTCTCATGGCTTTAAAATCAGTATTGGATTTCTTCAAGATCAATGATGACGAGGATTATGAAGATGAGTATTATGAGGAAGAGGAGCAGGCGGCCCCGGTAGAAGAGAGGCCCAAGCGCAGATCTTACTCATCCCAGTCCCGTAATGAAGAAACTGATGACGAGGAGACGTCAAGACGGCCGTCTTTCCTCAGCTCAAAATCAAAGGTGGTGTCTATGAAACCAGCAATGCAGGTGAATATTATTTCTCCGAGTTCTTTTGAGGACTCTCAGGAAATCTGTAACAAGCTTTTGTCCGGTCGCCCGGTAGTTGTCAATCTTGAAGGCTTCGATCCGGATGACGCACAGCGTATTATGGATTTCATCTCCGGATGTATCTACGCGATCAACGGTAAGTACAACCAGATTGCTAAGTATATTTTTATCTTTTCACCGGAGAATGTGGACATCAATAGTGATTCCATTTCTATCAACGAAAATACGGTTTCCATGATGCCTACGATTGAAAAAGAATTCTAGGAGGAGTGAGCGATGCTATCGCCATTGGAATTAGAGAACAAGCGAATTCTTACGAGCAAGCGTAAATACGACCGTTTCGAGATGGATGAGTATCTCGACATGGTCTTTGAGAATTACAAAGCTCTTTACAATGAATATGAGGAACTGAAAAAACAGATCAAGACTCTGACCGACGGCATTCAGTATTATCGATCGATCGAATCGACAATGCAGAAGGCTCTTTTGCTTGCCGAAAAAACATCCAAAGAAACCAAGGATGCTGCCATGCTGAAGGCGGAAGCAATAGAGAAAGAAGCCAACAATAAGGCCACACAGATTATCGATACCGCCGAGCAGGAATACACACGTATTCGTGAAAAATGCCTGGCTCTGGTTCAACAATTCAATCATTACAAAGCGCAATTGCAAGTCGCTGCCAATGAGCAGCTTCGCCTGATCACAAGCGCAACTTTTGAGGTGGAAACACCCGAAATCGCTGATCAGCCACCGGTACAGCCGACGAATCCGTCTATGATGGCAGAGATGACTTCAGAGCCTGTCTCTGATTCGTCTCAAGCGATGAACACCGAGATACCGGATGCCGGGTTCATGGCATCAACTCCGGAGCCGACTATCTCACCGGAACCGGCTGTGACGCCTGCACCTGCTGTTGCACCGGAACCGGCCGTAACACCGACACCGGCATCGTCTATGGATTTTGTACCGGATGATACACCGGCCGAAAGCGAACCGGCTTCGGCTCCACAGAAATCTTCGGTGTATTCATTTTCGTCCAGCGGAACGACGCAGCCACTTCCGGATTTGTCCGGTATTGCTAAAGAAGAACCGGCTGCACCGGAACCTGTTATTCCTACTTTGCAGCCACAGGCTGCCACACCGGTACAGGAACCGCAGCCAACTCAGGAAATAGATATCAGCGCTCAGTTTGAAATGTACGCTGACGCGTCTGCAGCGTCTGTTCAGCCGCAGGAGACTGCGGTACCGGATAAGACGATGGTCCTTCCGGATGTTAAGTCGGTAGATCGCGAAGCACTCAGAGCCGCCAAAGCACCGATGACCGATGCCGAACAGCAATCCATTCTTTCGGCGGAGACGATCAACCTCGGCGATTCGATACGTGCCGTGCGCGAACAGGAGATTCTGACGGTTCCTGAAAAGAAAGAGCCGGAGGTTCTTGTACTTGAACCGGCTGAGCCTGAAGTACAGATGCAACCGCAAGGTTTGGATTCCATCCTTCAGAATATCACGATTGGTAAAAAGAAAAAAACGAACGGAGACAGCGCTGAGGACCCCTTTGAGTTTCTCGGTAGCGTAGATGATTTTTGATGAAAGAGAAACGATTTCCCTGGATGAAGACGCATCTGGTTTTTTCTGCGATCTTCATCCTCTTGCTTATACTGGACAGGATTACCAAGATGTGGGCGGCCGGAAACCTTGTGTCCGGTGATATCAAGGTCTGGGACGGAGTACTGACTTTCCATTATCTTGAGAACCAGGGAGCAGCCTGGGGGCTTTTTAAAAATGCGTTCTGGCTGTTCTATATTATTACGGCAGTAGCTGTCGTAGTAATGGCCATTCTGTATTCACGTATACCGTTTACGAAACGGTATTGGTTTTTGCGTTTTCTGATGATTATGCTTTGTGCCGGTGCTGTCGGAAACTTCATCGACCGCGCCTGGTATCATTACGTGATCGATTTCATCTATGTGGAATTGATTCATTTCCCTGTGTTTAATGTAGCGGATATCTATGTGACGCTATCTGTATTACTGTTGGTTATCAGTTTATTTTTCATCTATAACAAGGATAACGATTTATGGAAAACTCAGAAAAAGCAGTGAGTGAAATACGCGAGTTTATAATCAGTCGGGGCGATGATAACCTTCGTCTCGACATTTTTTTGACGGAACAAACCGAGTATACCCGCTCATATATCCAAAAACTGATCAAACAGGATAGGATTCTGCTTGATGATAAACCTGTAAAAAAGAGTGGGCAACCCGTCTGCGCGGGGCAAACGATAACTGTGAGTTTTCCGCCGGCCGCAACGCCGGATAAAGTCGAACCGGAAAATATGCAGTTGTCTGTCGTTTATGAAGACGACGATGTGATACTGATCGACAAACCGAAAGGCATGGTCGTTCATCCGGCTGCCGGACATCCTTCCCATACATTGGTCAACGGACTTTTATATCATTGTAAGGGACAGCTTTCTGCCATCAACGGAGTCATCAGACCCGGGATCGTTCATCGGATTGACCGTGATACCACCGGCATCCTGATTGCCTGTAAAAATGACAAGGCACATCATTGTCTGGCTGAACAGTTTGCAGAACACAGCATCACAAGAAAGTATCAGGCTGTCGTATATCATAACTTCAAAGAAGATGACGGAACCGTTGATCAGGCATTGGCAAGAGATGCCCGGGATCGTAAAAAGATGAGTGTAGTGCCCGCGGAAAAGGGCCGGCGAGCAGTGACACATTATCACGTACTTGATCATCTGAATAATCGGTTCAATCACATCGAATGCCGGCTGGAGACAGGCCGAACACATCAGATACGAGTTCACATGGCCTATATTCACCATCCGTTGCTCGGCGATACCGTCTACGGTCCAAAGCCGGATTCTGCCTTTTCCTCGCTCGAAGGACAGGTTTTACACGCGGGAACACTCGGATTTATCCATCCGACAACACATCAATATATGGAGTTTACATCTGAGCTCCCTCCATATTTTGTAGACATTCTTAATCGCTTAAAAAAAACTTAAAAAACTTGTAAAAAACCTCTTGACAATCGTATGTATACAGATGTAGAATGTTAATGCACGGTCGATTTTTCGTGTGTATACAGATGTAGAACATTGCATCTACTTTTGTAGAGATTGTATCAAAGGGGTATATGGTGTATGGCGAACAAAAAAGATGAAATTCGGTTACATGAAGGCGAGCTAAATGTTATGGAGCTTTTATGGTCCAACAGTGTACTTGCTGCTAAAGATATTGCCAAGATCATCAAAGAGTATATCGGTTGGGAAAAGAATACGACCTATACCGTGATCAAACGCCTGATTGACAAAGGTGCCGTGTCACGTGAGGACCCCGGATTTAATTGCAGGGCTCAGATCACAAAAAAAGAAGTTCAGCGTATTGAGACCGAGGCGTTGTTCTCAAAAATGTTTAACGGATCGCTCAATGTGTTTATCCAGGATTACCTTGGCCAGCGCAAGCTGACTACGGAAGAAATCATCGAACTGCAACGCATGATCAATCATAACCAAAAGATGTAATCCTTCGTCAACGATCAGGAACAAAAGATGAAATGAAAAAGTCCTCGTAGGAGGGCTTTTTTTTGTGAGAGAGTTACTGGATGTTTACAGGTATCAGGATATAAATACGGCAGTTTTTCAAAATAGAGGTATATGGAAATATAGAGGTATATGGAAATGCAGAAACAAATCGTTCTGCATTTCTATATACCTCTTTTTGAAAAACTGGAGTTTGTCCAAGAGAGTTGACAGTCTCTTCTCTATATGGTATAATGAGTACAGCAACTACACAAGTTGTTCTGTCAGCTTATTTTTCATATGGGAGGTACTCTTCTTATGGCATCGGACAAGAAAATCACATACCATGAACAAACATCTCGTGACAACACAAGAAAACTTAGGGAGGTATTGGAAACTCTTCCCGGATTTTGCAGGGATTATTTTCGTGCCATGGAACCGAAAACCTCAGCCAAGACCAGAATATCTTATGTATATGACATCCGTTTGTTCTTTTCGTTTTTATGTCAAGCCAATCCCTCGTTTAAAAATAAGGATGATATACGATCAATCTCGTTGACGGATCTGGAGAAGTTAGACGCTCTTGATATCGAGGAATATATGGAGTATTTGAAGCTTTATGAAGACGAGGCCGGTGTTACCCATACGAACAACGAACGTGGCATAAAACGCAAATTAGCCTCGCTGAGAAGCTTTTTCAATTATTATTATAAACATGAGATGATCAATAAGAATCCAACCGTGATCGTGGATATGCCGAAGCTTCACAAACAGGAAATCACGCGGCTGGATTATGACGAGGTTGCTAATCTTCTGGATTATGTGGAACACGGCGGCGAAACGATGAAAGGGATGAAGCGAACGTATTTTGAGAAGAATAAGGTGCGTAATCTTGCCCTCTTCACTCTTCTGCTCGGTACGGGAATTCGTGTTTCCGAGTGTGTCGGACTTGATCTGGAGGATATTGATTTCAAGAACAATCGGATCAAAATCATTCGAAAAGGCGGCAAGGAGGACTTTGTGTATTTCGGCGACGAAGTCAGCGAGGCCATGTATACGTATTATGAGGAACGCCGTCATATTGAAACCAAGGCCGGCCACGAACACGCATTTTTCCTGTCAATCCAAAAACGAAGGATTACCGTGCAGGCGATTGAGGATCTGGTCAAAGATGCCGCTTCCCATGTGACAACAGTCAAGCATATCACGCCGCATAAACTTCGTTCCACCTACGGCACCAGTTTGTATCGGGAAACCGGAGATATTTACCTGGTCGCCGAGGTTCTCGGGCACAATGACGTCAATACAACAAGACGGCACTACGCTGCTCTCGATGAGGATCGCAAACGTCGTGCCGCCTCCGCGGTTACTCTACGAAAAGATGATTAATCTTCAAGATAATCGATTATCTTTTCGATGGATATTTCTTAAAGATATTCTTGATCACGGTCTGAATCGTGTTCGCTGCTTTTTTCTGGAAGGATGAGGTTATCATTCGCTTGTGATCCTCATTCCCGCTCAAAAATGCCAGCTCGATCAGGATTGCCGGTACCGTATTTCTCTTGATTACGTAAAATCCGGCTGTTCTGACACCTCTGTCATTCGTTTTCAAGGCGGATACCAACGCGGAATCCATCATTTGGGCCATCTTTTGGCTCATGAGACCGGATGACTTTTTCTTATTATTATTTACGGAGTAATAGACCTCCGTGCCGTTTGCCTTCGTATTCGCTGCCGAATTCATATGCAAACTGATAAAAGCATCGGCGCACACCTTCTCAGCGAACTTCGATCGATCATCCAGTGTGACAAATTTATCTGTCTTTCTTGTCCAGTATACCTTGATGTCCGGATTCAGCTGGTTGAAATACTTACTCAGTAATTTATACCCGATCTTGAGATTAAGATTCTTCTCTCTTACCCCATAATTCACGGCACCACTGTCATGGGCTCCGTGTCCGCAATCAAATACCAGGATATTTTTATAGATCTTCTTGGGATTATCCATCTTGACCACGTACTTATTTCCAATCCTTGACACCTTGTACCCTTGCAGTTTTTTCGTGGTCACTTTGATGACGGTATTTTCATTATCCGACAGATATACCTTGATCCGTTTTACGGCATTATTATTGATGACAACCGGATGTTTTTTGTAAAACTTCAGATGATCCCCCTTGACGATCAGCTTAAATGCTTTATTATATGAAACGGAATCATAGCATTCTTCCTGGGAAACCTTGTCAATCAGATACTCCGGCCCCGGCCTGTCAAAGGTCAGGGAGTAATTGGTGATCTTACCGGTCTTGTTGCTGTAATCCCACATCAGACGCAGATGCAGCCGCTTATCGGCAGTTGTATAGGTAAACTCTGTTGTATCTTCGCAATAGAACAAAACGGTTACCTTTTTCTCCTCTTCTGTCACGACCATACGCTCCGCGATCTCACCAAAGCGATCGTACATTTTTAATTCCGGTAAAAATGTGGAGTCCGGAAGCGTTACCGTGATGATCTTGTCATTACGGTCAACATAGACCGCATCAAAGGATTCCTGACGGTCTCCGTAAAACTTCAGATCGATATATGCCATATTATCACTGAAGCTATAGGTACCGGTTGCATGGCTGACATGATTTACGCTTGTATCCGTATCCTCAGTCGTACCGATCCAATCAAAAAATTTCGATCGAAGTGCCGAATAGGTCGCTTTTTTCTTGCTCCATGAAGTAGTAAATTTTAGGGTTTTCAGCACCTTTGTAATCGGGATACAGGGCATCACCTCGGAGGTGCCGTTCTGAATCATAAGGATAGGCTTTGACAGAGAAACAGCCGTCACATTCCCGCCACTAATCAGTGTAAAAGACTTCTCTCCTGCCTTAAACTGTATCATCACATCCAGATCGTCATCGTATACATGATACTCCGTTGTTTCGGTATTATAATCCCAGCTGCAGCCCAGAATTTTCTGAAACAACTCCTGCGCCGGCGCGTATAGTACACCATCAAGTTTAACGATGGGCATGGTTGTGAATTCGTAATCCTTGTGCATCAGATTCAATTTTCCCTGCACACCTTTATACGTATGAACTTTATCGCTGTAGGTTAGCGTCAGCGGAGAACTGCCGGCCGCCAACGCCTCTTTTTGATGAAAAGAAAACAAGACACCAAACAATATAAGAAAAATAACCACACAGAAGCCTTTGAACATATGACGAACAAATCCGAATCCGAATCCCCTATAATCGTGTAACATACGATACCCCTCTCCATAGTTTATTAACAATGTAATCATAACCACCCCTCTTGACAGAATCATGTCATTAATAATAAAAAATACGAAAAAACGTCTATTCTGATATGTAATCGAAAATTTGTTCGATTTTTGTATTGACAAACATCTGTTCGTATGATATAGTTATCTCAAACAGATGTTCTGTGCGCGGAGGTGACCGATTATGAAACATATATTGATGACGTTGACAGGGAAGCGAGCCGTCCTTTGGGGCGTGACTGCCGTTGTGGTGCTTTGTGTCCTGTTCTTTATCCTGTTTTCAACAAAAGCATTTGCTGATAGTGGAGATCTCTCCTGTGTTCAAGGGTATGAACAGGTCCTGATTCATCCCGGTGACACGTTAGACACGCTGGCGAAGCGCTATTATAAGTCCTACTCTCATATCACGGCTTCAGAATACAAAAACCAGATCATTCAACTGAATGATCTGGATAGTGAATTCATCCGTGAGGGAATCTACCTTATGATGCCAATCTGTCGTGAGGACGTGGTTCCCGGTGCACGATAACGGATTATTCAATTACCGTTCTTTTCGATCAGTCGTCCTCACCACGAATCTTGATCGCACCGTTAGCCAACTCATCAATCGCGATTGACAATGGTTTCGGACATGTGATGTCCTCCTGAAGCGGCTCTGATCCACCGATGATCTGCTTTGCTCTCTTTGCTGTCGCCAGAACAATCGAATAACGGCTGTTTACTACCGGCTGTTCGCCCTGTTCAACCTCGCTGTTGGCGATATTCATAAGATCGGTGTAAGATGGATGTAACATGATGGTTCTCCTTTCTCTTTCCTTGTGTTTTCATATGATAATAATGATTCTGAACGTAACTAACTGACAAATCCAAACTTTCCAAGCGGCCATATTCGGAAGAATGCTTTTCCTTCAATAAACTCTCTCTTGACCGGACCGGGTGCCGCATCCTCGGACATCATTTCCAATTCATCTTCTGTATACATGTCCGCGTATTTTTCCTTATCCTTCGTAGGAATCTTTCGGCTGTCAAGACTGACCTCCCGGTTATCTCCCAAGACAAAGAATTCATCTTCCTTCAGTGTATATGGTTTAGCGGCCAATCCTGCATCATCCATGGCGTTTTTGGCATACTTATCTTCAATCTTCTGATTATTGATATAAATGTCATTATGCTTGATCTGGATCGTTTCTCCCGGCAACCCGTAGACCCTCTTGATATAAAACTCGGAATCGTCTACTTCCTTTCCTTTCGGATAGAAAACGACAATGTCGTATCGTTCCGGATCGTGGAATCGATAGGATATCTTGTTGATCAAAAGGCTTTCCTTATCATGTAAGGTGTCTTCCATCGATTCACCGGAAACCGCGGTTCGTTGCATCACATATTTCGGCACGATGTACACACAGACAAAAATCAACGCGACATAGATACCGATCTCAATAGCAATACTGACCTTGGAACGCTTTTTCTTCTCTTTTTTCTTGCCTTCTGTGGCTTCCTCTTCCGGGGAAACCTCTGCCTCTATATCATCGGTTTCTACTTCGACATCGGCAGTATCCGGCATAATCTCTGATTCTTTCAGCTCTTCACTCATGATGCTCGTCTCCCAACTAATCCTTTTTTCCTAATTCGCTCGAGTCAATCAGATGTGTTATCCCCTGACTGAGCGCCTGTATGGAATCTTCCTGAAATACGGGTTTAACTCTCTGACTGTCAATAATAGCGTTAATCTTTTCTATGGCTTTATCGAGCTCATCATTGGTTATTACATAATCGTAATCTTTGATATAATGAATCTCGCGAGCGGTCTGCTCAAAACGAAGCCGAATCTGTTCTTCCGTCTCCGTCCCGCGTCCGCGAAGACGACTCAACAACTCTTCCGCCGAAGGGGGAATCACAAACAACAAAACGGCATTCGGAAACAACTTCTTGACCTGCATGCCTCCCTGCACTTCAATTTCAAGCAGGACATCTTTTCCTTCGGACAGCCGGTCTTCCACAGCCTTCTTAGGCGTTCCGTAGTAATTCCCGGCATATTCCGCCCATTCAATCATCTCATTGTCGCGAATCATGCGTTCAAATTCTTCTCTGGTGACAAAAAAATACTCGCGACCGTTCTCCTCTCCTTCACGAGGCGCTCTCGTTGTACAGGATATGGAAAGGTAATAATCATGATCGGCAAGCAACCCTTTGACAATCGTCCCCTTGCCGGCACCGGAAAATCCTGACATAACAGTTAAAACTCCTGTTTTACTCATCGCGCATCTCCTTCCCGGCTTTCTACCTTACTACAGTTCTTAACGATAGTTTCAGGTAACTGGGCAGAAAGAACGATTGAATTGTTCTCCATAACCAGTACAGACTTGGTCTTGTGTCCGCATGTACCGTCAATCGCCATGCCATTATCCTTGGCGGCCTGAACCATACGCTTAACCGGTGCAGCCTCCGATCCAACAATACTGTAGATCTTATCCGTGTTGACCATATTCCCGTAACCGATATTGACAAAACCCATACGTAACCTCTGATTATCTGACATCAATCATTCGATGTTCTGTACCTGTTCGCGTACCTTCTCAATCAGTGTCTTGATCTCTATTCCGTAATTCGCGATCGTGACATCGCTGGACTTGGAAAGAATCGTATTGGCCTCACGATTCAGCTCCTGCGTCAGAAAATCCAACTTTCGTCCGTTGCTCTCATTTCCATCCAGACACTCATTCATATGCTGAATATGTGTCTTGATTCGTGTCATCTCCTCATCCACACAAAGTTTGTCCGCATATATGACCATCTCCGAAGCGAGAACTCTCTCATCAATTTGACGATCGGAAAGAAGTTCCTCTGCTTTCTTTCGAATACGATTCCCATATTCTTCAAGAATCTTCGGATATCGCTCTTCAACCATATCGATATATTCACGGATCTGATCCAGCTTTTCGTGCATATCCTTGGCAAGACTCTCACCCTCGATGCGACGACTTTCACTAAACTGTTCACCGGACTTGCGCACGGCCTCGTCAATCAATGGTGCGATGATCGTCTCATCAACCGCATTATCCTTCATCGTAAACACTTCCGGAAGGCTGGCAATCTGATAAGCATCGGTCTTAAACTTCATCGAGTGATCCAATGCCAGCTGACGAACACCTTCCAGATAAGCACCGGCAATTGAACGATTGTAAACAATGTTAACATCAGCCTCGCCAAGAGATTCGATCATGATAAACATATCAATCTTTCCGCGTGAAGCGAATTGCTTGGCTAATTGTCTGATGCGGTGCTCATAGAATGCATATTTATGTGGTATACGGATATTGAAATCCAAATACCGATGATTTACGGATTTCATCTCAACCGTAACCTTATAATGCTCGTCGGCGGCTTCCCCTCGACCAAACCCCGTCATGCTTTGAATCATATAATACCTCCCCTCGAACTGCATTCTGTATTATTATAGAATAAAAGCGGCAATAAGTCAAGGAAACTCGTTGACGGAATTGAATTTTCTTGGTAGAATATGCCTGTATATGGAATGAAAATGCCTTCACATATGAAATGAGGATATAATCATGGCTTTTGACGGAATTACGATCGCTGCGCTGACGAAAGAACTTGATAACAGACTATCGCAGGGACATATAAGAAAAATAGCTCAACCCGAGGCTGACGAATTGCTTCTGACGATCCAGTCACCGGCAAGAGAAACAACGGACCCATCCGTTCCAAAGCGTGAAACCATGCGCCTGAAGCTGTCCGCCAACGCTTCTCTTCCGCTTATCTATCTGACTTCAGACAATAAGCCTTCTCCGTTAACCGCGCCGAATTTCTGCATGCTGCTTCGCAAACACCTGTCCGGCGCAAAGATCACTAACGTTACGCAGGAAGGTCTGGAACGCGTAGTAAGGATACATTTGTCCGGAAAAAACGAACTGGGTGATGATGTGACCTATTCTCTCGTGATCGAGATAATGGGGAAACACAGCAATATCATATTCCTGAATCAGGATGAAAAGATCATAGATAGCATCAAACATGTCAACAGCCTGATGAGTTCTGTACGAGAAGTGCTGCCCGGACGTGAATACTTTATCCCGAATACGATGGATAAAGTATCTCCGTCTGATGTATCCATCGAGGATTGGAATCAGTTTATTTTTTCAAAACCGACGACTGTCGCTAAGGCGATTGCCGGCTCCATGTCCGGTATCTCACAATTGATGGCGCAGGAACTCTGTGAAAGGGCCGGTGTGGACGGTGATGCTCCCACGGCTTCCTTAAACGGTAACGATCGATCTGCGCTGATGGAGTCGTTTCGCAGGTTAATGAAGCAGGTGGATGAGGGTATTTTTACCCCTGTGATTTACTATGATGACGATTCTCCGAAAGAATTCTCCGTTATTACCATGAAACTTTTTGACGGGCTGCATTCGGAGGAAGACTCTTCCCCATCATCGATTGTAGAGCGATTTTACCGTGAAAAAGACAGCATGACGCGTATCCGCTCCAAGTCCGCCGAACTTAAAAATACCGTACAGACGCATTTTGACCGTGTCGCCAAGAAGCTTGGCATTCTTCATAAGCAGCTCAAGGATACTGAGAAAAAGGATAAATACCAGATTTACGGAGAGCTTATCACAACCTACGGGTACAGTGAACTTCCTGCTCTTCCGCTTGCGGAATCCGATCCGGCCATCCATGAGAAAATGGTATTGACCTGCACCAATTATCACGACGATTCCGAGGTCAATATTCCGATTGATCCGACAATGAGTATCCCGGATAATGCAAATAAATACTACGACCGCTACGGAAAACTGAAGCGAACCTATGACGCTGTCACGGTCCAACTGTCTGAGGCGCAGGCCGAATACGAACATCTGGAGTCGATCTTGACAGAACTCTCCATAGCGCGTAAAGAGGAGGATCTGATTGCGATACGCTCTGAGCTTGTTGATCACGGTTATATCAAAAAGCAGACCGGAAACAAAGGAAAACAAAAACAGCTTCCCAAAAGCGAACCTTTGCATTTTATTTCTTCCGACGGATACGATATCTATGTCGGAAAGAATAATTATCAAAACGAAGAACTGACCTTCAAATTTGCCACCGGAAACGATTGGTGGTTTCATGCCAAACAGATGCCGGGCTCACATGTGATCGTCAAATGTAAGGGCGACGAGCCGCCGATAAGCACCTTTGAAGAAGCCGCCTCGCTGGCCGCTCTCTTCTCGAAGGGGAAGCAGGCAGATAAACTGGAGATCGATTATACGCAGAAAAAAAATGTCAAGAAACCCGGTGGAGGCAAACCGGGATTTGTCGTTTACTATACCAATTATTCGATGGTGGCATCGGCTGCTGATCGTCAGCGTGTTACACCGGGAGGCCCTGAGGAGGAAGCATTTTTATGAGAATACAATACGATACACATCTTCACAGTGATTTTTCCATGGATAGTAAGGCTTCTGTTACGTCGCAGATAAATCGCGCAGTAGAGCTCGGATTATCCGGGATTTGTTTCACGGATCATATGGACTATGGGTTTCCTGCCGATCAGTGTCCCGGATGCGAAGAAAATCCGTTTCAGTTCGATGTGGACAATTATATCCGTACACTTACTGATGCCAAAAAACAATACCCGGATTTTGAGATTAATATCGGTGTCGAATGCGGTCTTCAAGCCGATCCGGATATCTTGGAAGCCAACAATAAACTATGTGAAAATCCGGCTTTTGACCAGGTGATCGGTTCCATACATCTGATCGATAAAAAGGATCCCTATTATCCGGAATTCTGGAGCAAAAACGATCCGGATTCCATCATAAAAAAATACTTTATTACAACACTGGATAATCTGACCGTCTTTTCGAATTTTAATATACTGGGTCACCTTGATTATGCTGTTCGTTACAGTCCTTCTGACTATATGTATCATCCGGAATCGTTTCTCGAAATCACGGATGAAATAATGAATATTATAATCAAAAAAGGCATTGCGCTGGAAGTCAATACATCCGGTATTTATAAAACAAAAAGGACGGGGGATCGAAATCCGAACCCCCATCCGGTTTTAATTCGCAGATATTATGAACTCGGCGGACGACTGATTTCCATCGGCTCAGACGCTCACGATCCATCCGTACTGGCCTGTGAGTTTGATTATGCCGCCGAACTTCTAACAGATATCGGCTTCACGGAATATGTGACGTTTAAAAACCGCAAACCGATCCTTCATGCATTACTTTAAAATGATCTTATGATAACTACGTGAACCATTGCCGCTGTGTGAAACAACTTCTTCCGTATGGATCGGTCTGTCTGTCTTTTTCTTTTCATAATTGTCCAGATCAGCCGCCATTGGTCTTCCATTTCTAGATGAGGCCGCCGCGTAGCGATCAACGTAAGACGACATCGACTCATCTCCCGGCTTGGGAATACCAAGCTGTCCCTCATCCTCACGAATATCGATATTGACATCCTTACTGGTAAAGGAGTAGACCGGACTCTGTTCGGTATGGTTAACAACCGGCTCCGGTTCCGGCTTTACATCATCCGGCTCATGGGTAAACTGTGGCTCGGACTCAAGCTGCATCTCCAGCTCCGGCTTAACAGCATTCGGCTCATGGGTAAACTGCGGCTCGGACTCAAGCTGCATCTCCGGCTCCGGCTTAACAGCTTCCGTTTCAGGCATCTCGATACGCTCCGGTTCAAACGGTGTAATACGCAATGAATCCGACACTTGTTCCGCAGTCGGCGTAATCTCCTCGGGCTGGGTGATACCGGAATTCCGTCCCGCCATATCCATAAATGATACAAACTCACTTCTATCATCTTTCGGCGCTTCAGTAGCCGGCATAACTTCTTCCGGCTGCATATCCGTAACCGATGTAAATTCTTCTATCTGTTGCATATCCGTAACCGGCGTGAATTCTTCTGTCTGCTGCATGTCCGTAACCGGCGTGAACTCTTCTGTCTGCTGCATATCCGTAACCGGCGTAAATTCTTCTGTCTGCACATCGACAGCAGGAGCAACCTCTTCCGGCATAGTCATAAATTCTGACTCATCCACCGGTTCTTCCGGTCGGAACGAAGATACCATATCATCGGCCTGTTCATCCGACAAATCCATGGTAATCCTATCATCTGACGGTTCTTCTACAGCATCCATCATAAGAACATTGGTGTCATCCTCCGCAAGATCCGATGATACCATGTCATCCATGGAATCCGGAACGGATGAACCAATCTCATCAAAGGCAGTCTCCTCCGGTGCATCGTTACTTGTGAAGTCAAATCCGGACATCACATCGTCTACCGAAACCTCATCCGCGGAAACCACATCCGGAACCTCTTCCTCCGGTACCTTCTGCAGTTCCTGTTCAGCACGCCAACGATCTTCAAGATCACTGACCGTCGGAACCTCACCATACTCTCCGTCATCACTTCCGAAGTTATAATCCTCGTTAACGAGAACCACTTCTTCCTCAGCCGGATCATCTGCCTGTTCGATCACATCCGCCATGTCTTCGCGTGCACTTTCATTCATGCGCTTAATACTATCCGACATATCGAGACGATCAAGAAGATTATCGAGTTGCTCATCCTCACCCGGCTGAATCATATTGTTCGCGTCGTTCACGGAAAAATTCGCTGCCGCTTCCGCAAGCTTAATATCCGCGTCCGCCGCCTCCTTTACATCATCATCATAAAAAGAAATATCCGTTCCGTCCTCCGATGCCGGTTCAGATACCGGCTCCGAAACGGCGGGGTTCACGCTGGGAACATCAGGAATCTCGACTGTCGGAATCTGTGCTTCATTAATTGCGTTCAACAGATCAGCTGCCCCGTGCATTTTTTTTTCGTTTTGATATCCACTGAGAACAATTGTATCCGAATCCGATTGAAAACTACTATGAATTTCCTGATCATCCTCTTTGTCACTCGGATTTTTGTTCGGGATCTGCGACATATCCGGGCCGTAATCTATACCGGACTGTACGGAAGCCGGCGGTGTAGCCACCGGTGCCGTTGCAACACCGTCCGAATTATCTTCCTGAATAACATCCGAAAAATCAAGCACCAAATCCTGTCCGCCGGAATTCGCATTAATCGGCGGTACCGATGCCTGAACTGTCGTCTCTGTCGGATGTGAATCCTCTCCCGTATAAACAACACGACCGGGCGCCGCGGCTTTAACTTCATCTTCCGCAGCCGTCGCGATAGCCGCTATATCCTCCTCAGACTTTCCGGCCGCCTTCGCCTCAGCCTGCTCCTTGGCAACACGATAACTGCGCTCTCTCTCCTCCTGGCGTTCCTTACGAAGTTCATCCTCGCGTACAAACTCTGCAGAAACGTGCCATTCCTGAAAATGAGCTTCGTCCGACTCTCCGGCTGTAACCTGGTTGATCGAATTGGATCCACGTCCTCTGTCACCGGCGCCGTTCACCGTCTGTGCAGCCTGCGAAACATCCGACGAATCTGAGGCTGATGACTCATGGTTCTCAACAGCCACCTTCTCCTTGACTTCGGAGCGATTCGAACCGGCATCGTTTACTTCATCAAAATCATACGCGTCTTCATCACTCTCCAGATGTAAAAACTCAGGAAGAAGCGCGTTATACATACCATAAGCAGCAAAAACTCCAATCAAATATGTCATATAGTAGCCATGGCCTCCGAAAACACCAACCATTACATAACCGACAAGTGCTACAAGCATCGTCAGGATCAGCGGTCCAATCTCGGAGAGTTTTCTCTTTATGGCGAAAAATCCGGCAAATGCCGCGAACAGAAGCAAAATCGATGAGAAAATACCGTAATCGAACGCGTGATACATAACGAGCGACAACATATCGCGGAACTTATCCAGTGAATACTTCAGTAACTCTCCACTATTGAGCGCGTCACGAAATCCCTGATCCAGATTGATCGTGATAATATCCATAAAATCCTTTTCGAGCAAAAGCGATACGCCAAACGCAGCCCCCGCCGAAAGAACAAGCAGGAAAACGGCCATAAACGGTCCTTTAGTCACAATCGTATCCGCCGTTCTCAGTTTCGCAAAGATAAGGGAAAGAACGCAGCCGACCAAAAGCACGATTGCAAGCGGATTCATCGCGATAGCCGCACCAAAAATCGCGCTCTGAACGACCAGCGCACACACAACAATAAACGATTCCTTGCCAAACAAAGGAATCATATATTTCATGATGATCAAAAATGTAAAGAAAGGAACAAGGATGCAGAGAATATCAAGCATCTCCTCCTTATCAAAGACGGCCCAACCGGTATCAAAGGCAAAATATGTAAGCGCCAGTGAAATACCAAGGCCGAAGATACCACATAATCTACCGCCGAGAACGCGGCAAACACCGTAAACACACGCAAGATAGAAGCCAATCCAGATACCGTTCTCGATACCGTTACTCTGATTCAAATAGAATCCGAGTCCGACAGCTCCCACAACCAGGATCACCTCGATGACAACCAAAGGTGCCTTCGTCGCCTGAATCCCCTTCAGTGTACCTTTTTCATGCAGAAAAAAGCAGGCAATAAGGATCAACCCCACTCCGATTGCCATCAATACGGCATAAAGTATTCCCATTCCGCTGACATCGAACGTATCATAAGACATCGAAACGATGTAAAAGACGCTGATCAACATCAGCAATATGAATACGGCCGAATAGGCAATCGTCACAAAATTACGTTTAAATCTCATGATTTCCTCCCCCAAGGATCGATTCGATAAACATTCGTGCTCATCACACCTCAATCTCGATCATTATATCACAAAACGTACGATTTTTCAAGGAAAAATTGCTTCCATTCGGCTTCTCAATTCCGCTTCGGTGATAATGGGAACCCCCAAAGCTTTCGCTTTCTTATTTTTTGACGAGGTCGAGTGAATATCATTATTTACGAGAAAATCCGTATTGGCGCTCACGGCCGAAGCCACGCGACCGCCGAGTTTTTCAATGCTCTCCTTGCAGGCACTTCGATTCTCAAAGGTATGGAGACTTCCTGTGATCACAAATGTCAGTCCGTCGAGCACTGCCTCACTCGTTGAAATTTCAGGAGTAGACACTTGTAGTATGCTATCCAGTTTCTCAACCAGTTCCCGATTCCTGTCATTATTAACATAGGCAATAACACTATCCGCCAGGTTTTCACCAATCCCGTCAACTGCCAAAAGCTCCTCCTTCGTGATCGACAGAAACCCGGAAAGCGTGATGTCCGGATATTTCCTAACGATATCCTTTGCCGTAGCCAAACCGATCCCACGGATCCCAAGCGCGAAGATCACATTGGGAAGCGATGCCTTCTTTGCCGATTCGATCGCGTTTTTCAGGTTCTCAAAAGCCTTTTCACGGATCTTCATCGTATCGTCAGAAATGATCTCGTCACGATATTTTTCCAGATGAAAAATGTCCTCACACGTGCGAATATAATGCTTGGAGATCAATTTTTCCAGTGTCGCCTCGGATAAGCCGTCAATATTCATGGCATCCCGGCTGACAAAATGCGTCAACGCACGGATTTGCTTGGCATAGCATGCCTCATTCGGGCACATAAGCACAGTTGAGCCATTCTCATTAACAAGTTCCGTCTCACTCTCGCAAATCGGACATCGTTTCGGTGGCTCACATGTATCGGAGCCCGTCAGGTTGGACTCTATCTGCGGAATGATCATATTGGCTTTATATACCGTGATCCGATCTCCGATTCCCAGTTTCAGTTCCCTAAGAATACTGACGTTATGGACGCTGGCGCGTTGTACCGTGGTGCCTTCCAGCTCTACCGGCTCGAAGATCGCCACCGGATTAATGAGACCGGTACGTGAAGCGCTCCACTCGATATCAATAAGTGTTGTTTCTGCTGTCTCGTCCTGCCATTTCAGAGCAATTGAATCACGGGGCGCCTTCGCCGTTCTCCCCAGTTCTTTACTGTATGCGATATCATCATAGGTCAGAACCAGCCCGTCGCTTGGAAGATCCGACTCTGCCACTTCCTTTGCGAACACATCGACCGCACTTGCCAGGCCGTCGCCGGTAACCGGTTTATACGGCGCCAGTTCAAAGCCCTGTGAATGTATGAACGTCAACTCATCTTCTTTGCTTCCCTCCGACAAAGACGGCAGGTCATCCCCCTCACCTGCAAGCTCAATCAGATTGTAGGCATAAAAACGGACACGTCTCCCGGCTGTCACTTCGTTATTGAGCTGTCTCACTGATCCGGCGCATAAATTGCGGGGATTTTTATACTGACGGATCGACTCATCATCGCCAGAGCCCTGATTCAACTCTTCAAAATCCGAATAACGAATCAGCGCCTCTCCGCGAAGTACCATTCGACCTGAAAACGGGATCCGGCCCGGGATATTTTTAAAAGTACGGGCATTATTTGTGATCACCTCGCCCACTTCGCCGTTTCCGCGTGTCAATGCCTTCGTCAGCACTCCGTCTTCATAGGTGATGATGATGCTGAGTCCGTCGAGTTTCATGGACAGAAGACCTTTCTGATCTCCAAGCCAATCCGTCAGTTCGCCAACATCCTTGGTCTTGGCCAGAGAAAGCATCGGCGCTATATGCGTCTCTTTCGGTAATTCGCTGAGCGTCTCGTAGCCGACCTTCGTCGTGGGCGACCCCGCCAGGATAATACCGGTTTTCTTCTCCAGTTCAGTCAGTTCATCGTAGAGCTTGTCATATTCATAATTGGACATGATCTCATCCTCGCCGGAATAATACACTCTGGCTGCACGGTCAAGGATTTCGACCAATTCCTCCATTCGCTTCTTCTCTTCCAACACCTGTTCCCCCTTAGTTCGATTTACAAACCTCATTGAGTTCACGTGCCTCAGCTTCCGTAAGCACACGCCATGTTCCCTCATCAAGTCCGTCAAGCGTTACCGATACGAATCGGATTCTCCTAAGCGACGTTACTCGATATCCGAAGTATTCGCACATCTTTCGTATCTGACGGTTCAACCCCTGCGTCAAAACAATATGGAATTCCTTTCCTTTGCGATCAAAAATCCGACAGGGCTTCGTCATCGTCTCCATCAGCGGCACTCCCTGTTCCATCGCCTGAACCACCGAATCCGTCAAAGGCTTGTCTGTACACACGACATATTCCTTTTCATGGTCATTTCGCCCACGCATCAGTTCATCAGCGAGTAATCCGTCATTTGTGAGCAGAATCAACCCGGTTGAATCCTTATCAAGCCGCCCCACCGGAAACACCCGATCCGGATAATCAATCACATCTGTCAAGTTCGGCCGTTCCTTTTCACTGGTCGTACAGATAACACCGAGTGGCTTGTGATATGCCAGGATTACGCGCTCCGCCTTTCTCTCCACCGGTACGCCGTCAACATACACGGAATCCCCCTCTGAAACCGTATCACCCAGCACGGCAACCCGATCACCGATTCGCACACGACCGGCTTCCAGCATGCGGTCCGCCTCCCTCCTCGAGCAGACGCCGTTATGACTTAAAAATCGATTGATACGCACGTGAATCCTCCCTTATGAAAATCACCCGCAGTGTCCCGTGCGCATAACACAGGTCACCACAGGTGATGCATATTTCTTATTGAAAAACGATCAGTTGCTCACTGCCCCTCCGGATACACCGGTTGCCGAGCCGGAAGCCGCCTTAATCTCACGATCCATGCGCTGATACAACTGCTTAAAGGTCGGATCCTGCGCGATCGCGTCATCCATCGCCTGCTGTACCTCAGCCGTCAACTTGATTATCGCTTCGTTCTGATCCGCGGACGTGATGAAATCCTCCTGAACCTCATCCAATGCACTCAGATAGATAATGTAATTGTTATCCGAAGTCGACGTCACATAAAACGCACTCAGACACGGAGCCGGTGTGTCAATATTTTTCATCTTCATATCGTACCTGGCGTAGACGCGGTAACCGTTCCCTTCGGAATTCTCGATCACGTAGCAGTTAATGTTCTGATAATCCTCCACATACGCTGCCATCGCCGTGAATTTCGCCTTATCGATCCGATTAACGTCGCTGACGATTGTCTCAAACGCATCCATGTCAACCGTCTTCTTTGCCGTGAAATACTCCGCGATCAGCGAGTTGATCTCCGGATTCTCGTTCATCTTGAGATCCGCCTCAGAAGCATCATTGCCGCCTTTTCCGCTGGGGATCAGTGTTAGGATGAAAAATCCGAGCAAAAGTGTTGCTACGGAAATAATAATAACCAGTTTTTTGTATTGCATCTTCATAGGATTCACATTCCTTTATAAACAAAGTATAGGGAAACCGCCGGGGTTCGATAAACGGCCGGCGTTTCCCGCCGTACCTGGGGGGACTTGAACCCCCGACCTTTGGCTCCGGAGGCCAACGCTCTATCCAACTGAGCCACAGGTACATTGCCTTGTCTATTATAATCAATCTGATGCATTTTGTAAAGTCAAAAATAAAATCGTTTTTCGTTACGCATATAAAAATATGCACGATCTGACAAGACATCGACGCTACCCAGATGGTCCCGGTTGATCTGAGTGATCATCTCATCCAGTGGCTCAGGGTCTGAAACCTCGCTCTCCGGCAGTATCAGAACTTCATGCACACTGCTGGGGATCACATAGAAGTTTTCTCCAAGTATTTCACCGATCTGCTCGGCCTGCTCTTCGTAGATCATGGAAGTCGCACCGTATATACCCTGCTTGTTCGACAGCAGTAGCAAAGGTGAATCCAGCTCCATCTCTTCGATCTCATCCATCTCCATATGAAGAAGCCGCGCCATCACATCCGCCATGGGTTCCAGGGTCGCAGGAAAGATCGCCGGCGTATTTTTCTTCGCCAGCATCATCAGTTCTTCCGTTCCGACACCCCAGCTGTCCATCAGTTCCGTTGTAACCCGTATGGATTCCAGTCCCTCTTCGTCCAATCGATATACGATCAGGAAGATAATTGCCATATCCAGAAACGGGATGTACGGAATCGACTCCAAATAGCGGGCATTTTTATTAGCCGAGATCAGCCGATAGATGATCTTCTCCTTGCAATCTTCGTACTCAAGGGAAATATCGGAATGATCCCTGCATGCTTCGGAAACGGTCATAAAGTGACCGACGATGGTTCGTACCACATCTTCCATTGTCAGCTTTTTTTGACAATAAGCATCGTAGAAACGATCGACATAAAAGACCGGCGAGATGAACGTCTCACCACGGCAGATTGACACCCCATAGCACTCGGTATCATTGTTTTTCAGGTAGACATTACCTTCCACTACAGTGCCATCCAGTTCGTGACACTCTTCCAGATGATCCTTCACCTGCATTAAAAAATCGTATTTTGACATAGAACTCCCTTCTCACTGTCAAAATACTTCATATCGTTCTCTTATCATAGCAGAACCCGGGAGAAAAATCAAGAAACTTTCGTAGTGAAAAATACGCCGTTCGTAGATAGTTTCTGAACGTTCTTTTACCCGATATCCTCACGATTAACCTTGGTTCCGTCCCTCCAAATACGCTCTAAATCGTAGAAAAGGCGGTCTTCTCGTGAAAAAATATGTACAATCACATCCCCATAATCCATCAGGATCCAGGTTGAGTTTTTATTGCCTTCAATCCGTTTGGAGTCAAATCCGGCTTCACTCATGCGCTGTTCCACTTGTTCAAGCATGGCGCGGATCTGATTCGGGTTGTCTCCGTTCGCGATCACAAGATAGTCGGCGATCACGGATATCTCGTCGATCTTCAGGATCTCGATATCCTCACCAAGTTTTTCATCCAGTGCGTCGTAGGCGACGCGGGCCATAGTCATCGATGTTTCACTCATAATTATTCTCCTAAGATTCAATTCTTATGTCGATCCTATTTCATCTTCTTTTATCTTCTTCTCGCCGAAGTAGCGCATGCGCTCAATGCGCCTCGAGGGGCGATGAAATCTGATATGGTATATTTGCATGTCTGTCGTTCAGATTCTATCTTCTTCTCGGCGAAGTAGCGAATGCGCTAAATACGCCTCGAAGGGCGATAGAATCTGAGCGACTTGCCGGCTAAATTCCATTTTTTGTATAGTATTGAAGCGTGGCAAGGGACGCTTCGTCAATCGTTCTGCCTGTCTTTTGGAGATAATCGATCGTATTCTCGATAACAAAGACCAGTGCCTTGTCAAGATCTTGCGTTACGAGGATTCGTATCTCTTCAAGCGGATGGAGGGCGCCCGGGATCACACGTCCCGGTTCGATATAATCCGCTATGTAGATGATTTTCTCCATGAGGGACATCCGAGGCCTGCCGACTGTGTGATAACGGATTGCGTTCAGGATATCCTCGTCCTTTACGCCATATCTGTGCTCCGCAAGGTATGCCCCCAGCTTTCCGTGGATCAGGGAAGGATTTTCCCGCTCCGTGGACGTGAGTTCGATGCCATATGCATCGCAAAGGGCGACCTGCTCGGCATCGGTGAAATATTTCGCGTTGTCATGTAATAGTCCCGCCTGCCTGGAACTACTAATAAACGAATCATCATTAGCGGCGTATCGTTCCGCGAGCATCTCTGCCGTATCCGCGACTCCGATTGTGTGGCGGTACCGTTTCGGTCGAAGCGTCGCATGCAGACACTTCAAAAGTTCCTTTTCCTGTGGAACCTGATCATATGTCAGCATCTTGCATCCGTATAGTCCATGCAACTCGATATAACGCTTCACTCGACCCGGAAGGCTTCCTGATTCACCATGCTTCTTACGAATCTTTGTGGATGATAGTTCGGCGTAGGAAGATTTGATCGAGAGCGGTAAGAAATCTCCCGTATATTTTTTTGAAAAATCCTTACAAAGGGTTTTTAATTCCTTCTCTGTCATCCCGGAACGTGGCGCCACCAACATCGTGGCTTTCTCCGATATGATACCGGGCTCCCTCCAGGTGTCAAAGGCTTCCAGGGAATCACCGCCGATGATAAAGAAGATATCGTCTTCGGGATTCTCTTTTTTCCAACGTGTCAGTGTCTCATACGTATAACTGACACCACCATGCTCTATCTCGAAGTCCGAATAACGGCATTTTCCGTCCTTCATGCTTTCAATCATCAGTTTGATCATCCGGACGCGGTGCTCGTCGCTTACGAATTCTTCATCCGACTTGTGAGGCGGACGTGAATTGGGCATGATATACAGCGTCTGCAAACCGTATTGTTCGCAGGCAGCCTTAGCCATAGCGCGATGCGCTTTATGTGGCGGGTTGAAACTGCCGCCGAGGATTCCGATTTTAGCCATTTTTAACCATTCCTATTACGGATAATACTCGAATTGCCAGCCGTAGATCTTAACCGTATCACCTTCCTGAATGCCCAGTTCCACCAACTCGTCCAGGATACCGTTTTCCTGCAAAAACTTCTGGAAGAACGCAAAGCCCTTTTCCGAATCCAGGTTGGTGTAGCCCAGCATACGCTCGATACGAGGTCCCTCAACAAGATAGGTGTCCTCATCGTCCTCACTTTTCGTAACCGTATACGGTTCGTCGGAAAGATCCGGAAGCTTAACCTCATATTCTTTTTCATAGACAACACGATCATCCGGGAGTTCGTTCAGCATCCGGCGAATGTGGTAAAGGAGTTCCTTAACACCTTCTCCGGTGACCGCTGAGATCGGGAACACCGGTACACCCTGCGATTCAAACTCTTCTTTCAAGAGTTCCAGAACCGTCTCACGATCCTCGCCGAACAGGCAATCCAGCTTGTTCGCGGCGATAACCTGCGGTCTGCCCGCAAGTACCTTATCGTATTCTGCCAATTCCTTATTGATCGTGTGAATATCCTCGATTGGATCACGTCCCTCGGTCGATGCCGCATCAACAACATGCAAAATAACACGCGTTCGCTCGATATGGCGAAGGAAATCGTGTCCCAGTCCGACTCCTTCCGCAGCTCCCTCGATCAGGCCGGGTATATCCGCCATGACAAAACTGTTCGCACCGTCCAGATCCACCACACCGAGATTCGGATTCAGCGTCGTGAAGTGATAGTTAGCAATCTTGGGCTTGGCAGCACTGACGCGGGATAACAGGGTTGACTTCCCGACATTGGGAAATCCCACCAAACCAACATCAGCGATCACCTTCAGCTCAAGAATAACCTCAAGCTCAATTCCCTGCTTACCCGGCTGCGCGTACTTCGGCGCCTGCATCGTCGGCGTGGCAAAGTTCATGTTTCCCTTGCCGCCGCGTCCACCCTTAAGGATCACCTCACGGGTATTCTCATAAGACATGTCCGTGATTACCTGTCCGGTACTTGCTTCTCTTACGATCGTCCCTGCCGGGACCTTTACAACGAGATCATCGCCGTCCGCTCCGTGACATCGTCTTTTCCCTCCGGGTTCGCCGTTACCGGCATAGTATTTTTGCTTATAACGAAAGTCGTTCAATGTATTAAGGCCGGGATCCACTTCAAAAATAAGATCACCGCCGCGACCACCGTCACCGCCGTCCGGGCCGCCGTTTGCGACATATTTTTCACGACGGAAGCTTACATGCCCATCGCCGCCGTTACCGGAACGGATCCGTATCGTCGCCTTATCCGAAAAACTCATGATTTTGTCTCCTAAATAAACGAGGGGCTGACAAACACGCTGTCAGCCCACACATTCATACTAATCCGATCAGTCTTCCTTCGGGTAAACACTGGCCACTTTCTTATCGCGACCTTTACGCTCGAAACGAAGAATTCCATCAACCTTGGCATAAAGCGTATCATCGCCACCCTTACCAACGTTGGTTCCCGGATGGATCTTGGTTCCACGCTGACGATACAGAATATTTCCTGCCAATACGAACTGACCGTCCGCACGCTTCGCACCCAGTCTCTTGGACTCGGAATCACGACCGTTCTTGGTAGAACCCATTCCCTTTTTATGGGCAAATAACTGAAGATTATACTTCAACATAATAACCTCGCAATCCGGAGCACACATACTTCGTATGCAGTTCTCCTAACACTCATTCACTTGTTTCATACACCAGACTGACAAACTCACTGCCATATTGATCGATCACGCCCTGCACACCCAGTTCAAATGACCGGAGCAACAAATCGGCATGCTCATTCGGCCTGTGGTCAAACACCACGGAAAGGAAACCTTCTTCCTCATCCTGCTCGACCGTAGGACACTCATCTGCAAGCAGCCGTAAGGAATTCTTCTTATTGATGGCAGGCATCG
>JAEEGL016266634.1_pt1 | contig 36351 bp, 22 predicted proteins | sample 9134231 | NCBI WGS metagenome assembly JAEEGL01 (sample SAMN16246548, study PRJNA631951) | gut metagenome | biome: gut microbiome; feature: rumen; material: fiber-attached | host: Bos | place: Iran: Karaj | collected 2018-10 | reverse complement strand
CTTGGAACTGGCGTCACCGTCATAGATCCAGATATTACGGTCTGAGATAAGAAGGATCGATGCACTTAACTCCAATAAAAACAGGATGATCCTTTTCTTACTGCGCAATCCGGACAGAAGCATCGACAATGTCAGTGCACCGCAGACATTTCCGAGTGAAAGCATGATATTCAGTTGATGGTCTCTGATAAGATCAAGGATATTCATTAGCTCTTCCAATCGCCTGGTCTTAAATGTCTGTTTAATCCTGTCAAAGAAAAGCGTGACATAAAGCAACCCCTTTGTCAAGACCGGCCCGTGTATTTCCGCAATCTTTTGATTTTTGTGGTTATATGTCTTTGACAGCGGTATAATGTCCGAAGAAGACATTTTAGTATATTTGCAGAAAGGTTATGAAATGAAGACAAGAAAAAAGATATTACGGGCGGTTGTTACAGCAGCAGTCATCATCGCTGCCGGGCTTGCCGTATGTTATGCAGCCGGAGTTTTCGGAGGCAATAAGGGAGGGACTCCTGCATCCGATACGGATTATTCCAATACTGAGAATTGGGCATATTTTGCGATAGGAGACAATAAGGATGCGGACCTGTTTCTGATCTGCCCGACAGTAGATATGAATGATGAGAACAATATGTCTCTTGACGATGAAGAGACCAAGGCGAACTTTTTGGGCGCTCTTAACATGGAACGCGGCATCTATGAGGATGTTACGAGAATGTATGCGCCATATTACAGACAGGCAGCGATGAAGGTCTACGGTATGGACCGTTCGGAATGGGAGCCGTATATGGAGATCGCCTACAGCGATGTCTCGGCTGCTTTTTCATATTATATGAAGAATGAGAATAACGGAAGACCGATAGTTTTAGCAGGATTTTCGCAGGGGGCAGATATGTGCTACCGGCTGCTTAAAGAGTATTTCGGTGATAAGAAGACATATGATAAGCTCGTGGCGGTATATGCGATAGGCTGGCCATGCACACAGGAACTTACGGAAAAATACCCGCAGATCAGGCCGGCATCTTCTGCAGATGATCTCGGCACAGTGATAAGCTTTGACTGCGAATCGGAAGATGTTACGGATACATTTATCTGTCCTGCCGGCAAAAAAGCATACACGATCAATCCGCTTAACTGGAAGACCGATGCGACCGTTGCTGACAAGTCAGAGAATACAGGCGCATGCTTTACGGATTATTCGGGAAGCATTACGGCAGAGGTACCGGGGCTTTGCGGCTGTTATATCGATGAGTCAAGAGGAGTTATCAAGGTCACCGACATAGAAGCAGCGGACTATCCGGCGTATGTTCCGGGACTGCCTGAAGGTGCATATCATATATATGATTATCAGTTCTTCTTCCGTGCACTTCAGGACAATGTCAGAACAAGAACAGATAATTTTATTCAGAAACAGTAATTTTTCAGTTGTTTTCAGGGAGTATATATGAACAGTAATAAAAAAGAACAGACCTTAAGTGCACACCGGTTGAATATCCTTACGGCAGGAACCGTGATGTTAGTTGTATTCCTGTTATCAACTGCTGTCTGCCTTACGGGACTTATCATAAAGATCTCACAGAACGGCTTCCTTGAAACACTAAAGAGTAACTGGCCCGCTCTGACAGTACTTATACTTGTGGAGAGCGCGCTTTTCTGGATCGGGATCATCATGGTATATATGACATCTGTCCAGCTGGGGATCAGGATGCGAATCATAGGCATCATTTGCGGCTGGATTCCGGTAGTTCATCTTATCGTGCTCATACTTATAATTAAGACCACGGCATCCGAGGCAGGTTTTGAGAAGCGTAAGCTTAAGATCGATGAACAGAGAGCGGGAGAGCAGGTCTGTAAGACCAGATACCCTGTCCTTATGGTTCACGGAGTCTTCTTCAGGGACTTTAAGTACCTTAACTACTGGGGAAGGATACCTGCAGAATTGGAGAAAAACGGTGCGACTGTTTATTACGGCAATCATCAGTCTGCGGCATCCGTGGAGAACAGTGCAAAAGAACTTGCTGACAGGATAGAGGAGATAACAGCCAAGACCGGATGTGAAAAGGTCAATGTCATAGCTCATTCCAAGGGCGGTCTGGATATCAAGACAGCGGTTGCCAAGCTTGGCATAGCTGACAAGGTTGCATCCATAACGACAGTCAATACACCGCATAAGGGATGCGAATTTGCGGAATACCTGCTTAACAAGGCACCGGAATCCTTAAAAGATAATGTGGCAAATGCATATAACACTGCACTTCATAAGCTCGGAGACCCCAACCCCGATTTTATCGCTGCGGTCACGGATCTCACGGCATCCGGCTGCAAAACGATATGGGATGCGACGCAGAACTTTGATTACAAGGATGCCGGGATCTATACGGCAAGCATCGGGTCGTGCATGAAGAAGGCTGCAAGCGGCGCTTTCCCTCTTAATATGAGCTACCGGCTTGTTAAGATGTTCGACGGACCCAATGACGGACTCGTAGGCGAAGGCTCATTTAAGTGGGGCGAGGATTACCGCTTCCTTGAGAATAAGAAGACAAGGGGCATATCTCACGGCGATATGATCGATCTTAACAGAGAGAACATACCGGGCTTTGATGTGAGAGAGTTCTATGTCGATCTTGTGTCCGATCTGAAGAGGAGAGGACTGTAGAGACACTGCATGCACCGGCAGTTCTCCCGCAGGAACGGCAGTATTGAACTTAGAGTGCATGATTGGTAGAATACTTTTATGAATCAAAAAGTACTGACAGTATTGGAATATAATAAGATAATAGAGATGCTCAGGGAGCATACGACATCTGCTCCCGGAAGGGAAAAGGCAGAGAAGCTCCAGCCGTCATCCGACCTTAAGAAGATAGTTGCGGATCAGAAGGAGACATCCGATGCGCTGGCGCGTCTGCTGCGAGGAGACAGCGTTACTTTTTCGGCCAACAGACCACTGTCCGGAAGTCTCAAGACTCTTGAGATAGGCTCTGTGCTTAGCGCTGCCGAGCTCCTTCGTATAGCGGAGTTTCTTGACAACGTGAGCAGGGTAAGAAGCTATGGGGCCAGAGCGTTTGATGATGAAAAATCGGATACACTCACTCATTATTTTGAGGAGCTAATCTGCTTCGACGCCACGTCGAACTCCATACACCGCTGTATCATATCAGAGGATGAGATCGCGGATGATGCATCCCCGAACCTTAAGTCCATAAGGCGGGAGATCGGCTTATCCGGCGAGAAGATCCATAAGCAGCTTAATTCGATAATAAACGGAAGTCTCAGGACTTATCTTCAGGATGCGGTCATCACACAGCGTGACGGCAGATATTGTATCCCTGTCAAATCCGAATACAGGAGTCAGGTTCCGGGTATGATCCACGATCAGTCCGCTACGGGATCTACGGTATTTATTGAGCCGCAGGCGGTAGTCGAGCTTAATAACAGGGTCAAGCAGCTGATGCTGGATGAGCAGAGAGAGATAGAGATCATCTTGGGCGAACTCAGTGCATCCGTGGCTGTAGACAGAGAAGAGATAGCGGCAGACCAGAAGATAATGACTGAGCTTGATTTTATCTTCGCCAAGGGAAGACTTGCTCTTGAGCAGAATGCTTCGGAACCAAAGTTTAATGACAGACATGTCATAAATATCCGTAAGGGCAGACATCCGCTTCTGGATAAGGACAAGGTAGTCCCTATAGATATAAGACTTGGAGATGACTTTGACCTCTTAGTCATAACCGGTCCCAATACCGGAGGTAAGACTGTATCGCTTAAGACCATCGGCTTACTCACGCTTATGGGCCAGGCGGGACTTCACATTCCTGCAGGTGACAGATCAGAGCTTTCGGTGTTTAAGAAGGTATATGCGGACATAGGGGACGAGCAGAGTATTGAGCAGTCTCTCTCAACGTTCTCGTCTCATATGAAGAATATAGTAGCCATCCTTAAGAATGCTGATGAGGAGAGCCTGTGCCTCTTCGATGAGCTTGGAGCCGGAACCGATCCGATAGAGGGTGCCGCACTTGCGACAGCCATTCTGGATCATCTGCACAGGCGCGGTATCAGAACGGTTGCGACCACTCACTACAGCGAACTTAAGGTCTATGCTCTTACGACTGAAGGCGTTGAGAACGGAAGCCAGGAATTCGATGTGGCTTCGCTTTCTCCCACTTACAGACTGCTTATAGGTGTTCCGGGCAAGAGTAATGCCTTTGCCATAAGTAAGCGCCTGGGCCTTCGGGATGATATAATAGAAGAAGCCAAGGCTCACATCACTGAGGACAAGGAGAGCTTTGAGGACCTCATATCCGATCTTGAAGACAGCAGACGCAGTATCGAGCGTGAAAAGGAAGAGATCGCGGACTACAAGGCGCGCATCAAGTCCCACCAGGATGCTCTTGAACGCAAGCGCGACAAGATAGATAATAACAGGGATGAGATCCTTCGTAAGGCCAGAGAGGAAGCGGACGAGATCCTGCGCGAAGCCAAGGAAGTTGCGGATGAGACCATACGTACCTTCAGGGAGGCCGAGGCCAATGTGTCTATGAGAGACCTTGAAAAGGCAAGGGATAAGGTCCGCAACAAGCAGAAGGAGAACGCCTCAGGTCTTGCCATGAAGCGCGATGACACAGGCGCCAAGCCCGTAGATCCCAAGGACATCCGTCTGGGTATGGATGTGAAGATCAGATCACTTGGTCTTAAGGGCTCTGTGAGCACCCTTCCGGATGATAAGGGAGACCTCTTTATTCAGTGCGGCATCATGCGTACCAAGAGTAATATAAATGACCTGACGATCCTTAAGGATGAGTCTGATACGGGCAAACTTAAGTCGACTAAGGTCAACAAGAACTCCACGGGTATGGGACGCATCAAGGCGGGCAAGTCCATGACGGTAATGTCGGAGATCAATCTCCTGGGCAAGACTGTGGATGAGGCCCTGTATGAACTTGATAAATATCTTGATGATGCATATCTTGCACATATGCCCAGTGTCAGGATAGTTCACGGCAAGGGAACGGGAGCCCTGAGACAGGCAGTACAGAACAAGCTTAAGAAGACCAAATATATAGACAGTTACAGATTGGGTGAATTCGGAGAAGGTGACGCAGGTGTCACAATTGCGACCTTCAAGTAGAGGGAGGAATAGTAAATATGGCAGTAAAACAAAAGATAATGATCGTGGACGATGACAGTAATATCGCGGAGCTCATCAGTCTGTATCTTACCAAGGAGTGTTTTGAGACAGAGATCTTCGGTGACGGTGAATCCGCCATCGCAGGCTTTGATACATTCATGCCGGATCTGATCCTTTTGGATCTCATGCTTCCGGGCATTGACGGATATCAGGTCTGCAGAGAGATAAGAGCCAAGAGCCAGACACCCATCATTATGCTCTCTGCCAAGGGCGAAGTATTTGATAAGGTCTTAGGTCTTGAGCTTGGTGCGGACGATTATATGGAGAAGCCTTTCGACACCAAGGAGCTGGTAGCCAGAGTCAAGGCGGTCTTAAGACGCTATAAGGCAGCTCCCGAGGTTGTGGAAGAGACAGAAGTCAAGTGTGTCGAATATCCCGACCTTACGATCAACCAGACCAACTATTCGGTCATATATATGGGCAAGAGCATCGACATGCCTCCCAAGGAACTGGAACTTCTCTTCTTCCTTGCATCAAGGCCCAATCACGTATTCACCAGAGAGCAGCTTCTTGATCAGATCTGGGGCTACGAGTATATCGGTGATACGAGAACCGTTGACGTACATATCAAGAGACTTAGGGAGAAGCTGGGTGACCACGAGAAGTGGCGTATCGCTACCATCTGGGGCATAGGGTACAAGTTCGAAACGATCGGATAGGATTATGCGTAAGACACTGTATCTCAAATTCATATTGGCATATATCATATTTGGCGTATTCAGCTTCATCATGGTGGCCACTTTTGCATCCAGCATGACACTGGAACAGCTTAAGAGAGAAAAGGCTGAGACCTTATATAAGGAAGCCACTCTGATCGCCGACACCTACGCCGCCGACCTCTATACCAACGAGATCGGTCTGGATACGGTCAGGCAGGAGATGGATGTCATAGATGTATATCTGAATTCCGTTATCTGGATCATCAATCCTTCCGGACGTATGATCATGGATTCATCCAGACCTCTTAATCTGGAAGAAGAGATCGTAATAGACGGATTCGATCCTACCATAATCTCCGGCGGATATTACACTACCGGTGATTTCTTCGGCAGCTTCGATAAGGAGATGCTGTCCGTTCTGGCTCCCATCACGACCGGATACAAGGTCAGAGGTTATGTTGTGATCCACACGGCCATCGATGATCTTAAGGCATCCAAGGAGAGCCTCTTATCGATCTCATATATCTTAATGGTCCTTATCCTTTTGCTGTCCATGATCATCCTCATATTCTTTACGGAGTTTGTCTACATCCCCATAAGAAGGATCACGGATGCAACCGAGCAGTATGCTGCCGGCAATATGCATTATGAATTCACGATCGATTCTGATGATGAGATAGGATATCTCGGTGCAGCCCTTCAGTATATGGCCAGTGAGATCAGTAAGGCCGAGGATAATCAGAAGAAGTTTGTGGCCAACGTTTCCCACGACTTCCGCTCCCCGCTCACATCCATCAAGGGTTATCTCGAAGCCATGATCGACGGCACGATCCCGCCCGAGATGCATCAGAAGTATCTGGGAATCGTTCTTAATGAGACAGACCGTTTGACCAAGCTTACCAACTCACTCTTAACTCTTAACAACTTAGGCGTAAAAGGCGTTGTGCTTGAGAAGACTGTATTTGATATCAACCGTGTCATCAGGGATACGGCCGCCTCTGCGGAGGTTCAGCTCATGAACAAGAACATCTCCATGGAGCTTGTGCTCACGGGAGATGAGATGCCTGTCATCGCCGATATGGGCAAGATCCAGCAGGTGCTCTATAACCTTCTTGACAATGCCATCAAGTTCTCTCATCATGACGGTCACATCAAGATCGAGACCACGGAGAAGCATCAGAAGGTATTCGTATCTGTCAAGGATAACGGAATAGGCATCCCCAAGGACAGCCTTAAGCTTATCTGGGACAGGTTCTACAAGACTGATCTGTCACGCGGTAAGGATAAAAAAGGAACCGGACTCGGTCTTTCGATCACCAAGGAGATCATCGCCGCCCATGACGAACACATAAACGTCATTTCCACAGAAGGTGTCGGCACGGAGTTTATCTTTTCTCTGCCCATAGCGGATGAGGAAGATGATTACTGATTTTATACTTTTTTATTAAATAATAACTTGCCTCGTTGCGTGCAATGTAGTAATATAGGACAAGATGAATAAATCCAAATGGAGGAGAAGTCATGGATTCAAGAGAAGTCTTACTTAAACTCAGAGAAGATTCAGGAATGAACAGAAGGCAGTTTGCAGAATATTTTGGTATTCCCTACAGAACGATACAGGACTGGGAGCTCGGCAATCGTAAGATGGCAGACTATCTTCTCAGACTTATGGTATACAAGGCTAATATGGAGAAGCTTGTCAAGACGGATCCTAAGAACAGCAGATAATGGTATCGCCATGAAGAGACTATCAATGAGGATATGCACCCTTGTATGCATATCCTTATCTTTATTATGTATGGGATGCTCACAGACATCGGGAGACAGTCATCTTAAGGTACATGAGCAGACCTGTGATATAGGCCTTGAGAAGCCGATGGACATCATCTTTTTAGCGGACACTCATATATCCCTGTGTGATGAGAGGGACAGTGATGTCATGGACAAGGCCGCATTAAGATATCAGTCATTCTTATCTCCGGACGGACTTAAGGCTGACGAGATGTTTGCCGAGGAGATGGCATATGTCAGAGATCATAAGCCGGACCTTCTGATCCTTGGCGGAGACATAATAGACTCGGCCATGTATGCTTCGATAGACTATGTCGGTAAGAGTCTTAAGGACAGCGGAGCCGATTACATATATGGGATGGGCAATCACGATTTTGAGTACGGTGATGAGTACTATTCCGACAGAGCATATTCCGAATATCTTCCGAGGCTGTCGGACATAAGCGGTACCGACAACGGATATCAGATAAGAGAATATGACGGATGTGTCATAATGGTCGTGGATGATGACAACAACCAGGTGACACAGGGAGCGCTTGATAAGCTTAAGGAATTATCAGAGCAGGGAAGACCTGTCATACTCTGTACCCATGTTCCGATAGAACCTGATGCGGAATATGGTAAGGAGCTCATGGATAAGTCCATTGAAGCATGGGGCGCGACGGATGACGGGAGATCCAGAGTGCTGCTCGGTGATCACGGATGCATACCGAATGATGTCACGAGGCAGTTCATAGATATAGTTAAGGATCCTGAAGGACCGGTGGCGCTGGTCATGTCAGGACACATCCATTTCTATGATGAGAGCAGGCTTAATGAGAAGATCACGCAGGTTGTGACCGGAGCGGGATTTGAAGGAGATCTGATACATCTGACACTTAAGTAAGAGAGATATGTCTGCATAAGGGGTTTGAAGCAGACATTGAGATACAGATACAGGGAAGGCACAGAGGAGAACAGAAGAATATGAAGATCGGATTTGATAACGAGAAATATCTTAAGATGCAGTCAGAGCATATAAGAGAGAGGATCGATGAGTTCAAGGGTAAGCTCTATCTTGAGTTCGGCGGAAAGTTGTTTGATGATTTCCATGCATCAAGAGTGCTTCCCGGATTTGAGCCTGACAGTAAGCTTAAGATGTTATTGCAGATCCGCGACCAGGCCGAGATCGTTATAGTCGTGAGCGCGGAAGATATAGAAGAAGGTAAGGTCAGAGGCGATTACGGCATCACCTATGATATGGATGTGTTAAGACTCATGGACGCCTTCCAGGGCATAGGCTTATATGTGGGCAGCATCTGTGTCACCAAGTATGCAGCTCAGGCATCGGCTGACCAGTTCATAGACAAGTGTACCGAGCTTGGGATCAAGACATACAAGCATTACAAGATCGCCGGCTATCCTTCTGATGTTGAGAAGATCGTGAGCGATGAAGGATACGGACGTAATGAATATATAGAGACCACGAGGCCTCTTGTGGTCATCACGGCACCGGGACCGGGTTCGGGCAAGATGGCGACCTGTCTCTCACAGCTTTACCATGAGCACAAGAGAGGGATCGATGCGGGATATGCGAAGTTCGAGACCTTCCCCATCTGGAACCTTCCTCTTAAGCATCCGGTCAACATGGCTTATGAGGCAGCAACGGCAGATCTTAATGACGTGAACATGATCGACCCGTTCCATCTCGAGGCATACGGTGAGACCACTGTCAATTACAACAGGGATGTGGAGATCTTCCCTGTCCTCAATGCCATATTCACACAGATCCTTGGAGAGAGCCCCTATAAGTCACCTACAGACATGGGTGTCAACATGGCGGGCAACTGTATCATAGATGATGATGTCTGCAGGCAGGCATCAGAGCAGGAGATAATCCGCAGATACTATCAGTGCATGTGCGATCTTAAGAGGGGTAAGGATTGCAAGGCGGACCTTTATAAGCTCGAGCTCATCATGAAGCAGGCGTATCTCACACCCGAGGACAGACCGGTTGTCGGAGCTGCTCTTGAGAGAGAAGAAAAGACCGGCCATCCGGCAGCATCCATAGAGCTTCCGGACGGATCGCTTGTAACAGGTAAGACAACGGACCTTCTGGGTGCATCGGCAGCAGTCCTTCTTAATTCGCTTAAGGAACTGGCAGGCATCGATCATGAGCTTCATCTGGTATCACCGGAGGCGATTGAGCCCATCCAGAGGCTTAAGACCGGATATCTCGGAAGCCGTAATCCGAGGCTGCATACGGATGAGATACTCATCGCTCTGTCGATATCTGCGGCAACGGATGAGGAAGCTCTCCGTGCACTTAACCAGATACCGAAGCTCAGAGGACTTGAGGCACATTCATCTGTGCTCTTATCAAGGGTTGATGAGCAGACATTTAAGAAGCTCGGACTCAGGCTTACATGTGAGCCCAAGTACGAGGAGAAGAACAAGAAGTATCATAAGCATTAAGGCTTATTGATATATTGGGCTGGAAGTATATGAAGTTGGAGGAAATGATGAACAGACAGATTAGTTTTCTCGAAGGATCCGGAGGCGGATATTCGGGAGGCGGCTCAGGACCGCAGAGACCGGGGGGATCGGGTAACGGCGGAAGCAGTAATAACAATAATGGCGGAGGGAACAGGCCGGGTGGTTCGTCCGGCAGGCAGAGCTTACTGTTCCTTCTGATCGCATGCTTAGTCACTCTTCTTTTTATGAGCTACTTCATGAAGGCGCTCAGCGGAGCGACCACTCAGGAGATTTCCTATGACAGGTTCGTGGAGATGCTTGATAAGGGAGAGGTTGAGAGCGTATTTATCAATTCGGACAAGATCGAGATAACACCGAAGACGCAAGAAGGAAGCGAAGGCGCCGCAAGCAAGGATGTCACGCTCGGTCTTATCACAAGGACATCACCCATAGTGACATATTATACGGGTATCAGCGAGAGCAATGATGCCCTGACAGAGAGACTGCTCAAGGCAGGAGTTGAGATCAACAATGAGATCCCGGACAATTCCGGATGGATATTGTCGATACTGCTGACTTATGTTCTCCCTATACTCTTGCTCTGGGGCGTTATGAGCTTAGCCTACAGGCGTATGAGCAAGGGCGGAGGCGGAATAATGGGTGTCGGCAAGTCCAATGCCAAGGTCTATGTCCAGAAGGAGACAGGTGTCACGTTTGCGGATGTGGCAGGTGAGGATGAAGCGAAGGAATCCCTGGTTGAAGTAGTGGATTTCCTGCATGATCCGGGCAAGTATACCCATATAGGAGCCAAGCTTCCCAAGGGTGCACTTCTCGTGGGACCTCCCGGAACAGGTAAGACACTTCTTGCCAAGGCTGTTGCGGGTGAGGCTCATGTACCGTTCTTCTCACTTACGGGTTCTGACTTTATAGAGCTCTACGTGGGTGTCGGTGCCAGCCGTGTAAGAGACCTGTTTAAGGAAGCCACCAAGATGGCTCCTTGTATAATCTTTATAGACGAGATCGATGCAATAGGCAGAAGCCGTGACAGCAGATACGGCGGCGGCAATGAAGAGAGGGAGCAGACTCTCAATCAGCTTCTCTCAGAGATGGACGGTTTTGACACCACGAAGGGAATACTTGTCCTTGGTGCCACCAACAGACCGGAGATACTGGATAAGGCACTCCTTCGTCCCGGAAGATTTGACAGGCGTATCATAGTCGAGAAGCCGGATCTTAAGGGCAGGGTCAATATACTTAAGGTTCATGCCAAGAACGTGAAGATGGATGAGACGGTTGACTTTGAGGAGATCGCTCTGGCTACATCAGGCGCAGTGGGATCGGATCTTGCCAACATGATCAATGAGGCAGCCATCAATGCTGTCAAGGAAGGCAGGTCGCTTGTAAGCCAGAAGGATATGTTCATAGCAGTTGAGCAGGTTCTTGTGGGCAAGGAGAAGAAGGACCGCATCATGTCACAGGAAGAGCGTAAGATCGTTTCCTACCATGAAGTCGGTCATGCACTTATCTCCGCACTCCAGAAGAACTCAGAGCCTGTACAGAAGATCACGATCGTTCCCCGTACCATGGGTGCGCTCGGTTACGTTATGCAGGTTCCCGAGGAGGAGAAGTACCTCAATACAGAGGCTGAGCTTAAGGCGATGCTTGTCAGCACGCTTGGCGGAAGAGCCGCAGAAGAGCTTGTATTCGATACGGTCACGACCGGCGCATCGAATGATATAGAGAAAGCGACCAATATCGCAAGGAATATGGTCACTCAGTACGGTATGAGCAAGAAGTTCGGTCTTATGGGACTTGCGACCGTTGAGAGCAAGTATCTCTCAGGTGAAGCAACGCTTAACTGCGCAGAGTCTACGGCTGCTCTTGTGGATGAAGAGGTCATGAAGATCTTAGCCGAGAGCTATGAGGAGGCTAAGAGACTGCTCACAGAGAACAGAGAAGTCCTGGATAAGATCGCTGAACATCTTATCGAGCAGGAGACCATCACAGGCAAGGAGTTCATGAAGATATTCAGGGATCTTAAGGGGCTTCCCGAGCCTGATCCCGAAGAGGAGAAGGCAGCGCGTATCAACATGAAGTAGAATATCAATATTTTAAGGACAAAATCGGGGTTCTGTGGTATTATAGATACGGTCCGACTCTTAATAACGGGGATCGGATCAGGACAGGGAAGTATCATTGAACACAATGATTATTTTGGGAAAGCACAGCAATGGCAAATCAGAATAATAATCAAAAATATAATGATCTGGGGGATCAGATCAAGAACTCGGTGCTTGAGGCATTGAGTACCGGCGATTTTACGGGATTAAGCGACAGTATCGCCAAGTCAGTCAATGTAGTGATAGGTGATGTCGGCGGCCAGATAAGCAAGGCAGCCTATACCGCAGCCAACAGCGCACAGACCGGTGCCCGTAATGCGGCAGCGGCAGCCCAGGCTCAGAGATATCAACAGCAGCAGCAGGCAAGGATAGAGCGCAATAAGCAGTTAAGGGCAGAAGCAGCCAGAAGGATGGCACAGAGGGTCAGATACATTGATAACGGGGCTGTTTCAAGTGTCATGAAGATCATTTTCGGTTCCTGTATCGCATCTTTTTGCGGTCTGGCCTTATTGGGTGCCCTGGTCGAATTCACAATGGCGGATCTCGGACCGTTCATAGTAGTAGCCTTATTTACTCTGCTGGGTATATGGATGGTAGTCAGCGGCGTTCAGACCCGTAAGCTGCTTGGGTTTGCAAGAAGATTAAGGGACCTGGTCAAGGACAGGTTTTATGTGTCCTTAAAGGAAGTTGAGTCCGTTACAGGCAAGGACCATAACAGCGTTGTACGGGACGTTAAGAAGGCTCTGCAGAGGAATTATTTCCCCGAGGGAAGACTTGATGAGGAAGAGACCACCTTCATGGCTTCAAAGGCTGTGTACGAACAGTACCTTGAGACTAAGAAGCATAAGGTGGAGGAAGCCAAGGAAGGTCTTGATAAGCAGGGCGTCAAGGATGCGGAAGGAGTACTCAATCCCGAGCAGCTCACAGAGCTTAATTCCATGATGGCAGAGGGCAGCAGGGCGATCGTCAGACTCCATGAGCTCAATGATGAGATACCCGGAGAGGTCATCACGGCCAAGCTTGACAAGACAGAGAATCTCCTGCATGACATCTTTGAGAGAGTTAAGGACCATCCCGATCAGATGAAGAACTGTCATAAGCTGATGGATTATTATCTTCCTACCATGCTCAAGCTGGTAGAGGCTTATGATGAGTATGACAAGGTTACCGAACCCGGGCCTGACATAATAAAGGCCAAGGATGAGATAGAGAAGACCATAGATACCATCAACGGAGCATTTACGGAACTGCTCAACAAGTTGTTCAGGGATTCGGTATGGGATGTTACGGCAGATGCGAGAGTATTACAGTCGATGCTCGGACAGGACGGGCTTGCCAGGGAAGAGATGGATGACCTGTCAGTGTCCATAGCAGATACAGAGATCTAGACGATCAACAGTTAATAAACAAAAGGGATCATTTAAGGAGGAAACAAAAATGGCAGATGAAGCAGTAATGACGGCAGAAGAGACAGCAGCACCGGTTGCACCTGCAGCACCTACGGTAGCGGAGGCTACAGCAGCACCTGAGGTTGCAGCAACTGCAGCACCGGCACCCGCAGCAGCGACGGATTCGATCGCTGCGGATGATCTTGATCTTACCGCAGAGGACAGAGAGAAGATCAAGGCTTATGCAGAGAAGATAGATATCAAGGACAGCCAGATGGTCATCCAGTATGGCGCAGGCGTCCAGAAGCAGATAGCGGATTTCTCAGAGACCGCTTTATCAAGCGTTAAGACCAAGGACTTAGGCGAGATCGGTGACATGCTCACGGGAGTTGTTACAGAGCTTAAGGGTTTTGATGCAGGCGAGCAGGCCAAGGGACTTAAGGGACTGTTTAAGAAGAGCACCGGTAAGGTAGCAGCTCTTAAGGCTAAGTACGACAAGGCTGAAGTCAATATCAACAATATCGTTAAGGCCATGGAAGGTCATCAGGTCACTCTTATGAAGGACGTGGCAATGCTTGACCAGATGTACGAGACCAACCAGCAGTACTATAAGGATCTGACCTTATATATCCTGGCAGGTAAGGAGAAGCTTAAGGTTGCCAGAGAGGAAGAACTTCCGAAGCTCTTAGCCAAGGCTGAAGAGACAGGTCTTCCCGAGGATGCACAGGAAGCCAAGGATTACGCTTCGATGATAGACCGTTTCGAGAAGAAGATATATGACCTTGAGCTTACACGTAACATCTCTATGCAGATGGCTCCTCAGATCAGACTTATCCAGTCCAATGATACTGTTATGTCTGAGAAGATCCAGTCAACAATCCTTAACACGATCCCTCTGTGGAAGAGCCAGATGGTCATCGCCATCGGACTGGAGCATTCACAGGATGCAGCCAAGGCACAGAGAGAGGTTACCGATGCAACAAACGAACTTCTCAAGAAGAACGCAGAGGCTCTCAAGATGGCTTCTATCGATACAGCAAGAGAGAGCGAGAGAGGTATCGTAGACATAGAGACTCTTACTCAGACCAACCAGACCCTTATCGATACTCTGGACGAAGTTATGAAGATCCAGCAGGAGGGCAGAGTAAAGCGGGCTGAGGCAGAGAAGGAACTTGCACGTATCGAGGATCAGATGAAGACCAAGGTTCTTGAAGTGAGCAAGATCGCAAGATAATTTTGTAGCAGAGTAGTATTTAGATGGTTTTTTCCGAATTAGCATTTTTATTTCATTTTTTTCCGATATTTCTGATCGTATACTATATTGCGAGAGGTAAGGCTCGCAATATAGTATTACTTTTGGGCAGTCTTATTTTCTATGCGCTGGGCAATCCCTTATATGTTCTCCTGCTCATCGCATCGGTTCTTGTCAACTATCTCGTAGCCAACAGAATACAGACGATATTTGCCCGGATCAGAGAGGCTGATCCGTGGAGGGATGAGGATGAGTTTATTAAGGAAAATGATGAGGATCCCATGGATATCATCGATCTTGATGAGGATGATGAGACGGATCTGAGTAAGGATGATGCGGAGAAGAAGCTTGAGCACAAGCCCGCTGCAGCCACTATATGGCTCATCACCGGACTTATCTATAACCTGGGTGTTCTGTGCATATTTAAGTATCTTGATTTTATCCTGGAAGTGAGTGACAGCTTTTTTGCAACTGGACTCAAGGGACCGAATCTTGCACTTCCCTTGGGAATAAGCTTCTATACCTTCCAGATGATCTCGTTCATCGTGGATGTATACAGAGAGGATACTGAGAGCAGAGTGAGTTTCCTTCACTTTGCAGCGTACTCGACCATGTTCCCTCAGATAGCATCCGGCCCCATCACCAGATACGGTGAGGTTAAGGAGACGCTTGACAGGGTAAGGGGCGTTAAGGCCGCATATCTTGAAAAGGGCATGATCGCCTTTACTCTCGGTCTGGGATACAAGGTGCTCTTAGCTGATAAGATCGCTGCCCTGTGGAATGATGTATGGAGAGTCGGTGCGCTTGGAATAGATGTTGCCACTGCCTGGCTTGGAGCTTGGGGCTATTCCATGCAGATATACTTTGACTTCTGGGGTTATTCCCTTATGGCCATGGGTGTAGCGGGGATGCTGGGATTCAATCTTCCCATCAATTTCTCGGAGCCATACAGTTCCAAGACCATGACGGGGTTCTGGCGTAACTGGCACATCACCCTCGGCAGATGGTTTAAGGATTACATATATATCCCCATGGGCGGTAACAGATGCGGCACGATCCGCATGCTGTTTAACATGCTGGTCGTATGGCTGCTTACGGGCATATGGCACGGAGCAGGATATAACTTCATCATCTGGGGTCTGTTCCTCTTTGTGGTCCTCATGATAGAGAAGCTCACCTACGGCAAGTGGATGGAGAAGACCAGGGTCATAGGACACATATATATGACCCTGCTGATCCCGGTATCATGGACCATCTTCAATATCACGGATATCACGGAACTGTCCAATTATCTCTTAAGGATGGTTGGTGTACCCATAGAGGGAATGGTGGTATACGGATTCAACCAGTTTGTTGAGCTCATAACCACATACTGGTGGATTATGGGATTGTGTATTCTGTTTGCGACCCCGTATCCGATGAGATTTATCAAGAAGTTCAGAAAGAGCATTGTGGTCAAGCTGCTGTTGCTCTGCATCTTCTGGTACAGTGTCTACCAGATTGCAAGAAGCGGCGACAACCCGTTCATATATTTTCAGTTTTAGGTGCGGACTGAGAGCCGGCCATGAGCATAGCCGGGACGATCTCAGAGTGCACGGAGTGTTATGGACAGAGAAGATAACAGAAAGAAGAGAAAAAAGAATAAGCTCACCATATGTCCGCTGTTTATCATGGTTTGTGCGACCAGCCTTGCCATGATGATCTACGGTGTTGTGGAAGCCAATAACGGAAAATACGTATGGGAACTGACATGGGATCATCCCGTGTTTGCCGCAGTCCTCTTAGACGAACGCCCGGAGCCCGAGAAGACCGAGACAGAAGATGTCCAGGTTGCGGAAGCGGACGGAACGGATGAGAGTGATGCATCGGGAGAGGAAGCTGATGCCATAGATGTTATGGCGGAGGATCAGAACGGAGAGACAGAATCTTCTGAGGAAGAGCAGGAACCCGAGACCGAGACGGAGCCCCTTATCAGTGATGAAGAGTACATGGAGATGTACGGAGAGATCCCCTACTACGTGGATGGCGGCGGAGAGATCAAGTACATCACCTGGGATACGGGTGAGCCGAGATCCAGATACTATGACAATCCCGGTATCAGACCACTTACATCCGAGTATCCCTATGTCCATGTGACAGATCCGATAGAGTACTATGACAGCTGTCTTTTCGTGGGCGATTCGCGTATCGGAGGTCTTGGCACATATTCGGGCTGGGAGAAGGCTTTCTTCGCATACAAGAACGGACTGAGCATCTACGGACTGATGGAGAAGGAGCTCAATGTCATCAACGGCATGAACGCAACGCTTCCGACTCTCCTTCAGGTCGGTCCCTATAAGCGTATATATATCATGCTCGGTATCAACGAAGTGGGTACAAGTACCGCGGAATACGGTGAGAAGTTCGGTGAGGCGCTTGCAACCATAAGGGAATATCAGCCCGATACTCCCATAATCATAATAGGCAATACCTTTGTGACCAAGTCCAAGGATCAGTCCAGCAATTCGACCAACAATGCTAACATCAATTCCAAGAATGTGGCGATCGCCAAGTATGCCAACGGCAAGGATATATTCTACTATGACGTGAACCCTGTCCTGGTGGATGATGAAGGTTACTTAAGGGAAGAGATCTCAAGAGACGGCGTGCACCTTCTGGCGCAGCATTATTACCTCTGGATCGACTGGATGAACGAGCACGGCTTCAGGGAAGAAGGCGTTGAGTACGCTGAGGATCATCCCGAGTGGGCTGATGAAGAGAGCGAAGAGAATGAAGACGGCGACAGTGAGGATCCGGAAGATTCAGGCGATGACGGCGAGTCGGAGAATACGGATCAATAACCCGGCAGGCCGTGTGATCATACAGGATAAGAGATGGGTAAGAGCTTTGATGACCTCAGACAATCGTATAAGGAATTCATCTATAACGGCTATTCCATAGAGAGGATACCCGGAAAGCATGCAGATGAAGGCGATGTCTACCATGTCGAGTATGATATGGAGATAAGCGGTCTCTCTGCGTTTACGGCTAAGTGGGACTTCCCGGTATCGGCAGCAGGCGCGCCTTCTGTGTCCGCCCGGGCGGGGGAGGACCTTACGGATGATCCGATATTCAGAGCCCTTGTTTTTAACCTGGGTCTCGTTGAGTGCATAAGCTATTACAAGATCACCTGTCCTCAGAGATTCATCATTAAGTGCGGCTCCCTGAGCGCAGAGCAGCTTAAGTGGTGGCGCAAACTCATATATAATGGTCTCGGCGAGTTCATGTACCGTAACGGGATTGAAGTGTCCGAGGAAGAATTGGTTGACATAACATGCATATCCGATGCGGACACAGCGGACCCTATTCATGATACTCACAGCTACAGCGGCTGTCTGACACCTGTGGGCGGCGGCAAGGATTCGGTTGTGAGCCTTGAGCTTCTTAAGGATAAGGATATCATCACATACACGGTAAACGGTAATGAGACGACACGTGCCGTCATCGATGTATGTACTCATAAGACGGGAGACTATGTGGCATCCCGCAGACTTGATAAGAGGATGCTTGACCTCAATGCAGAGGGATATCTTAACGGGCATACTCCGTTCTCGGCCATTGTGGCATTTTCATCCGTGATCGCGGCCTATATTCTCGGCAGGAAGTATATCACCCTGTCCAACGAGAGCAGTGCCAATGAGACCACGGTCAGGGATTCTTTTGTAAATCATCAGTATTCCAAGAGTTATGAATTTGAATGTGATTTTAACGGATATTTAAGAGGCATCACCGATTCCGATATCCGTTACTTCAGCATGTTAAGACCGTTATCGGAGATGCAGATAGCGGCTCTTTTTGCGGGATATGCGCAGTATCATAAGGTGTTCAGGAGCTGTAATGCGGGAAGCAAGCAGGGCATCTGGTGCTGTAACTGTCCCAAGTGTCTGTTTGTGTATATAATCCTTTCGCCGTTCTTAAGCGAAGAAGCTCTTATTGATATCTTCGGTGAGAAGCTGCTTGATAAGGAGAGCCTTGATAAGGACTTTAAGGAACTCATCGGCATTGATGAGAACAAGCCTTTTGAGTGCGTCGGTACCAGAAGAGAGGTTGCATCTGCCATGAAGTGCTACAGGGAACGCGGCGGACACAGCCTGCTCACGGACAGGTACGGTGACTATATAGACAGAGTGTACGGCATGGGTTCGGCTGCTTCACAGGATGCGGCAGGGCCTGTAGGTGAACTTTTAAATGAGTGGTGTGACGAGCACAATGTGCCCGTGGAACTGGCGGATATAGTAAGGGATGCCATTACGGCAGGCGCGGAGTCTTTCAGACAGTAAGCTTATGCGGAATCTGTCGGTACGGAGATCGTTATGACCGGGTTTGATGATAAGAAGATCTTAATATGGGGCTACGGCAGGGAAGGAAAGTCTACCGAAGAGTTTCTTAAGAGGAATGCGCATCCTGCCATTGTGGACATATATGAGGGTGACAGAGCCGGTATTAAGGAAGAGGATTACGACCTTATATTCAAGAGTCCCGGGATAAGGATGGATGAGGACGATCCTAAGTACACATCCCAGACGCAGGTATTCCTTGAGGCTCACAGGGATAAGGTCATAGGCATAACCGGCACTAAGGGCAAGAGTACGACGAGTACCCTTATGTATTCTGTCTTAAGCAGATGTACGGGAAGACCGGTCATACTGCTTGGCAATATCGGCAAGCCCTGTCTGGACTACTATGATGAGGTGACGGATGATACGATAGTGGTATATGAGATGAGCTGTCATCAGCTGGCTCATGCTACGGTATCTCCGCATGTGGCTGTATTCCTCAATCTGTATGAGGAGCATCTGGATTATTACGATACACTTGACCGCTACTTTGAGGCCAAGGCACATATCGCTCTTAATCAGCAAAAGGGTGATGTATTCTATGTCGGGAGCAATGTGCCGCATATAGATACGGATGCAGAGGTGAACGTGATAGCGCCTGAGGATGTGGCGGAGTATGACCTCCTGATCCCCGGGGCACATAACAGATATAATGCAGAGTTTGTATACAGGATCGCGACTGAGGTATACGGCTGTGACGGTGATGAAGTAAGACAGGCACTGTCAGAGACTAAGGGGCTTCCTCACAGACTTGAATATGTCGGGCGAAAAGGCGATGTCACATACTATGATGATTCTATCTCGACCATCCCTGAGGCTGCGATCAGCGCTCTTGAGAGTATTCCTGATGCAGCAACGATCCTGATAGGCGGGATGGACAGAGGAATAGATTATACCAAGCTTACGGATTATATTCCGGCTCATCCGGAGTACAGATATATATGCATGTATGCTTCGGGTAAAAGGATATATGACACGGGTGTCATCTCTACACTGCCGAATGTGTACTATGAGGAAGACCTTGAGGCGGCGGTAAAGAAGGCGGTCGAGATCACACGAAAGGGGGCGGTCATCCTGTCTCCTGCATCCGCAAGCTACGATCATTTTAAGAACTTTGAAGAGCGCGGAGATTGTTTTAAGAAGTTAGTTATGATACCATAATGTCAGGGTCTGAAGCCTCACATCGAGCATGAAGCGGGATGAATACCCGCGGGATGCGAGATGTGTCAGGAGCAGGGGGCACGGAGTGCGGAACGCTTAGGATATCATGGATAGGAACATATACGAATATCAGGGAGAATCCATATGAAGAAGATCATCATCACAGGTTGTAACGGACAGTTAGGAAGAGAGCTCAATAAGTATTACGCTGATAAGAGAGGGCTCGAGTTCATCAATACCGACGTGGAAGAGCTCGATATCACGGATATCGATGCGGTCACTGAACTTGTGACCGGAGAGAAGCCTTACGCGATCATCAACTGCGCGGCTTATACGGCAGTGGATGCATGTGAGACCAATAAGGACCTGGCATTCAAGGTCAACACCCTGGGTGCGAGGAATCTGGCCATAGCGGCACAGAGTGTGGATGCAAGACTCATGCATATATCCACGGATTATATATTTGACGGAACGAAGTCTACTCCTTATATGGAATATGACGATCCCAATCCCAAGACGGTATACGGTATCACGAAGAACAGGGCCGAGGATTTCGTCAGACAGTTCAGCCATAAGTATTTTATTTTGAGAACTGCATGGCTGTACGGAGACGGCAAGAATTTCGTTAAGACCATGCTTAAGCTGTCAGAGGATCATAAGGAAGTGAGAGTCGTGAGCGACCAGTTCGGAACTCCCACATCCACGGCTGAGCTTGTGAAGGCTATAGACAGTCTGTTATTTACGAACAACTACGGAACATATCATGCGACATGCGCAGGCAGATGCTCATGGGCAGACTTTGCGGAGGAGATATTCCGCATCGCAGGCAAGGATACCAAGGTCATCAGAGTCAGCACCGATGAGTACGGTGCAGCAGCTCCGAGACCGCTCAGCTCTGTACTGGAGAACTATATGCTCCGCATGGTAGGCGGATATGAGTTCCGCGACTGGCATGATGCACTGGCTGACTATATGAAGGAGCTTGGCTATTAGGATGGCCGTATAAGCCGAGTATTCTGTGGCGCATTCCGCAGGGATATACCCGGACAGGAAGACGTATGGATACAACACATAATACAGCAAAAGATCATAAGTACATATATACCGTGTTACTTGCGGTAATAATAATGCTGCAGTTTATTGCAGCATTATTTTTTGGTATGCAGAAAAACGGCTGCCACTATGATGAGTATTATTCCTACTATTCTTCGAATGTCTCAGCCGGACTTAATCCTTCTGACAACGGATGGATGGACAGGGCCGATATAGAGAATGAATTCATGGTCCTTAAGGGTGAAGGGTTTAATTACGGAACGGTAAAGCTCATGCAGACCTATGATGTGCATCCGCCGCTTTACTATTACATACTTCATACCGTGTGCTCGCTCACGCCCGGAGTATTCTCACTGTGGCAGGGACTTGCGGTCAATCTGTTCTTCCATATACTCTCGCTCATAGTGTTATATATGCTGTGCAGGAAGGTTTATGAGGAGAAGGAAGACTGCATTATTTTAAGCCTAATCACTGTTACGATCTACGGGTTTTCACCCGCGATCCTAAGCGGAGTGATGTTCATAAGGATGTATGTGCTTCTAAGCTTCTTAGGTCTCCTGACTGTATATCTGCATGTCAGATTTGTTCGCAGCGTCAGTGGGGCTCGTGCAGCTGATGGCTCCTATGCCTCCGATAAGAATGGGACTGCGGCGAAGGGACTGAATATTGATAACAGGAAGTTTGTGAACTTCTGCATAGCGGTGTTCGCCCTGACATTCTTAGGAACCCAGACACATTATTACTTCTATGTGCTGATGTTTTTCACGGCGGCATATATGGGACTGTATCTTCTTCCTAAGGATGTGAAGAGGGCATTCATATATGCAGGATCGGTGCTGTGCGGAATTGCAGTATCCGTTCTGTACTATCCGGCGGTCTTAAGTCACATATTCCGCGGATACAGAGGCACAGAGGCTACGCAGGCATTCTTCGATGCAGGGAATCTTAAGGAGAGAGCAGGGCTCTTCATCGGGCTTCTGGATGAATATCTTCTGCCGCATTGCTTCTATATATCAGTGCTCTTCCTGTTCATCGGCTATGTGACCGTAAGGTATATGGCGGTCAGAAAGCGTGACGCAGGTGATCCGGCTGATATGCAGACCGTGACAGGAAACGAAAGGACAGGTCGTCTCGATCCTGCGGTCGGCTTGATCCTTACAGTGACGGCAGGTTACTTCCTCGTAGTATTGAAGACAGCCCTTACCAATGCTGAGGAGGCCGTGCGATATGAGATGCCCGTATACGGACTGCTGATCCTGCTGCTCATATTCGGGGTCTACTCGCTGACGGACAGACTTGCTTCGCTCAGAGGCAGTGGGAAGAGATATGCCGTATATATCAGCCTCTTCCTTGCAACGGTTATACTCCTGCTGCAGATATCTGCGCTTGCAGGTGACAAGGTCCTCTTCTTGTATAAGGATGACTCGGAAGGCTACAGGTGGGCTGAGGATCACCATGATGCAACGATAGTATATATCTATAATCCGATCAATCGCTGGATGATATGGGATGATTCGACGGAACTCCTAAGATATGACAGGGTATACTTTGTCAGTGCCGACAATGAGGATGGGATCACGGATGAAAGTATCCTGAATGAGGATGAGATATATGTATATGCCGTCAGAAGTGATGAAGCATATGATATGATAGAGGACCTTAAGGAAGCAGACGCTAATGTCAGTACGATCACAAAGGTAAGGGAATTGCAGTATGCAGACATCTACGAGATCAGATAGTAAAGGAAAGAAACTGAATATCGCGATGTTCGGACACAAGCACATTCCGTCAAGAGAAGGCGGAGTGGAGATAGTCGTCGAGCAGCTCGCAGTCCGCATGGTAAGGCTTGGGCATAAGGTGACCTGCTATAACAGAGGAGGCAGGTTCGTAAGAGAAGAGGATTACGATTCCCGCAGTAGCATATCTTCCTATGTGTCTGAAGAGGAAGAGGAAAATGTTGAGAATAAGGGTGTGGTCGATCCGACAGATACCGGAAGGTCCAGATATAAGAATGTGAGGATTAAGAAGGTCTGGACGATCAATGCCAGGGGATTGGCAGCTGTGTCTTCGTCCGTATTTGCATCCATCGCAGCAGGTATGGGGAAGTATGATGTGGTCCATGTCCACGCAGAGGGTCCGTGTATGATGTGCGGCTTTCTTAAGGCCTGCGGTAAGCGTGTGATCGTCACGATCCACGGTCTTGACCATAAGCGGGCAAAATGGGGTCGATTTGCATCATGGTATATCATGAAGGGTGAACAAGCCGCGGTTAAGCACGCGGATGAAATAATCGTCCTAAGCAAGGGCGTTCAGGATTACTTCATGGAACTGTACGGAAGAAGGACAGTTCTCATTCCCAACGGAGTGGAAGAAGTGCAGCCCCTCTCTCCGGATATAATAAGTAACAGGTGGGGGCTTACGAAGAACGGTTACATCCTCTATCTAGGACGCATCGTGCCTGAGAAGGGTGTTCACTATCTGATAGAAGCATATAAGAGGCTTGATACGGATAAGAAGCTTGTGATAGCGGGAGGATCCTCAGATACTGCAGGATATTATGATGAGGTCAGGAGACTGGCATACGAAGAGGCAGATCATAAGATAATCTTTACGGATTTTGTACAGGGTCCCACCCTTGAGGAACTCTACAGCAATGCATATGTATACTGTCTCCCGAGTGATCTGGAGGGAATGCCCCTGAGCCTTCTGGAGGCCATGAGCTACGGTAATGCCTGCCTGACTTCCGATATCCCGGAATGCGCTGATGTGATGGGGGATAAGGGCGTGACATTTATGAAAGGTGATGTGGATGACTTGACGGATAAGTTGCGTGAGCTCATTGACGATCCTGCATCCGTGGAAGCGCTCAAGGCTCAGTCTGCTCTGTATATCACACAGAAGTACAACTGGGATGATGTGGTCCGCCGGACACTGGGGCTGTACGAGAAGGAGTTATAGAAGCATTCTCCTATTCATTATGCCATAGCAGAACATATTCCTTGAATCTTGGAAGATCTATTCTGACGAATCCTCTTTCTTCAGTATTGATGAGGTGCTTGTTTATGAGTCTCTGGCGAAGTGAATCATATCCTTGTGGATGTTCCATTTTTGACTTAATTTCGGATGTCCTGCCGGTTTCGGACAGAACAATGTTACGGATAAGCTCCTGCTCTGCACCGGTTAAGGATTTCCATATAAGATCATAAGAATCGCCAAAAAGAATCTTATCAAATTCCGGAATGATATCTTCCAAAGTTTCTGTTTTCTTCTTATCAAAGTACAGTGAACCGAGGACCTGATACGCATATGCGTAGCCACAGGTAAACTTGGCAAGTCTTACAGACTCTTCGTCATCAACATCCAGGAGTTTTCTGTACATCGCTGCAATTTCATATTTATTGAGCGGGCCCGTTTCTACCGGGTCGCTTCTTTTAAAAAAAGTGAGATTAGGTTCATCAGTAAAATCTTCAATATTCTTTGTCAGACCGGTACATACAAAGTATATATGCTTTTTGTTATCAAGAAGCATAGAGCCCCATATGGATAAGAACCGTACCATATCCGGCGTCCTGGCAATATCATCAATCCCGACAAGTATCTTATAACCTTTGTCATTTGCAGTCTGTATCATCTCTGACAACTCGGCTTCAGGTGAATAATATCTGGAATTAGTTTCGGTTGATCTGGTTATCTCAAGCTCGGCACCGCCTTTAATAATCCTACCACCGGCTTCTGCAGAACCTCCGGCTGTGACAGAAGTAGCGTGGAGTTTATCATCAATAAATGATTCTTTACTTAGTTTGGCGATCAATGTGGATGTCGGATCGCCGGCAGAAGACAAAGTATATACAAGCCACCCTTTTCTGTCAGCCATTGAATTTATAATCTTTCGATACTCTACAGATTTGCCGGAGCCTCTTAACCCGACTATCTTGTATACATACTTTGAAGAGAGATCACTTTCAAAGCTTTTGATGATCTCGTCAGCATAATGCATATCGATAAATGCAGCTCCAGCAACTCCGGGTGTCCTTGTAAACGGGTTTACTACAGTCATCTCCACCTCCGTTTGTGATGAAAATCCGATTTTGTGATGATTTGTGATGATTTTTTTGTTTTTGTGATGATTTGTGATGATTATATCATTGTGAAATGATCTTGTAAAGTGGCATAATACCCTACGGCGGGTTTGAACAGCTTTTGATAAAGAAAAATCAGGGGCAGTGCCCCTGACCTTGTCTACAGTCTGAGGAGCCGGCATTTGCCGGCTCCTGTCTGCTTTACTTTAATATGCTTTTAAGAAAGCGCACCGGCATGTTGGGGTTATAAGGCGATTGATGCTCATACAGGTTGATGGTCCTCTTAGTCAACTAATTTATTACACTTAGTTTGTTGTACTCGCCCCGAACTATACTACATCATCGCAATCTGCGACTGTAGTTTTGCTATGGTCTCTTTTAAGTGAGATATCTGTTCGTCTTTCTTAGATATCTGTTCATCTTTCTTAGATATCTGCGCATCTTTTTCGGATAGTTTGGCATTCATTTCCGCCATTTCCTGCTTATGTTTCTCTGCAAATAATAATTCTACTGCTTCACACATGTTTGGTTCCTCCTCATTCAGTTTATTTATATAATCGCTGTTGGCTGACACAAATGTATTGGCTATTCTGTCAGCATATTCCTTATGTATTGGATCCTGCAATGCTTCCGTACCGGTGATGAGACTCTTAACCCTTGCCTTGGTGGCCTTATCGGTCAGCAGCTTGAGCCAGACATATTCATCGGGAAGTCTGCTCGTAACGATGATCTGCGCCCTGAACGGAATACATCCGCTTATCCGATATATACCGCTGACCTCAGTCTCTGTACATATGATCCCGTCACGCGCCAGTTGCTTCATGAGCTTGATCGGCCTTCCGTAACATACAATGGTCATCGTGAACTCGCGACTGCCATATCGCTCATACTGGTGAATCTCCTTAAGATACAGTCCGGTGTATGCCAGGGCCTTATAGAAGGCTCCCAAAGTAACGGTATCGTTGGGCGATTTGTACTCTACGATATTGAATCTGTTAAATATGGCGCCGATCTTATTCTTCAACCGGACATTGCCACTATTCTTGATGATCAGCAGATCGATCCAATTGCCCCGCTTATCCACAGGGTGTTCTTCCTCGAAAACGAGGTCGTTTTCATTCTCAATAAATTCCAGCTTCATTGCCGGCACGAAACCTGCGTGCCAATCAATCTTGGACATGCTTATCCTCCTTACATTTTACAACAATTACAGACAAATGAGTAGACAGTAATTCAGCAAACACCGCCTCCGGTCGCAGTAATATCATCCGAAGTGATTTTGCATAAACATACTGTTATTAAGCTGTATTCTGTATATTAGTCCGTGATCAGGGAGGCATCGGGCGAACGCCCAAGATTTCATAGACCTCTGATATGTGATGAATATAACAATATATACGCAGCATGTCAATCACTATATATGGTATGTCAAAAAGGCATGCGATAAAATGTTGTGGTCAGCGAAGAGCGCTGTAGCCGCGGGGCGACCGCCTGAAACAGCAGTGTGGTAAGGCGTACAAGTGATTTAATATCGGACAATTTCACTTTATGTTAACTAAAATGCGACATTTTACAAACTTTTTATCCAATTTGCACGCAATGTGGCATAGCAAATGTTGACGGAATATGTAGGGGGGGGGTACAATGTAAGTTACCATTGTGCGACATAGTATTCATTACCATGTTGAAAAGATGTGTTGCATCACACAAAGGTGATGCAACAGGTAAAAATATTTTAGAAAAGGAGAACAAAATGAGAAAAGTGAGTCGACTTCTAGCCAGGCCCCTTGCAACATTGTTAGCAATAGCAATGACAATGACAGGGATGCCGGGCGTGTACGCAGAAACTCTTAAAGATGTAACTGCGTATGAAACAGAAGATGATGTCGCAGTCAAGGAAGACAGTGCGAATATCATCTCCGAAGATGGATCTTCGGGAACAGAGTTACTTGGTGAGTTACCTGAGGGTGCAATTCCTATTACATTTACCGGCGTAGATGCACAACCTATTAGTTCCGAATCAGGAATATTGTCGGAAGAAGAAGAATTGTACACTACAAAGGGAACAACCATTAAGTTTGAAGTAAAGGAACCGGTTGAGTATACGGATTATACTGCAACTATCACTCTTACGGGAGTAGAAGGAGATCCGGTTTCTGTTTCCCCTGACGAAGAAGGTATTTTTTCGTATGAAGTAGAAGCTGAGACGACTGCTACTGCTATAGCTATTGCTGTTAGTGGAACAAAGCAGCAGGCTACGCTTACATTTGCAGGCGAGAACGCTACTTTTGCAGCGGAAGAAGATTATACAGCAATATCTGAAGGTAGCGCTACTGTAGACAAGGGTGAAGCTTATAAGTTCACTGTTGTTGCAACTTCAGATGAATATGAGATAACTAAGGTAGAGACAAAGGTCGGTGACGCTGCAGCAGAAACGATAGAAGCAGTTGAAGGGGTTTATTCTATTACACCTACAGCTGACACTACTATTACTGCTACTGCAACATTAAAGGAAACACCGCCGACTGAATATGAAGTAACATTTACAGGAATTACAAATGCGACTGTTTTGTATTCTACAGACAGTGAGACAACACCTGCAACAGCTCTTACTGATAGTAAGGCGACTGTAAACTCAGGCGATTCGTTATACTTCACGGTAACACCGGAAACAGACTATGAAGTTAAATCTGTTAAGGTTGGCGAAACCGCCCTCACGGCTGCAGAAGGTGTATATACCATTGCTGATATAAGTGAAGCCAAGACAGTTACAGTTGAGATAATTGAAGCAACGGTACCCGCTGCTAAAGCAGTTCTTACTGTATCAGGAGCCAGAATTGCAAAAGTTTCATATGTTATTTATAAGGATAGCATAGAAAGCGGAGAAGGAGTTGATAACGCTGCGGTTCCCGAAGATGGTCTTGAGATAGCAGTTGAAAAAGGCTGCAAGGTCGCACTGACAAGTATTGCTGCCACGACCGCTTATGACATGGTTACATCTGTTGAGCAGGACGGTGAGGCATTGACCGAAGTTGATGGCGTATATTCAACAGCGGCTCTTTCAGCGGATTCAGACATAACGATAACTACAGCCAATATGGATGTAGCTGATATCAAGCTTACAGCTAATGATAAGCTTGCACCTACAGGTATAGTTCCCGAAACCGGCGTAACGGTTTCAGGCAATAAGCTTTTTGAGGCTGATAAGGACAAGAATTTCGTAAAGGCCGATACAGACTTTGCATTCACTCTTGCCACAGTTGAGAATTATAAGATCACAGATCTTATATATGGTCTTGAAGGATCTGAAGAAACCACGGCTATAGATATGACCGGTGAATCATATGTGATCCCCAAGGCAGACATCCTTGCGGCAGTCAAAGCCGGTAAGGCTATTAAAGTTACGGCAACGGTCATTGAGGCTAAGAAGACTATTACTGTAGATGCCGCTAAAGCAAAGGATGCAACGGTTGATTATACAGAGTATAAGAAGACCGGCGAGAATACATATACGTCAGTTGACAGCGGAACAGTTACTCTTGATGCAACTTCCGGAAAGGGAACGATCAATGTAGAAACAGGTAATGTTGTTGCATTAAAGGTTACACCCGCGTCCGAGAATGTATTAACAAGCAGTTCTGTTAAGATCGGTAATACCAAGGTGGCACCTGTAACTGATTCAGCATCAGGTCTCCCCGTGGGCTCTTATGCCGTAGAGGCAGATGATGCCAAGACTGTTGCGATTGCACAGTATAAGAAAGTAGATGTTAAGGTTACTGAGGCAGAGGTTACAGTAAGTGCCAATAAGCCTGCTGTTACTGTTACCGACACCAGAGTCTCACCTTATTATGGCGTAGACGGTGTTGTAACCGGTATTTCTCTTGAGCCCCGGAATACACAGGGCAGCTATGATTTTGAGATACTTGCACCTACAGCCAAGTATGGCTCTAATACTCTTACCGTTAAGGCCGGAAAAGAGGGCTGGTATGCGATCGATAAGGCAGATGTTGAGAAGGCAGTTGAAGCTGGTAAGGATATTGTGATCACTGCTGCAGCTAAGGCGATTCCTAAGTCAACAGTAACCGTTAAGGTAACCGGCGATATTGAATCTCTTACTTATGGTGAGTATAAGAATATGGAACCGGTTGATCCTAAGCATCAGAGTATCAAGGTTACACTCACTCCTGATGCGAATGATTCTACAGTAAAAACCGGTGAGATTACATTCCAGACAGGAAACATGTTGTTTTCAAGCGTGAAGATTGCTTCAGCTGATGCTTTTGCTGTAGATTTTGTTAGAGCGACTGCATCAGGAAAGCAGTATGCTGTATTCGATGCGGATCAAGAAGACCGTACGTATGTATACAGTCTGACCGATCTCAAGGACGGTTCGACAGTTGAGTTCGCTACAGCAAGGATCAAGGCATCCGAAATGGGACCCGGCGGCGATATTTATGTTGCTTCGTCGTCATCTTCTTCAAGTGATAAACCCGGTGTTTGGGGAGATGTGGTCACAAGGAATTCAACAGATATTATGCTTGTTGGAGAAGTGAATTACTTTAAGAATGATGCAGAATTATTGGTTGGATTTGATACATATGGACCGCAGAGCAATATCAAGAAATATGCGGTAAGCAATCCCCAGGTGACGGTAAACGGCAGCAGTGCAAAAGCACTGAGTCGTTCGTTGTACACGAATGATGAATTGTTCTTTACTGAGTATTATGCGATTCCTGCCAATTATCTGGCTGATATAGCATTTGCAACTCCTAAGGACGAAGCTCTTTCCGGTGGTTCAAAGATTACTTACAAAGCTAAGATCACGGCTACTGCTACACAGGTCGGATACAAGTCGCAGCCTGTGTTTGTGAATGGCGATGCAGGATTTACTGCTACAATCAAGGACAATGGCAAGAAGGTTTTGCTGTCTGATGATGAAGTATTGTATGAGCCTGCGACCAGCGGAGCAGCTCCTTTAGCAACAGGTAAGGCATACTTAGTTGAATACGGTGATCAGGGTACTATCAGTATTGCCCCTGATGCAGGATTTAAGCTTGATTCGGTAACGCTTCTTTCAAGTGCCGATTATGATAAGACTGTAGCCGCATATGCGACGAAGAAGACTGATCTTGGTTATTCTTGGTACGAGCTGGATCAGTCCGGTTGGGATGAAGCTAAAAAGAAGAAATTTGCTGATGATATTGCTGCTCTTAATAAGTCTCAGAGTATAGGTGATGATGGTACTTGCACGATCACGCTTGCAAAAGTGCAGAATGCATATTCTGTAGTTGTTACAACCAAGGAAGAGTATGCACTTACTGTTGATGGTGAAGTAGTAGATAATACAACAGAAGCATCTCCTATTGAGAACAAATACAATAATTCATTAGTATTTAAACTTGTCAGTGGTGGGAATGAGATAGATATTGCTACTGCAACAGTTTCATATTCTGATGGAAAGAACGAAGATGATTCGACAAAGTGGACGGTATCAGCAGAAGCAGCAACCGTTGCCGTGGATAAAAAGAGTGCCACAATTTCAGCAGAAAAAATGGCAACACTGGCAGGGAAGCTTATTAAGGTAGATGTAGCCGAGGACAAGTCAGAAGGTGCTGTTACTAAGACCGCATACTTCCAGGTTACAGATAAGCTTGCAGCTGATGCTCTTAAGCTTGATCTGGGCACAGATACTTCATTAGAGCTTACTATTGGTTCAACTAAGACTGTCAGTCTTATAGGAGATGTTGAAAGCTCAAGATTCAGCGCAGAAATAAACAGTGCGTACTCAGATTATATAAAGGTTACTAAGGGTGTTAAGAATGGAAAGAACACTCTGACATTTACCACAGCTGCAGCTGATTGGAATAATCTTAAGGATAAGAATGATATTGAACTTATTCTTAAGGATAATGTGAATAATGTGGCAATAGGCGTTCCGGTTAAAGTATCTGTAATAGCAGATCCTCTCAGCGTAGAGGGACTTAGTGTTACAGCCGATGCTACAGCTAACTCAATAGTTCTTACTATGAAGGGACTTGATGCAACAGTTAAGAGCCTCGATGGTCTGTACTATTTGATCAATGCATCTACTACTGCACACACTCCTTACTTGGTTAGAGGAACAGGTAATATTCTTGTGCCTGTAGAGAAGGGTGCAACTGAAGCAGAACAGAAGTATACGATCAAGCTTGCGCAGAATTCTGATTTCTTTGAGACCGATCCTGTAGAGTATACAGGAACTGTAGCATTGGTACAGGTAAGCGGGACTGACGAGGGCTGGTATGATGCAGAACAGAAGATCGCTCCTTCGTCTGATCCTGTGACAAAGGCCTTTAGCGCTACAACCAAGACAAATACCTATACAGTGGAAGAAGGCGGAAAGCAGGTAGAGAAGGATGTCGTCTTTGCTACAAAACTTAAGGTCAACAAGCTTCTTGGAAAGACTAAGGTTTATACGGGTATGGAGGCTGTAGATGTTATATCTGTAGAATATCCTGATGCAGCCAAGAATGTACCTGTTACGGATTATGCTAAGAAGCTCCAGAAGGTTGAACTTGTTAATACCAAGACAAATGATGTATGGAATACGGATAATGATGCGGATGTGATAACAGAGGATAATGATGTTGTTACCATCTATCCTGAGAATATCGCGGCCGGAAGTTATAAGGTAGTAGCTTATGCTCTTGAGCCTCTCGGCAAGGAAGTAACAGCAACATATTCATTCAAGGTATTACAGGGTATCGAAGGTCTTACAGTTACAGCTCCTACTACCAGAATCTATAAGGCACCCGGCAAGGCAGCAACAGTTAAGACTACACTTACATATGATCCCGCTAAGCCTGCAACAAAGAAGGTTGTATGGTCGATTGCAGATGCAACCGGTGAAGATATCACAATACCCGGAATCACACTTAAGGATGGAAAGGTAACTGTTGATAAGAACCTGGCATTTGATGAAGACATCGAGTTTGCAGTCAAGGCCACAGCAGCAGACTATGTAGGCAATGAGGCAGTTGGATTAAGTGATCCTATTACCCTTTCAACTGATGTAATGCAACCTGCATATCTGACAATGGATGGAGAGCCTATAACCAACAATAAGAAGGATTATCTCTCTTACGAGGTTGATGATACAATTCTTAAGGCTTATACAGCAGATGGAACAGAGATCAAGGATATCAGCTTCAAGGTTTCAGGTGCGGCAAAACTTGATAACTATGGACACCTTGTTGTAACCAAGCTTGGTAAGGTCAATATTACAGCAACTGTTACAGACGGATCCTATAAGAAGGCATTCAAGGTTGCATTTACAATTGCATCAGATAGTGGCTTGGCATTTATGCTTGTTAGCAGCGAAGATGATGATGATGATATCATGGGAGGAGTATTCTATCCCGGTAAGACTGAGTATTCATTTGCCAATACAGCTGCGGCATCAGAACCTATGTCTCTGATGATTGGCTCTAAGGATGAGGCAATGGTTGCCCATTCAGTAAGCGTAAAGGGTGGTAAAACCATTAACAAGGATAAAGTGAAGGAGGGAGCTAATTACTACAAGATTACACCTTCTGCACATGAGACGGTTATCACTATTACCGACAAGAGTGTGAAGCCTGCAGTTAAGTACACTATTAATGTAACTAACACCAAGGTTGCTGCAGCTAAGACAGCAACAACAGTTACTGCCAAGAATCTGTACGATTCAGCATTTAAGAATGGTGCATCCGTTACAAAGGATAACAAGGGTAAGATATTCACCCACCTTGAGTTTGATGATCCTGTTGCATATACAAACGCAGGTGCATATAATGATGTGACTTACACAGTTTCGGCTAAGAATCTGAAGGTTACAAAAGTCCTCCTGGCAGTTACCAAGGATGATGAGAATGAAGTATTCTCTAGGTGTGTAATGGATAATGCTACGAACGGAGTAGTAACGCTTGGTGAGGGCGGAACATTTACCATAAGATATGCTGATAATGACGGTAACTTCGATATTCCTAAGGGTACGTACACTTTCACCATTACACCTATAGATGATGAAGGTAATGCTATAGCCAAGACTGCGACTGTCAAGGTTACAGCGGCTCCTGCACCTAAGGCAAAGGTAACTGTTAAGTCTACAACGCTTAAGGACTTTGATAAGAGTCAGGATCTTGTATTCAGTACTCAGAACAATATCGTAGTAAGTCTTACAGGCGATCCTGCGACAGATTCAGAGACATCTGCAAGGTTTGGCGCTGATGATAAGCCTCAGGTACTTGGAATCAACACCAAGGGTATAATCAACAGATTTGCCTCATACTTCAATATTAACGACGGCAAGCTTGTATGTGGAAAGGCACCTGAAGCAGCCGGTGGTTATACACAGAAGTCAGGAATAACCGGTTGGGTAGCATATACCTACAGGAATCTTGATGGATCATGGACAACACAGTATGCTAAGGTAACTGTTAAGCCTGCGAAGAACAAAGACATAACAGCTGATGAATCCGGCGAGTGATCTGAATAACTGATCAACAGAAACAGTTGATAAAAACCTTGAAGGGAGCGGATTTTCCGCTCCCTTTTTAGTTGTAAATTTATGCACCATGTCCGGTAATTGACAAAGCGGCAAGTGAAATAGAGACCATATCAGAATCTGATATAGTTTCTGTTGATCAAATAGCAGCCGGTAATGTAAAATGCGCATTGACGCAGGAGAATATTCAAGTGTATTATATATATAGAAATTATAACTAATTATAACTAAAAGGTTAAAGTTATAACCGGAAGGAGGGGTAGCTTGAATAATCCGTTTTCATTGGCGTTCGGTATGGAGCCTAAGGAATACATAGTAAGAAAGCAGCAGATAGATGAGATCATTGACACATTTACAAGTGAAACTCCATCATATTATATGTATATGTTATCAGGAATAAGAGGAGCGGGGAAGACAGTCATGTTATCGAGTGTTACGGAATACTTTGACAACAGGAATGACTGGGTTGTTATCAATGTTTCCCCGGAAATGGATATACTAAATACTATAGCGGCGAATCTATATGGGAGAAATACATTTAAGAGGCTTTTTACAGATGCCAAGATCGATCTGTCTGCACTGGGCATAGGTATATCGATCAAGAATTCTTCGCCGGTCTATGATATCACAGTTGCGCTTGAGCAATTGATCACGGAACTGAAAAAGAAAGGTTACAGGATTCTGATAGCCATTGATGAGATTGTGAATAATCCGAATGTGAAGCTCTTTGCAGGAACATATCAGATATTGCTAAGGAAGAAACTACCGATATTCTTGTTGATGACGGGTCTGTACGAGAATATCAATAACCTGCAGAATGAGAAAACGCTAACATTCCTTTATCGGGCTCCCAAGATATATCTGGAGCCATTAAACATATTTATGATTGCCAGAAGCTACAATAAGATATTTGGAGTGAGTGATGAGGAAGCCAAAAGGATGGCAAAACTCACTAATGGCTATGCTTATGCATATCAGGTTTTGGGGTATCTGTATTGGGAGAATATTATTGAAAGAAAAAAGAGTAAGAGTATAGAAGACCTTATGGATGAATACGATGCTACATTAAGTGAATATGTATATGAAAAGATTTGGTCAGAATTGCCGATGACCGAACAGCAAATAGTATCGTTGCTTATAAAGAATGGTCAGATGAAGAACAGTGATATAAGAAGTAAACTTTCGCTTTCCGATTCTAAAATGTCGGTATACAGAGACAGACTTAAGAGACGCGGCCTTATAGACACCTCGAAGTTTGGTTATCTTTCTTTGTTTCCTCCGAGATTTGCAGAGGTTGCAGGCTTTTGGGTGGATTGATTCTCCGTACGATGGGAGCCGGCTTATGCCGGCTCCCATCGTATTTGTTGATCACATACTCTTTTTGTGAATAACCCGTTTCTAAAAAATGGTCTCTGTCAATCATACAATATTCTATTCGCCTGCTGTGTTCGTACCGAGCGGATATATTAGCTGACTAGCCCAGAATACTAATTGCAGCCTCCTTTGCCTGTTCTTCGGTCCAATCGGGATGTTCGTTTAAGTAGTGATCGGTCAGTTTGCGAATGGATTCAATGCGAGCTTCTTCGCGGCCTTCTAACTGTCCTTCCAACCGACCCTCTGCACGTCCTTCTCTCTTAGCTACGATAACCGGTAATTCTATAACATGTCCGCCCATATAATCACCCACTTTCTTTTGGACAGATTTATAATTCTTAGTTAACTTGTTTATAACACTTACTGATAGTTTAATGATAACACTCTGCGAAGACTCTGACAAGTGACCGGAGGCTTGTTCAGCCCTGAGTTTTTCAATGATTTCATCGAATTCTCCTATCAGGGCATCCATCTCTTCATCACTCTTTTCAATCTCAGCCAATCTGTCTTCGCACTTAAATATATAGAACGGTATCAACAGATACAGCCTATTGTTGAACATATCGTCTATGGTGAAGTCATGAATGTTGATTATCGGTACTTTGTACGATACATTCCCGTCTGGCGTTTCGATTGTGATGACGGCCTCCGAGGGAGTCTTATCATTTGAGCGCAGCACAAGCAGACCGGAGTGCGGGAAACTCACATTAAGATGATCAGTCTTTATCTCCATATTGTCAGGACTAAGTGCTATCTGCGAGTCATACTCGAAGATCCGTATCAGTATAGTAGTGTCGTAAGTGCTGCTCTCGCATTCGAGATGATAGCGCTTGACGGTGCCATTGTGAATGATCTCGAAGTTGGAATCCGTTATACGTTTGTCCCGACTGCCATCATCCCGTTCGATGAATTGTTCGTTCGGACTTCGGATGACT
>JAEEGL013546578.1_pt1 | contig 36353 bp, 49 predicted proteins | sample 9134231 | NCBI WGS metagenome assembly JAEEGL01 (sample SAMN16246548, study PRJNA631951) | gut metagenome | biome: gut microbiome; feature: rumen; material: fiber-attached | host: Bos | place: Iran: Karaj | collected 2018-10 | reverse complement strand
CTCTTCGTAATCATCGCCATCGGCATCAGGCGGATTGTCAAGGATGTCGTCCTTGGGTTCAGGTGTACTCACTATGATAGCATCGGTTAATGCATCAAGCATCTTGCCGAGCTTATCTTCTGTTGTCTCACTCTTCTGGTGCTTCAATGGATCATCACACTGGTTAAGGTAGTTCTTACCCAAGAAGATTGCCATGTTCGGATGTGTTTCAGCCATCCTCCACTGCATCCTACGCAGTGAAACTTTACCGATACCACGCTTCTCCTCATATACTTCCTTGAACTCTTTGCCATATGTCCTACGACACCAACGACTGATGAGTTCATGATTTACATGGAAGAATGCGGCGATCTCTGCTTTGGTACATTGAAGCCCACAAAGCTTTTCAAACTGTTCTATGTCGATGTTCTTAAACGGTGCACCACGTCTTGGCATAATCATCGCTCCTTTCGTTGCTTATTCTTCTGCGACATATGTCGCACCGATGTATTGCTCCGCTAATTCCTTCGCCTTTGATAAAGTTACGTGAGGAATAGTTACGGTATACAGGGTCTGTTTGGGTGTCTCATCGAGTGCTGACCACGTCCTTGGACCACATATGCCGTCCGCCGATAATCCAGCATCCTTCTGGAATGCTTTCACGGCAGACTCTGTGGAACGACCATAGTCACCATCGATACCGCACTTACCAAGGTCATACCCAAGAAGTGCTAACTTCGTCTGAAGTAATGTTACATATTCGCCCTTACTTCCACGGCGTAAAGTGGGACGGTCAGGTGTTGGTGTAGGAGTAGGTGGTGTAGGTGTAGGCACAGGAACATCTCCTTCCACACAGGCAGGAACTCCCCAGACTTCCCATTTCTTATTCAATGTTTTGCTATGGGTAACACCTGCTCCACACTCCACGGTCTGTCCGTTGTAGTACAAACCAGTGTGTTCCAGGGTTTTTGTTCGCTTACCTGATTTATCTTTTTTATAGTAGAAAACACAAACGATGACTCCCTGTGGGATGCCATCTTTGATTTCGCCTTGTTGCTTCCAATTAGATTTGTTATTCCATTGTGTTGTGCATCCAGCACCCATAAGCTTCCAACCATAGACTTGGAGTAAGATCCAGTAGGTAAATCCTCTACAGTCAAAGTCACGAACACGCTTGCCGTCTGGATACCATTTGCAACCGCTACAGGAAGCAGAACCATCGAAGTTCTTGCACTTCGCCTTGATGTTATCCCGATTCTTACCTTCTGCGGTGCGATTGTAGGCGGCACGGCGGTTGGATGGAGTGCAATACTGTCCCCTGTCGCCGAAGACATAAGGCCAGCCGACACAAGCCAAGGCGGCGTTCCACGCTACATCAGAGAGCGGGACACCGTTATTCTTTTGTGTTGTTATGAGATTATCGACATATTCAGCAGTCGTCATTTCTTATTCCACCTTTCTTGTCTCCGTTCCAATCAGGAATAGTCGAGAAGTCAAATGGTTCATTATGTATTACTGGATTGAACTCTTGTTCAGGCTGGGGGTTGTACGTGTCATGGTGTTCTACAGATAAAAGGTCGATGGCTTCAGTTAACGCATCGACTTTCTTCTGATACTCATCACGGATCAACTTCAGTTGCTCAATCGTTTCATTCATTTTTGTTTCCTCTTTTCTTTTTTTGGTATAAAGAGAGGAGACCCCAGTGTGTGGCCTGGGATCTCCAAAGAGAGGAGGTTGTTATGGATGGGAAAATAGCGTTGGTTATGAGTAAGTGGGGGGAGTGAGTACCCACCTATTCACAATATTATTTTAGCAGGTTAAGTGTATGTTGTCAATTAAACACTATGTGCTTTTGTGCCAGTTTAGTGACATCAGTAACCATCATTTTGTCTCTGGTAAAAAATGCATCTCAAGAATAGCATCACAGCCGTCACATCTATACAAATAAGATGTACCATACATATGACCAACTGCTTGCTCGTACACATAATGTCCACCACAAGCCTTACACACGCCGTCATTGTATTTAGTGATCTGTTCGTTGACCATTATTGCATTTAAACCAAAAGCAATGCCAAAAATTATACTAAACAAGATTATTACAGCGACCATAGGCAACAACCAGTCGCTATTACGCATATCAATTAGCCATCTCATATTCAATCGCTCCTCTCTTCTTACCGCTGGTACTCTACACCAGTACTTGTTCCAATGTTACTAATATCAGGCAGTGGACGGGCATAAGCTTTAGCTTTCTTAACTAATGGAGTATCTGTCTCATCGTTCCAATGCTTCCGATCATATTCATCAAGTCGCATTCCAAATGTTCCAGTTTCTTCTGCTACGGATACAACCTTTGCCTGATCTACAGTGAGAATAGGACGGGCGTTTGCAAGCTTCAGTTTCTGTTCTGCTTCCTGCATCCGCTTCGTTGCTTCCTTCAGCTTCTCATCTGCTTGGCGAACAATTTCGTCTGCATTTCGCTGTGCATCAGCAACAATCTGTTGTGCCTTTGCTGTCGCTTCGTTGAGCATCTGACCAGCTTTCAGTTCCCTCAGTGTCAGGTTCTTTGGATCGGCAAGACGTTCCTCTTCAGAACGAACAATCAAGTTCGGTTGTCCGAACAGATTCTCACAAACCTTATCAAAATCTGAATGGAACATCCGAAGCTCATTCCGTTGGAACCGAGTTGCCGCAGAAATCGTTGGCTTGCCAGATTTACGACTAATGCACTCAGGAACAATATACACGGTCATATGTGGAGAAGTCTCATCCATATGCACTACGCCATCGATGATATTATCCTTGCCGTAGCGTTCCTGGCAGAACTTGTAGAACTCTGTGAAGAACAACTTCAACTTTGCATCGTCCCCATGCAAACACTTTGGAGCCGTCATCACCCAACTGACAAACTTCGGTTCGAGTTTAGGAGCTTTACCACCCATCGTATTATTAATGAGGTCTGCTACCCTATCGTCCAGGGCTTGCATAAACTCGTAACTGGATTTAAACCTCATTGACCAGTTCAAGTGGGTGCGACTTGGGTCAACTTCGTTCTCATACTTATCTGGATCATCGTACTCACGGTACGTCTCTTTCAGAACCTTGCGAAGGTCTTGTCGGCTAAACTTATCAATATGTGCCATAACCATCATCCTCCTTCATATGGTATAATAGCTTTATTGGTCTATTCAGGAACTAAATCTAAAACAAATCTTGGGGTTACGAGTAGTGGTATAGCTCGTTATACCAACTGTTGTTGGTACACTCGCTCTCCGAGGGGGAACGTCCCTTGGTCTAATAATAGTATAAAGGTAATATGGTCTAATGTCAATACTTTTTAGTGCCAAAGTATTATTTCTCAACGGGTGCGAGGTTTTTGTTGCATAGGTATAGGTGTGAGATTAGGGTGCAGAGTTATGCACCAGAACAGTGACCGAAGTAAGATACGAAAGACATCGTATCATATATTCATGATGCAGAAGTTATGCTTCATTCTGGATCAGAAATCTGCACCAGATGAAGAGGATGGGTTAATTATCATGGTGAACACTTTGCTCCAAATTAAAGCAAAGCATAAGCATAATATATAAGATATATTATATATATCTTATATATGTCCGAGTGAGTGGTGCGTGGGTGGCGGCTTCCCACTCCATGGGGTATGCCGACGGTGTCGGCAGTAATCTACAGTGTGTGAGACCCATGCCTTGCCATCCAGATTTTATGACACAAAAAATCGTTTTTTGTCACAATTTTCAAAAAAACCACATCGTTATAAAACCCCTGTTTTAAAGGGTTCGACACAAAATTGTATTTACGACACAACTCATGACACATTGTTAAGTATTTATAAACCCCCTGTTTTAGAGTATTCGACACAAAAATACCTATTTTTTACTTTTTCTCTATAGAAAAAAAAAAATAATAGTTAGTTATATAGTACATATTATAGTATGCTTTATATATAAAAAAAGTTTGGAAAAGTTGTGACGTGTGTGTCTTTGTTTCGAACCTCGATGTTTAGGGGCTTTATAGCCGTTTGGAGTTGTGACATAAGTTGTGTCATTCTGATTTTTTTGTGTCATTAGAGTGAACTCTAACTTTGGTGGCGAGCAGGCTGACTGCAACCTGTAGACTTGAGAGACCATCGGCGACCCTGTCGCCCGTATAAAAAAATCCCAAAAACCGCCAACACTGGTTTCGCTCCTCAGTTGCCAACGGCGGCTTGGCAGGGTACCCCCTCCCCCTCCCCCTGGTGCTGGGATGGTGTGGCATGATACAGCAACAAACTCGGCGGCAAAACTTTGCAACTACAACTATGCACCTTAATCGCTTGGGCTGATCGTCTCGCCTGACCATCGCAACATCTCACCTTCAACCTGTAGATATTATTCGCCTGCGACACTGTGCCGTCATGCTGGCGATAATGATATTCCATTGATGTCGCACCTGAATATTGCACCTACATCATCGCACCTACAAATACTTCGCCGTGACTCTGGCACGAAATTATGGCGAGCAAATTATGAATAGTTATTCATCGATGCGAGATGTCTAATCGTCCGTCTATTCATGATCTTGTATCGGGATCCAGATTCTTCATCCCGAATCAAAGTCCTCTGTACCGAGATTTTGTATCTGCACGTTTATGCATAATTATGCATATTTATGCATAGCTATGCAACGTCACTATATATGCACATTTCGCATCACATGACGATACTATATATGGTATGGAATGTCTATTCAACCGTATAATAAACCATAGATATTGTATGTCTAATCACATTTTAATTCACATTATGCATCATTATCAGCACCATATTCTATGCATTGGCTATGCATCATGATGTCGTTTCTGGTCTATGCACCATACCAATATCAACATTCATCTGCTTGATGAGATTGCATAATTATGCATCTACATTCTGCTACAACATATGGTGGATGAGGACTTATGTTGATACTATATGTTGTGCTTTAATGGTGGAACGTAATGTAGATGCGATGGGTGACGGCACATATTTTGGTGCATAATTATGCGTATAAAAATTTTGGAGCGATCGGGAGCGTGTGTTTAGGTTCCTTCACACTGCTCCTACAATTTTAAAACAGACTTTGGTCTGTTAATTTATCTGTCAAGTATTTCCCCTTGACAGCTAATGTGGATGCTAATTATGTATCGAACGATGCATCAAGACATCGCCGATACGATGCTATCACTACGAACTGTGCATCGCAACAGGGCAGGGTATGGCTCGCCCACCCTTCGGGAGCACCCGTTTCGCTAACGCTCAACGTGCGGCATCGCTACTCGCGTTTCACGCTTCGCGCAAAACGCTCGTGAACGCGACGCGCGAGCCACGTTCATAGCAGGTTTGCTCGTAAGATGAAGGAAGACGGTCGTTCTGGCGACAACCCTAACGAGGCTGCCGCCTCTCGGGTTGTTACCGCCATCTCGACCGCCCTGCGTTCACTGCCCTCTCATCATCACTCTCCTATCATTATAGCGTGGGCAGACGGGCAAGGACCGTGCTTATCTGCCAAAAACAATTTTGGTGGTATTCACGAACAAGCTGGGGATATGAACTAATGAAGGTATTCATGTAATCTGCCAAAATTCTTTTTGGCAGGCACTCTCTTCCTTGCCCTTGCCCACGCTTTTATAACGGCGAGCTCTGATGAGAGGCTCGGATAAATAATTAGCATCGAAAAAGATGCAGAAGAAAGGTTGTGTGGGTTATGACAATTAAAGAAAATAATGCGTATTGGATGGAGCAAGATGAAAAGTTGAGGAAGCAAGGGATTAATCCTCGGTCGATTGATCCGAAGAGCATCATGGTTTGGTCGAATGGAAAGTGTGGGTACTTCGTATCGTATTATGACTCTGTTGCGAAGCATCAGAAGTTAATGACAACAAGCAAGTTCTGGGGTGAAAGCTTAAATAAAGAAGCTAAAGATTATAATCCAGATAGTTGTATTGAAGCTTATAAATATCATAGCATCATCAATATCATTAATGCCTATTGCGAAGATGCGACACCGAAGAAGCAAACTCCGAAACAAGAATCTGAACCAGAACGGAAACCTCAACTGTGTGCAAGGCTGAAGCCAATGAGTGAAGAAGATTGGATCATTAGCTATGAACCAATCACAACAACATCACGCATCGTAACGACAGAATATAAAGGGAACGAAATCACCACTGTGGTATATGACACCTCGCCATCAGGACCAATCTATAAGAAACGGTCAAAGCCAGTGACCAATGAAGATTGGATTTATGAAGAATATGTAAGGAATGCAGATGGAACAGAATCCATTATAAAGAGCTTTAATATCCCTTCCTCTCTTGTATCTGATTATTGCCAAGGATTCCAACGTAGAAGGAATAAAGGTAAAAAGAAGAATCGTAAAGCAAAGAAATCTGATGCACCACAAGAGCCAACAATCATGACTGCATCAATCGGAGCATTCATGGGTACTAAAGTAGTATCGAAGAAAGAAGAAACCGTGATTGAACCAGGCTATGGCACTCCAATGATAAAGACAACGTATGAATATGAACGATATATAAAGTTTGCTAACGAAGAAAGCTTGAATGCATTTGTTGCAGACCATAATATAATCATTGGTGAACCACAACTTGAAGAGTATATTTCCCGATTGGTACTGTCCCGTGATGTCTATGGTGAAGATAATAAACGTTATCAACATCTCATGGTTCCAACTCAACAAAGCAGTATCGCACCACGAGTTTGGCTGAAGACGGACAACAACACGTTGGTGTATGAGCATTCGATTGAGATAGCATATCGGAACGAATATTGGTCAACAACATTGTCCGATAGACAACGTGTAATTGAATTACCTCCTCTTGATTTCATGCCTGTAGATATAAGTGAAGAAGAAGATTAATCATCATAACGCAGGACACGGTGCATTGCATCGTGTCCTATTTTTTTGTTCGTTTCAATTTGCTCTGATATCTGCCCTATCGGGCAGAGATCAAAAACAACAAAAACAACACTCGCATCACGGATGTTCCTCATGCCAGAGGGCAGGAGGAACCGCCCTAAAGGGCGGCGAGTGCAAAAGTGAAAGGAGGTATCGCCCTTCGGGCGAAAGGAAAACAACAAAACCGCCCTTCGGGCTAACACACGCCCTAACGGGCTAACGAAAAACAAATGATCAAAAACAAAGAAGCCCTTCGGGCTTCGGATCCAATTGTAATGGAGGTAATCGGGTCGCCCTATCGGGCGATGCGGCTAAAACTTTTCCTCTTTCCTCCGTAAAAATAATTTAAAGAAAGGTTGTGTCTAAGATGTTGGAACGTGAAGAAGTAAATACTACTTTAGTTCAAGATGAAGAAGAAGAATTGTTGAACGCTTACTATGAAGAACTTGATTGGCTTTTAGGTATCTACTAATTCGTTGTGTTAATCCGCCCTATCGGGCGGAGATCAAAAACAACAAACCACCCTTCGGGTGGCGGATTCAATTTTAATGGAGGAAATCGGGTCGCCCTATCGGGCGATGCAGCTAAACGCTTCTCCGCATTCCTCCGTAAAAATAATTTAAAGAAAGGTTGTGCCAAAAATGAAGGTAGTAAACAACGAGATATTGATTAGCTTAACGCCAACTGAATTAGAGAGGATAACCTATGCTCTGGAAAGTGAATGCTATAGGTTGGAAGACCAAATTAAGACATGGACACAAGAGAAAGAACTCCATCAACAACCAGGGGATCAACAATTCTATGATGACCAACTGCGTTTGTTGGAGAATATGCATGATAACTATTTCAAGTTAATGACATCACTCGGTGAGATTATTGGAAACCAATATGCTGATGATGAAGTCATCCATATGGTTTGATACCTTGTGACATGGGGAGCGGACTCCGCTCCTCACACACAGGGCATCGACCCTGAATAAAATATATATAAAGTGAGGTAGGTTGTTATGAAAACATGGGAAGAGGTTGTTGAGGAAATTAAGGATTATATGAATGATAATCCTTCGGACTTTGAACAGATCATTGAGGACCTGGATAGCATTGATGGCTGTTTGGATTATGATCGCTATTATGAGATGGAATATCTGAATGAAATCTATTGCGACACAGAGCCACTTGAAGTTATTAATCGTGCATTCTATGGATATGATGAAGACTCTTGGAAATATGATAGCCATGGAGAAAAGGATTATGGTCAGTTTAATCCTAATCGTGATTATTTCCATTTCAATGGATATGGTAATTTGGTGTCAACTAATTATAAAGATTATTCATCTTATCTTGATGAGAATTTCATCCAAGAACTGATTGATAATCGTGATAAGTTGAACCTGGAACCTGAACTGGAAGAACTCCTTGATGAAGCTGAAGAAGCAAAAGCAGATTAATACTATAGCCCAGACTTTGTCACATGGGGAGCGAACTTCGCTCCTCATAGACAGAGCCTGACATAGGTTCTGAATATATATAAAGTGAGGTTGATTAGGATGAGTAAGTATGAGATGAGGAAGGAACGTGCAAGGCAGGTTGCAATTGATTGGCAAGCTGATTTCGAGAGCCATGATTATTCATGGTCGGAACTTGCTGATGCAACTGCATATTTCACAAAGCTTGCACGGCGTTTCGGTTTAACCAGAGAGTTCATCGAGAATGGTATTCCTTGCATTGAGTTTGGTACTTGAGAATGGAGGTTGATTAATATGAGATTTAGCAATGTAAAGTATGTAGTAGAAGAAATTGGTTTGAATTGTGTAACGTGCTTCGACTCAAGATGGCATAAGACACGCACATTGTATCTTATGCCTTGGGAGTCTGATAGACTTGAGAACCTGTTGAACATTAATATAACACCTGAAGCTCTTAATGATTTTGTGTGTAGCATTATTTGAAACTAAATGGAGGTTGATTGTTATGGATAAGAATGAATTTTGCAGTGTATATAATATGCATATTGTAACTGACGATGGTCTTGCTGAACTGCATAGTCAAATGAGATATAACATGAGTGAATCAAGGAATATTGGATATCGCATTGGAGAATATGAGCATATCCTTGATAGACTTAAAGAGATAGAAGCAACATTGAAACGTTTGCATATCGATATTGATTCTATGTTTCCATCCACAACTTCTGAAGCATCTATGGCAGATAACGCAATGACATGGTTGTTGGAAGCTATAGAAAATGTTATTCGGGCAAAAGATAGTATCAAAGCTGCATATGATCAAGCACATAAATCTGATAATAATGTGCTTAAGAATATAGATCATATAATTGATCATATTTGTGTTTAAACCTTGTCACACAGGGTGCGGTCATCGCATCGCACCTTGTAGACAGGGCTTGAGTGAGAAGCCTTGATAATTTAATAGCTGGCGAGCTATAACCGCAGGAGGTAGTGTTATGAGTAAAGTGTTGAAGCCCGTTGAGAAGAAGACTGTTGCTAATTGCATCCAGAGTGTAGGTAAAGCCATCGATGCATTCTTTGCACCGTATACTCCTTGCACCGAGTCAAAGCTTCTTCCTATTCGTTCAGAGTTTCTGACCTATGAAGATGATGCTCTGGATCTTGGATGGTATCGTTGGATGGATACCTTGACTGTAAATCCCAATGGTGGAAATCGAATGACCAAGCGTCTTGTAACTGTTATGGCTTAATTATGAAAGAAAGGTTGTGATTGAAATGAAGGTAACAAACAATTTGATAACTATTGATTTCACGGTATCTGAATTGCAGCTAATAGAGAACTCTCTGAACTTTATGGTCGATCATTTAGACGAACACATTGAAGAGTTCAATGACGCATTGGAATGTGATGACAAAGGCATTAATAAAGAGATGGTGACACGATGCTTGAATGACACGATAGAGAGTTATAACACTCATGTTCAATTGATGAAAGCTATCGGTGAAGTTGTAGGAACAACTTATGATAAAGGTGCATATGAGTTTATAACGCCAGTCGAAGAAGATTGATACCTTGTGACTTGAGGGACGGACTCCGTCCCTCACACACAGGGCATCGACCCTGAATAAAAATATATAAAGTGAGGTTGATTAGAATGGAAAATCGTAAGGAAATGAATGGCAATGAAATGCTGGAAGCATTGGAAGAACTCCGTAAGGATCCAAAAGAGCGTGAGAAGATGAATAAGAGTTGGGAACGGATGACTGCTCGTGAGAGCAAGAAGGGACAAGCAGGCGAAATGACTGCGATGTTCATGAAAGCAATTAGATTTTAAGTAATCAAACTTTGTCACATAGGGGACGGACTCCGTCCCTTATAGACAGGGCTTGACTCTGTTTAAAAATATATAAAGTGAGGTTGATTAGAATGGGTAAGCGTATTAAGTGGGCAGAACATTTCAAGAAGTGGGGTATTGAATATAAGAATAATAAACTGAATTCCCCATTAGGTTGGATTTGCAAGCCGTTGAAGAAGGGCAACGGCAAGCTTGGTGAGACTGTGTGGAGTTGGTCTATTCTTCCTGGCACTGGTTATTATGTTGTAGAGATTAATGGTCATGAGTATCATATCAAGGGAACTTGCATCTGCGATTGTAAAGATTGCTATGCAAAGACTGGGCATTATGTCCGTGGAACTGTAAGGCGGTCACTTGCTATCAATACTATTCTGGCAAATGATTATCTGCCATTCCTGCGTAAAGTATTGTGTGCAATGCTTGAAGCAATTGAGGAAGCTTCCGAGGGTGATGAAACTGGTGAACTTCGTGTCCATGTTGCTGGTGATTTCATGACGACAAATGAGTTTGCTTATATGGCAATGTGGCAGAATATCATGCAACTGTATCCTGGAATTAGAGCGTGGACTTATACCAAGATTGAAGAAGCTCAATCTGTGTTTGATGATTGTGAGAATGCTAACGTTGTTCGCTCTGTTATTCCTGGTTGTGGAGTGAATTATGGTCCTTGTGGTTATGTTATGAAGACTTATAAGAAGTTGAAAGCATCTGGTGCATCTGTCGCTGTATGCCCATGTGGCGTAGACGATACCAGACATTGTGCTGGATGTACTGGTTGCTCCAATCATACTTATACTTTGTTCCTGTTACATTCCACTAACGACTATGATGCCAAGAAGGATCCTGACTTCCCAGAGTTCTGTGATTTCGTTAAGGCTTATGGTTGTTAAGGATGGTGATAGATGTAATGAGTAAGTTTAGGGAATGGCGTTATCATCAAGCATCACGGAGGAGTTGGACTCAATTCCTCCGTGGTCGTATTACAATCATAGGACTTCGGAATGAACTGTGGCATCACTGGTTGCGACTCAATGGTGGCCTGAATAATGTAAATAAAACTATGACTCCAGAAGAGATTCGCAAAAAGCGTGATGACATCATAAACGAAATTCATATTGTTCTACGAGAATATACAAACGTTTGATAACAGGCGGTGCTACTACGGCATCGCCTCCCCCTATTATTCCGATAACCCATGCGTAGGTTTTTTTGGACGGGGTACCCCTGTAATCTACAGGGCAAACCTATAGTCGCTTTTACAATTTTGATTTTACAAACAAAAATATCTCGGTACCCCATGCCAAGGTTTTTTTGGACGTGGCACCCCATTGTGTAGATACTCACAACAATAATCGCATCGCAATCGCCGCACCGCCGACCGCCACACTGCCCTGCCCTTACCCCCCGAGCGACTTTTTTAGGACGGGTAGGGGTCTATATCAACCTCACTATTATATAAGCACATTTTAACCCTAACTGATTGTCAATAAAGAAAATATTTGAAATACTATTGACAACAATGAAGCACATTTGGTATAATAATTATGATGAAACATGGCAGAAAATGCCGAGAAAGAGAGGATGATTTAAATGAAAGAAATTAAGATTAATTTTGACCCAAAGTTTTGCCAACAAGTCGGTAAAGTTCCTGTGTTCAACGAGAAGAATGCTTCGACATTGCGTATGATAGTTACTATCCCGTTTGCTGAGATGTTCGGCGACCCAATGACGATGAAGAATCGGTCTCGTGATCAGGTTGACACAATAACGATTAAGCGTCTGAACCGCGGCGAGATGGTTAGACAGATGATGAGACGTAAGTATGAGGATTGCTGTGGCTGTTCACGACCAGATATGGGAGATCTGCTTGAGAAGATTTTACTTAGTGGTGAAGAGCAACTGCATGATGCTGACACAGTAGTAATTAAGCGTCTGTCCCGTGGTGAACCAATGAGAAATAAATATAAGGAGTGATAGATATGACAGCATTTATTGCAAGAAAGTTAACGCCTGAAAAAGAACAGGCAAAGCGTGAACAGATTGCCAAAGAGGATGCACTGGTTGAACAGGCTGACTTGGAAGCTTATCGCCAATTCGGATTTGATCCTGATGATCCTGCCCAAGCCGATATGATCCGCACAATAATTCGGGTACGTAAACATATGACCACCTACGATGTGTTCGGTCATAAGTTGCTTGAAACTGGTATATTTACGGAATCCATCTTCATGTTGACCACAGGCATGGACGATGACCGACATCCTACTGATGATGAGATTGTATCATGTTCTACTTCAAAGTATATTGATACTCATTATACTATCACATGGCAACTTGATGGTGGCACAGACTATGTTGTACACTGGTCACCAGTTAATGCAAAAGAGGGATTTTGGAGTGTTAAGACTCCAATGAGACATGGACATGATCCTTATGACATTGACACAGGTGACCTGTATGACGATATGGATTGTGTCTATGGAACAATCGTAGGTTCGTATATGTGCGAGAATAAGATGTTCTCGTGGCAAAAGGGGTGAACAGCATGATGGGACAATCGATTAGAACTAATCGATATACCAGATTGTACATTGCTGTTCCTGATACTGATGCTGAAGAAGTTCGTGCCTTGGGTGCAATTAAGGTTGCACCCGAGGACATGAACAAGCATCAGATGTTAAGAGGAGTACGGTTAAAGCCTGGTGTATCAGCATGGTACTATGTTGATCAGGATCCGAGCCTGTTTGTTAAATGGCCATTCATTACATTTGAGTTGGTCATAGAACATAATGATGTAACCAACGATTATTTGGATGTTACTTCAATGATTGATGATGATTGAGAGGAGAGATAGGAATGATTAACTCTGTAGGACGTAAACTGACCCCAGAAGAGGAAGCGTTTGAAAAGGCAAAGCGTAAGGAAGAACTTGATTATGCTAAAGAGATGGGTATTACCATTGAGCTTCGGACATTGGATGGAGAATGTAGTGTAACTAATGAAGCCGATGCTATCATGATCAACTGGGTTCGCAACCATATGGCGAGAATGAAGACAGAGAATGGTGATAAACCTGTTGAGAGGTTCATCGGCATCGAAGGTGACACGAAAATCTGCCAAGCATCGTTCCGTGTGAAGTGGTTCATCTATGGTTATACTCTGGTGTGGGTGTATGCAATGGGAACTGGTGTTCCTGGACACTGGTATGTTATGCGGAATGATATTCCAGTACATTATATCCATTCAGAAGATATGTGGAACGATTGCGACAAGCTGATGCGTGACATTTACGTCTACCATATGATTGATACGAATTGGGAATCTGAAAACCCACCGCCTGAAAAGGAGTGATACGATATGTTCAGCTATGACATCACCGTGATTGATATCACGACAGGCAACATCGAGTCACAAATCAATGGTGTATCTGCATCTGATGTTGTATCTGAACTGCACCGTATCGGTATCAACAAGGACGGTTCACCCCGTAAGAACCAGGAGTACAGGGTGGCGTACATTCGCCCCCTGCACCTCCAGGGTGACACATACAACCAGTTAGCTCATGAGTTGCGTTACTGGCAGTGTGAAGAGGATACGATGGATTATGGTGTAGAACTCGGATACTATCTGCGGATGGTAACCATTGGACCAGAGATTAAAGCCATTTATGGTACAACCAAACCGATGTTGAAACGGAATTACCCAGACAAGTCAGTCACCACTCCAATCTGCTCACCGAATGCAGACGAGATGATGACAGCATTACATATTAGGAACATGATGTTCAAAGCATTTACTGAATATGAGGAAAGAAAGGTCGTGTAAATTATGAGAAGCCATATGTTACATTATGGAGAAGCAATGGACACCCTGCATTATCTGCAGGACCAGGCACAATACGTTCGGACTTGTGGCATCAAGATGTTAAACGCCGAACGTGAATTGAATATTAAGAAGCTGGCATTCGGTGAAGATAGCCAACAGTACCAAGATTTCGTAGATGAGTACAAGAAACTCTGCGATGCATATAAAGCAGGTGCTGAAGAGTATGATGCTAATGCGTCACAGATGCTTCGTGATATCGAAGATATGAAGAAGCTTGGTATGGATAAGAAATCTTACGAGACATGGCTTTGCACATACTCTCGGTTCTTATCCATGCAACATACCGCTGATTATATGCAGGAGCATGGCTTCTATCGTGATAATGAGAACGCTTCTGCCGTGTATTACCTGTTGTTCGCTCGTAAGAATCTGCAATTGTATCAGCAGATCCTGAATAAGCGTAAGGCTGGTGATTAATCATGGCAGTTAGACGACTTACTGACAACGAAGCGGCTGATATCCTCATCCGCACTGCTTCTTCTGTATATTGTGAGCCTGGTATCGCATGGCGTAAACTCCAGAACACGAAGTTTCTTCTGGAACAGGCAAGGTCACGAGCAGAAGGGCTGGCAGGACGAGCATTTGACTCTGACCGCATCACAACAAAGTCTTCATCGGATTTTGTTGACCAAGTTGACAACATTATGTCACTTGAAACTGCTGTAGCATCTGCTGAAACGGCTTACTTCTGTGCAATGGCTTCATTTAGATACTGCCTTGAGCGAGCAAAGGAAATTGGAGCATTTGATAGCTTCCAAGTCGCAGTATGGAAAGCTTATTATGAACACGGAAGCGAAACATGGTCATTACAACAGCTTGCTGACCGTTTCCATGTGACGAAGAGCCGTATTCAGTATCTTGTTACAAGCACAAGAGCGAAAGCTTCATTCTGCAGGGCAATTGACAGTGTACTTAGTGACATGGACTTATCATCTGACTCTGACGATGGTGTGTGCGTTGTCAGGACAGGTAATGGAGAGAATGATATCGAACTGATTGACCTCGGTGACATCAATCCATGTGATATTCGGTTAGATGATAAGGATGGCGAAACGAATAAGGATGAGTATGATGAGCTTGTCCTTCCCGATTTCACCAGGATTTGACGAATACCATTTTCAACATTGACTTTTGTTTTAAAGTGGTATTTAATATTAATACACACCCTGTTATGCGAACAATAGGTGATAACATATATAGAAGAGGAGTGAAATGTTATGGATAATGAGATGGGAAATATCGAAGAACAAATTGTGAGTGAAATGGAACAATTCGAAGGACAAGATAGTTATGCCAGTTATGATACACATAATGTGACTAATGACGTTCCAGAGAATGAACATTGTGTTGGCATCCCTCGTGATTGGGACAAGCTTATCGATATGGATGACGATGACGATGACCCCTGGATTGATAAGGAAGTTACTGGAAAAGAAGCATTTGAATATCAGCGTAGATTGCGTGGACAAAAGAACAACGCAAAGATGCTGATTGGTTATGATACTGAATCTATCATGAAAGCGGCTGTCCGTAACTGGATTGATGCGAACCGCAAGCTTCTGAACCTACCGTTGTTGCTCGATAATCGTGGCGTAAAGCGTAAGTGCGTACTTGATGGCAAATGGTATACGTATTATGTACCAGTCATGGAGGCAATCCGTACCGAAATTTTGAGTGAGTATGACAAACTGCGGATTGAAGCCAATGACGCTCTGAAGAAATCAGACTCCACCAAGTTGAAGAAGCTTGACGATCTTCCAGGTTGGGTTATCGCAGACATATTGGTGGCGACAGGTGGAGTTCGTGTTCTGAACACGAAACATGGTCTGAATACAGTTGGTACAGACCATCTTATCTACAAGGATTATTTTAAGAGTAAGTGGACGAACGGTAAGATGAAGTGGTCTGGCCAATGGAGACAATATCAGGACAAGACACCAACAGATCAGGTTAATAAGTTCTTTAGAGAGTTAAATCCAAGTGCCACTTCTGGTGATAAAGAAGATTTCGTTACACGGCTTTACTCCAAAGCACCTGTCTCATATATCAATGCACGGAACGATATTATCTTCTGGCGTAATGGCATTTGGGATTATACACTGAAGAAGTTTACGAATTATGATGATGATGATTATGAAGAACTCTACGGCGATGTAATCTGTATGGCTAAATATGCTGTGAACCATCCACTCGGTCGTATGTGGGGTAATCAGAAGCCGATGAAGTTTGATGCCAACGGCAATTGCATTGAACCTGTATATAAGTGCCATGACGGGAGCAAGTGGAGTCCAAGCATTCAACTGAAAGCTCCATTTAGAATTGGCACGCCGCAGGGCGATGCAAGTTATGACTGTGTTGTTCGGTTCTTCCAGTTTACACTTAGAGGTATGAACGGGTATCCGTATTACTACCTTGTGTGGATTGACGGCATCGGTGGTGGAATGAATGGTAAGAGTACTACAGGTGACGCACTGGAATTAATGATGAAATCAACAGGTCTGACTGACGGTTGCGAAGATTTACACTGTGAAAACCTTATTCTGGATATCTCAATGGAAGAGCTTGCCCACGACCACAACCTCAACTCCAGCCTGCTGTATGCCAGATGGATACGCGGCCAGGAATCTGGTGGTGCAACCAAGTGTATAAGTGCAGAAGATTGTAAGGCTATTAAACTGCTTAGCCGTGTACAGCCAGTTCGCTTCCGTGACTTGTATGATATGCCAATGTCGATAGCTTTTGATGGCGGATTGACACAGGAAATCAACAGTTTCCCTATACTGGCTGAAAAGACAGGCTCAATGATGGCACACATTCTGACAATCCCGTATGACGTAAGCTTCGGACTCAGCAAGCCTTACATCAAATCCGACTTTATGCGTAGATTGGAAGTACGGTCTTGGATGGCATGGTATTTCACGACACAACTTCCATGCTATGAAGCCTACGATGATAATAGCACAAATATACTCCGTGGTAATTCTGAAGAAGTACTTCGTGAAAACATGAACACAGTACAGTTCTTCGATGAAGTACTCCCGATGATTAACATGAACGTCATGCCACCAGAACTCCTTCACCCACTGTACCAGAATTGGTGCCAGATTCATGGTTATACTGGTAGCCAGTGTGTTACTAAGAAGTCCTTCGTCAAGGATATGCAACAATACGCAACGATGTCTGGTAGCAAAGTTGACTTCACAGTTGCACAACGGCGTATGAGTACCAATGATGTGAAGTTCCAGCAGATGAATGGGGATAAGGAACGTCACTGCGGCATGGAAGCGATACGTAGGTACGGCTATGACAAACACGGCAACCCGTTACCGTTCGTGCTTATGGGTAACAACTATAATACTGACTCCTATACTGAACGGTCTGATATGCTTGATTGGTCCTACTTCGGAGATGTGAAATACTTTGAGACCATCCCATCTGATAAGCCAAACATGAGGATTGAGAAGCTCACAGGGCTTAAGCAGTTTAGAAACTGCTTCGTCCGCAAGGTATCAGTATATAAAGATCCGACACAGTGTGTTACGACATATACACTTGATGATGATGAAGATGAAGATGATGATGAGTGATGAAGTAATAAAAGAACCTACTCGACTACGGGTAGGTTCTTTTTTTTTTTCTTGTGGATTTGTTCGCTCATGTATCGCCGTTCGCCGTGCCACAGCAACGTCAATATTGATAATGTTTATATAGTGTTATCGAGGGGCTTCATTGTCGGGAATAGAAGCACATTGAAACCGTGCCAATGAAACTGGATGTTAAATGCATCCGCCAAAATCCGAGTATCTAAACAAGCCATTCTTCTGCCCTCATCTCTGCATAAATGTTCGCTCATGTATCGCTAATGTCGCCAGCAGGCAGAACGCCTGCTTTCCGTAGTGCTGACAGTGACTTCTCATCTACGTCACGGGCAACATCCTGCTGGGCATCGACATAGACAATCGCCGTGATGTCCACCGTGGCATGACCGAGGAGTTTGGCGAGCGTGGCGAGACTAACGCCAGCCCGAACCATTGGTCCAATCACATTCTGTAACACTTCGCAGGTGCTTATAGATAATGCTCCTTTATCAGTCAACCGATTGTAGAAGCTAATCAGGTCGCTCTTCTTCAGTTCCTGGATCTTAATACTGCCAAGCATACTGCGTCTGACAAACTTGTTGTACATATAAACATAATTTTGGCGAGTATTATCTCTCAATCCACGTTTGATTTTGAACCAACAATCTACGCACTCATTGAGCGTCATGTCCTGCTTCGGCTTGATACCTGCCAGTTCAGTTCGCTTTAGTTCGTCCTCCATTTTACGCAGTTCGGGTAGGGTTTGTGCCACAATTGCGTGCTGTTTATATAATGTTTTGCCGTTTTCGTCTTTTCCGATTGCTTCTCTCCATCTGTACTCGTAACCGCCTTGCTTCCTTTGATACTCTCTGGGTCGTAGTGCTATCCTGTGACTGTCCTGCCGTCCAGTAGCCATGATTGATACTCCTCTCTTTGTTCGCTGTGGCACGTAGCTATTCTATCACACACAACACACCAAAAACAAGCACAAAAAAGAGACCGCCAAGGGGGATGGCGGTCTCACGGCTGGGGGAAGTATTATGGGGGCGTCACTTTTGATCGTCTGCTTCTAACTCAGCTTCCTGCAGTTTCTTATAGTTGTTAGAACTAATCTGCAAGACAGCACCGAGGAAAGCATCGATTGCCGCCAGGGTGGCAGTGATCTCGGCTACCAGATCCCAGTTCCATATCTTACCAAGGGCGGCGTACAGGGTAATTATGGCAGGCAGTATCACCTGCGAAAACATTTTCAACCAGTCGTATACCTTACTATTCTCAAAAATCATTTTGCATTCCTCCTTAATGTCTGTTGTGTAGTAAGTCCTCTACGATTTCCATCATAGAATCTATCGTTCCGTCTCCCCCTAAATCCCTGTAGGGTTGGACATGATAGCGAAGCAACTCGTTGTAGGAACGAATATCAATCGAACCTGCGTCAATGTACTTCTGGCACCACTCTATACAATCTGTATAGAGTAATCCTTTTAAGGCTCGCCTAACGACATCGTTGTCATCATGCTTTTTGTAGTGCCTGGTGATGAGCAAGTTCACCACTGACCACAGCCCAGCAGAGCCTATACACGCAAGGATAATAGTCAATGCATTTTCACTCATCTTCATCACCTTCTTCGTATTCATCCTCTTCCTCGTCATCCAAGTCAGGGATGATATCATCTGGATCTTTAGGGAATGGAATTACCAGTGGTTCGAACACCGTAGAGTCTTTCAGCATCATACAACTTCACCCCACAGTGTAGGAACGCTCTCACTTGGTTCCCAAACGTTATTATCTACCAGACTAATCCACACCTTGCCGTTATGCTTCACCTTATCACCTTTCATATAAGGATTGGTGCTTCCAGGTTGTACCCATTCAGGTATAACAGACGGATCTGGGATAAGGATTTCGGCGAACAATGATTGTGCTACATCAGGAGTCCAATCAGACTGCGATGTATGTTCTTGCAAAACCTTATACGGCTTACCGCCGTACTGCAACCGCTCATCTACAACATAATGAGTCTTATCTTTCCACGGCTTCATCATAGGAACAATTGAACCGACCGCTTCTTCATCAACTTTCTGCACAGCCGTATCCATTGCACGGCGATATGCTTCAGCTTGCTGTCTTGTCATACTTCCTCGCCCCCTTCAGCACCGTTGTATTCGGTGCCAGTGATAATCGCCAATGCTTCAGAGTCTGAAATCTCTTCAGCATTTATGGGACGGTCTGTTTCCACATATGTTACCACAGCATCTGCGAAATCAACCGCTACGTCATAATCCGCCTCTGGATTGCCGCCGTGAATATACACATTGCGGTCACTATACCTGCGGATTTTCTGCTTGCCGTCTTTTGTAAACGGTTCTTGTACAATCATGTTGTTTGCCCCCTTTACACTGCACCAATACGCGACCATTTTGTAGTGCCGGTTGTTGGCTCTTCCGTGTTGCTGTCTGCCGTGCTAATCCAATATGCACCGCCGTTCGTTACTACGTCCCACTTGCTATACGTGCCAGCAGTCCATGCCGTTATGGTACTCAATGCAAAAATGCGGTCTTCGTTGTAGTTCCAGTTTGTCGCGGCTTTCCATGTGGTTAACAATGCGTCTGGTACATAAAACTTTACATTCGCTCCGTCAAACGTGTAGTCCATATTTCCAACGGAAGGTACAGCTGCTGTATCCTCGTCAAAAATTACGGCGTGTAATGAGTTAGTGGTTCTAAAACAATAAGCAGCAATTGACTCAATGTTTGGACCAAACTTTACCGCCTGCAATAACTGAAAATACGCAAAATTATTTGTGCCCAATGTTTTAATGCTTGGCAATTCGAGTGTTTTCATTTTGCCGTTGCGTGTTGAGGTAGTACTCTTTGCCTGTATATTGTAGTCTCCTATGCTTTCCAATAATGGGGCGTATAGTTCAGTCAATTTCGAGAACGTGCCGTAGCCCCAATTCATGGTAACCAATGACGCTAAACTCAATGTTTCAACAGGCAAATTTGCGGCGTTTGCTACGTCCCAGACATTACTACCAAATGACGTACAATTATCTAACACTACGTTTTTTAACGCAGTGCAACCAATAAACGCTTGGTAGCCAACACTATCACAGTTTGGCCAATCAATGCCCGTAACGCCTGTTTGGTCCACAAAACCATAGCGTCCAACAGACGTTATGCCTGTGTCTCTAAAATTGCCTGTCAATGCACGGTTTATTACGTCTGCGGCGGTTGCTCCACCGCCACCGGACACGTTAACCGTAATGGCAACTCCTGACAGACCATCCTTGTCTTGATCTGGTGAAACAGTCGTTGTGCCGTTCTGCTGAATGGTCACACTCTTGCTCTGTAAATTTGGCTCAACAGCCACGACTACTTTCTTGTAGCCATCAGCATTGTCAGACGATGCATCGTAAGTACCGTTGGCATCAATATTCTTATCAATGAGCACAGGCTCAGTACCGCCACCGCCATCGCCACTGGCAAGCGGATTAATCAGCAAGCCAAGATAATCTCTATGTTTCATGGATTATCACCTCACTCGCCAGGCTCTTCAGGCTCTTCAGGCTTCGTTGCTACAGGTGTAGTGCCACCGCCATTCTCATACCAAGCATCCTCTGTCTCGTTCATGACATAAACTTTCTTTGTGGATATAACCCACAGAAGAGAGCCACGAGCAATATTCGCATTGTCATCGAGTCCTGTCACAGTCTCACCTGTGAACGGAAAAGTGGAAGGGGTATCATCGGCTTGGATAACAACCAGCCGTCTATCTGTACTACCGTACATTCTCTGTTCAGTTCCTGGAATTACAAACATTTCAATCAGTCCTCCTTTAATTGTATTATAAAGTTTTTTGTGTCTTTTGTCCATTTTTTTACGACGTGCTTAACTGGGGTAATTGATATACTTGGTCGGAATCACAGTCCCTGCAGTGCTACACCACTTACCGCCTGTCGTAGCATCGTCAGAAAAATCAAACACATTACCAGGCAACGGGATTTCGCAGATAGGTGCGCGAAACTTTCCACCAATCCAACTGGTAAAGAACTTCCCTTCCAAACCATTGAAGAACGCACATGGTCTCAGCGTCGTTGGGGGAGTGTTGTCATCGCCACCTGCAGTACCATTCACATCAATGAACCGCACAGTCTTACTTGTATTGCTTGAACCACGCCGCACACGAACTCTAATCTTCGCAGGTTCATACAGATTGGGATAGAAGTTACAAGAATGAGTTGCTTCATCGATATTAGCATTACGATACTCATCATAGTCAGGAACTACTATACCAGTGATGAGAAGCTCTGTGTAACAATATGCTCCCTCATTCTTTGGAATATATATCTTCTGCTCTGGGTATATCACCCTCATGATTTCAATACCGCCAATACTCTGTGAAAAACTCTTATTACGATATGTCCAAAGACCATTGTTCTGAAAGGGTTGAAACTCCATCGTTACGCCACGGTAGAAACCCATTGTCGGGGCATCATCACCATCTACGGCACAGATGACTTCTACCCTTGGAATCGTAATCAGTTCCAAGTCGGGGTCACCGCCACCACCGAGTGCCTTTGACAATTCACTATCGGAGTCAGCAAGCTCATCAGATATCGCCTGTTCCGTTGCTTTCTTGAAGTAAGTACTCGGATTAAATATCATATCATCTGACGGATCAGCATCAGAAGTTACACTCATCGTCAATCCTGTACCGAATGTCAGGTTAGTTATCATCATCGTGTATGTACCGCCAAGAGGACCAGTGCTTACAGTGATAACATCGCCTGCTTCCAGAGCTATATCAGCTAAAATATCTACCGTACCAGGACGATATGTCAATGCATGAACCTGTGTGTAAATGTCATATGCCATACCGCCACCAGGGTTCGGTAGTCCTACGTTACTACTACGGATAAATGGATTGTTCTCAATGTATACAGCATTAGTGAGTGGTCCCGTGCCACCAGTGCCACGAACCGTCACAGTGTAACTGCTGTCGTAAACCTTAATCTGGAAGTTTTCTGGATTGTAGTCACTTGTCTTTAAGTCGTGACTAAATGTTGTGCCAGCATTTCGTACAGGATGTGCTGTGTCATACCATCCAAAGAATATCGTGTCAATACCATTCATCCGTTTAACGACAACATACTTACACAAAATCTGTGCGACATATGACAGGAAAGCACGTTCAGACATCTTATCAGTACCAGGATCTGGCAAGGATAAGCTCACGCCAGAAAGACCAACAACTTGCCAAGTACGATTTGTCCGCTGTGCTAATGCCGTCTTTATGGTGTTAACAGCCGTAACTGCATCAAGAGGATAGGTGAAATTGTGTTCGTAGATTTGATAACCATCAAGAATCTGCATCGCATCATAAGCTACAACACGAATAGCTCCACCCTGCTCAGAGTGTTCATTCACATAATATCTGCCTATCTGTACGTTAGCACCATTTACAGTGAAGGTGGCTTCGATATAAGCACCACGCCAAGTCACGTTATCATACTTGCTGTTGTTTGATCCGTCATTCAGTAATGCTACAGACAGTGAACCGATGATTGCGGCACCAATTGTCAACTCACCCGTGTTGCTTGTACCTGTACGGATTGCAAGGCTATCCGCCTGGACATCATGGTCTGTGATTGTATACGAATGGTTATTACCATCGGTCAAAGTCATATTAAATATCGGCTTGTACCCTTTTGTTTCTACACCTATATTTCTCATACGCTTACACCCCAATCATCGTGAACGTCAGATCCTGTAACTTACAATCTTTTGGACGTTCCTGTTCACTCATCCATTGAACAATAGGCGTTTCGAAATCTGATACGTAGAACCTACTCGTCTGGAAGTTCTTAGTCAATGAGTTGTATACACGAGCTTCAAACTCCATCTGTCCACCTTGACCGTTGGATGTCTGCTCAGTATAAATCGTCTGCATGATGAAATAGACTTCCTCATAGTCAGCGTTCTTCCATTCCATATCATAGTCCCACTTTTGTGTGATAAGCTGTGTATGCATTTCGCCAGCTTCGTCACGTCCGCTCTTGCCAGAAACAATCATATGAAACTTCGGTTTACAACCTGTAGGATCAGGCATTCTTACGAGCGAACCGTTCACATTTACGGCGAACAATGCACTATCATCAACTACACCTGGCGTATATGACATATATCATCATCTCCTTTACATGGAATAATGAGGACGGGAGAGCCACTAATGACTCCCCCAGTCCTACATTAAGTGGTCGCTAACTTTACGTGCATCAGTGTACCGAGTTGCTTCAACACGAACTCACCAAACTTGTAGCCGTCAATCATCAGGTTGACTGGCTGTCCTTCGTCCGTATCTTTCTGCAGTGACTCAAACACAGATTTCATATAATCAGCGGCTTTGGTTATCGCTTCTGCAGATGTATTAGCACTTGCTTCTACACTCTGCATTGCTGTGGTATTGTTCTGGATTGTTTCAGTGAGTGCGGCAGTCTGCCCATCGTACTGCATATTCAATCCGTAACGGCTGTTCATGTCATCTACGGACATACCCCACCTGTTCTCCAACTTATCACGAGAAATATTATTCTCATAGTCATGTAAGATCTGGTATGCAATTTCGGAGTCTACGAACGCACCGTTCCGATCACGAGCCGCCTGCGTCATTGCTTCAGAAACACCGTTAGCCATGTTCTCACCGAACTTGACGGCATTATACTCTTCAGTCTTTCTGGCTTCTTCTGCCTGCATTGCTTCGTCATACGTCTTTGAGAAACCATCGAACGCTCCAGTCAGACGGTCAATTGATGCGATCAGCCAACCGCCTACACGCTGTGCCGTATCCCATTGAGATGTGTCAAGTACTTCGCCAGACTCCTTGAACTCATGGTAGGCTTCAATCTTGTCCTGACTTAATGCACGACCGATTTGGTTACCACCCCAGAGAGCGGCACCAGCGGCCGCAAGACCGCCTGCCTTACCAAGCACCGTTTTAAGAAGTGGATGAGCAGAGAGGAAACCACCAAGCTTTCCCCACAGACCACTCAATAAACCGCCACCGCCAGCACCCCCTGCACCAGCACCGCCCGTTCCTAACAGTTTACCGAGCAATCCGCTCAACAATCCACCACCGAAGAGACCGCCACTTCCACCACCACCGAGCAAGTTACCCAGTGTGTTGCTGAAGAAGCCAGTAATCTTCTTACCAATACGGAGATAGAAGATACTCTTCAGTACTGACCATATATCTACATGGGATAATGCGTCTCCGAGTTTAGACACAACTTGTCCCCAATCGATATGTTCAATCAGTGAATTGAATGTCTGTGACAAACCAGATATTGCTTGACCAAGCTTGCTGGCTTCAATTTTCTTCAGGCTCTTATTCAGGACTTCAGCAATCTTTTCTCCAATTGCGGGACCAGATGAGAATACCTGAATGATGAGATCCAACAGGTTATTGAAGAGTTCACCAATAAGTGTTGCCCAACTATCTACATCGATTGACTTCAATGCGTTGGTAATGAACGTTGTTATCGCTTTACCGATACCATAACCAAGTGTGTGTTCACCTTCCTCATCGGTGAACTTCTGCTCCAGGATCCCACGGAACAGTTCAGCAAGACGGTTGCCTGTATTACCAAGTGCCTGTCCTGCTTCGTCCCACTTGATATCCTTTAATGCTGTGACAAGCATGGTTCCGATTTTTGCACCAAGTGTATGGAAATCGAAGCCACCCTCTTCAACAGGTTTGACGAGTTGCTTCCACGCATTAATCAGTAAGTTACCAACACGACCAATTAAATGTCCTAAAGCTTCAGCATCAAATGCATTGATGAAACCGTTAAACGCTTCCTGGATGTTAGCAATGAACCCAGTAACCTTATCTGACAATGCATCCCAATCCTGGTTGTTAATCCAATTGATAGCATCATTCAGACCGTTAGCCAGTGTAGCACCAAAGCCACCCCAGTCTTTGTTGTCCCAGTTCTTCTTGAGTTCTTCTGCCCATCTATTGAAAGCATTGTCCTTAACGGGTTCGGTTTCTTCCGCCTTGATTGTCGCACCCGTACCATTATCTACAGCCTGGAGTTGATTTAACTTATCAAACCCGAGCAGGTTGCTGGAGTAATCCGATAATGCATCATCAGCATTGTTGACACTTTTTGCTGTGTCGTCCATGCTCTTTACAAAATCATAATTACCCTTGGATGCTTTACCATACAGGTTCTGACCAAACAACTTCGCAGTGAACTGTGCGACTTTGTCGGCGGCAACTGTAGCCGCATCAAGTACCTTCGTAACCAATGGGCCAACCGCCGTGATAATTGGTTGCAAGATTGCTAACAACTGTGCACCCAATGCTTTAGCACTGTTTACAACATTGCTAATAGCATCGTTCATAGACGGGAATGCTTTGGCAAGTTGCACCATATCCTGCTTCGCATCTTCGAATACAGCGGAGATGAACCGTCTCTTCAGACGAGTTCTAAACATTCCCCACAAACGAGTGAATGCATTAGCTATCCGCTTCAATCCACCTTCTGCACCTTTGCCATTGGACAAATGAGTAATCTTGGAGAAGAAGCTTTTGATATGGTTCAGTGTGTTCTTCAGAATGGTAGATATTCTCTTCGACTCACTGTGCGTGTGCTTACGAAGCTTACCTAACAAACCAGAACCTGACGCAAGGGTCATGTCTCTCTGGCGTTCAAGAGCAACAATCTCTGCACCAAGGGCACTATGCTCTGGATTATCAGTACCAGGTCTACCTGCCCCTTCGTTAAGTGCGTCACGTTTAACTTTCAGTAATTCATACTCTTTACGTAAGTCCGACATAGCCGAAGCATTTTCCCGATACTGTTGCTTCAGTGCTTTAAATGTTTCTGTCTCTTTCAGATCAGTATCGAAGACATCAGTTCTTCTCATCTGATATTCGATAGCACGTCTTTCATTCTCCAATGCGTTCAGAGCGGCACGAGCATTTTGCATCTGCTTGCTATAGTCGTTCCACATATCTGAATGGTACCGCTCATTGGCAATATTCTCCTGCTGACGGCGTAACTCATTAATACGTGCTGATATTCTTGCGGCACGGCGTTCCGAGTCAGCCCATGCAGGATTGAATTTTGCCCTGATGGTATCGACCATTTTGGATAAGTTGCCACCCATGTTTGCAAATGCACGGTCAGCATCTTCATGTTTCACATCTACATTTTGTGCAAAGTTAGAAGACTTCTGCTCTTCTGCGGCAGTAGCAACGATAGATTGTTTTTCAGCCGCCTTGGCATTATCTCTCATCTGCTTGTCGAGATCGATGGCTTTCTGCTTTTCTTTGGATTCAGCACGCCACGCTTCTATACGTTTCCTTGAAGCTTCAGCAGATTTCTCTGACTCTTCCTTCAAAATCTCGGATTCTTTAGCGGCATCTTTAGTCACCTTTTTGCTCGTCTGTTCCAGCATTTGACCAGCATTAGATGCTTCTTTACCTGTGTCCCTCAAGACCTTCGAGACTTTCTTACCGTTATCGCCAATTCCCTTTACGGCATCCTGCGTGTTTTTAACAGCCTGTTGCATCCCAGATGCGTTAGACACCGACTGGGACACGTTCTTCATGAACTCTTCCAATCCTTTTCGGGCTTTGACGAGACCAGAAGCAAGACTATCTCCAAATGACTGTGCGTCCTTAACCATCAGTCTAAAAGTTACAGCCATGTCATTGAACAATCTGTTGGTAACTGCAATTTCATGGTTCATGCTGTTAACCATTTTGTCAATCCCTTTGATATTGGACACAAACTGGTCAGTCTCCGCAGTAAGCTTCACAACATACTCTTTGTTTTCGTCTGCCATGTGTGATCCTCCTTCCTTTTAGATTTATATACATATGGGGACGAAGCTTAAATGCCCCGTCCCCCCATTTGGATTGCACGAATAGCCTTACGTTCAGCTTGACGCTTGTTTGCTTCCTGTATCTGACGCTTCATCGCATTTACCTTTGCTTCCATGCGTTCCTTCTGCGTCCACAGGAAATCGTACGTATCCATGACGTTGAACTTCTCGCCCCTGCTCGCCGTAACCATCCGAGCTAGTAAGCTTGCCGTCTTAAATTGGAGTGCGGCTTCGTCCTGCAACTCATGTCTACGGGCTTCAGACCGTGCATTGATATACATAATGGTCTCGCCCCATGTCCAGGTGAATACAGTATCGAAGTCAGCACCGCATCCGATTGCACGGCTTACTAACTGCTCTACGGTCAACGGCTCACTGGGCGTTATGCGTTTCCCTCGTCAGTATCTGTGGATGTCAAACTATCCTTGAGTCGATTGGCACGCTCATCCATCGCTTCTTTCTCCTCTTCAGAGAGAATACCAGAAGCTTTAGCCAGATTGGTAACAATCTGCTGTTTGGCTACGATACCGAGCATCCCGTTCATAGCCATCAGGTCAGCAAGCTCATCGCCTTTCTTGATGGTATTCTTATTCCCTGGCCAATTCAGAGCCTGTGTTAAAACATCGGCGAAGCGTTCGATATCATCGATTGCTTCGAACAGCGTAGACAACGTGTTCTCCTGCCAATGTTTCTTCAGGGTGATCTGACCAGCGGTGGTCAGACGCAAGTCAATATGAACCTGCTTACCATCTTCGTTCTCCAGATCCAACTCATACAGATTAGGACTATACATAATATCTACCCCCATATATTTTATTTATGTAAGGTCTACCTTACACATTAGATTATACAATAAATACGTGTATAATTCAAACTTTTTACAACGTGCTTATTTGTAAGGCTTTACAGGCAGACAGTAAAAAACACCGCCCCATTAGGAGCGGTGTTGTTCGCTGTTTCGCTGATTACGGAGTGGGGGCAGTATGGACCCACTTACCAGACAGGTCAACTGTAGCCTTTGAAGTCAGCATACCGTTCACCTGAACATCCTGGATAAAATTACCAGTTACAACGCCCTTGTTGGTATCCTTACCACCGTTATTCCAGGTGATCTCGATATCAACTTCATCACCAGACGTGACCATAGCATCCAATGTAGCCTTATCGGTCTCATTGAAGTAATACTCCAAAGCCCACGCTTCACGATCTTCCAGACCAGACTTATTCATCTTCACTGTGGAGATGAGTGGGGTGCAGTCGAGTGTTTCTTTCTCAGCCCCTAATGCATTGAAAGTGTAGCACCAATGGATTTCCACAGGAGTGGTCTTACCAAGCTTAACACTGACACCAACGGATGTCAACACATCATCGATGTGCAAATCAGACTCCGCAAAATACAGGTGAGCAAAAGACAATTTCTTCATTTTACTTCATTCCTTTCTTTATTTAAGTACTCCATTTGATTACTCCTCCAGTTTCGTTATTTACGATACCAGAGAAGTCTAAACGTTTCATATAAAAGTCGGTTCCTTTTCTTGTTTCCTCATCAGGAGTTTCAGATGTAAGAGTAAATCCAAGTTCACCAGACATGATACCGATTACGCCATGGACCATTGTGAGCAGTTCCTGCATTGTGGAAGCGTAACAGGCGATACGCCAACGCATCCTAACATATGCCATGTTCATCGGAAGTGAAGAAGTAAGACCATAGCAAATTAACGGAAGCACAGCGTCACCGTCTGGTCGTGACATCTTCACGTTGTTACAAACAGTAAGCAACCGATTAGCCACCTGTGTCCTTGCCGCTGATGTATCGATCATACTCTCACCTCCCTTGCAGGTTATTCAAAATGTCATCTACCATGCCGTCCAGTTCTGGAAGAACAGCATCCAGTGCAGGCTCGATAAATGGGTGTGCTCTCATACCTGTTGTGGTATGCCAGTTACCTTCACGATCTTGGTATCTCCAGGGAGTGCCCCTTCCGTTACCTTCATCGTTATACTCACCAGTGCCATGTTCCAGATACTTGGCGTGTTCATCCGCATATATCTTAAGAACAACCTTATCACCATCTGCCGTTACTTCTGCTTGAATACTGTTTGCAGTTTCACCAGTACCATCCGTCTCTGACAAGAGATTGCTTTGCATCTCTTCCTGAAGACGTTGTCCGATTTCTTCCAGTCGTTCCGTTACTGATGCTGTCAATGCGTCTGATGTCAGACCAAGCAGGTCACTGATGGGAGTCATGGTATCAGCCATTATCATCACCGCCAGTTGACGAGTCATCGTGAGCCATCTGCTCGTTTGTCTTTAGTCTACGCACCTCAACACGGCGATAGTTATTATACATCTTGATACCGACTACTTCGTAATCTTCACCATAGATGGTAATCCTGTCGCCGTACTTTATCTGTGTATCATCGTAGACCAAGGCATAGAGCATTCGGGTAACATCCCGACCATATTGAACAATGCTGGCAGAGTCGTTGGACGGAAACCACATGACATAAATACTGCCCCTTGGGTTATCATCCTTGACAAGCTGTTCGTTCATATACGGGTCCATGGTAGTGTGTGTTCCGTAAATGTCGTAGTTCCGTTTGAACTGTGAGAACCGTGATCTACGTTCAGATGTCGTATCCATCAGTACATCACCGCCACACCAAAGGCTTGTTCATCGGCGTTAAGCGTATGCAGGATATCTAAGATACCACGTTCATACGTCTGCCAGATTACAGAGCCTGTCATTGCAGTGTGCGTTTCGGACATCTGTCCCTCCTGGAACCGCTCAGAGGAGTAACCGAGGGATGCCCCAGAATTGGATTCAGATGTGTCCCGTTGCCAATACAGCACGGCAATGTCAGCTATCTGTAGGGCATACTTGTCAAGGCTGGCGGTCTGCTGTAAACCGAGATACGAACGCACACGAGCTTCTGCAAGCGTGACATAGTAAGTCGCATCTTCAGCAGAAAGACCAGTGCGTTTCATAACCATCTCTAATGCTGTGGGCATTTGCTCTTCCTCCTTTCGCAGGAATAAAGAGGGTGGGAGTTACCCCACCCCCATTATTACTGATTACTGATGGAAGCGTGATACACACCAGTCTGATCCTCTGCATAGAACAGGACACCAGACAACAGGAGCGTATTCACAGACGCACGACCATCAACACGGCTATGGGTCATACCAACCAGGCCAGACTGATCATAGGTCAGATCGAATGTATCTGCCAGATCGCCGCCCTGCGGTACATACACACCGTTCAGGTTCTGAACAGCCGTTGCGTACACAGTGCCCTGTGTGATACGAGGTGTCAAAATCACGGTTCCAAGACCGAGGAAGTTCTCCACATACTGTAAAGCTCCCAGGGTTTGAATTGTGATAGCCGCACTGCCCATGTAGGTCGCTACGTCCAGAGGATTGACGAAGAAGATAGACTGCACTTCCTTATCCTCGAAATAGACGCTCAAGGCACCCCACAGGTTAGCCAGAACAGCCTGCAGTGTTGCGGCGTTCGTGCCAGCAGAACCACCATTGGCAGTCAGAGAAGTGAAGAATGCATCACGAACATCCTTCTGAACATCTTCCAAAACGGCATTGTCGGTTTCCTCCAGGGCAATCTCCTTGCCTACCTTCTGAATTGCTTCAGCGGTGGTCAGCTTGAGATACTTTTTCAAGGTCAGAGTCAAATCAGTCAGGGGTGCACGAGTAACCTTGGTCAATCCGATTTCCTCACCCTCACCAACCTGCTGAGCCGCCTTGGTCACGGTGTTCTTATAACGCTTGACGGTATTGCCTGCCGCCATCGGGATCATCTGGGTGACACCCAGGATCTTCTGCAATGTGGAGATGTTACCAACCAAACGGTTGATGTGGTCAATCGTCTTGGCAGGAGCCAGGTCAGTAGACTTGGTCGTGTTCGTTGGCGCATCGAAATACAAATGCTTAAAGTTCAATTTCTTCATTTTACTTCATTCCTTTCTTACTTAAACAAGTTCAGATTTTCGTTAATCTTTTTCTGGCGTTCTTGCCAGTTTTCAATCTTCAGGATATCTTCCTTTGTGATTGTGTTTGCTCCACCTGTTATTGGAGCTTTGTGTGCAAGCTGTGCCTTGGTTGTCGCCTGGACAGCCGCCTGGAAATCAGAGATATAATCCTTGACATTCTCTGCAGTTGTCTCAGCATCTTCGCCAATCAGCCGTGCCAGCATCTTTTCTGATACATCAGCACCAGCTTCTTTGATCATCCTACGAGCTTCGTTGGCTAAACCGTTCCGTGTCTTTTCAGCAGTCAACTCCGCAACTTGCTTCTTCAGTTCGTTGCGTTCATGCTCAACACGTTCCTGCTCAGTCATGGAAGCAAGACGAGCGGCTTCATCTTTCTCAGCCTGTTCCTTTTGAACTTTCTTTTGCCATTGAGCTTTCCACTGAACCTTGAACCTATCCAGGTCTGCATCAGTGTATTTCTTCTCATCAGCAGGTTTCGGGTCAGTCTTGTTCTGGTCATCCTTGTTTGCATCGCCTTGTGGATCATTATTCTGATCATCAGGATTTGGATCTTCAAAAAAGAGATGACGGTAACGCAAAAAATCATGATACATAATATTGTACCTCCTACCATATTATTTATTGTGGTTAGAATGCTCCACGATCCGTAATTTTTAAAGAGTTCTCACGCCTGCTCTGTTAGTATAAGTTTATCAGAGATAACCGTATAAAGCAATAGCGTTTAGTGCCATTTCAGTACCTAATGTGCTGTACAGACGATGGATAATCTTCTGCAAGATCAGTCAGATTTCGTTGTAAGCACCGAACGAGCATCAATGTGAATGCATCCTTATCTTTGAACTGGTCCAGTGGCAGATAGAAATAACCATCCTTGATTGCATAATCCAGATCCATGGATGTTTCAGCCTGAATGTTATGTACAAAGGCTACGCACATAGCGGTTATCATTGCACATACTTCTTTGACAGCGTGACCAGTTACCTTGATTGCCTTTTCCGTCTGTTCAATCCTTACCATAATCATGTACCCTCTTTCCATATAACTTCGATATAACACCGACAAAAATCATGGAACGGAGGAGCAGTTACGCCTGGTGCATACTCTTCCATCGGAACAGGTTCGGCGTTCTGTTCTTCCTCAATGTCCCTACAAGTCTGACAAGTCTTATCATCCTTCACGGTTACAGAATGGAATGCTTCGACATAATCCCCAATGATGTCCATAATTCCATATTCTGTCACCATGGTGTTACCAGTGAATAATGCAGAGCGGTCAATGTATGACTCCTTACGGGTAAGATAAGCATTAACTTCTTGTTTAGTTAACTCCAGTGATTGTCCACGCATGATCGCCTGAATGGTCCGAGTTGCAGATTCTACACCCTCAATGACATGGTTACGACACAGGGACAGTTGCCAGTCATCCATGAGATGTGGTTCTAATGCTTTGACCAGATTGCCCATCTCAAAATACATCAGGGTAACATCCGTCATTTCATCCAGCCAGTCTTTCCAATGATTATGAAGAACATCCATGACCATGCAAGCCGTCTTCAGTTCTTCCATGGTCATGAATGCCTTACAGGCACCAACTCTATTTAACTGGTCGAAGCGTTGAATGTTTAACGGATAATCGTTCATGAGTGGTTCGAAATCTGGATGGTTCAATCTCCGTTTCAACTCTTCGACAGTGTTCCGCAGAGACAGGGCTTCTTGAATACTGATGTGTTCAAGAAGCTTCCTGCTCGTTGGTTTGCCATCCACTACTACTTGGGAATACAAATCGGAGATATAATTGGGAATGCTACTTGATACAGTAGACAATTCCAGATCCTGTGTTAAAGCATCCTCTGTTTCCTGGAGTCGTTTGAACAGGTTAATCTCTAATGGTACGAGTTGGCGTTTACGCATTGCCATCGCCACCCGTCTCAACCGTTGTCTTTGCATCCTTTACACGCTCACTCGGGGACTTGTAATACTCTGTGATTGTACGGTTAGTCGGCATGGTCAATGCTGTCATATCGCTCTTCGCTTCTGCCTTGATACGTTCGAGTTCTTTCTGAGGATCATCCACAACAGACAGTACACTAAGTTGTGTCTCCCTGGACGTGATGCCAGACAGAACACCAGCCATCTCTGCTTCCTCAAACATATTGACTGGGTAAGACAGTTGATGCAGGAACTCAATAGTAATCCAGGCATCCTCGTTTACTGGGGATACAGGGTTAGAGCATACAAGTTTATAATAGAGCTTTAAGGCGTGTTCGAACTTACGCCACTTGTTGGTCGCCAGGTTAATCATTGGGGTCATCTTCCATCGGATTGCGATACCAGAGGATGCGGCGAAGCCGTCATTCGTGATGTCGCAAACCATTGCGATTGTGAAGATAAGCCGTTCCAGACGATCAAGCAGATGCTCCTGTGAGGAGTCGGCATTCGGAGGAGTAAGGAACTCAACCACTAAGTCGGTGGCGTTCTTGCCCTCTACGTTGATGATATGCATATTACGCAGGTTCTGCAGGGCAGTTGTATCAAACTTAGCACCGAGGATCTTGATAATATGCTGTGCAATGGAGTTAATATCGTTCATCTTTGCACTGACCGTCTCATTGACAAAGTCGATCAGAGGAAGCACATCTTCAAAGATACCACGTCTCGCACGGTTCTGAATGAACTCCACAGCAGGCACGCCAGCGAAGCCGTGCATATACTGCTCATCCCAGATGATATTGTTACCATCAATCGTGAAATACCTTACATAGGTATCATCAGAGATTGAGCCACGGCGTAATGAAGTGCCATCAGCCAGCGTCTCAGTGTAGGTGCGAACGAAGTATCTCATCTTCGGTGTAATGGATTGATTGTAAATTGCGAATGACTCCATTGGATCCAAGTATGCTGTACCAATATCGCCATCCTCATCCACGTATACAATGCGATATCCACGACCGAAGATTGACACAATAGAACTCAACTCAGCATTGATGTCATCAGCATCAGTCAGCTTATCCAAAGTGTTGATGTACTCATCGGTGCGTTCGTCAGTAGACTTTACACGCACAGGTATTCCCAAGAACATTCCCTCAAAGGTGTCAACGATAACTCTTGCGAAGTTTACTGCTGTGCGGAAGTCACTCATCCATTCTGGCTTCGGGGGTTCATCATAAATAGCATACTCGCCATTATAAGCGTCCCATAACACCTGGTACCTATTTGCTGTGATCTGGTCGTTGTCCTGAATAAACTTCAAAAGCAGTTCATCCGTCATCTCATCGTTATCACTGATACGAAAAATATCCAGCATTTGTGTATCACCTCTTTAGATTAACATATTGAAAGATAGATCCTGAACGAGTGTTGCTGTCTGCATATTCTCTACCTTATCGGAATAGATTGCGTATCTCATAGCATCCAGCACGTCATCGTTATCTTTCACGGGTGCATCTTCATTATCTTTCCAAACATAGGTATCAATCTCTTCATTGAAAAGGTTGATACCCTCTTCTACAATGTGCAGTCGGTCTGTCTTAAACAGCGTTGCCACTTCACCGATACCTGCGATAACATCCTTGTGTGCATTCCTTGCATCCAGTCCTGCACATTGCATCTCATTGATTAAGTCTGGACGGGCAGAGTCACACCACAGGATAATTTCACCTGTTCTCGGTTGGATTTCTTCCTTAACGATCTTAATCCAATCATCAATGCTACGATGCTTCGCACTCCATTCACGAAGTAAATAGGTATGACCATCAGCATCTTCACCACACAGCACAATAGCACCAGTGTGTTCCCAACCGAAGTCAACACCTGCAAAGTATCGTGCCATTTCAGGCACATCTTCTTGGTGTATAAAGTGCCGTTCCCTGGAGAAGTCAGGATACACAACACCAGATGCAGACACCCACATACCAAGAATGTCTCGGTCATAGAACACACCAGATGGAGTGCTTGCTTTAATGCTCTCAATGTACCGATCATTCAGGAACGTATTGTCGGTGAGTTCCCAGTGGAACTGCTGTATCGTCTTACCGTCAGCCTTGTCGATATAGTCTGTCTTTAACCAATGGGAAGGTCTATCAGGATTGGTGTCCATGATGAGCCTTGCTCCTGGTGCTGAACAACGTGACTTAATTTCAGCAAAGACATTAGGATTAGCTACTGTCGCTTCATTCAAGTACGCTCCCCATGCAGTCATACCACGGATCCTGCCCAGATCATTAATCTTGGAATGACCGAAGCAACAAACCACTACACCGAAAAGCTTGAAACGATTTGATTTATCGAAGTTAAACTCTAATCCATATTTGTTGGTGATTTCATTCAGCACATTACGCTTTATGGCTGATAAGTCAGCACCTGCGAGGATGTACTGCGGTAATAGAACACCCATGGAGTCAGCAAGCCTACGAACCCGTTTCAATTCCTGGAGGAACAAATCGTTGTCCAGAATGGTTTTACCAGACCGCTTGGCTCCATGGTTAATGAGGACAAAGAAATCGTGAGTCAGAGCATAGCGGAGTACTTCCTGCTGTTTAGGACTATACAGTGTATCAAGCTTCGCCATCGTCACCGTCATCCTCTTCGTAATCATCGCCATCGGCATCAGGCGGATTGTCAAGGATGTCGTCCTTGGGTTCAGGTGTACTCACTATGATAGCATCGGTTAATGCATCAAGCATCTTGCCGAGCTTATCTTCTGTTGTCTCACTCTTCTGGTG
>JAEEGL013252126.1_pt1 | contig 36353 bp, 32 predicted proteins | sample 9134231 | NCBI WGS metagenome assembly JAEEGL01 (sample SAMN16246548, study PRJNA631951) | gut metagenome | biome: gut microbiome; feature: rumen; material: fiber-attached | host: Bos | place: Iran: Karaj | collected 2018-10 | reverse complement strand
CTCGACGGCGACATCAGCAACCCTCGCTTTGTGGAGGTCTCCGCCGACAGCCTCTTCACCGCCATCTTCATCAACGACACCGTGCCTCTCTCCGTCTCCGCGCCCTCATCTTCCCACTCGTTGACTCTCCGCCCCAACCCCGCCAGCGACAGGGTGGAGATTGTGTCGTGCGAGTCTCTCTCCTCTATTGACCTCTACGACATCTCCGGCCGCCACGTTTTGCACTTCGAGCCTCTCTCGTCTTCTGCCTCCCTCGACCTCTCCCGCCTCGCCCCAGGTGTCTACACTGTAAAAGCCTCATCCACGACCGGCTCTGTATTTACCGACAAACTGCTAGTGAAAAGATTCTGAATAAAAAATAAAAAAAGTATATAATGCAATAAAATACATGTTTCTTCGTATATTAGAACATGATCAGAATGGCTCGATACTTTTTTTTACTAATTATGCTTTCTGGTGCGACTTATGCCCAAAAAGGTATTGATGTCTCTCGTTTTCAGGATTCTATTGATTGGAAAAAGGTTGCAAAAAATAGCAATTTGGAGTTCGTTTATGTTAAAGCGTCGGAAGGAGCAAGCATACGCGACCAAATGTATACCTACAATGTGAAGAAAGCCAGGGAAGCAGGTCTTTTGGTGGGAAGCTATCATGTGTATAGTAGTAGGACCACCGCATATCAACAGTTTGCCAATTTCAAGAAAGCTGTAGGCAAGACAAAGCAAGATATAATTCCAGTGCTCGACATCGAAGCTGTACATTGTCATAAACTGTATATGGAACGTGTCGACAAACTGTTGGAGCTTATGGAAAAAGAGTATGGCGCCAAACCAATGATATATACAAGTGAAAAACTGTACACAACACATTTTAATGTAAAAAAATACAAACCATATCATTTTTTTATAGCTAACTATAAGCGAGAGCCTGCGGTTGCTTATACTATATGGCAATATACTCAGCATGGGAAACAGAAGGGTATTGCTGGCTTTGTAGACTTCTCTCGTTTCAACAAAAAATATGATGTCGAGGATATAAAAATATCGACCAAAGATACTACTTCTGCTCAACAGGTATCCAAAGCGACAGAGAAAAAAATAGGGACAAAAACAGTAAAAAAACAGGTTCCGCAAAAGCAACCTGTCAAGAAAAAGTCGGCCTATAAGCCACAATCTGTAACAACGGCTTCAAAACAGAGGAGAAAATAGTAGAGTCACTTGAAAATAACAAGTTAAAGAGAGTATGTGAGCAATGATGAAAAATATCATATTATAGAGAGATGACAGCTGTTTCTATTATAGAAAAAGAATTGTTCTCTTTAAGGTTATAGTATTTGATAATCAAATAAATAAAGTCTATCCACTGAAGTTGATAGGCTTTTCTTTTTATAGTATTGCTCTATATTAATAAAAAATCATTAACTTTGCACATTGTTTAATAACGTTTCAAAAGCCTTTTTTTGAAATGTTTGTTGTTGTATTAATAACTGATAATAAGTAAAATAATATTGTTTTAATCGTTTATGCAAAAAAGTAAAATTGGTCTCGATTTTGAAAAAGTAGAGCATGCCAGAGGCGTGGCTCGCAAGATAGCCGGTCAGGTGCAGGATTTCGTGGACAATTATACCACGGTGGCTGTAGAGCGTACCATCTGTCGTCTTCTTGGTATTGATGGTATTGACGACAATGAGGTACCGCTGCCTAATATTGTTGTTGACTCCCTTAAATCAAAAGGTTTGCTTGGTCAGGGTGTTGCTTTCTATGTAGGCAATGCAATTATTGAAACAGGCATGAATCCTCAGCAGATTGCCGAGGCAATTGTCGCTGGAAAACTTGACATCACCCAACTTCCTCTCCATGCCAAAGAGGAGACAGCCAAGGCTATCAATCCTTTTGTGGAGGCCAGTGTGGAACGTGTTCGCGCCAACCGTCTTCGTCGCGAGAACTATATCAATACTATAGGAGAGGGTAGCAAACCATATCTGTACATCATTGTGGCAACAGGTAATATCTATGAGGATGTTGTTCAGGCCCAGGCTGGCGCTCGTCAAGGAGCTGACATCATTGCCGTGATTCGTACAACTGGTCAGTCATTGCTCGACTACGTGCCTTTTGGCGCTACAACAGAAGGCTTTGGTGGCACATTTGCCACTCAGGAGAACTTCCGTATTATGCGTAAGGCACTTGACGAGGTAGGCGAGGAGGTTGGTCGCTATATTCGTCTCTGTAACTACTGTTCAGGCTTGTGCATGCCTGAGATTGCTGCCATGGGAGCTCTCGAAGGCCTTGATGTCATGCTCAACGATGCACTCTATGGCATCCTTTTCCGCGACATAAATATGCAGCGTACTCTAATCGACCAGTACTTCAGCCGTATTATTAACGGCTTTGCAGGTGTCATAATCAATACTGGTGAGGATAACTATCTTACTACCGCAGACGCTTATGAAGAGGCTCACACGGTTTTGGCTTCCGACCTTATCAACGAGCAGCTGGCTCTTATCGCAGGCTTGCCAGAAGAACAAATGGGTTTAGGACATGCTTTTGAGATGGATCCAATGCTGGAAAACGGGTTTCTTTATGAGTTGGCTCAGGCTCAGATGCTTAGAGAGATATTTCCTAAGGCACCTCTCAAATACATGCCACCTACCAAATTTATGACAGGCAACATATTCCGTGGTCATATTCAGGACGCACTGTTCAATATTATTGGCCAATGGACACATCAGGGTCTTCAGTTGCTAGGTATGCCGACAGAGGCTATCCACACACCGTTTATGAGCGACAGATATCTCTCTATAGAGAATGCCAAATATATCTTCAACAATTTGAAAGACATTGGAGAAGAAGTTGAGTTCAAAGAGGGTGGTATTATTCGAAACCGCGCCAAGGAGGTTCTTGACAAAGCTACTGAATTACTCGAGGCTATGGAGAGTGAAGGTCTGTTCACGGCTTTGGAGAAAGGTATTTTCGGCAATGTCAAACGCCCCAAGAATGGAGGCAAGGGTCTCGACGGCGTTACCCTTAAGGCCGAGAACTACAACAACCCGTTTGTTGAATTAATGAAAGGTAAAAAATAAAAAAAGAGAGAAAGCTTGATTGTGTGTGATTAGATGAGATAGAATAGGGTATGAGCTATTATAAGACAATCAAGCGATCGGACAATCAATTACTCAAACATTCAAACTAAATAACCATGAGCGAAGGATTGTATTCAATGGAGGCAAAGGATTACGACAAAACCTTAGACCTCACCAAGATAAAACCATACGGTGATACTATGAATGATGGTAAAGTGCAGCTAAGTTTCACTTTGCCTGTGCCTGCTGGCGCCGAGGCTGAAGAGGCCGCCAAACAACTGCTCAAAAAAATGGGCTTTGAAAATCCTTTGGTAGTATTTCAGAAAGAACTAACAGAGGGGTTTTGTTTTATGAACTGTTATGGCTCTCTGACACACACTGTGGATTACACCACCATTCATGTTCCAAAAGTGGAATCGACCACAATGGATATGCATGAATGCGACGATTATATTCGTGAACATATAGGTCGTAAGATTGTCTGTGTCGGTGCATCGACAGGTACCGACGCCCACACTGTTGGCATTGATGCCATTATGAACATGAAAGGTTATGCCGGTCACTATGGTTTGGAACGCTATGACATGATTGAGGCTTATAATCTTGGCAGCCAAGTTCCCAACGAGGAATTTATTGCTAAGGCTATAGAGTTGCATGCTGACGCATTATTGGTTAGTCAGACTGTGACGCAAAAAGATGTTCATATCATCAATATGACAGAACTTGTTGAAATGCTCGAGGCAGAAGGATTGCGCGACAAAGTTATTCTTATTTGCGGCGGCCCGCGTATCAGCCATGAACTTGCAAAGGAACTTGGCTACGATGCCGGTTTTGGAGCCAATACTTATGCTGACGATGTTGCATCGTTTGTCGCCCAAGAGATGGTGGCAAGAGGATGGAAATAATAAATGTTGTTGTTATGACAACATATCATCGTGATAACGAAAAATAATCAAAAAAATAAAAACAATGGAAAAAGAACAGATTAAACCTTTTATCGCCAAACGCGCAGCTCAGGAGCTGCACGACGGTGATGTAGTAAACCTTGGTATCGGTCTTCCGACATTGATTCCAAACTATCTACCAGAGAATGTTCATGTCATCCTGCAGAGCGAGAATGGTATGATTGGTATGGGCCCTACACCAGAAGAGGGTAAAGAAGATCCTTGGTTCATAAACGCCGGTGGCGGATACATCACTCACACTCCCGGTGCCAGCACTTTTGACAGTGCCACATCGTTCGGTATTATCCGTGGCGGTCATGTCGATGTTAGCGTTCTTGGCGCTATGCAGGTCGATGAGGAAGGCGATCTTGCCAACTGGATGATTCCAGGCAAGAAAACCCCAGGTATGGGAGGCGCTATGGATCTCCTCGTTGGTGCAAAGAAAGTTATTCTTGCCATGGAGCATACTGCCAAGGGTAACCCCAAAATCCTCAAGAAGTGTACTCTTCCTCTCACTGCTAAGGGTCAGGTTAATATGATTATCACTGAGATGGGCGTGATGGAAATAACCCCGAAGGGTATTGTCCTTACTGAGATTAACCCTGAATTTACTGTTGAGCAGGTTCAGGCCGCCACAGAAGCAACACTTATTATCTCTCCCGATTTGAAGGAAATCAAATAGTTCACTGTATGTGACCATGTGTCCCTATGACGGATGACGCTAGTTTCAATGGCGTCATCCGTTGCAAGGACGCAGGCTAGGATATGTCAATCATAAACCTATGAAAAAAATCTTTTTCCCACTGCTACTTTTGATGGCTCTGTCTGTCAAGGCTGCTGAACCCATACCGGCTCCGGTGCCGCAGCATATCGAATTCAAATATTATGGATTCTACAGCGTTATTGATTACACTCACATGATGTGTTTGTCGCATTTTTCGGGACAATACATGGACCCAATATCCGGAATTATTGTGGGTTATACAGATGCATACAACCTCAACGGTATTACCGCTGTGGCAGGATGGCAGTGGCGCAAAGAGTCGGCATTGGGTATTGGTTTCTCTTACCTTAACGATGCTACTGGTTCTTTCTCACAGATTCCTGTTTTTTTGGAGTTTCGCAGCCATTTTCTGCGTAATCGTATCACTCCATTCACTGCCGTGCAATTGGGCTATTCTATCCCTTTCGGTTCTAAGAATGCCGAGGTTGAGTATACACGCATAGCTGAGGGTGGTGTTACTTTCGCCCTTTCGATAGGGGCTCGTATTGCCATACGTCAGAAATTGGCTTTCAATATTTATGCTGGCTACCAGCTTATACAGCTACGTGCTGTTGAACGTGGCTTTAATAATGTTGCGGCAACAATAATGCCCGAGTTGTATAACAATATTAAATTTGGGGTTGGCGTCAATTTTTGACGCTGCCTTTTTATTATCATATTTCAATCTATACTAATAGGCGTTTCCTCCTTCCATGTACAAGAAATTTTTCACCGTTGTATTGGCTATTGTCTTGTTTGGCAATGCCAGCGCCCAATTCAAGAAAAACAAGGACCAGTCTGCCGACCCCATAGTGGATGAATGGAATGACGTTGAAGTCTTTGAACAGCACAAGCTATATCCTCGTGCCAACGTCATTCCCTATGGCAACGAAAATGCCATAGAAAAGAATGGTTATGAGAGCTCTCCGTACTATATAAGCCTCAATGGTGAGTGGCGCATGAAGCTAAGCAGTAGTTTTAATAATCGCCCTACCAATATTGAGCAGAAAGACTTTTCGGCCAAAGACTGGGCGACAGTAATAGTGCCTTCGGCGCGTATTCTTGACGGGAAGAAACTCCTACAGTCAAAAAAAATCCTTAAACCTTCTGATGTGTCTGAGTCGGGCAACAATGTGGCTACTTATTACCGTGAGTTTGAGGTGCCTAAAGCCTGGAAAGACTATAAGTCATATCTTAATATTCAGGCTCACTCGGCGTTATACATTTGGGTCAATCAAGAATATGTGGGATATAGTGAGGATTCACGTGACATAAGTGAATTTGAGCTTACAAAACATCTTAAACCTGGAAAAGTTAACAACATTGTGGTTCAGGTTGTTAGTATATCCGATGGCTCATTACTCGAATCCAAATACTCCCGTTTGGTCAACGGTATTACTTCGGATGTCTTTATCGTCCTCAAACCAAAAGTGAATATCGTTGACTATAATATAAATGCAACTTATACATCATCAACTCGTTTTGGTGACTTGTTACTCAATGTTGATATTTTCAATGAACAGAAAAAAGGTCAATATTATGTTGAAATGGAGATTTGGGACCCAACAGGTCACCAGGTCGAAAAAATGGGACGATGGACTGTCTTTGATAAAAAGAACGAGTTGACAATGAAAATGGAGCGTTCCATTGGCAACGCTCTTCCTTGGAGCGCAGAGACTCCTAATCTCTACACTCTTGTCGTTCGTCTTCGTGACCAGAAAATGAATCTCGTTGAAACTGTAGGCTGTCGCTTTGGATTCCGTTCCGTTGAGGTTAAAAACGGACAACTCACCGTCAATGGGTCGGCAGTGACTATCAAAGGCGCTATATACTCTTTTTACAACAATGACAAAACAGGTATTCCTAGCAAGGAACGAGTGTCGAATGACTTGAAACTCATGAAGCAGAACAACATCAATGCCGTTCGTACTACCTTGTACTCTCCTGCGGCACCATATTTCTACGAATTGTGTGACGAGTATGGTCTTTATGTTTTCTGCGATGCCAACATACAACCAATGTCGACACAGGCAAAGGCCGTTGCTACAGACAAGGCGTATATAAACATGTTTGTGTCAAGAATGCAGAACATGTACGAGCGTTTTAAAAATCACCCATCCATTATCGTGTGGTCGTTGGGCGATGCCGTCGATAATGGAATCTGTATGGAGAACGCTATAAGAGCCATTAAACAAAAGGATAAGAGCCGGCCTGTAATTTATCCTGGCGTTGGTTTTTCGGAAAATTGCGATATCGTCACTCCATCTAATATGGACTATGACGAAATGAAGCTTTTCGGTGCCAAACAGCAGAATCGTCCATTGATATTGGCAGCGTATGGTTCGGCAATGGGCAATTCTTATGGCAGCATGGAGCCCTATTGGCAGCTAATCCGCTCCAACAGCTCGCTTCAGGGCGGTTTTGCCAACAGCTGGAATGGTGTTGATTATTATGATGTTGAAAGTGCTGCAGATCTCACAACAACAGGTATCGTCGACAACGATGGCAATCCTAGACCTTATCTCAACGAACTCCGTATCATATACCGTCCTTTCGATGTCAAATTGGTAAACATCAGTCCTGACGCTGCAGAATTCAATGTTACCAATCTGCTCTCTTTCTTGACGTTGAACGATTATGTATTAGAGTATAATATATATTCTAATTTGAAAAGTCGTATTATAGAAGGGGAGGTCTCTGTGGCTTTGAAACCAGGAGAGTCGAAAAATTTCAAACTCAAAATTCCTGCGCTTACCCTCTATGCTGGTGAGGATCTTTTCATTCGTTTCACAGTGCGTCAGCGCAAATCCTCGGTAGCAATCCCTAAAGGAACTACTCTTGGTGTCGTCGAGTTTCCGCTGCCAATGAAACATGTAGGCAAGGAAAAACTCACTAACTATGACAATGAGCAGCTACTTGTGGAGCAAGAAACTCCAACTACAATACGTGTCTTTAACGACAACGTCTATCTTTCGTACGATTTGGAGAAGGCTGAGATATTGACATATTCTTTCCACGATCGTCAGATGATGGTGGCTTCGCCTCAGGTTAATTTCTGGCGCGCTGCTACCGATAACGACCGTGTGGACAAGAACGCTATGCGTTTATGGCAAAATCTCAATCCCGACAATATGAGTCGAACTGTTGTCGCCACCAACTACCGCCGTATCGATAACGGCACGGTATGTATCGACGCCATGCTTCGCTATGTTGACCGCAATGGCACAGTGTTTTTTGATGTTAAACAATCTATGGCTGTGCTTTTCTCGGGTGATGTTATTATAGACAATGAGATTGTCGCCTCGGAACAAGTCAAGACACTGCCACGTATTGGTTTGCAACTTTTCCTACCTAAGACTCTCGACACTGTGCAGTGGTTTGGTACAGAAGGCGAGACCTATGTAGACCGCAATCAGTCGGGTGTGTCGGGAACTTATAAGAAAGACGCTCGCTCGCTTTTCTATCTTTACGACCGTCCTCAGTCGGCTGGCAACCATCATGGTGTTCGTTGGATGTCGGTATGCGATGCTAACACGGGATTTTATGTCGATATGTTAGATACAAATTTCAGTTTCAGCATCTATCCCTATACCGATGTGGACTTGGTAGGGACCGATGATACTAAAACGTTGAAAGAACGTGATTTCTGGACTTTGAATGTCGACTATCGCCATGCGGGGGTCGGATCTGCTTTGGCAGGTATTGAGGTCGGTGACAAATATCTTGTAAACGATCGCAAGTATCATTTCCGTGTCCACTTGCGCTCTTATGAACTAGAGGAATACAATTCCTACGACTTTAGCCGTGTTGAATACCCTCAAGTGGCCTCGAGTGTTCTGCCTATGCCTGTGATTTCAAAAAACAGAGACCGTTTTGATCAACCTATGACCATAACGCTTTCTTCAGAAACTCCAAAAGCTGAGATACGTTACACCCTTGATGGCTCTACACCTGACGAGAAATCACTGCTATACAAGAAACCATTTGTGATTTCTAATTCCACTTATGTTAAGGCTAAGGCATTCAAATCAGGCTCAACTCCATCTTTCACTGCTATCAAAAGATATAATTTTGATTATATTGTAAAAGCGACCTTTACCAACAAACCTAACACTCCATACAATTATGAACAGGAGACTATTCTTTTCGATGGAGATAGGGGAGACATTAGTGAGCTGTCGCGTGGTTGGCTTGGTTTTTCTGGCAACGACTTCAATGTTGTCCTTGAACTTAGCAAAGCTATAGAACTGCAGCAAGTAGTGGCACGTTTCGCACATGTCCCCGACGCTTGGGCTTTCGCACCTACGGCAGTACAAGTTTATGTGTCGGATGATGGCGAAAACTTTTCTCCAGCAATTAACGCCAAACTTAAATATGCACCCGAGGAGCAGTCGATGAACTCACCTCAGTTGGTTACTGTTACCATTGATGTTGATAAACCTGACGTTAAATATGTTCGCATTGTTGCCAAGAACATGGGCCGCATTCCTTCGTGGCACAAGGCTCGCGGACTTCGCCCATGGATTATGGTCGATGAAATTGAACTCAATGAAGTGATTAAGTGAGTGGGAGTAGAAGATTAGAGATTGAATGGGATAATAGTTTATAGTTATTAAGTCATTGTGTTTATTTCGGCTCTTTAATAAGGATGAATACCATTTATGTACTAACATGACTTTTAATTTTTCAATAGTACTCTACATAATATGAAAAAAATAGTCCTCTTGGCTTTAGCCTCGTTAATTTTTGCTTCTTGTGAAGTGGAGTTTTCACCCAATGCTGACTGGACCGAAATTCCTGTCGTGTATTGTCTTCTTGACCAGGATGAAGATACAACATACGTTCGCGTCCAGCGTTGTTTTTTGGGTGAGGGCAACCAATATACCTATGCCGCTGTGGCAGATTCCAACAACTATCCTCAGGGCGCTCTTACTGTTGCCATCGAGGAGTGGAACGCCAATGTCGATGCCACTACAGGTCAGTGGAGTAGGTCTGGCAATTCTCCTATTCGTACATTTGTTTGCGATTACACAGAAACGACAGACAAGGAGAATGGCATATTTGACTCTTCTAGGCAACCTCTTTATGTTTGTGCAACAGCTGGTCAACTCGACACATCGCATGTATATAGACTTGTGGTTGTGAAAAACAGTACTGGCGACACAATAGCAACTTCAGAAACAATGCTTATTTGCGGCGATTTGCAACTTGTACGTCCCAACAATGTCACAAAATTTCAATTTGCAGGTACATCTGGAAACAAGTCGTGCGAATTCCATTGGTCGGCAATGAAAAGGGCTCGTCAATACCAACCATTGGTACGTTTCTTTTACAGGGATTTTATTATCAACCGTCAGTCAATACCAATTGACACTACAATCATAAACCACTATATTGACATTCCTTGTAATGTTGTAAAGAGCAACATGCGAGACCCATTCTATACAACATACCTTGATCAGAACTATTTTCTGTCAACTATCAAGAATTCAATTATCGACACAGTTTGTAACAAAAACATTATTGATACAGTCGAGATATATATACTTAGTTGTACCGAACCTTTGGCAGCTTTTGTATATGCCGGAAACCCTGCTGGCTCTCTGAATCAAGATCCTTTCACATATACCAATATAGAAGGAGGTCTTGGCGTTTTTGCAGCCCGCCGTCGTCATATGAGTTTCCGTATAGAGACTCCTGGATCGACTCTAAGTAATTATAAAAAGACACTCAAGGAATTGGGAGTGGGTTTTTGATCGCAAGCGAGGTTGTAAAGAAAAATTTTGTCAGTATCCGAAAAGTGCGTATCTTTGCAAATTATTGTTTGAATAATAGATAATTAAAAATCAATAAATTAAATTATTAAGATGAATATTACAAGAGAAAATTTGGATGACTTGAACCTCTTGTTGAAGGTTGAAATCGCCGAGAATGACTATGCCGAACGAGTAACGAAACAATTGAAAAACTATCAGAAAAAAGCCACAGTACCTGGATTCCGTAAGGGTATGGCTCCTATGGGCCTGATTCAGCGCATGTATAAATCTGCTGTTGTCGCCGACGAGGTACAGGCTATGCTCGGTGAGTCTCTCTACAAGTATCTTGATGACGAAAAGCTTGATATACTTGGCAGCCCTCTTTCTAATGAGGAAAAAACTGGAAAGATTGATTTCGAAAATGCTAAGGATTTCACTTTCTTCTTCGACGCCGCTTTGGCGCCTAAGGTTGATATTGCATGGGACAAGGTTGACGCCAAACTTTATCAGGTAAAGGTAAATCCTAAGGATATTGACAAACAGATTGAGGATATTACCCGTCGCTATGGCAAATTTGAGACTCCTGAAATCATAGGTGAAAAGGATTTTGTATATGGTAAGGTCGAGGAACTCGACAAGGATGGTAATGTTAAAGAGGGTGGTGTCAGTACATTCACTTCTTTCGACCTCGGAGCCGTTAAGAACGCAGATGAAATCGCACCTCTTTTTGTTGGAAAGAAAGTAGAGGATCAGGTTGTTTTCAATGCATCCAAAGCTTTTACTTCTGCTGATATCGAGAAAAATCTCCATCTTGACAATGCTGCCGCCAAAAAATTCAAGGCCGACCTACGCATGACTATAAGCGGTTGCTCGCGCATCACTCCTCATGAGGTTAACGAGGAACTCTTCGCCCAAATGTTCCCCAACGATCAGGTGAAGGATGTCGCCGCATTCCGTAAACTCGTTTCCAAAGAAATGGAAGCCAGCTACAACGAACAGGCTGAAATCTTCTTTGTCAATGAGACTCACAGACAGCTTATCGACAATTTCAACGCCACTATGCCTGAGGCTTTCTTGAAACGTTGGATTGCCAGCCGTGGCGAGAAAGACATCACCCTTGAAAGTGTAGAGGCTGATTGGGAATCCAAATACTTGCCCTCTCTGAAATGGGAGATGGTCGATGGTGCCCTCAATAAAATCAAGACTTTAGAACCTACCCAAAATGAAATTGTTGATTACGTGAAGGATCTCCTTGGCAAGAACGAGCCTAAGAAAGACGGTGAGGACGACAAAGCTCGCGATGAGCGCCTTGAGCAGTCAGCTCGTACCATCGCCAAAGATCGTCAGAATGTTCAGCAGATTATAGACCGTCTTTACTCAAAGAACAGTTTTGAATTGTTCAAGGAACAGTTGAAACCCGAACCCGAAAAAGTCACTATTAAGGAATTCTCCGAAAAAGTGAAATGAAAATAAAAGGACTTTTTGTCTTTGTAATTATTGCGCTCTTCTGTTATCAGGGAAGAGCGCAATTTCAAAATACTTTCCACAACTCCTATGTATCTATGGGAATTGCGGGAAGTTGTTATATTGGATCGACTCATACAGGCTATGGCGGTGGCGTCGATTTTACTTTCGGTAAGTGGTTGTTGACTTCGGCGGGAATCAGAGCGCAGTTGTCGGCTCAATATCTAAGCCATGCCACTGCTAGCGGATTGTATTGTTATGGTCATGCCGACCTCTTTGTCGACCTGTTAACCTCTCTTAAGGGGCGCAATCCGAGTAATGTTTTTCGCAGCTATTTACTTGTTGGTATTGGATTAGCGAGAAGTTCACAGGGAGATAGGGATTTCTGTGGCTTCTTTGGACTTGGGGCTGATTATAAGGTCGGTAAGGACTGGCGTCTTTATGCTGAGCTCTCATCGATGCTGCATCCCTCAGATTTCGATGACAATAGCAAGTCCTCTTTCTTGCCTATGGCAAAGTTTGGAGCAACTATCGATATCGACAACAATCCTACTCGAAGCCGTTCTCGGTATGAGTCAAAAAATGTCACAAGTGATTGGTTTTTCCAACTAGCTTTGGGTGTGTCTTCGCTAAACTACAATGGTATCTCATCGTTTGGAGATCGCATTAAGTTATTGACACCCATTTTCGAATTTGGCATTGGCAAACGTATGACTAATGTTTGGAGCGCTCGAGTGAGTGCATCCGGATTATATGCTCGTAGCGAAGAGGAACTTTTCTCATACTATAATTTAAGGGGTGATCTTATGCTCAATATGGCTGGATGGCTTATGCCCGACCACGGATTGACATTGTTAGAGTGCCGGCCTTATGTAGGAGCCAGTGTGCTTTCGCGACTTGACTCGCAGTCTAAATTTCTTATGGGTGTGGCTGGAGGATTACTGGTTGGCGTCCGTCCCAACGAAAAAAATGAAATATATCTTGACGCTCGCTATGTACTAGTGCCTTCCAGGTTTGCGCATGTAAGCATGCAACAAAGCACCTTCTCGGTTGGTATGGCAACGCTTACATTAGGCTATAGCTACTATTTCTCAAATGTTAGCATCAAATAAATATCTTATTTGAATCCAGCTAGCAGATTGTCTGAAAATAATCAATTTTTAGTCAAACACTATATAATTGCTGTCGTTCTAATGAACGATTGTGGATTATAGTGATAGTATGTCACAATTACTTCTGCTCATTGGTAATTGGTAGTATACGCATTCTTTGTCACGGTAGAACTCTTTTGCCCCCCAACGTTGCCAATACAAATGTGTCTTTAGCCTGTGTAGTACCGGAATGAATACAAAATCATACTCCTCGAGTTCGGGCATAATGTTTTGTATCATCTCATAATTGAGTTTGGAACCTCTATAGTCCTCTCTAACTATGAAGGAGAATACTGCTGTATAATTCATTGAGTTGAGCTGGCCTAAAAGAGATGGATTGTCGATACGAATTTGCTCTGTCTCCTCATCAATGCGATAATCGCTCATGTTAAGCAAACCAATCACTTCTCCTTGTTCATTGATCGCTTTTACGCTCAAAGGCCAGTTGAAGTGAAGTGTGGCAATCCAAGTCTCAACCTCTTTTCGGTCAAAACCATATTGCCTTACCATCCATTCAGTGGTAACTTGAGCATCGTCAGGAGTCATTCTATACAAAGTGTACGGCATTGAAAGATAGTAATATTTCAGGATGATATGAAAGTTTTGATTTTCGTAACCCTGGTAGTCCCATATCTTCTTCCCGATTGATATAGATGATGGAATTAGGGAGATGAACGGCAAATTGTTGATTGATGACACTATAAGCACCATCGACACTTGTGTCGGCTTTTTCAACGCAAACGTCTATAGTGTCGTCTGTTACTTTGCTTCCGAAGGTGAATGCGACCATCTTGTTGGAAGTGAAAAGGGCACCTCCATACATGTCTAATCTATTCCAATACTGAAAGATGGTTTCCATTACTTGATGTTCAGCCTCTATGGTGTTGGCATATTCAGGATTGTCATGTTCCTTGTTGCGTTGCCATTTGTCGACGACTTCACGACATTGGTCGAACATATTTGGTGTGAGTTCTTTATATTCAAAGTCGGGGTGTTCTGCAACAAATTTGTTGACATGGTTTCTTTTGGCTTTCAATTTACCTCCAGATAATGATTCTAAATCTCTTTTAAGATATATGTAGTCGTATTGGTTTCGAAGAGGTTCTACCGTAATATCGATGCCTTTGTTGCAGGTGTTAAGTTTCAATTGATTGGCTGATTCGTCTTCTAATCCTAGTAGTGTGAGTTTGCCGTCACTGTCTTCTTTCAAGAGTTTAAGCAGTTCGCATGATGGTGTTCCTGCCATACAAATCATATATACTCGTTTACCCTCTAAGTTATAACGAAGGATAACGGCGTCATTAAGGATACAAACTTCTGTTTGGAACCAAAACTGCCATCCGACAAGATTTGCGAATGTAAAGTTGCAATTGCGACGTCCTGCTTTCAATGTCAATTCTTGTACGGACTTGCGGTCGTCTATTGTAAGACGGTGAAAGTCGATAGCGTTCATGACCTGTACTATTGCTACAATAATTCGTTGTCTTCGCTTAGTAGTGCCAGTCCGCCCTGTGAAGTTTCTTTGTAAAGGCTAGGAATGTCTTTACCTGTTTTTTTCATGGTTTCTACCACTTTGTCAAAGGTGATGATATGCTTGCCGTCGCTCATCATGGCGTAGAGGTTGATGTCGAGAGCACGTAGTGCAGCCATTGCGTTGCGTTCTATGCAGGGAATCTGAACCAAACCGCACATTGGGTCGCAGGTGAGGCCAAGGTTGTGCTCCATTGCCATTTCGGCTGCATATTCTATCTGTTGAGGGCTACCTCCAAAAAGTTGGTTGGCGGCGACGGCGGCCATAACGCAGGCGCTACCAACCTCACCTTGGCAGCCTACTTCGGCTCCACTGATTGAGGCGTTGGTTTTGATAACGTTGGCAAATAGCGCCGCAGTAGCGAGGGCTCGCAGTATGGCGGTGTCGTCAAAACCATGGTTCTTCTTGAGATGATACAGTACGGCAGGAAGCACCCCGCTGGAACCGCATGTTGGAGCGGTAACGATAGTGCTGCCCACAGCATTGCGCTCGCTGGTGGCAAGAGCGTAAGCAATAACAAGACAACGTCCTTGTAGCGAGGGTTTATAACTCGATGCTCTCACATAGTATTGATGTGCTTTGCTACGCAGATGAAGTCCTCCAGGGATAACACCTTCGGCACGAAGTCCTTCTTCTATGGTGTTCTGCATGGTTTGCCAGATGTCTTCAAGATAATCCCAGATGTCGGAATCTTCATGCATTGCCACATATTCCCAAAAGGTGAGTCCCTCTTTCTCTATATAATGTAGAATATCAGTCATGTGTGATAGCTCGTAAACCTGTTCAGAATCCTCGCTGCTATCCTCGTTAGCAAGGAGACCGCCTCCAATACTGTATATCTTCCAGCTGTTGAAGATGGTACCTTTATCGTCAAAGGCCTCATAAAGCATGCCGTTGGTGTGAAATTCTGGCACTATGTCGGGACGCCAAATGATTTCCACAGGTATAGGGCTCAGAGCGTCGGTTATGGCAATATCGGTGCGGTGCCCTTTGCCTGTCGCTGCTAGGCTGCCGTAAAGGGTTACTCTATATTTGGCTGCTTTGGGATTGCGCTGGTGAAAGATTGTCGCCGCCCTATGGGGGCCAAGGGTATGGCTACTTGATGGACCATATCCTTTTTTTAGTATTTGCTTTATGGATAGCATATGTAAATATTATTGATATTTAGCCTCTTCGAACTTGTAAATAACTATCTCTTACTTGTTTTTTATAATCAGTCAAAGAATTTCCAAATAATGCCCCAGTAAAGACCAAAGTCTTCCATGGGGTAATGTGGTAAACTAAAGTAGTTTGGTCTTTCCATGACAAGAGCGTCGAGTGGTGCATTGAAATGGCTTGCTTTCAAGTATATACTAGCACGCTTCACTTGAAGTGTAATCCAGAAGTCTGCGACAAGATAGCCGCCAACCTCTTTCTCGTTTTGTCGATAGAATGTGCCGAGGATAGGATTCCATGCGTCTGCGAGGAATATAGTATGGAATCGAAGATCGAAACCTGTTTGCAAATGTAGTGCTCTACGGAATAGATGCACGTCGGCGTAAATGCTGTTTTTGCTTGCCAGCAGAGGAACTCTTATTACGTCATTGTCGCTGCTCCATTGTATGCATTCTTGCAGTGCTATATTGAACCAACCCATTTTGAGATGGGTTGAAGCGTTGGCTTGAAGTAAGAGAGCTGTGGCGTCACCCTGCATGGGTTGCATAGCGTCGTTAATCCATATATTGTCGCTAAGGAGTGTGGAGGTGATATCTATTTTAGCCCTTGTTATGGCGAATCCTTTTCGACCTAAAAGCGAGTCTGGTTTTGCATAGTTGTAATTTATGGCAATATGTTGGCGTTTTATTTTGTCAAAATCGTTATAGTTCCAATTGTAGGCTCCTTCGTTGTGATAGAAGATCAGATTAGGACTTTGTGCTTCAGAGAGTATTTCGGCACAGGCTTTGGAGTGTTTCCCCAAGGCAATCTCAATGTCGCCGCACAAACGATAGTCGCCACCACGTCGATTTGAGTTAACCTCCTCGGCACTGGCATGAAGTTGGAAATTACCTATTTGAATATTGGCTTTGGCAAATGGACTTAGTGAAAACTCGTCGATATTGTTGCCTATGCCAAGGTATTGTACTCTGTTGTATTCTGGACGCACTCCAAAGAGTATAATGAAGGGGTTTTTCCATCGATGACTCATATATGCGTCGTTTGTCCAATAGAGTTCTGCAGCCAATTGGTTATGCGAGGTGGAGTCGAAATAGGTCAAGGAGTTGATAGAGGTAAGAGCATAGTAGACACTGTCGACTTGGCTGTCGTAGAAAAAGCGTCGATGGCGCGAGTAGGAGAGATCTAAAGCGAAAACACCGGTGTTGTATGTATGTGGATTGTGAGGCATGATGGTGTCGTTGCCCACAATGGTGTCACGTGGCACTATGCGCATAGGCGTTTTAATGCTGTCATTGTCAGGTATGGTGTCGTATATAGTTTCATGTATTTCTCTGACATGTAGGAATTGTCGGACAGTATTGTAGCTTTGATGAATGTTAACTTCAAAGTTTTTCCATTGGTTGAGAGCAGAGTACATGTTGACCGCGGCACCAGTGCGGCGAGTATAGCTCCAGCATGTTGTGTCGTTTTGTATGCCGCCATTCTCTTGTTGGTTCATCCTTGTCATGGAGGCTTCAGCTTGCAACTGGTATCGGGCGTCGCTCGAGTAATAGTTGGTGGTCAAATCTAATACATGGTCGGTCATGTCGCTGTTGGTGTATTGTCCGTCACGACTGACAAGGTCATACAAAAAAGCAAAGTTCCATCGAGGCTTGATGTTTTGCGTATGTGTTATCGACACTTGGTAGTCTTTGTTTAGCGAGCTGCCATAACCTATTATTGTATAAGGATTTTGCACCTGAAAGTATTTGTTTAGATGCAGTGTGTTGTTGTATACCGGGAATGGGTCGGCAGTGTGCAGGAAGACAAGGTTTGTTTTGTCGTTGAAGAATGGTATCAACGACAATTGAGCCTGTCCCAAGGCTCCCAGGTCAAGATAATAGTTGCCATCCATGCTGTGGACATGGTTGTGGAATCTTGCGTTGCTGGGAATAAACGATGGATTCGAGAGTGTTGATATTTTTACATTCCTGTACGATTGGGCGAAATTGAACACCCTCATCCTGAGAATGGAATCGGGCTCTATGCCTGTGTCATAGATTATTCCTTCAGGAGCCTTGGCAACATTGGAGTCAGGGTCGGAAGCCTCGTTGCCCAGCATCGGATTGTTTGGGTTGCCACTACCGGAAAAGTCCTGGGCATATAGTTTCCCTGTTAAGCATATCAGTAATGCTATAATAATGACTTTTCTGGCAGAGGGCATGGGATTATTTTATTATAATTATGAGTGCAGGAATCGTTCTACGTCAATACCGGCGACACAGCCTTTGGCGGCGGCTACACATGCCTGACGGTAGTTGGGGTCGCAAACATCGCCTGCGGCGAAAACTCCTGGTATGTTGGTGGCGCTGCTGGGATTCTGTACCTTTATATATCCAGCTTCGTCAAGGTCTAGCTGTCCATCGAGGAAAGCAGTGTTGGGCTGATGTCCAATGGCAACAAAGAATCCCGCAATGTCGATGCGGGTAACTTCGCCGGTTTTTACATTCTTGATGTCAGCGCCTGTTACGCCATCCATGTCGTTGCCAATTATCTCCTGTGTTACGCTGTTCCACAAGACTTCGATTTTGGGATTGTCGAGAACACGGTGCTGCATGGCTTTTGAGGCGCGCAGTTCGTCGCGGCGCACAATCTGGTACACTTTGCGGCAAAGGGTGGCGAGGTAGGCTGCTTCTTCGCACGCCGTGTCTCCTCCGCCGACGACGGCGACATCGAGATTCTTGTAAAAGAATCCATCGCATGTGGCGCAGGCAGACACACCTTGACCGTAGTATTTTTTCTCACTTTCAAGTCCAAGCCAACGTGCTGAGGCTCCTGTGGCAACGATAACAGTCTCGGCTTCAATCTCCTCACCTTTGTCGTCGATGGCTATGAAGGGGCGTTTGGAAAGATCTATTTTTTCTATGGTGCCAGGGTGCATTTCAACACCAAAACGTAGCGCCTGTTGTCTAAGGTCGTTCATCATTTCGGTGCCTGATATGCCGTTGGGGTAACCTGGAAAATTTTCTATTTCGGTGGTGATAGTGAGCTGTCCACCTGTTTGAAGTCCTTCATAGAGAAGAGGTTTAAGGTCAGCGCGACCTGTGTAGATGCCTGCTGTGTAGCCAGCGGGGCCCGATCCAATGATTAAGCAACGTGTATGTGTCATGTGTTTATTATTTTACTGTTATTATAATTAGAAATTTAGTGTCAATCCGAATTGTATGAGGCGGCTGAACTGTCCTTTGTTGGAGCGGAATATGCGATATGTCCCACTGCCATTCTCGTTGGCGATGTTTAGCATTGAGTTGTACCAGCGTACGTCGACACCAATATGGTCGGTGAAACGATAGCGTAGGCTTACGCATATAGGAAGAGCGTCGAGGCGTTTGTAGTTTTCGCTTTGTAGAGCGTCGTAAGCTCCGTCGGTTTTGACGTTGGCCTTGGCAAGTATAGCGGGAGCTATGCCCGCAGCGAAACGTAATGCCCGTTGTTCGCCGAAGTCATAAGCGATCATAAGCGGCACTTCGACATACAGAAGTGAGATGTTGCGTTCTAGGCTGCTATTTGAAATATGTGAGCCTTTCTGTGATAGTCCCAATTCGACTACAAAACGGCAACGGTTGTCGTCACTGATGGGGTAGGAGGTCCCTACGCTGCCGTGGAATCCCATCTTGTTGTAGTTGCCCGAGGCATCGCCGTCGATTTGGCACAGGTTCAAACCTCCACGTATTTCATAGTCAAACTCTTTGCTGTTTGAAGAACGACGGTGTTGCGAGTAGGTTGCTGTTACTGTGGTGGCGATCAATAGGAGGAAAAGGATTGCGTTTTTCATTGTTTCATTCTGTTTATTAGGTTTGTGGTTGATTGTCCTGGCACAAGGGAGATTAGTTCTACGCGCCCCCCATACGACTCAACAAAGTCAGCACCAACTACGTTGTCGTGACAATAGTCGGCTCCTTTAACAAGTATGTCGGGGCGCAACTCTTGGATGAGGTTGATAGGTGTGTCTTCGTCGAAAACAACAACATAGTCAACAAATGCAAACGCCGCTAGCACCATAGCACGACTCTGCAACGATGACACGGGTCTGGAGGGTCCTTTAAGACGCCTTACCGATTCGTCACTGTTAAGACCCACTATTAACATATCGCCCAAATCGCGAGCTTGGCTTAGATACTCCACATGGCCTTGATGTACTAAATCGAAGCAACCGTTGGTGAATACCACACGAGGTTTGTTGATGCTGCGAAGTCCACTCAAAATGAGTTTTAAGTCGTGAAGCGACACTATTTTCTGTTTTATTCCGGTGTTGAATTTAGAGTTCAATGGCAGTTGAGGTTGTAATTTATTGTGTTTATATTTTATTCTCTTTTTTGAGAAGGGAGAAATAGACCAAGTAGGACAGACCTATTACAATGACAATAACCTGTTGAGCTCCCCAAAGCAGCCAACCACATGCCAATCCTGTTGCCTCGCCTATGCCGTATATTGAAACAGCTTGCCATACTAGCACTGGATATGCACCCAAGCCTCCTTGCGAGATCATCATTCCCACCGAGCCAAAAAGGTAAATCACAAATGCTGCCGAAACTCCAAGACCTTCGGTATCAGAAAAAGCCTGCAATATTATCAATCCACCAGCTATATATAGCAAATAAATGGCTATGCTGTATACAACGAAGAGAATGGTCGATTTGGGCCCTAGGTGAAGAATACTTTTCACTCCTTCAACACATCCGCTAATGAGTCCCACTATTTTTTTATATGGCTTGAATTTGAGAAGCTTTTCGTGGAAAAGTTTGAAAATGACAAAGAATATTGCCAGCAATATGACACCCACTGTGGCTATTGCTGCAAGTGTAGGCAGTGTGCTGAATTTCTGTGAAAGGCTGTCGTAAAGGAAATCTTTCACACTGTTGAACATAAGCAGAAAACCCAGAAGGACTACCACGGCGAACATTAAAACATCGAACAGTCTTTCTGTGACAACAGTACCTATCGACTTTTCCATTGGAATCTTCTCGCTGGTGCGAAGCATGGCGCAGCGCATCACCTCGCCAAGGCGAGGGAAAGCAAGGTTGGCGAGATATGTTACCATGATAGCGCCAAAGGTGTTGTTGACGCTAGGTATATGTCCCAAGGGCTTGAAGAGCAGCCGCCAGCGTAGGGCGCGTATGAAATGCGCCACAACGCTGGAAAGCATAACCAAAGCCACCCATCCCCAGCGGGCTCCAAGAAACGACTGCCAGATGGCGTCTTTTTGCTCTGGACTGAGTTTGAGAAGAAACCAGTATACAAAGAAGACACCTATCCCAAGAAAGATAAGGAATTTGAGAAAGTTCAGTAGTTTCTTTCTGCTTTTATGATCGGCAGTTGAATGGGATGTCATCGTAGGTTATTGCAGATGGTTGTCTTTCGGGAAAATCACTGTAGGATGCCATTTTTTTGCCTCTTCGAAATCCATTGAGGCGTATGAGGCTATAATCAGCAAATCGCCGACATGAGCTTTGTGGGCGGCCGCGCCGTTTATGCCAATAACACCGCTGCCGGCCTCGCCTTTGATGGCGTAGGTCGACAGGCGTTCTCCATTGGTGATATTGTATATGTCCACGCGCTCATTTTCAATCATTCCGGCGGCTTCGAGCAAGTCTGCGTCGATGGTTATGCTACCGATATAATCCAAATTGGCCTCGGTTACAGTAACTCTGTGTATTTTTGATTTTAAAACCTCTATAAACATAGGGTTGATAAAATTGAAATATTGTTGTTTTAAAAAGGATGTAGTTATAATTGTCTCAATCTTGCGGTTTGTGGTTGCCTCCAAAAATTTGGCATATCCATTCCCTGTTGAGTCGGGCAATATTCTGTCGTTTGATTTGTTTTGGGCATTCAGCCTCGCAAGCGTAGGTGTTGGTGCAGCTGCCGAAGCCGAGTTCGTCCATCTTGCACACCATTTTCTTTACACGTTCGCTGGCTTCTACTTGACCTTGTGGCAAAAGAGCAAGATGGCTTACTTTTGCACTTACGAAGAGCATGGCACTGGCGTTTTTGCATGCAGCTACACAGGCTCCGCAGCCAATGCATTCGGCGGCGTCCATGGCCATATCGGCACATCTTTTGGGAATGGGTATGCTATTGGCGTCTGGCACACCTCCTGTAGTTACGCTGACATAGCCGCCCGACTGGATTATTTTGTCAAAAGCGCTACGGTCCACAACGAGGTCTCGGATTACAGGAAATGGTTTGGCCCGCCATGGTTCAATCCATATCTCGTCGCCGTCATTGAACTTGCGCATGTGGAGTTGGCAGGTGGTGATACCGTCGTCGTTGCCATGTGGACGGCCATTGATATAAAGTCCGCACATGCCGCAGATTCCTTCGCGACAGTCGTTGTCAAAGCATACGGGATGGGCTATGTTGTCGTTGACAAGTTGCTCGTTGAGTATGTCAAGCATTTCAAGGAAAGAGCAGTCGGGTGAAATGTCTTTAACCTTATAGGTCTCAAAACGGCCTTTCGATTTGGCGTTTTCTTGACGCCATATATGTAGTGTAAAATTCATGATCTTGTCTTTTTGTTATTTTACCACTTGTTTTTAGTAGTTTTGTGATGTTAATTCTTGTAGTTGCGTGTGGCTATTTTGATGTGCTCATATTTGAGTTCCTCTTTGTGAAGCGTTTCGGGCTGGCTGTGGCCTTGGTATTCCCATGCGGCGACATACATGAAGTTCTCGTCGTCACGCTTTGTCTCACCCTCTTCTGTTTGGCTTTCGGTGCGGAAATGGCCGCCGCACGACTCTTTGCGGTGCAGTGCGTCGGCGGTGATAAGGCGTGCCAGCTCAAAGTAGTCTGCCAAACGAAGAGCTTTCTCCATCTCAGGATTGAAACTCTCTATGGTGCCAGGAACTTTCACCGACTGCCAGAACTCTTTCTCCAGCTCGTCAATCATTGCCGAGGCTTCTGTCAGACTTGCTTCGTTGCGGCTCATGCCGACTTTCTCCCACATGATATGTCCAAGTTTCTTATGGAAGAAGTCGACGGTTTTGTCGCCATTGATGTTCATGAGTCTCTCTTCGCGTTCAAGAACAGATTTTTCGGCCTCGTCAAATTCCGGTGTGTCGGTGGGAATATGACCGATTGATATTTGGCCGGAAAGATAGTTTTGAAGAGTGTATGGAAGCACGAAATATCCGTCGGCAAGACCCTGCATAAGAGCCGAGGCTCCAAGACGGTTGGCACCATGATCGCTGAAGTTGGCTTCACCTGCAGCGAAGAGGCCGGGAATGGTGGTTTGCAACTCGTAGTCAACCCAAAGACCTCCCATGGTGTAGTGGACGGCGGGATAAATCATCATAGGAGTTTCGTATGGATTCTCGTCGGTGATTTTCTGGTACATTTGGAACAAGTTGCCATATTTCTGCTTGACAACATTGATGCCGAGTCGTTTGATGGCGTCGCTGAAATCAAGAAATACTGCCAATCCAGTAGGTCCCACACCGTAGCCGGCGTCGCAGCGCTCTTTGGCTGCACGGCTGGCTACATCGCGAGGCACCAAGTTACCGAATGCGGGATAGCGACGTTCCAGATAATAGTCGCGATCCTCTTCGGCTATGTCGTTGGCTTTCTTCTTACCAGCTCTGATGGCTTCGGAGTCCTCTTTTTTCTTGGGAACCCAGATACGACCGTCGTTTCGGAGACTTTCGCTCATAAGGGTGAGTTTGGACTGATAGTCACCATGTACAGGTATACAGGTGGGGTGTATTTGAACGTAGCAGGGGTTGGCAAAGAAGGCACCTTTGCGGTGGCATATCCATGCTGCACTACCATTGCTGTTCATGGCGTTGGTGCTGAGGAAGTATACGTTGCCGTATCCGCCGGTGGCGATGACAACAGCATGGGCAGAGTAGCGCTCCAGCTTGCCGCTCACAAGGTTGCGTACTATAATGCCACGGGCGCGCTCAACGCCATTCTCATCTTTAACAAGCACCAGCTCTTCCATTTCAGTACGTGTGTGGAGCTTGACAGTTCCGCGGTTTATCTCGCGGCTAAGGGCACCATAGGCGCCTAGCAGCAGCTGCTGACCGGTTTGGCCGCGGGCATAGAAGGTTCGGCTCACCTGGGCGCCACCGAATGAGCGGTTGTCGAGAAGTCCGCCGTAGTCGCGGGCAAAGGGAACACCTTGTGCCACACATTGGTCTATGATGTCACCGCTAACTTCTGCAAGACGGTAGACATTGGCTTCGCGGGCGCGGTAGTCGCCACCCTTGATGGTGTCGCGGAACAAACGTTCAACGCTGTCTCCATCATTTTGGTAGTTTTTGGCGGCATTGATACCACCCTGTGCGGCGATACTGTGTGCACGGCGTGGTGAATCCTGTATACAGAAAATGTCAACATTGAAGCCTAAAGCACCTAGCGAAGCCGCTGCCGAGGCTCCGGCAAGTCCTGTGCCCACAACGATGATATCGAGTTTGCGTTTATTGGCTGGGTTGACGAGCTTTTGGCTGATTTTATAATTTGTCCATTTTTCAGAGAGTGGACCTTCTGGTATTTTGGAGTCTAAAGTCATAGGAGATTCTATATTATAATTGTATGAATTCTTGAGTTTTTTGGAAAGTTTTTTTACTTGTGCCTGTGCTATAATACAGGTGAGTGTGGGGGTTATGTTGTCTTTTATTCAATAGAGTGGGCTGTTGCGGTATAACTAGTGTTGGGTTTATTATCACGATGTCAACAAGGAGAAAAAACTGAGATTTGACGGATTCGCTGCATCGATGTCTCCAAGTCTCTTTGCTGTTGTTGCGCTCTAATTAGATGTTCCCATATAGGACGTTTCAACAATACGCTAGCTTTCATAACTAATTTCCAAACTATGTGAGTGGAAATGACGTTGGCGTAGCGACAATTTTTATAATCCTAAGAAAACGCCTATAGGCACGACAGCAAATCCTATACAAATCACCCAGCAGTATATGATGCCTACTATCTCTATAAGGCGGCTGTATTTGTAGTGGTTGAGGCCGAATGTTTGGAATGCAGATTCAAAACCATGGCGAATGTGCAATCCTACCACAAAGAAGAATACCAAATAACAAAGCACAATATGCCAATGTGAGAACTTCTCGCGGGCCATGTTGTAGAAATCTGGCTCAAATTCTGCGTCTGGGAAAGCCTTTTGCAAGGTCTCTTTTTCGGAATATGTCAAATTTTTCATCCATTTCATGTCGTCGCTGAGTTTGCCGTCGTTAACAGCATTTGTAAGTGTAATGCTTGCCTCTTCACTTATGTTGGCAGTAGGATCGTTGACGAGGAAATCCTCAACTTTGACCATGTAGGAGCCTTTTACGAAATGGAGCTTTACGAAATAGAAGTCATAGAAGTGGAATATTATCAGCACTAGGAGCAAGCTGCCGGTTACCATAGCAAGTTTCGACCCTTTGGCTGTCTTGGTGCGGCTTGGTTGATGGTAGCGCTCGGGGCGTGTTTTGCGATTGCATATCCACAGGTAGGTTGCAAGACACATATGTAGCAGGAAACAGCCAAAAAGCACTATTTCGGCTATTTTTACAATTTTATTGGTGCCCATAAAGTGGCAGAAAGCGCTGTATGCCTCACCACCGTCATCGACAAGGATGAAGAGGTTGGCACCCATGTGAAACAGTAGGAACACTAACAGGAATGTTCCAAACATTGCCACCAGCAGTTTTTTTGTTATAGAACTGATACGTACTACTTTTTCGTTGTTCATGTCAGATAGTTAAAATTGTTAAATGAATTAGAGTTTTTAAATTTTGAGTTTTTTTAGTGATATTATAGAAATGCCTGGAATACTCCTTTGTTGTTGAATTCCAGTTTTGTGCCATCGGCAAGTTCCACGCGGTAGCGTTTAGGTGTTTTTGAGGCCCAAACTACAAGCTGACCTTCGTAGTAATTGTTGATATGTGTGAGTAGGGCTTTGGGGAGCAGGAAAGAGGGAACACCGCCATAGCTTTTAACCTCAATCCATTGTCCAGCGGCGTTGAATTTGATTGTTGAGCCGTCTTCCATGGAGGCTTTGTATTCAACACGTTTGCCTACCTTGTTGCGCCATGCGTCAACAGTTGGTGCGTTGTTCCAGGCCTTTTTTATTGTCGCTCTGGCTTGCGTGGGCAGTTTGGCGCTGCTTATTTGTGTTATCTGTGCCGATGCGGCGCAGAATGCAGCAAGCATTATCAAGGAAAGAATTATTTTTTTCATATTCTGTTGTGTGTTCTATTATCGTTGTTGTATTTCTGTAAATATTGTATTATGCTTTTTTCATATGGTATATTCCAGACGTTCAGAATGAAGCTCGTTGTTTACTCCTTGGTCGTATGTGTAGGCTCTGTGACCGTTAACAAATGTCATTTCCACTCGGCTATGGAATGTTTGGCCTTCCAATGGCGACCAACCGCATTTGTAAAGCAGTCCTTCTTTGGTAACTTTGTTTTCCACACCAGGCTTCACTAGAGTTAGGTCGGCTTTATATCCTTCGCGAATGAAGCCGCGATTTTTGATGCCGAACAAAGTTGCGGGGTTGTGGCACATCAAGCGTACAATCAGTGGCAGCCATGTGTCGCGGAATTCTTTGAGCTCGTCGCCTTGGTAGTTGTTGTTGAACAGGGGTTCAATCATCATTGTCAGCGAATGTTGTATGGAGGGTATTCCGCCGGGTGCGTCGAAATAGCGTTGCTGTTTGCTTGCCAGGGTGTGAGGTGCGTGGTCGGTGGCTATGGTGTCGATAAGGCCGTCGTATAGTGCGGCCCAAAGAGCCAGTCGGTCCTCGTTGCGTTTAATTGAGGGATTGCATTTAATGAGATTGCCAAGTTCGTTGTAGTCGCGGTCGTCAAACCATAGGTGGTTGGGGGTGACTTCGGCGGTGACATGTTTTTTCTCAAGAGGCATATTGCTGAGCAGGTCAAGTTCTGTTGCCGTGCTGATATGAGCTATATGCAGACGGGTCTTGTATTTTCGGGCACGGGCGATAGCCTTGTATGTGCTAACATAGCATGCCTCGGTGTTGCGAATTTGAGGGTGCAAAGCCGCTGTTTCGCGCTCGGTTCCGGCACATTCCATCTTGTAGTTCTGCATGTTGGCTTGCACTATATGCTCCTCTTCGCAATGTGCCACTATAAGTTTGTGAGCTTTCGAGAATAGTTTGTCAAGAGCCTCAGCGTTGTTGACTAGCATATCGCCGGTGCTGCTTCCAAGGAAGAGCTTTATGGCTGCGTATTTTTTCGGGTCGGTGGCAAGGAGGTCGTCGATGTTGCTGTTTGTGGCGCCAAGCATAAAGCCATAGTTGGCCACGCTTTTTTCTTTGGCCAGGGCAACTTTTTCTTCCAAGAGTTCAATTGTGGTGGTTTGAGGCTTGGTGTTAGGCATGTCGATAAACGACGTCACGCCTCCGGCAACGGCGGCGCGGCTTTCGGTGCCCATGTCTGCTTTCTCGGTAAGTCCTGGCTCGCGGAAATGCACGTGAGTGTCTATTATTCCAGGCATCAGATACATTCCGGAAGCGTCAATAGAGCGTAAAGCTGATGTCGAATAAGGGGTAGCGGTTTCGCACGATTCAATTTTGACAATTATGTCATTCTCAATGTACACATTGCCATTGAATATTTTACCTTCGTTGACGATGGTGGCGTTCTTGATTTCTGTCAACCCGTTATTTGCCATTGATAATCTCTCTTTTTATGTTGTTATAACCGCCTTTGTTACATCGCAGAGCTCTTTGTCTCAGAACTTTTGTTTCTCGCTCCAGCGGCGGGCGGCCTCATAGGCGTCGGCAGATGTGTTGTATATGTTTTTCACTACAAACTGGCCCGTGTGGTCTATGCAGCCCCAACGACCATCCATCTTGGCTGGGGCGGCACGGTTGTTCCAAGTCTTAATAAATAGTTTGGCGTCCTCAAACACGGGTTGTATCACCCAATTGCCTTTAAAGTCGACATAGCCCCAATATCCAGTCTCTTTGTTGCGTATAGGATAGAGCCAGTGGCCAATCTCCTGGTTGTTGTCCCATTCATAGCCTGCCTGCCAAGCTTCACTACTGAGGGTGAAGACATTTTGCGACAACAATTCGCCTTTGTTGTCAATGCTGGCCCAGAAACCGTCGAGTTTGCACGTGGCGAAATAGCCAGTGTCGTTGGTGAAGTGAGTGGCACCTTCGTATATGGGACTGATAACCCATTCGCCCTCATAGTCAACCCAGCCATATTTTTCGGTGGCGATGTCGGTCACAGGCAGGCGCCAGTCGTTGATGTTGCGGCCATGTTCTTTTTGGCTAAGTGCGTAGTCGGCGTCCTCGTGTGTGTAGAAAATGCATTTCGATACCACGTTCCCGTTACGGTCAATAGAGCCCCATCGTCCGTCGCGTTTCACTTGAGCGTAAATGTAGTTGTTGTCGGGTCCGAAGAAATCGTAATCCTCGTATTCTGCCTCGACGACCCAGCGGCCAAGATAGTTGACATAACCCCATTTCCCTGTAGATTTGTCACGGGTGGGGTAGCGCCAAGTGTCGTAGTGGCGGCCGTGAGTCCATTGTATGCCAGCCAGATCGGCGTGCTCCTCTTCCATAAATGTCGGAGCAATAACCATAACGCCTTTGCGGTCAATACAGCCCCAGCGACCTGCCGTCTTCACAGCGGCATAGCTCATAGGCTCGTCGCCTTTGAAGACTGTAGCCCGTTCATATTGTGGCTCAAATTTCCATTTGCCGTAGTAGTCCACATAACCCCATTTGCCGTCGGCAGGGTTTTGTGCAGGATATAGCCATTTGCCAGGTTCATCGCCTTTCTCCCATTCTTTGCCAGCGGCCTCAGCCTCTTGGCTGGTGTGGAAAATGTTACGGACAACCATCTGGCCCCTGACATCAATACAGCCCCAAAAACGGTCCTGTTTCACCACGGCGAAACGGCGAAAATGGCCTTGAAAGGCATAGGCGTACTGAAATTGGGGTGCAATCTGCCAACCACCGTCGCTGTTCTTATAACCATACAACTTGGTGCTTGGTTGTATGGTAAGTGTCTGTGCATTAGTGTCTAGTATAAAAAACAATGCCAGAAATGGCAGCAAAAAAAGCTTTTTCATTTCTATATTTTATAGTATGTAATAAAATGCAAAAATACTAAAATTATTCCATTCGGTCGAAAAAATCGTGCTATTTTTTCAATGGCATGAGAATGGCACAGAATATTATCCCTAAAACAACTATTTTTTTAGCCAGCTATAGCTGATATAACCAGTACCGGATTGTAATCTGGTTTCTTTATTTACTGTTTTCTGTTGTTTTTCAGTAGCTTTTGTGTGTTGTCTTCATGTATTCATCAAAGAGGTCAAGGCAAGCCTCGCGGTCGCATTCCATCAAAAAACCTGGCAGTTTGTCACGACCGCTGAAAAGGTCGTTGAAATGGTCATCGCGAAAGCCGATAATGGCGTTGTCTTTGATAGTGCAACCATAATAGATGCATTTGATGTTGGCCCACAAGCAGGCGCATAGGCACATGTGGCATGGCTCTCCGGTAGTATAAACGTCACATCCTGTCAAGTCATGAGTCCCAAGTCGTTGGCAAGCATTGCGTATGGCTTCCACTTCGCCATGGGCGGTTGGGTCGTGGTTGCCCAGCACCCTGTTATGTCCTTGACCGATGACAATGCCGTCTTTGACAACTACCGAACCGAAAGGGCCGCCATCGCCTGCCATTATTCCCTGTCTAGCCTCGTCTATGGCCATTTGCATGTATTTATTGTCGGCTTTTTTCATGTTTAATCTTTGATATATATGTTTTTATTAGATTGTCTCAATCCTTTTACAACGTTGCAAATATACGAATTAAATGATATGAAAAAGAATTTGACAATACTGATTATTTCATTAGGTATTTAAACAAAGATTCCTAAAAAGGTTGTTGTTTTTTGATTGATTATTTTGTTGATTATAAATAATAAATAATCATAAAATCCTACCTGCTCTGTATGCCTGCGACCTTGTGTAACGAGCTTTATTCTTTAACCTTTACTTGTGTGTGTTCCAATATGCTTTGTGTCTGTTGGCAGTTATCTAAGCTGAATATTTTTTTATCATATACTTTTTATATTAAGAAAATTATGTAAATTTGCATTTTACAATAAATTGTTAATAAATTATAAATCTATCTGATATGCAAAGAGATACCGAGATTTTTGACCTCATTCAGAAAGAACGTGAGCGTCAAACTAAGGGCATTGAACTTATTGCCTCCGAGAATTTTGTCAGTGACCAGGTTATGGAAGCCATGGGCTCTGTGATGACCAACAAATATGCCGAAGGTTATCCTGGAAAACGCTACTATGGCGGCTGTCAGGTCGTTGACCAGAGCGAGACCATAGCTATCGAGCGTGCCAAGAAGCTCTATGGCGCCTGCTGGGCTAACGTGCAGCCTCATAGTGGAGCACAGGCCAACATGGCTGTCTTTCTGGCTTGTATGAACGCTGGCGACACCTTCATGGGCATGGATCTCAACCACGGCGGTCACCTTTCACATGGTAGCCCTGTCAACTTCAGCGGTTTGATGTATAAAGTCGTCGGATACCAGGTTAAAGAAGAAACTGGTACTGTCGACTATGACGATATGGAGAAAAAAGCTCTCGAGCATCATCCCAAGATCATCATCGGCGGTGGCAGCGCCTACAGCCGTGACTGGGATTGGGCTCGTATGCGTGAGATAGCCGACAAAGTCGGTGCCATCCTCATGGGCGACATCAGCCACCCCAGCGGTCTTATCGCCAAGGGTTACCTCAACAATGCTGTTAAATATTGTCACATTGTCACCACTACCACTCACAAGACCCTCCGCGGACCTCGTGGCGGTATGATCCTTATGGGTCAGGATTTCGACAATCCTTGGGGCAAAACTACTCCTAAGGGCGAAATCAAGAAGATGAGCGCTCTTCTCGACAGCGCTGTGTTCCCAGGCACCCAGGGCGGCCCTCTCGAGCATGTTATCGCTGCCAAGGCCGTTGCCCTTGGCGAGGCTCTCACCGACAGCTACGACCAGTACATCCAGCAGGTGATGAAGAATGCCAAGGTTATGTCTGAGGCTTTCATGGCTAAGGGTTACAAAGTCATCAGCGGTGGCACCGACAACCACCTCATGCTTATCGACCTGCGTCCCAAGTTCCCCGAACTCACTGGTAAGGAAGCTGAGAACGCTCTTGTCGCTGCCGATATTACCATCAACAAGAATATGGTTCCTTTCGACAGCCGCAGCGCCTTCAAGACCAGCGGTCTTCGTGTTGGAACTCCCGCTATCACCACTCGTGGCTTGAAAGAGGCCGACATGCCTGTCATCGTCGACATGATCGACACTGTCCTCTGCAATCCTACCGACGAGGCTGTCCGCGCCAAGATCGCCGGCCAGGCTAACGAGATGATGCAGAACCGTCCTCTCTTCGCTTGGTAAGAGATAATGTTTAAATAGTCCGGCTTGCCTGTTCTACCAGACGAGCCGGACTTCTTTTTTCTTTAATTTTATGGCTCTTATCAAATCATACAATGGCAAGTCCCCACGCTGGGGTAAGGAATGCTATTTTAGCGAGAACGCCACATTGGTGGGCGATGTAACGTTGGGCGACCAGTGTTCGGTTTGGTTCAACGCTGTAGTTCGCGGCGACGTTGCTCCTATCACCATCGGCGACCGCACCAATGTCCAGGATGGCTCTTGCATTCATGTGACCCATGATACAGGACCAACTCATATAGGCAGTGATGTCACCATAGGCCATAATGTGACCGTCCACGCCTGCACCATTTGCAATGGTGCTCTTATTGGTATGGGAGCCATCCTTCTCGACGATTGCGAGGTGGGTGTGGGGGCCATAGTGGCCGCCGGCGCTCTTGTGTTGCAAGGCACTAAGATTCCTGCTCATGAGATCTGGGGTGGCGTCCCCGCCAAATTCATCAAGCCTACTCGTCCCGGCCAGACCGACAATGCCGCACACTATGTGGAATACGCCAAAGAGTACATGAAGTGACGTTTTGGTATCGGTTGCTGCCTGTTGAGTAATAGGCACTGTTGATGTGACAATTGTTTTCTGTTTTTCATACTGTCATAATTTCATATTTTTGTTGTTGTGGCCTATTGATATGTGTCAATATGTCAGTGTTTGTTCTATGGATTGTTTTTTGATTGAATGGTTTTTAGAAAGGAGAAAATGAAAAACTATGAATTTGAACAATTTTACCATCAAAGCACAAGAATCTGTACAAAAAGCTGCCGAAATTGCTCAGGTCAACCAGCATCCCAGTGTCGATACTGTTCATCTGATGAAAGGTATTTTGAGTGAGGACGAGAATGTTACACCGTATTTGTTGAAGAAAATGGAGGTGAATATACCTCGCTTGACCCAAGCTCTCGACGCTCAAATGCAGTCGCTGCCTAAGGTGAGCGGAGGTAGTCAGTATGCCAGCAATGATTTGAACAATGTCTTTGTCAAAGCGCAGCAGACAGCTACTGAAATGGGCGACGATTTTGTGTCGGTCGAGCATCTTCTCATTGGTATAGTCGCCGGTCGCGACAATACTGCCCGTATTCTTAAGGACGCTGGAGCATCCGAGAAAATGCTTCGCAGCGCTATTAATGACTTGCGAAAAGGTAGTAAGGTCAACAGCCAGTCGGCCGAGGACTCTTTCAATGCCTTGAACAAGTATGCCAAGAACCTCAACCAGTTGGCTCAGAGTGGCAAACTGGATCCTGTTATTGGTCGTGACGACGAAATCCGCCGTGTGTTGCAAATACTTAGTCGACGCACCAAAAATAACCCTATCCTTATTGGAGAGCCAGGTGTCGGCAAAACTGCTATTGCCGAGGGCATAGCTCATCGTATTGTTAGCGGTGATGTGCCCGAGAACTTGAAATCCAAGACTCTCTATTCGCTTGATATGGGCGCTCTTATAGCTGGTGCAAAATATAAAGGTGAATTCGAGGAGCGTTTGAAGAGTGTTATTCGCGAAATCAACGAAGCCGATGGCGAGATAATACTATTCATCGACGAGATTCACACACTTGTCGGCGCTGGTGGCGGTGAGGGTGCCATGGATGCCGCCAACATCCTTAAGCCTGCTTTGGCACGTGGCGAGTTGCGTGCCATTGGTGCCACTACTTTGGCTGAATACCAAAAGTATTTTGAAAAGGACAAGGCTTTGGAGCGCCGTTTCCAAAGTGTGCTTATTGATGAGCCTTCAGTGCCCGACACCATTTCTATCTTGCGTGGCTTAAAGGAGCGTTATGAGGTTCACCACAAGGTGCGTATCAAAGACGAGGCTATCATTGCCGCCGCCGAGCTTAGCAACCGCTATATTAGCGATCGTTTCCTGCCCGACAAGGCTATCGACCTTATTGATGAGGCCGCGGCTAAACTGAGGATGGAGATCGATTCTGTGCCTGAAGAGCTGGATGAGATTGAACGTAAGATACGTCAGCTTGAGATTGAGCGTGAGGCTATAAGCCGTGAAAACGAACATAGCGACACCATCGATAGTGAGGAACAGCAGGCCAATGTTGACAAGCTAGCTCGAATAGGTCATGAGATAGGTGAACTTACCGAACAGCGCGATCAGATGAAGGCTAAGTGGCAAAGCGAGAAAAATATTGTCGAGGCCATTCAATCCGAGGTTAAGAACATCGAAAGCTACAAGTTCGAAGCCGAGCAGGCCGAACGTCAGGGCGACTATGGCAAGGTGGCGGAACTGCGCTACGGAAGAATCAAGGACGCCGAGAAGCATGTCGATGAACTGAAACTTCAGCTTCGTTCCATGCAGGCCGACAATGCCATGATCAATGAGGAGGTCGACAGCGAGCAGATTGCCGAGGTTGTCAGCAAATGGACCGGTATACCCGTAACCAGGATGATGCAAAGCGAGCGCGAGAAACTGCTCCACCTCGAGGAGCAGCTCCACAAGCGTGTGGTTGGACAGGATGAGGCCATCGATACCATTGCCAACGCCATCCGCCGTAATCGTACTGGTCTCAGCGACGGCAAGCGTCCTATAGGAAGTTTCATCTTTTTGGGTACCACGGGTGTGGGTAAGACCGAACTCGCCAAAGCTTTGGCTGAGGTACTCTTCGACGACGAGAATATGATGGTGCGTATAGATATGAGTGAGTATCAGGAACGCCACAGCGTCAGCCGTCTTATCGGAGCGCCTCCGGGATATGTTGGCTATGACGAGAGTGGTCAGCTTACTGAGGCTGTCCGCCGCAAACCATATAGCATTGTCCTCTTCGATGAGATCGAAAAGGCTCACCCCGATGTTTTCAACATCTTGCTCCAAGTGCTCGAAGATGGCCGTCTCACCGACAACAAAGGCCGTGTTGCTGACTTCAAGAACACTATCATCATTATGACCTCTAATGCTGGCAGCAATATCATCCATGAGCGTATGAGTGATGTCATGAATATCAACGACTACACCATCGAGAAAACAAAAGAGGAGGTTATGGAACTGTTGAAACAGAATATGCGACCCGAATTCCTTAACCGAATCGACGAGATTATCATGTTCCGTCCTCTCAGCAAGAAACAGATTCGCGAAGTTGTTCGTATACAACTCTCGTTGGTTGCCAAGATGTTGGAGAAAAATGAGATTCTTATCAGCGCCACTGACGAGGCTATTGACCACCTTGCCGATATAGGGTATGATCCCGCTATGGGTGCGCGCCCTGTCAAACGAGTCATCCAGCGGCAAATCCTCAACGAACTGTCACGTCAGATTCTTGAAGAGAAAATCCATACCGGAGAAAACATCATCATCGATGTCATCGACGACCAGTTTGTTTTCTACAATGCCAATATGAAGTCTTGACAATTAGGGCGGCTCTTCGAGCCGCCCCTTTTTTTATCTCTTTATTATTTTCTTTGTCACAACACCTTCGGTTGTGTTAATTCGCACATAATAGGTTCCTGAGGGATAATTGTTGATATTTATCTTCTCATGGTGTGAATGGCAGTTTAGCTCATATACAGGTTTTCCGGAGGTTGTAATGACCGAAATCTGTTTTATTTTGAACGATGATGATATGTCAATAATCCCATCTGTGGGATTGGGACTGACAATCGTGTAGTATCCTGCCAATGACGTTTCTATCCCTGTGGTTGTTGTGTCGGCCTCCTGAATAAGAAATCTTACTGGATCGCTCCATTCGCTGTATAGTGCATTGCTGGCATTGCACACCGTGCGGAGAAAGATAGTATACCATGTGGTGTCAAGATAGTATAGTTGAACCAAATTACTGTTGTAATTGTTTATTATTCCGTTTTGAGGAACGGCCGTGGCAGTGTCGCCTTTCACTATGGCCAGTTCCCAGTTGTTGGATGAGCCGTCTTCATTCCATGTTATTGTGACATTTCTGTCGCTGATGTCAAGTATGCGTAGACCAGTGGACCCTATACATGTGTCTGGTTGAGGATCTGTTGTGCCTTGAGTGGTGTCTATAATGGGGAATATGCAACCAAATCCTTTGTAAAGAAGATTGTTGCTATGGAACGTTGAATCATTAATCGTGCCTCCTTCCGATGATGTATACATGATTAGGTCGCTTGTCGTTGGGTTAGGAATGTTTTGCATACATATGTCGTTATGCAATGAGTATGTGTATTTCCATCTAATATAGCGTGTTCTTGGAAATGCCATTATCTGACCTGCATTGTAGTTGTTGAAAGTAGAGCCTCCAACGTAGAATGTGTCGGACACAGTGATGGGCTTGTCAAAATAGGCTTCAAAAACAGGGTAGTCTGATATTATGTCACCATAAGGATCACCATTCGCTCGCGTGTTTGGTGTCCCAAAGCCGCGACCTTTAATACCAAAAAATTGCATTTGTTTAGTCGGCTCGTTGTTGTCCCAACGTGCGCTACCCAATAAGGTTATGCCGGTGTCGGTCTTTGCATAGATATAGAAATACTCCGGCAGTCGTTGTATACTGTTATATGCATAGCTGCTATCAATCCAGATAGGAGCGGCAATTCCGGCAATTCTTATCGCTGTGTCGGTATGGCATTTACGTAGCACAATCGCAGGCGATCCTTCTACAGTTTCCCATTTGCTGCCTCTTATGTCGCAGGAGCCTTGGCAGTGTTGGCTGAAGTTGTCAGCCCACAACGAGTCATAAAGGTATAGATTGTATCTTTGGCAAGGACCGATGGTGTCTGTCTGGCAATATGCGGTGAATATAGTCGCCAACATTATTGTTATGATTATTGTTTTTTTCATGACGTACACAATAAATGAATGTGTTATATATTTAATAATGACCCAGAAAAGACGAGAGTTCTATCTTACTACCAGTTTTTTAGTTTGCAGGCCTTTCGAGGTTCTTACGGAAAGGATGTATATGGCAGGATGAAGCGAGCTAAGGTCGATGGTGGAGGTGTAAGAGCAAGGTTTGCCAAAAGCCGCCTGTCGGCCCTGAATGTCGAGGAGTGACCATTCCAGTATAATCTCGCTGCAAGCCAGCACAGTGCTTTTCTTGGCGGGGTTT
>JAEEGL016758696.1_pt1 | contig 36354 bp, 25 predicted proteins | sample 9134231 | NCBI WGS metagenome assembly JAEEGL01 (sample SAMN16246548, study PRJNA631951) | gut metagenome | biome: gut microbiome; feature: rumen; material: fiber-attached | host: Bos | place: Iran: Karaj | collected 2018-10 | reverse complement strand
CGTATCTCGACGGAAAAGGTTAATAAGTCGAATGTCGCGACGGTAACTAAGGAAGTCTGGATCGATCCTTATAATCTCGATTTTTCCATGTCCGTCCTCAACTATAGAATAGACGGCGCATTAAAAATAGGGGATTCAGAAGTAACGCTCGATCTAAATTTACCCATGGGCGCAGTGCTGTTTAAAGGCATGATCGAGAGTCAAATTGGGCAACAGATGGAATTGATGCTTTCGTAATAGTCAAACGTTGCTAATACGCAAAATGCCAACCACGCTCTCGGTCGCGTCGTTGGCATTTTATATTGCGGCGTTTCAGACGTCTTCTTTTTCAGATTCTTTCGCAAGCAATTCAATTAAAAGATCTGTTGTAAATTGGAACAGATCCGCGTTCAGTGTTCTGGGAGGCGCCGTACTTTGTAGCGCTTCCAGCCCCGTTCGCCAAGACGTTTTCAGACGATTGAGAACTCGGCTCGTCCCAGTTAGCTGACGAGGAAGTTGAGCGAGAGAATTCTTGTCTGTCAGCTAGGACAAAATTCTGATCCATAGTCGTTTCCGGCGTGACTCTCGTCGTCTTCCCAGCTATGTCCGCGACGCCGGATCGTCTGATTGAAGGAAAGTTGTTAGTCGGCTTGGTAGAACCGTTACGGCGGTCGCTGTTTTGCGCGCGTGCAATCTTATCGTTTTGATCGGTTCGATCTTGTCTACCCCAATTCTGAAAATTATCCCAAAATCTGCCGGCGGGATTAAAATTGCCTCTTGGAGAAGTAGACGCCACAGAATCTTTGTTATTGTCAACATAAGGAACTGTAAGACGTTCGTTATGAGCAATTGCGGTTCCTTCGTCTTCAAGAGGATTAAACTCGCGCATTTTCCTGGTTGGGGGCAACTCGGCAGGAAGATTCAATTTCTCCCATTCGCGAACCCATTCGACCCAATCTCTTTGAAGGCAACCTAACGACTCGCATTGGTAGTATTTTCTCAACGCAACGTCCCAATTATTGGTTTCGCTTCCTTCTCTTGCAAACTCGATTAATCTCTGCCTTCCGCCCATAAGAATTAAATATTCGCATACGGAAAACGCCTGAGAATAGAACGGCGTTAGATCTTCAGGATAGTCCTTCATAGCAACCATATTGTTGAACGCAATCCCGCGATCGGTATGAAGAAACTCAATCAACATTTTACGATAGCGCATGCGTTCGCTAGAGGCCTCCACGGAAGTAGCCATTCCTTCATCGAGCCATCGGGGAGCGGGAGCGCGCAAGTACGACGCCAGAATTGTATGAGTAATTTCGTGAGGGAGAACAGAGTCAATAATTCGTTCTTCGCTCCCTTGAACAGTCATCTTCCAATCGTAGACTTCGCCGTTAGAGAAGGTGAACGTGGTTTCGCCGCCGGCAGCCATGTTATTTCCCGTTTTGGTAAAAACGTCGCAAGGTTTTCCCCATTTCGGAAGTCTTTGGCCTAACCAGAGGACGCTCAGTTCCCCTCGCAACTGCTCAGCGGCGTCGCCGACTTTTCGAGCAAACGCAGAATTAGACGAGTGGACAATGAAATTGTCGGTTTTGTAGGTCGCCGCCTGCAAAACAGCGGAGTTTTGAACGGAAAGAAAGAATAAAACGAGGACGAGGATTGAGGATAATGCACGTCTGTAAAAAAACAAAACTGGGCAAGAACGCACGTTGAGTTCTTCAAAGCGGTTCGAAGACGAAATTTTTTCCGCTTGATAAAGAGATTGGGCTTCCTTGCTCACAATTTCCTCCTTGAATACTAACGAATGGAATTCACAACGGCTATAATTTTGAATTCCCGACGGCAGACGCCGACTCCGTAAATATTTGCAATTGCCAACTGCAACAAGCACGGCGTATACTACAAAAAAAAGCTTTTTGAAGAAATACCAATTTTTATTAGCGGACTTAATAACTTCTGTAACTCGATAAAAAAAGGCCTTTCGGATCTACCGTAGAAAAAAGAGAGCGCCCCAAAAGGCGAACGTGTAGAAATAAAAAAATAAATAGGCAATTGACAAATCAAGTTACGGAATATAATGGAGGCGTGGACTGCGCGAGCTTTCGCGGCCATAATTCCCTCGCCCCCTTCGTCTAGTGGCCTAGGACGTCGGATTCTCAGTCCGAAAACAGGGGTTCGATTCCCCTAGGGGGTATTTTATTTTGCGCGACGACTCGTGTTTTTACGAGTGAAACACAACCCCGTGTGAAAAGTGTTGCGAAAAGTGTTGCAATTTGCTCTGCGTTGGAAACGATTTTCCGACGCAGAGCTTTTCTTTTTCTTTGCGTCAAGATTTCATCTTTCAAAAATTCTTTTTCCCCGCGTAATTTCCCTTTTATCTCCTCCCCTATCTGCCAGACGCGCCTCCGTCGACAAAATTTATTATCGAAAAGTCCTCGCGCCAGTCTCAAAAGAACCGGAACTATTCCCCGTCTCTTCCGGAACAACGTCGCTTGTGGTTTTCCCCTTCTCGTCTTTTCAAGTCCGACAAAACTCGTGCTGAACAGAACAAAGTTATGATCACGAGTTGTTTGCGGGCGGAAAACCAAACAAACGCTTTACAGCTGTATACTGACTCATGTGGGCGCTTCCTTGCGCAGATTTTGATTATTCCTTTTAACGCTCTCAAAACGCAAATAGGAACTCTCACATTTTTATTTGCTCTTTTTTAACCGAGGTTTTTCAGCATAGGCTTGTTTTTTTTCGTTCTCTTATTACAATTCATAATGCAGGTATGGTTAGACCTGGTTGCCCAACTAAGATTTACACTACTATTGAAGCGCTATGAAACTTACACAAAGCCAATACAACCAAATCAAATCCTTACTGCCAACGCAACGTGGAAACGTGCAAGTTGACAACCACACTTTTCTAAACGCACTCATTTACATCGCCGAAAAACGTTGTACATGGCGAAATCTTCCCAAACAATTTGGGAAATGGGCTACTATTTACAAGAGATACCGGCGTTGGTCGGAAAACGGCGTTTTGAAAACGGTTTTTACAGAGTTACGCAAAATTAATGTCGCGGTCGATTTTTCCGTATTATCGGTAGAGCCCGTTGTCGAGGTAACCAAAACAAAGAAACGCGCTAAAAAGCGAGCGCGCGTCAAAAAATAGGAAGCGTTGTTCCTGAACGATCCCGCTTACGCTGTGACGATATAAAGAACGCGTTGAACGTTTTGTTTCGTCGTACGTTCGCAAGGAAGGAGCGCTCCGTCGCAAGCGTGCTTTTTCGAAAGGTCGAAAAGCTGAAGATCGCCGTCAATGTTCTTGAATTTCCTGAAGAAAACTGTCGCTTTTTATTTTGGCGTCCCGCTCATAGCGAGAATTCTGACGTCGTTTATCGTAGGAACAGCGCTCGGCGTTCTTTGCTCAGGTCTTCCAGAAGATTTTAGGACGAGCTTAATATTAATCGTTCAGCCGTTTGGCTCCGTTTTGATTTCTGTCCTGAAGATGGCGGTATTCCCTATCGTTCTCTTCTCATTGATCTTTGGCGCGGCGTCGTTACCGCTTAAAAAGTCGGGAAAACTCGGGCTTTCCGTCGTCGGTTGGTACTTTTTTACCAGTCTCTTCGCGACGGGTTTTGGCATAGCGTTGGCGCTTTGTCTTAATCCGACGATGAATTCGTTTGACGAAATATCGTCGAATTTTCAAAACGGCGTTTCGGCGTTCCAATCGACCCCGGAAGCGTCGCATGGTCTCGAAGCGTTTATCGCGGGGCTTTTTAAAAATCCCTTCGAGGCCCTGGCAGACGGTCAATTTCTGCCGATCGTTGTCTTTTCGATCATAACGGGGCTAGCGGCGCGTTATATTTTAGACTCCGACAAAACTCCAGATTCAGAACGACAAAACGTCAATTTGGCCCTTTCCCTATGTCAAGGTTGCCAGTCGATTTCGTTTAGAATCGTCGATTGGTCCATGGAATATTTTCCAATAGGCGTTTTTGCTCTTTCATTTGTCAATTTTGCAAATTGCGGACTCGAACTGTTTGTCCCCTACCTGCAAATTATCGTATGCGTCGTTATTGGCGTTTTAGGGATGATTCTGGCGATTTATCCTTTGGCGCTTTTTCTCTTTTGTCGCGACAATCCGTATCGCGTTCTTTTGCGGCTTCGTCTTCCTATTCTCACGGCCTTTACAACGCGATCAAGCGCCGCAACTCTTTCCGTTTCGATGCAAACGGCGAACAAAATCGGCGTTTCTTCGTCTCTATCCAGTTTTTCCCTGCCGTTAGGATGCACGATAAATATGGACGGCGTTTGCGTTCATTTGCCGGTATTTGTCATTTTGGCGTCGAATATTTTTAACGTTCCGATCACGCCGTCGACTTTGCTCGTCCTTCTCGTTTCCGTCGTGTTTGCATCTATTGGCGCGGGCGGCATACCAGGCGGCAGCGTGTTTCTTTTATTCATGATTCTTGAAAACGGCGGATTTACCCAAATGCAGGTCGCCACAATCGTCGGTCTTGCGCTCGGCATTAATCCTATTCTCGATATGTTTGAAACGGCGTGCAACGTTACCGGAGACAATATTTGCACCTACATTATCGCCAAACGCAACGGGATGCTCGAAAGAAAGGACGACGCTTCCGAGAATCAGAATCCATAACCGCTTTTCGCGCTCAATTGGCGGTTCGTGGCGTTTTTTACCTTCTCTACTCTATCGCTCGAAAAATCTCTTGACCCAAAAACAGTAAACTAATAAACTCTCTCGAAGCGTTTTAAGTCTATTTGACGCTAAAATAACTATCAAACGACGTAAAAAGAATGACCAATATCCGCCAAAAACAGAAAGACTATAAGACGAATACGCCTCCCGCTGCCGTCGTCATACTCTGTTTTATTGGAGCGACTCTTTTGTGTCAACTTTTTGGCTGCGTTCGCAAGACAGAAGATCCCTTCGCGTCGAAAAGACGGCCCGTTATAGAAAGATTGAGCGAGAGAAGAAATCAGTCGGTCGAATCGCAGGAAGTCGTTCAAACGCAAACTGATCTTGTCCTTAATGCGAACGGACGAGTTGAAAGACTTAGTCTTGCGGCAAACTCTCGTCGAATTCTCCTTGAAAGACGACTGGGAATCGACGAGACGCAACCGGACTATCCGAACGCGTTCTTGACAAAAAAAGCGCTTGTCGAAGAAGAACGCGGCGGGATTGGCGTCGAATTATGGAACATTGAATTCTCAGACGCTCGACTCGAAAGTTTTTGCCCCGACTATATCGGTTTGTTAGCGCCGACATTGGGATGCGCGGCGTTTGACGAAAAAGGCGAACGGATTTTCTGGACTTACAACAACGAACAGAAAGGGCTTAATCTTCCGGCGTTGCAAGCGAACGAATCTACGATATTACGAGGTTCCGCGCCTTCTGAATCAGAAACGCTTGACCTTCAAAAAACCAGAGAAACGTCTTGGGTGCAAGACGGCAATAATCCGCTTTCTAACGCCGTCTTGACAAGATTACTGGAATACCGATCGTTCAAACAAGACGAAAAGACTTCGTTTACAGGAAGCGATAATGAAACGAAGCGTCTGAAATCAGCGGACGAAACCAAAAAAGCAGATTGCGTTCGTCTTTCTCCAAACGCGCGATGGCTTATTTGCCGCTCGGGCGATAACGAGGATCTTTCAGCAGCCACGTCAAATGAAAGAGAATCGGAATGGTCGCTTGTACTCCTTAGAGATCGCAATCGAGTCGTAACGTTTCCGTCGAACATAAAGATGACGTTTGATAATTCCACTTCCGACGAAGAAATCAAGGGGAGAATAGTCGACGTCCTTGCCGTGTCCGACGAAGGCGACCTTGTCGCGACGCTTGTTGAAGAACAATTCCCTACAACAAAACAAGAACTGTCGTTTGAATCGACGGTTCCCGACGTTCCCTCAGTTTTACACGCCGCTTCGAGCGCTTTGACAAACGCTCCTCGCTATAAAATTGTCATTTGGGATCTCAACGTTGCAAGAACGGTAGACTTGGAAAAGGCGAAGAAGCCTCTGTCGGCAATAGAAGTGTCTCAAATGTCAGTTCCTGCGCCTATTCCCAGAAAATTCTGTAAATTCTCTCCGACCGGAGAACGATTCGCCGCGCGCGTAGAACCTCGTTATATCACGATATGGCAATCGGCAAACGGAAGACTCAGCATGGAGTTGGGAGAACACGACGACGTCGTTCAAGATTTCGCATTTGCCCCTCATAGCGCCAAAATGGTAGTCGGCGTAGGCGGGAAAAAAGCGAGGCTCTCACTTTGGGAAATTCGCAAGGGAGTCGTTCTCCGCACCCTTGACGACTCAATTGATCACGCGACTTCAATTGACGCGGTTTCTTTCGCTTTTGACGAACGTCACGTCTACTTCGCTAATGATCTTGGAGAAGTTAGACGATGGGACGTTCGCGCGCATTAATTCTCTCCGTTTTTCTTGACTTCTGTTTCTTAACGCAATATACTGAAACCGTCGTTTGGGCGCGGAACGTCGATTCGTTTACCGACGTTTTTCGGAAATAATTCATCGTACGCAACGTCAAAGGAAAGTAAATGAGCGAGTTGAATACGTCTATGGAAAACGAGCCCGTTCTTTTTCAAGGTCGTATTTTTAAAGTTGTCGAACGTAAGCAGATTGGCAGAAGCGGCAAAACGCTCGTGCGCCAAGTCGTGAAACATCCGGGCGCGGTAGGAATTGTCCCAATCCTACCGGACGGTCGCGTTTTGCTCATCGATCAGTATCGCATTACGTTCCAACGAAACATCTTTGAGATTCCGGCAGGCACCCGCGAAATCGGCGAAGACCCATTAATCACAGCTAAAAGAGAACTCATTGAAGAAACCGGGTATAGAACCGACAATATTGAATTACTTGCGCCTATTTACACTTCGCCTGGGATCCTTCAAGAAGAACTGGTCCTTTATATCGCCACGGATTTAGTCGAGGGAGAAACTGCCCTTGAAGACGGAGAAAAGATACTTCCCGCACCTAAAACATGGGACGAGATCGACAAAATGATTGACGCTCGTGAGATCGTCGACGCGAAGTCGCTTGTCGGCTTACTGCTCGCAAAACGCAAACTAGGGATTTAATCTATCGTCGTTTAAACGTTTACAAAAAAAAATAAGCCCCTAAACCTTTCCACCGCTTTACGAAAGAAAGACCAATGACCATCAAAAAAACGATCCCTCCGCAGGTTGTTCTAACCGGTTTTGCAGACGAATGCTCCAATAGCAAAACAATGGTCGAACAATTCGCGACTTTTGCCGCCCTTGGACTCCAATACTATAGCGTTCGTTTTGTCAATCTTGGCGACGGCGTCAAAAACGTCATGAAATTGACGACGGAGGAAATTCGATCGGTTCTGGAAATACAAAACGATTACGGTCTGAACGTTTCGTCAATCGGTTCGCCTATCGGCAAAATAAAGTTATTAGACGTCGACGACGGTTCTAAAGACGCCTATATTCCCTTTGAAGATTACCTGAACAACGACGTCAAACGCGTTTGCGACGTCGCTCATATGTTTGAAACAAAATTAATTCGCGGTTTTTCTTTCTATCAACCCAAAGGGGACGATCCGCAAAAGTATATATCGCAAGCGGTTGATCGTTTGGGGAAAATTGCGGAAACGTGCCACCGTTCCGATCTGACGTTCGGTCTGGAAGTAGAGGCAAATCTTATTGGTTGCAACGGCTGGATACTCGCCGACATATATCGCCAAGTGAACCATCCGGCGATGAAACTTATTTTTGACGCCGCAAATCTTGTCGTTCAAGGATACACGACCGCTGAAATCTTTGAACAATATGAAGCGATGAAACCGGGAATAGGTTGGATGCACATTAAAGATTATTCGAAGACGGTCGTTGAAAATAAGGGTGGACGGCAAGACGAAGACAAGATGAAAGGTTTTGTTCCCTGCGATCAAGGTTATTCAGGGCATGAAGCAATTTTGCGCGATTTCGCAAAAATCCTCCCGTCGTTGACAGAGTACTCGCAAAATCGCGGCATACCTGGAGTTTTTCTTGATCTTGAACCGCACGTTAAGGGCGGAGGACAATTCGGCGGCTACAGCGGTTGCGACGGACTCGGCGTGGCGTTGCGCGCGTTATGCAAAACGCTTGATTATGTCGGAATCGACTACCATTTGAGAGATTTTGACGACGTACGCGCCGCGCGCGGCTTCTAATTGATCGTTTTGCTCCACAATACAAACGACGATCCCGTTAAGTTGGATACCGCTTAACGGGATCGTTTTCATCGAATAGTTCCACGTGAGAGTAAAATCCGCAACGGCGCAAAAAGCCAACTGGAGCCGAAATATCCCGCAATTTTATAGACAATTGTCGGAATACAAACGACGTTAGGACGAAACGGGCGACGCAGGGAGCGCAAAGACGCGTCGACAACGCGGTCCGCGCGCTGCCAAAGAAAATTGGGAACAGTTTCTTTCAAATTGGAGTAACGCATCGTTTCCGCGTCGTGAAACCCCGTCCGAGCGAAACCGGGACAAAGCGCTTGAACGCGCACGCCGAATCGCCCGACGTCGCATTGAAGCGATTTAGAAAAAGTAATCAAATACGCTTTTGTCGCCGTGTAATCCGCCGCGCCTTCACCCGCAAGAAAACCAGACACAGAAGAAACGTTAATGATATATCCCGCGTCTCGTTTCTTTCCTTGCGCCTTCATAGGGACGAGCGCCGCGCGACATAAACGCATTGGCGCAAGACAGTGCGTCAACACCATTTTTGTCTCGACGTCGATAAATACGTCGGGAAACTTTTGATTGCCGCCGAAGCCGGCGTTGTTGATTAAGTACCGCAACGAAGGAATCGATTCAAGACGACGTTCTACGCGAATAATGTCGTCCAAAACAGAAAGATCCGCCGAAATCGTTTCGATTTCAACGTCGCACTCCTGTTTAATCTCCTTCGCCGTTTCAAGAAGTTTTTCTTCGCGACGAGCAACGAGCAGAAGATCGTATCCCTCGGAAGCTAACCGTTTCGCGTAGATTTTCCCAAATCCGCTCGACGCGCCCGTTATCGCAGCCACCGGACGACCGTTGTCTCCTATTGACATCCTTCCTCCCCTGTTTAAACTTCAATCAACCGTAATAAAAAAGCCCTTTTCACGGAGAAACGCAAAAAGGGCGAAATAGGGTCGGAAGGATTCGAACCATCAACCAAGGGATTATGAGTCCCCTGCTCTAACCGTTGAGCTACGACCCCGTACGGCGTTCATTATATCGAGTTTTTGATATTTTCAAGAGGTTTGGTTTATTTATTCGTTCATTCTCAGACCTATCCCAACAATGGGTCTGAGAACAAGCGGATATATCTGGCAACAATGCCTGATTCTCGGGAATCGCCAGATTTGAAATCTATGGAAAATTTTTCCTTGAGTTTTTTCGTTGGTTTTCACCCCTAAAGTCTAGAATCTCATGTCGTTTTCCAATTTTTATTTTCGTCGTTTTCTTCTGGTCGTCTTGACGTGGACGCTTATCTCGTGTCGATTGACTTTTTCGCAGTCGTCTCCACCATCCCCTAATCTTATTACGGATCGTTCCGAGGGGCGCACGTCGTATCAACAAGCAGGTCCGTACAACCCGCGTTATGATTTAAAAACGGATACGGTGATGGTATACGGCGTTTCCGACTCCGACATAGACGGCATTAAAGATTGGCGCGAGAAGAGCGGGTCAAAAATCGCCGTTATGACGGGAATCGCGTGGGGAGGTTACGGCGAATACCTTGATGGAAAATACGACGGAGTCGACCACTGGGACGACGCTCAAGTTCTAGCGGACAATCAGAGAATGCAACATGATCCCGCTACCCCGTACCTTTCGCCAAGCGTCGCTTTCACCGATTATCTTGAAACTCGTCTCCGCAAGGTCGTGGACGCGGGCGTTGACGAAATCTATCTTGAAGAACCGGAATTCTGGGCGTTTACAGGATTTGGAAAATCGTTCCAACGCGAATGGAAAATGTTTTACGACGAAGAGTTCGTTCGTCCCGATTCAAATTGCGACGCGCAATATCGCGCCTCAAAGCTCAAGCAATATCTTTATCGTCGCGCGTTAGATCGCGTCGCCGCCAGTCTCAAAGAATACTCTCTGAAGACATATGACCGCCCCCTAAAAGTTTACGTTGCGACGCACAGTCTTCTAAGTTACGCTCAAATCCAAATGGTAAGTCCCGAATCGTCGCTTCTTGACCTTCCGGGAATAGACGGTCTCATCGCCCAGATTTGGACTGGAACATCCCGATTCGGCAATTTTTACAACGGAGTATTTGCGGAAAGAACTTTTGAAATCGGTCTGCTTGAATACGGCGTTATGCAAGAAATGACGAGAAACACGGGCAAACGCGTCTACTATCTCAACGATCCCGTTGAAGACAATCCTCGCTACGACTGGAACGACTATCGAACCAACTATCTTTGCACGCTAGTCGCTTCTTTGATGCGCTCCGGTTCATGTTATTACGAAGTCGCGCCATGGCCAAGTCGAGTCTTTTTAGGTTCTTTTCCGGCAGGATCGCCCGAAGCGACGACGATTCCTCATGACTATGCTTCTACGCTGAGTCTGGTCTTTCAACAACTTCGGGATATGAATCAATCTGAAGTCGAATGGCTAGACGCGCAAGCGATCAATGAAAAAAGCGATAATCGCGGCGCGACAGAAGGAATCGGAACGCTCTTGGCGGACTCGGCGATGTTCCAACGAGCCAATCCCACGGCGTCTGCGTGCGCCGTAGACAATCCTGACGATCCAACCAAACCGACGCGAAAAGAAATCTCAGCTCTTGCGGATTTCCTCGGTCTTTCCGTTCCTCTAATCAAACACGGAATCCCCGTCGACGTTCCCGTCCTGGACAACGTTATGCGATTCCCCGGATACCTTGATCAATATAAGATCCTTCTTCTAAGTTACGATTATCAAAAACCTTCGTCGCCCGGCTTACACGCCGTTCTCTCCGACTGGGTTTTTCGAGGAGGCGCGTTGATTTTTGTAGATTCCGAAAAAGACGCGTATAATCAAGCGCACGATTGGTGGAACGAGTCGACGCCTTCTTTTCAAACGCCCGGCGATCATCTGCTTACCAGTTTAGGTTTAAATCCAGGTCAATCGACCGGAAAATATAAGTATGGATCGGGCTGGGTCTACGTTGAGAGAAAGCGCCCCGCTTATTACACGCGGTCGTCCCAAAACGCGGATGAGATTAGAGAAATCGTCGCTAACGCAAGTAAAGACGTCGGACTTGACTTCGTCGAGCGCAACTACTTTTTGAAGCGTCGCGGTCCTTACCTTCTGGGCGCGACAATGACAGAATCGATATCAGACGAACCGCTGGTTCTTAACGGCAGCTTTGTTAATCTTTTTGACGCCTCCCTTAACGTCGTTGATCAAGCGGTCGTTCAACCGGGCGAAAGAGTCTGGCTGCTTGACTTGAATCGCGTAACTTCTGCAGCTCCCGCTGTTCTGGCTTCCAGTTGTCGTATTGAATCGCTCGAACAAAACGACGGTGAAAAAACAGTTGTAATAGAGGCGACGTCGCCTTCTGAAATCGAGGCGATTTCTCTATTGAAACTGGACGCGGAACCAACGTCTATAACAATAAACGGAAACGTCCCGGACGAAACAAGATGGGACAAAGAATCAAAAACGTTCTTCTTTAAATTCCACTCGACGGGCAAAGCGTCGATTGAAATTAAAACCAAATAGAAAGAATGAGAGAGCGAATCGGCTCGCGTTCGTCAGACGACGCCGAGCGCAAGCCAATTTCCTGATTAATCATTACGTGCGATCAGTTAATCAGACCCGAACGATGTTCCCCGGTTTGCGCGGCGCGGGTTCAGGAGCCGGATTGGAGGCGTACCCCAACGCGCAATGACCGATTCCGACATAATCGTCGGAAACGCCCCATTTCTTCATTAACGTTTTTCCAGTTTCACCGGAGAAGACTTCTTTTGCACGGTGAATCCAACAAGATCCAAGTCCGACTGCGTAAGCGGCAAGCATCATATTTCCAAGCGCGAGGGCGCCGTCTTCAACATAAGTCGGTCTATTTTTGTCGGCAAAGACAACAACGATCGTTGGAGCTCCATAAAAGGGATCGCTATCGACGCCCAAAACTTTTGCATTAAGAGACGACAACAAATCTCGCGTCTCTTTATCTTGAACGACGACAAGCTTTGCCGACTGAAATCCGTGTCCGGACGGGGCGTAGACGCCAGATTCCAGGACGGCGTTCAGCTCCTCGTCCTTGATCTGTTCAGGTTTATATCCTCGAACGCTTCTGCGTTCTTTCATGCTGTTTAACGTTTCTAATTTCATGACGACTCTTTCAAATACTATCGAACTAGGGACGGAACCAATATGGCGCATGGCGCCAACACCTAACGTCCGCAATTATATCGCTGGCGAATAAAAAAACCATCTTTTTTTGTCGACATACAACAAAGCCGTCCCAAAAGAACACATCCGGTTTAAATCCCAAACGAAATTACAAGTCTATAACGAGCTCCGAGAAGGATCATGAAAACGCCTGTTACGTCTCGCCATAAAGACGATCAATAGCTGGAGAGCTACATAACGAAATAACAGACGCGGGGCAATCATTATCCATTCTCACCCGACAATTAGCGCATCCTAGACTTATCTCAATATCAAGCGTCCAATCTTAACCAAGGCAAATTAACGCCTATTCGCTTGAAAACGCATTCCGGATAAACTAGACTATAACGTTGTTCAAAACCAACGAGTTTCTAACGAACTCAAAAAGCACGTTTATCCCCCGTTATTTGAGGAAACAATCCATGACGCTTAAAAAAGTATACTCTCTTCTATTCGTCGGAACGCTCTCTTGCGTCTTATGTTTGGGCGTTTGCACGTCGTTCGCAGCGGAACGCGTCGTTGTCGTCGGCGACAGTATTACAGGGCACTCCATGAATTTACCCTATGGCTTTACGCACGAAATCAGAGCCGCGCTTTCCGAAGCAAATAGCGACGTCGAATTTGTTCCCCTTGGCGGAAGCGGACAAACGATTTTCAGTTGGCGAAACATTATCGCCAACTCTTACGAAAATAATCAGCGTCTTGATATCGAAGGAATATTTGTCAAAGAAGAGTTCGACAAAGGCGCCGATACGATTTTGGTTCATCTTGGTATGAACGACGCGCTTCAGCCTTCTATCAAATCTGACGAAGAGGGTTTCGCTTCATGGAAAAAAGAATACGTCAGTCTTATCGACGATCTTCGTAAACGCGTTCCCAACGTCAAACGGATTGTGCTGACCCCTCCGACGATGCTCACCGAGGAAGATTATGCCTTCAAAAACGTTCTAATGGATCGTTTTGCCAGTATTATCGAGGAGGTGGCAATCGAGACGAATTGCGAATTCGAAGATACGCGGGCGGAATTTAAGCGTTTTGTGAACAGCGTTCGTCTTCTTGATCCAGATTTTCGATTCACGCTCGATTTTGTCCATCCGAATCAATTCGGCCATCAGGTTATGTCCTGGTCGTTTTTGAAAGGACTCGGTTTAGACAACGTTGCACAAAAATATTACGAAACGAAAATATCCCCGGAAATACGAGACTTTACCTCGCCCGGCATGTCGCTTACCGTTTGCGATAAAACGCAGGTTGACGTCTTTAACATCGATAAAATCGTCTTCAACGTCGTTGTTAACACGCGCGGTATTCCCGAAGCCGTAAACGCCGACGCTGTGGAAATCAAAACCAGCGGCAATTTACAAGTAAACGCGGTAAAGAAGACGGACGCCTCCGGACAGTTTATCGTCGAATTATCAGGTTCGACGGCGGACTTGCCCGCTGATCTTGACGTTCAAATCGGCTCTATAGAACGAGTTTTACGTCTCAACGCCCCGTATTTTGTCGCGACCGGCTTCGTCCTTGCAGACGGAGCGTCTTTTTCAACGCCCGAAAATTATCCGAAAGACAAGGCTTTTACAAAAATCGATCAAGCGACGCTTGACGGCAAAGACCCCCTAAAAGAATCGTTCGAATCGCCAATAGACGGTCAAAAATTATCCTGGACGATGTATTTCCCCACTCAATTTAAGACAGGGGCAAACAATCCAAACGCTGTTGACATATCAATTATTTCCCCGGCAAACGCCTTTGAAGGAGCGTACGTCGTCCGCTATATCAGGAGTCCCAAAGCGCAACGTTGCACGCTGAAACTAAACTCCGAAGGATTCAGCACGACGGCTATTGAAACAATTTATCTCAACGGCAAAGAGATTTACTTCGACACGCTCTCGCCGCGACATATCAAGGCGAAAGACGAACTTGAAGTCGATTTGAAAGAAGGTCTGAACATTCTTGTCTCTCGAGTCGACCATACTTATTGGCAATGGGCGACTTCTTTCTCCTTTGAAAACGCGGAAGGTCTTTCCTTCTAAGCGCAGATGCGAACGCGCCAAAAATCGACGTTTCAGAGCTGTGTTTTCCTGCTGAAACGTCGTTTTCAATAGCAGCCGACGTCAACGCCTGTCCGGTTATTGGACTTCAATTTCGAGCGTCGAATCAGGCAAGCCGTCGGCGGAAACAACTAAACGAACTTTTTGTCCTCCCTCGCCGCTTCTCAGAACAAGCGTCGCCTTTCCATAGAAAAGGGAATGCGTCGAATCGGCAAACGAATCATAGTCTATTGGATTGCCGTTAGAAATGCCGACAAGGGTTGCGGATCCCTCGACGCGCGCGCTGAATTTCGTCATGTCGGTAGGACAAAGAGTCCCATCGGCGTCAACCGCTTCAATGTTGACATAGACAAGATCGTCGTCGTTCTCAAAGCGTTCCTTTTCCGGAATTAACCGTAAACAGGCGGTTTTTCCAGCTGTTTTACAAACGGCGCGACCGATTTCAGCGCCTTCTTTATACGCAACGACTTCCAAAACGCCCGGCTCGTAAGGGACGTTTTCCCATCGAAGACGGTATTTGTCGACAATCCAATAATAGTCGGCAAGATCAAAATCAACGTCGCGCGGTTTTTCAAGCGTTCGTTTCGTATCTTTTGACTTTCTCCCCAACGACTTGCCGTTTAAGAACAGCTCGGCGGAATCACCGTTTGTATATACGTAGACGGGCGTATTTTGTCCCTCGCGACCCTCCCAATTCCAATGCGGCAAAATATGCACGGTAAGAACGGCGTCGTTCCAGTAACTTCGATAGAGATAGAAACGATCTTTCGGCGTCCCGCATAAATCGACGACGCCAAAATAGCTGCTTTTCGCTTCCTTTTCAAAAGGAGCCGGTTCTCCGAGATAATCGAATCCCGTCCAGACAAACTCGCCGGCAACGTAACGATCTTTTTCCATACGCTCAAAATCGACGTCGGGAATATCGCGCGGTCCATTGGCCGAAATAAGATCGAAACTATCGACTTGAAGCGCGTCGTTATCGTAGACGTCTTTGCGGTCCGGCCGTTTAAATGAAGGATCGTAATAACCTCGAGTTGAAAAAGCCGACGCGGACTCCGTGTAAACCAACGGCGTCTTGGGAAAACTCTTGCGAGCTTCGCGATATTTGGCGCCATAATTCCAGCCGGAAATATCAAGAGGTTCCAACACGTCGATTTTTGGCGGATAGTCCCCAATGACTTCAGACACAAAACATCCCATGCCCGTCAATCGCGTTGGATCGTACTTTTTAACGACGTCATGCACCCACGCGACTCTTTTTTTCGCTGCGTCGTCCGGATTTGAAGAACCGACTTCGTTGCGTTCCACCTGCCAAATCTCGTTTCCAACGGACCATGCGCAAACGCTGGGACGATTACGATCGCGCCGAACGAACCGACGCGCCTGACGTTCTGCAAAAGGATAAAAATCGTCCTCGGGACGCAACCCAGCTGTTCCGTCCCATTTATCAAAGAGTTCGTCCCAGACAATGAACCCCATTTCGTCGCATGCGTCCATAAATGCGGACGAATTCGGATTGTGGCTCGTACGAATCGCGTTTACTCCCATATCGCGCATAATCGAAAGTTGCCGTCTAATCGCCGTCGGATGGGCGCAGGCGCCTATGATCCCCTGATCGTGATGCAAATCGACGCCCTTTAACTGCAAACGTCTCCCGTTAAGGTAAAAGCCGTCGTCGACAGTCCACTCGATTTTGCGAAAACCAAACGTCGAAGAAAGTTCGTCCAACGTTTCGCCGTCGGCTTCGGAAAACTTCACCGTAGCCGTGTACATTCGGGGCGAATCGACGTCCCAAAGCGCAACGTCGTCAAATGAAACGTTCCAAAAACAAACCGGCTGATCTTCAAAATCCGGGAACTTACTATGAGAATCCAAACGTTCGTTTTTCTCAGAATTAGGAACAAGATCAAGCGTTTTCTTTTCCGAATAGACTATTGTTCCAGTCGGATCGGCAACCTCTAAAACAGCCTCGACTCCTTTTAACTCTGCCGCGACTTCCGGGGTAACTTCAACGCTCAATTTAGAGGATCCTTTTGACGTTGTTTCAGGTTCGACTTCCGGAGTTTTAATAAAAACGGAACCTTCTGGAAGCCATAGTTTACGGGAACATTTTAACAACTGGACGGAACGATACAGACCGGCGCCGGGATACCAACGAGAATGATGTTCACGCGTGTCGCATCGCACATCGATCGTACTATCAGAATTGCTTCGTAAAAAAGGAGTAACGTCTACCTGGAAACCAAGGTATCCGTAATCCCAACCTCCGGCGTACGTTCCATTAACAAAAACCTCCGGAAACGCCATGCAACCGTCAAAACTAAGAACAAATCTTTTGTCCGCGTCATTGGAGTCGACAAAAAGAGTCTTCGAATAAACGCCGACTCCGCGCCACGGTAAAGCGCCGGTGTTCGTATTGTATTTTTTATCAAAAGCTTGTTCGATCGCCCAATCGTGAGGGAGACGCGCCGGTCGAGTTTCTCCCGTTTTTTCGCGTTGGACCTGATCTCCCATTTTAAAAGTTCTGATTGGTTCGGCTCGATAGTTTTCCGGCTCTACTAAAGCAAAACTCCAGCCGTCGTTAAACGGGATCGTTTCACGCGCGTCTACCATTACATTGAAGAAAAAGACGATTGCGACCAACGTAAATAATGTTGCCACAGCCTTTAATATCCTGAAAAAATTCATGTTATCAATCCTTACATAAACGTTTGTAACGGAGTCTTGTTGGTTCAAAACGCCAACGACGTCAATCATAACATACAAGGATTATCATACGGGAAGAACAACCAAAATCAAGAAATATCAATCAATTTCTCCATAAACAAAACCTGATTTGAAATAAACGAGTCTTTTATCATCGTTAACGACAACGTCAAAAAGTAACTTTTTGAAAACGCTTGCGAAACCTAGCGAGCCTTTTTATAATAGCAGACGTGGCATACTCGTATTGACGAACGCATTTTTGATAGTTATTTCCTCAATACGCTTTCCATACATACCTTTTTTCCGCAAATCACCGTTGCAAAACAGAATTCCTTTTGTTATTTGGTAAGAACTAACAACAGCCATGATTTTCTCAAAAAAACTCATAACACTCTATTTCTCGCTTTTTCTCGGCCTTCTCTCTTCCGTTTCGCCTCTGGCGTCTCAAGAAACGCCTCGACTAGAGCAAGCGTCCATATCGTTCAGAATTGGACATAACATTTGGTCGAACGACGCTCGTTTTACGCAACTTCTTGAACTGTTCGATAAATATCCGGACGCTACCGACGAAATTACCTTCTTTACGCAAGGAACTCATACTCCAATCACAGACGAAGAATTAGAACGCCGGTGCGTTCTGTTGAAACAAAGAATCGACGAAGTCCATGCTCATGGATATCGAGCAGGAATCAACATCTTATGCACAATGGGGCACCATCCGGAAGATCTTCCCCATTCTATCGGATCGGAAATACCAAGGGCTCAAACGTTAGACGGCAGAATCGCAGAAGGGACGCTCTGTCCCAACAACGAAATCTTTCGTCAGAGGATACGCCGAATCTATACCGCAATGGCAAACGCCAATCCCGATTACATTTGGGTTGACGACGACGTCCGAACCGGACATATGTTGGATTCAAGCGGAACGCCAGGTTCCGTGTGTTTCTGCGATAATTGCATGAAAATACTCGCACAAAAATTCGACGTTGAAATCGACCGCGACTATCTGACGTCGCATATGAGCGATCCAATTGTCCTGGCTAAAATTCACGAGTTTACTTCCGATTCCTACGATAAGTTGTTCGCTTTGATAGAAGAAACAATACGTAAGATTTCACCGGACATGCCGATCGGTTTCATGACGGGAGAACGTTACGACGAAGGTTACGACTTCGAGCGTTGGGCGAAAACGTTGATGGGCCCCAATGGAGATAAGGAAGCGTACTGGCGACCGGGAGGAGGCTTCTACGAACAATCTTATATGAACGGTCTTTTTGGAAAATCGCACGAAATTGGAAGACAAGTTTCTCTGCTTCCTCCAGAAGTTGTCGTCATTCAATCGGAAATTGAAAATTTTCCATACCAACTGCTAATGAAATCGGCTAACGTAACAACGTTAGAGGCGGTCTCCCACATTGCGGCAGGATGTACAGGCGCGGCGTTTAACGTACTTACAAATAACAACGAACCGTTAGACGAATATGAAAATATGATCGCAAAAGTTGCTGAAAGAAGACCTTTCTTTGATTTAGCGGTTCAAAAATTAGGGCGCAATCCCAACATTGGGGTATTCCCTCTCTGGGAAAAAACTGACGGATCTTATCAAAACAGGACTCCTGTTCAAGCTTTAACGTCATGTTTTTCGGAAACAGGCGTCCCAATCGCCTATAAATTTCTCCCTGATCAAACAAACGTCGTTCTCTTATCGCGCGCCTACCTGAGTCACAAAACGCCCGAAGAAATCAAAAAGGTTTTTCAAATGGGTGTTTATACCGACCTAGACGCCGTCAATTTAGCCAACGATCCGGCGACTTACGCGTTAAACGATCTTACGGGCATGGAATATGGCGGAGAGATTCACGTCGATGGAATTGAAAAAATTGAAGAACATCCTCTTAACGGTTCCTTTGCCGGAAGAACCCGCGACTTGCGTCAATCGTTCTGGCGAGAACCTATTTATTCGTTGAAGAAAACGCGGCCCAATGTTGAAACGCTGTCGAGTTGCGTCAATTATGGCGGAGATCAAACGGCGGAAACAATCGTCGGTATTTTTGAGAATCCGTTAGGAGGCCGAATCTGCGTCAATGGTTATTATCCTTGGGGTAATTTTTACAACTACTCCAAACAATCCCAAATCCGCGCTATCATACGTTGGCTCTCCCGAGATCGCTTACCGGGTTACGTTGATTCTTTCGCCAAAATCAATTTTTGGTTGCGCGCGCCCAATGCGGACGGTAGTTTTGCGGGCGTTGCAATTAACTCTAACTATGACCCTGTTGAAAAAGTTGCGATCATGTTAAAAACCGACAAGGATTCTATTGACGTTTACGACTATTCCTGTCAAAAAACGACCGTTAAAGCGTCATATTCTGACGAGGCGGGATATCGACGTTTCATCGTTCCTGAAATCAAACCGTGGGAGCCTGTTTTATTTGTCTGCGAATAATCGTCCGATTTCATTCGTGTGTTTCTGGACGGTTTTTCATGTAGAGAAGCAGTCGGGAACAAAACTAAAAAACGTCGTACTGTCAACAGTCGTTGATTATTCGTCGTATGCCGTGGGAATGCAGTTTTAATAGTTTCCCGACTTAAACAATCAGAACCTGTAATTGACACATTGTGAGGAATAATTCAATGAAACCGCACAATCGCCCGTTCTTTTGTCACGTGCTTCAAGATAGTTTCGCTTTTTTCTTGTTGACGACGTTTTTTATTTCGTTTTTTTCTGAACGTTCGCTTTTCGGAGAAGACGTCTCGCGCCCATCCGTCGTAATTTCAGATTTTGAAGGTCAAGATTACGAAGGATGGACGGTAGAGGGCGACGCGTTCGACGTCGCTCCTATTGCCGGATATAAACGCGGAGGCATGGGATCCGTTTTCGGCTTTCACGGAAGAAAACTAATTAACACCTTCGTTCCAAACGGCGACGAGTCAACTGGAACGTTAACGTCGCCCGAATTTACTATTGAACGCAAAAACATCGTCTTCTACATAGGAGGAGGCTGTTTTCCCGGTGAAACAGGAATTAGCCTTTTGATCGACGGAAAAGAAGTTTTTACGGAAACCGGTCTTTTTTCAACGCCCCAAGTCGGTCATGAAGGTTTTGAACGAAGAGTGTGGAACGTTGAATCTTTCATGAACCACAAAGCGAAGATTGTTGTCTTTGACAAGAAAGCCGGGGGAAATTGGGGACATATAAAAGTCGACTATATCTATCAAACCGACGAAGCAGTCGCCAACGTCTTTAACGAGATAAAAATTGACGATTCGGCGCAACCGATCCCTTACAATCGAATGCTGTTTGGACAGTTTATCGAGCACTTTCACCGTCAGGTTTATGGAGGAATATTTGAACCTGGGTCGCCTCTTTCCGACGAAACGGGCTTTCGTCAGGACGTTGTTGAAGCGCTTAAAGAACTTAATATTCCCATTGTCCGCTGGCCGGGAGGTTGTTTCGTCTCCGCATATCACTGGATTAACGGCGTAGGTTCCGACCGACAGCCATATTACGACAAAGCGTGGCATGTTGAAGATCCCAACACGTTTGGAACGGCGGAATATGTCGCCTGGTGTCGGAAAATTGGCGCAGAACCTTATATTTGCACCAACGCAGGTACCGGAACGCCGGAAGAAATGAGCGACTGGGTCGAATATTGCAACCTCAACGTTGGAAAATTCGGACGTATGCGCGTCTCTCATGGATACAAAGAACCTTTTGACGTCAAATATTGGAGTATCGGCAATGAAAACTGGGGCGGTCATGAAATGGGAGCTAAGACCGTAGAAGAATGGGGGCCTCTGGTTCGGGAATCCGGGAAACTAATGATTAATACCGATTCAAATATCAAGCTGTTTGCCGCAGCTTTGCCCAACGAGAATTGGACGATCCCGTTGTTAAAAACTGCGGGATACCTTCTTGATTACGTGTCCATTCACGGATACTGGTCATGGCTCGACAACAATAAAAAGCCGCTTTCTTACCCCAATTGCATGACGTTGACAACGGAACCTGAGTCTGATATTTTGCACACGATCGATATGTTGGAGAGAACAGGATTCAGAGGCAAAATTAAAATCGCTTTCGACGAATGGAATCTTAGGGGCTGGTATCATCCTGGAATTGGCAATCCCAAAGCGTTGGATCTGGAAGCGCGCAACCTTAACGACGACAATTCCGTGTATACGATGGCGGACGCGGTTTTCGCCGCGTGTTTTCTTAATTCTTGTTTGAGACGCTGCGAAGACGTGGAAATTGCGTGTTTCTCTCCTATTGTCAATGTGCGCGGCGCCTTGTTCGTTCATCCCGAAGGAATTGTAAAACGCCCTACGTTCCACGTCTTCAAACTTTACAGCGATTTACTCGAAAAGAACTGTCTTCCAATAGAATTAAACTCAGAAACGCTGACAGTCGGTAAGAAAACGACGCCCAAACTTGACGCGATCGTGACGACAAACGACGCGCAAGATAAATTCACAATCGTACTTGTCAACAAGGATCCTGAAAACAATGTCAAAGCGTCGCTCAATTGGGAAAAAATGCTTGGAAACGCCCCCCAGAAACTGAACGCAACGATTCTTAGCGGTCAATCTCCCGACGATTACAACGACGTAGGAAACGAAAACAACGTCGTTCCTGAAGAAACAATTCTGGAAATTGAAGACAATCTAATCTCGCTCCCCGCGCACTCGATCGTTTTCATACGTTGCTCCAAATAGTTCCAACGTCGAAAAAGGCGGCGCTTCAACGTTTTTACGTTGTTTTAGCGCCGCCGACGTTTGCTCTTCGAGAAAGCGCCGCTAAGATCGGAGTAAAGAGAATCGTCTCAACCTTAGCCACGAAGGAAGAAAGTACTTGGCAAATCCCAGGTTTCTTGATTATTCAATGCTAAAATCGAACTCACGACGTTCGTCTCGATACCACGCGCGTTCCTGGGTCGCAGGGGATATCGCAAACAAGGGAGAGAAAGTTCGCACTTTAACGTTCTTCATATCTTTTGAGAATTCAAGGAGCTGCAACCATCCGTCGCCGCCGTTTCCTTCCCAACCTCCGCCCATCGCCTGCGTGTCAAAAAGCAACTGAGCGACGTTCTTGCCAGCTTCGTTTTTATCGAGTCTAAAACCGGTGCAGCCGTCCATATTGTCGGCGGCAGAGACGTGTCCGCACAGAACCATTCGAATATTGGCGGTCGGATAAACAAGTTTTTCCCAGATAGATTCGCCGGCGTTGCCGCCTTCCTTATTAAGTCCGTATCCTTCGCTCGCAATCCGCTCGCTGCCATTAGTGTAGGCGTGCAAATAGGAATGGGTAACAAGAATACCAAAAGCGTCGGCGTTTTCAGGACGTTCAAAAACGCTTTTCGCCCAGGCGAGAGCTTCGTCGCGAGGCGCGAACTCAACGACGACAATCACCACGCGTTGACCTTCGGTTCCCTGAATTTGATACGCGGCGTTTTCAAGAGACTTCACACCATAGGCGTTCTCAAACGTTTCAAACAAAACGTGAGCGTTTGAGGGATTACGACCAATAGGAAAATAGTCGTTAAATCGCGTTTCCCGATTCAACGAAGAACGCGTCCCGTAATGATTGCCGTCAGGGTAGATAAACGGTCCGTAGTCGTGATTTCCGGTACAAACGATATAAGGACAAACGCCGTCGAGCCTTCCAAAAGCGCGAGACGTGCATTCCCACATCTCTTTGCTTGTTTGATTTGCGAATTTGCCGTCGCCCTGCTGAAGATTGTTCGATTCGACCATATCGCCGACGCAAACAGTCTCTTTGATATTTAATTTTTCAGCATTTTCGGCAATCCAGGTCATCATCAGGTCGTAAATGCCATGATTGCGAGAATAGCGCGTATAAGCCTGCGGATCGGGCACAACGACGAGATTCCACCCGCCCTCTTGCTGAATAGCCGGAGGTTCATATTCAGGCGCGTCTTGCGCAAGCAAAACAACGGAAGGCGACAATGCGGCCAAACATAAAAACAAACAAAAGCAATTCTTTTTAAACATAACGGTCTCCTTTAAAAACATTACGTACGGCGGCTATAACAACGGCAGATAGCTCTATTACCGACAAGCCAAGTCATTATACTTGATTCCAATTACAGGCACAAGGAAAAGCTGAGAGAGGCGTAAACAGATCGTTTTTCAAAAAATTGCCAAAAAGAAGCAATGAAGACGTCGAAATAAGAGAAAAGAAGATTAGAATTAAGCTGTTGGTCGTTCGTTCCACTATACCACAGGGAGAAAAAAGTTGTTTAAAAAGATCGTTCTCATTTTTTCTGTTATAGCGCTATTTGCTTGCGTTCCGACGGAAGCCGCCGCACCTAATTATTATCCCGCTCGGCTCTGCAATAGCTGCGGATTCGGAACTAAAAGACAAAATTGCGTAAAATGCGACAAATGGACGGGAGCCAATCATTACGACGCTCGGCTATGCAACAGTTGCGGATTTGGAACCAAAAATCAGAATTGCGTGAAATGCGGCAAATGGATCGGGAGCTCCAACTATTATGAAGCGTGGCTATGCAATAACTGCGGCTTTGGCCATAAAGACGAGTATTGCGTAAAGTGCGGCAAATGGGCGCATTGATACCCCGGTTCTTCCTATTTTCAGCTTGAAAGCGACGTCAATGAAAAAATTCGGTTTCTCTCTTTTTTACGTAGTTATTTTCATCGTAACTCTTGATTTATTCGTTGATTCCGTCATTTATGCGGACGACCCCACCCCTGAAGTTGTTGTCGAGAAAATCGCGCTTTTCAACGGCAAGAATCTGGACGGTTGGAGCGTATTCATTGCAGGAAAAGAACCCGGCGAGGATCCTGATAATGTTTTCTCCGTTGAAGACGGCGTCTTGCATATCTCCGGCAACGGCGTTGGAGGAATAGCGTCTGATAGGGCGTTTCGTGATTATCAAATAATTGTCGAATTCAAATGGGGCGATAAATCCTGGGCTCCGCGTGAAGATCGTTGTCGCGACGGAGGTCTCCTTCTTCATTCCGTCGGACAGGAGGGAGCATACGGCGGATGCTGGCGCTATTCCATAGAAACCAATATTATCGAGGGCGGTCTTGGAGATTTCATAGTCGTAGGCGACAACACGGAGAAATATGCGATTACCGCCAAAGTTAAAAAAGAAAAGTCAAAGCTGGGCGCGTGGATTTACGATCCTAACGGAACCCCCGAGCGGGTGTTCTCAGGACGTGTCGACTGGTTTGCAAGAGACCCAGAATGGACGGACACGCATGGATTTCGTGGAAAAGACGACCTCGATAAACCGCTAGGCGAGTGGAACGAATTGAAGGTCGTGTGCAGGGACGACACACTCGACGTTTACGTCAACGGAACGCTTGTTAATCAGGCCTACGACGTCAAGCCTTCGGCAGGTCGTATTCAAATACAGACGGAACTTGCGGAATATTTCATTCGCCGTATTGAAATTCAACCGCTGGACAAGTAGTTCCCGTCTTTTCAGTTCCAGTCAGCCGCCATTTATCAGAATCTCATGTTTGCGTTCTTAAAACGGTCGTTTGAAAAAAACGACGCGAGTTCAAGAAACTATTCGGTATTTAACTACGTTTACGACTTTGTTTCGCGCGACAATCTCAAAACGACCGTTATCCTTCTCTACTCTATTCTGGCTTTAACCGCCTGGAAGTATATTCCTCCAGCCGATCATTTTGCCGATTCGTCGTCGGGGGAGTGCGTTCTTGGCTCGTTACTTGGCTCGTCTCACGTCGTGCGTCCCCTTGACGGAACGCTTTCGTCGCGAATAACGCCCGTCGGATTTCTTTGGAACGCACGAAAGATTTGGTCGGCCTTCGTCCTCATGGGGATCGTTCCGGCTCTGATCGTCGTTTTTGTTTTTAAGGAAAAACTTAGCGACTACGGATTGACGCCTGGTATTCTTAAGCGAACTATCACGAACTTTTTTCTTTTCCTCCCAATAATGCTTGTCCTCGGTTGGCTGAGCGGAAATACGCGGGGATTTTATAACGTCTATCCCTTCAATCCATTAGCGGGAGTCTCTTGGAACGCCTTGTTTGCACACTCGCTTATGTACGCCTTTCTCTACTATCTCGCATGGGAATTCATGTTCCGTGGATTTATCCAGCTTGGTTTAACCCAAAACATCGGCGCAGCGCCCGCAGTACTGACGCAAGTTTTAGCTTCAACGGCTCTCCATTATGGACATCCCGCCTCGGAGACTTTTGGTTGCATAGTTGGAGGACTCCTTTGGGGATTCCTGGTTTATCGCACAAAGTCTATCTTTTCCGGCTGGGGGCAACACGCCGTTTTAGGGATAACGCTCGACTGGAGCCTTATACTTAAAGCGTTTTGATCTTTTACGCGGAGCCGCAAACGCGAAAACGTCTCCGGCTCCGCGTATAACTACGAATATCAACGTCGTTGCAGGTAGCGCCAATTTGGAACCGCTAGTTCAAGAGCGCCGGGCAACTCATTCTTGCAACGTTGAAAAACTCCGCGCCACTCTCCGTCCTCGTCCCGCCAAATAGCGACGTCGACAGGATCGTCGGCGATCGTTTCGTCTGTAAGCGTAACGCCAAAATCGCCGACTCGAAACGATTTCAGATCAGACGCGATCAAAGCGGTTAAATTCCCGTTTTCATCAAAACGAGTCGCAAAAACGCCGTTTGCCGCAACGGAGACTGGCGGAGAAAACTTTCCGTTGTTTAAAGGAATCATTTCGTCGCACAAAACGATCGGGTCGCCAAAATCGCTTTCCTCTGCGGCTATCTGCAAGATTAAACCGTCCAGAAATCTTGAAACAGATTTACGCGCGGGGCGGGACGACTTCTCAACGTCAGAGCTAAATTTATAATCGTCGCTAACCCATGGCGTTTGCGCGATCGTTCCGCGCTCTTTCAAAAAAGCGATGACTTCTTCCGCCATCGAAGCCTTTTCCTCGTTTGAAGCTTGCGGAGAGATTGAAATAATTTTCGTCTTACACTCCTCGACAGAATTGGCCAACTTTCGCAACGCCTGGTAATCCTCCTTTTCCGTGTCGCCTTCGCCGTTTAAAACGACAACCTGGTATTTTTGCTTCCCATATTGCAAATAACCGTCGCTGACGCTCCATCTCGGCTTACCGTCAGGGGTATGAGAATTAATCTCGTCGATTGGAATCAAATCCGCAGGATATCCCTGCGTGGAAAAACGATCGCAAATATCGCATCCGACGGTTTTATATTCCGGAAGCAAGGGATTTGAGGCCGCAAATCTTCCAAAAACTACCGCGACAGGAGAATCAATTTGCGAATTGGACACAAGATTCAACATACGAATCTTCTGACGGATCTTTGCCACGCCGCCATCAGCGACAATCGGCAAGAGTTTAGGATCGACGTCGTTTTTAGGAGAGTCGTCGTTTCTGGGATAGATTTGATGAATATGAACGCGCCCTCCTGACGCGGCGGAAGTCCAATGTTCCCAGATATAAGGGGGAACTTGCGAGGCGTAAAACATGTTTACCCAAAGAGAATCGCTCGCTTTTGCCAATGAATTCCTAACGCAAAACGGCACAAACTCGTCCGTTTGAGCGACGTCGCGAGGCGCTTTCCACCACATGACGCCGTTTTTACGCATTTCAAGAGTGTTAGGCCATGGATACCAGGTACAGTGAACGCCAACAAAAGCGTCCTTTCCCCAAACCTTCTTTGTTAGAGCATAATTCTGAAATTCATATTCAACCGCGCGATTTGAACACAGGCGACGAAATCTATCTACTACCGTAATTCGCTCCTCCCCTTTGTTCTGCTGAGAACGAAACGCCAGGAACAAATCGTCGACAAGATCGTCTCCGTTATACGCTTTAGAATATGCGGCGCGCATATTTTCAGAATACCAATAATCGTTCAAATTATCGACACGGTCAAAATTCGGAAGAAAACCCCATTCGTCTTTCGCGACTCCAAAAGCTGGTACGTCTCGAAAACTCTCATAAATATGTCGTTCTAGTTCAAGAGTTTCTTCTGCAAAAAGATCTGGATAAGAATAACGGAAGGCGACGGCGCAAGCGACAAAATCGCCGAGAGTCTCTAAGTCCTTACGCGTAAAGGAAACAGACAAATTGTTATTCGACGCGCCGTCTACTTCGTTTCCCTTCTTACCGCTAACATAATATTGATTTTTGTCCCATGAAACCAACTCGGTAACGTCTTTTATTGACGAAGGATCGATCTCGTCGGTCTGCGTTTTGTTATACGCCCAAGCTTTAACGACTCGTCCGCCCCGAACATAATACGGAAGATTACCCGTATAATGATCGGACAAATTAGGAGCGGTAAAATTCATGATCAAATTCTCACCGTCGCCAACAGCGTCGGCTTCTTGAAACAACAGACGTTCCTGCGCGAGATCAGGTCGTTCTTTTTCAAAATCGTAACGGGCAATACGCAGATCGATATCGAGAATCGTTTTAATTCCATAACGTTCCTTCGCGTATTCAACAGCCTTTTTGGTCGTTTCTAACGCTTGTTCGTTTCCGATCAACGAATTATTACTTCGAAGAGTAATCGTTAATACGTCGAAAGCTCCATAAGGAGCAACAGCGTCTACCAGTTCTTTATAAGAATCCCCTTCAGGAGCAAAACTCCAAAAACAACCGACGTCCGGAACAACTGGACGAGCGTCAATTTCAGCGGGAAGACGATCTGGAAACGAGGGATTCAAAGGAGGAATCTCTTTCGCCCCAATAGGTCCGCTCACAAAAGCGACAGTAAAAACCGTCCCCATAGCAAACGCTAAAAAACGTAATGAAGGTGAAACAAACATGAGTTCTCCAATATGAGTCGAGGCAAATCAGGATTAAATAATTAACGCTATATCGCTGCGACTAAACCCAAACGTAAGATTAGTCGTCTCAATGCAATTAGGATGGCTCCTATCTTTTAAGAAGGAAACAACCGGAGTTTCCGGGCCCATTTTCCAATATTACTACGGCAAAACGTCGCTTGTCATTATACCTGTTGGGAGAGCCCAAAACAACGACAGACATTTTACGAAAGGCGAGGGTAAATACGACGAACGACCGGTTTATTGAGTCTTGTCGAAATAGACGGTTCAAAAGACTATTGTCACAGAACCAAGACAATAAAAAATAAAACATCTTTCAAAAAAAACGAGGAAACGGTCTTTACAGGATCAAATAAAAACGTCAATATCCGCTCAGTTGAGTTGCGCAGGGAAATTGCGTAAGCATACTCCCTGCCCTCCCTGCCACACATGGATTACAAAAAGCAAATAGTTTCTTTTGCGAATATTTGACGTTTCAAGGAGAAACCAAAGTGAAACACGCTCGTTCGATTTTCACGGCGCTGTGCTGCGCCTCCCTCTGCCTCGTTAGCGTTTTTGCGCAAGCTCAACAAGCCCAACCAGCGTCGAACGCTCAATCAGCGCGCCCCGCCACGAAAAATCTGCTCGTTGGAGTCGTCGATCTTCGTGCCGTTCTGCAAAACCATCCTACTATTATCGACGAGATTCCCGCGCTTACGATGCAAATGCAGGAAGAACAAGTCGCTCTTAGTAAGGCCAAGGACGATGCGGATAAAAAAGTCGCCAGCCTCCAAAAAGAATATAACAGTCTGATTGGTTCTCCCGAATTTGAAGACAAAGTCGGGGTTGTTCGCAAAGAATTTAGCGACGCGGAATACAAGGCCTTTGAGGCTCAAAAGAAGCTCGTTGCCAAACGCACTCAGCTCCTCTTCAAAGCTTACGAAGATCTTCAACAGGCTATTGAAACGGTCGCGAAACAAAACGGAATTATTATCGTTCACTCCAAAGTCAAGCTTGCAGTTCCGGACAACGCCAGCGTTTCTCGCGAGGCGGTCGCACTGGAAGAAGCCGATCAGAACACAATCGTTTGGAACCACCCCGCCTGCGATATTACCGAACAGGTAAAGGCCCAGCTTGCCGTTATTGCGGGAACGCCGAAACAAAACGCCGAATCCGGAGCTTCGCTTGACAATCTCGGAGCCCAGGCGATGAGCGCTCGCGCCAACGCCGGAGCGACTTCCGCCGCCAAGCAGCCGACGGCCGCTCCTGTCGCGAATCGCACCGCCAATACCCCCGCTGCTTCGCAACGTCGCTAAATAAACCGTTAGCGTCGTTTTTTACGGACAACAGCCGCTGATTCGAAACATCGGCGGCTGTTTTTGTTTGTAAACGCAACCTATTTGCAAAGAAAATGTTTTCATTCCAATCGTGAGACGACAGGCACGATTCTACCATGAACTTGTTCTCATCGGAGCGTTGAAGAATGTTTCAAATCCCGTCAATTTCAAGAATTGAATCAACTCGACGACAACGAACGATCAAAAGTCAGGTCGACGTAGAGGGATTTGGATTCTGGTCCAGCAAAGACGTCGTGTTCTCTTTTCGACCGGCGCCAGAAAACTCTGGAATTCGTTTTTTCCGCGCTGATCTCCCCGGTTCTGATCCAATACCCGCGTTAGTGTACAACAGGATAAAAAAACCGCGTCAAACCAGTCTGTCTTCCGGTATTGCGCAGGTCGACATGGTTGAACACGCGCTGGCGGCGTTGCGTGGAGCGAGAATCGACAACTGCGATATTATAGTAAATTCTCCCGAAGCTCCGGGGCTTGACGGTTCGGCGTCCGTTTTTATCGACGCTTTTCTGAAAGTTGGAACAGAAGAACAGAATAGCGAACAAATTAGGCTGAAAATACTTGAAACGGGCGTTTTCACGGACGATTCCAATCCTAATGGCGGAAAGATTATTGTCGCGCCAAACGATCGAAAACAAACGATTTTCGAATACAATCTCCATTATGACCGCCCTAATCATATCCCAAATCAAACGGCGTTTTTTGATTTCTCACAGGCTCCTGAAATCTTCCAAACTGAAATCGCGCCGTGTCGAACCTTCTTAACAATTGAGGAAGCAGATTACCTCAGACAACAAGGAATATGCGCGAGAGTAAGCGCGCAAGACGTTTTGGTCTATGGAGAAGACGGTCCAATAGACAACGACCTTCGCTTCGACAACGAATGCGCGAGACACAAGATACTCGATATGATCGGAGATTTTTCTCTGGCTCCGTTTGACTGGGAAGGCGAGTTTCACGCAACCAAAACGGGCCATCAACAAAACGCGGAAGTCTTGCTTTCGATGTTGAATAGTCTTTCCCATGAAAGCTTGCGATAACTCTCCAATGATTCGCTTCCAACAAGCGAATCATTCTTGTCTATGACAATAATCTCAATCGTAAGATTGTCGTTTTTGCTCTTTTAAAGAACCGTCTTTTTCGCTACTATTCCTTCGTCGTTAAAATACTTGACGCCCCGAGTATTAAGGGACGTCAGGAATTACGATAACCGACTTTCAAGATTAGCCTTACGTTAAGAAGTCTACCTATACGGATCGTCGCGAATAAGAAAGATAATCAATGGAAAAAGTTCGATTGGGAGTGATTGGAACAGGTCGTCTTGGCGGATTCCACGCCTCAAAAGCGGCAAACGACCCTGAAGTTGATTTTATCGGCGTTTCAGACGTTTCCGAAGAAAACCGCAAACGGGTTGCAGAACAATGGCGCGTTCGCAGTTTTGATTCCGTCGAAGAACTCCTTCTCAACGTCGACGCGGTTATTCTCGCGACTCCGTCAGTCTTGCATGCGGAAATTGGGCGAAAAGTTCTGAAAGCGGGGAAGCATTTACTGGTGGAAAAACCGGCGACTACGACAGGCGCGACGGCCCTGGAACTTGCTCGTATAGCAAAAGAGAAAAATTTGGTAATGCAAGTCGGACACGTCGAGCAGCACAACCCCGCGTGGCGAGCGGCTCAACAATATCTTCTGGACGTTCGAGCAGGAATCGTTCCTGCGTTTGTCGACTCCACGCGAACAAGCGGATATACTTTCCGTTCAACCGACGTAGGCGCGACGTTCGACCTCATGATACACGATATTGAACTAGTCCTGTCGTTAATACCTTCGGCAATTACTCGCGTATCGGCGTTTGGATTCTCGCAATTCGGAGGTTTTGAAGACGCGTCCTTTGCTACTCTGGAGTTTGAAAACGGATCGATCGCTCGATTAAAAGCTTCTCGCGTAGAAATGAACGCTGTTCGGCAAACGACGATTCGAACGTCAAAGCAGTCGTTGTTCGTCGATTTTGCGGCGCGTTCTGCTAAGCTTGTTCGCCCCAAAAAAGAAATACTGGAAGGAGTCTTTTCTCCCGGAAACGTTTCTTTTTCAGAAATGGCGGCTCGTGTCCCAACCTTTATGCAAGAAGAGTACGAAACGGAAGAACTAGTCAAAGATCCTTTTGACGCGTTAGCCTTGGAAATGCGAGATTTTGTATCCGCAATTCTAAGAGGGACGCAGTCGACGGTTCCCGGCGAACGCGCCGCGCAAGCCGTCGCCGTCGCCGAAGCGATCGTTCGCGATCTTGAGGCGCGTGCGAGACACGCCGAGATTATGCCGCTACAAACGCTCAGGGTAGCCGGCTAAGCTAGGATTCATGCGTCTAACAATCCAAAATCACTCAAGATAGAATCAACCTCTTCGTAGTCGTCGACGCCTAACGTCGCGTCGCCCGCCAGTGCGTTAGAAATCGCTTGTTCGGGCGTTCTCGCTCCGCAAAGCACAACAGTCTTCTCATAGCGCGACGCGACCCATGCGGCGGCGAATTGCCCCATATTGAGGCAATAACGTTTCGCAACGTCGCCCAGCGCGGTTAACGCTTTATTAACGCGAACAACGTTTTCTCTGGAAAAGGTCGGGTTATTTATCCTGAGATCGCCGCGCTTAAACTCTCTTTCAGGGTCAATTTTCCCTGTTAATAAACCGTTTTCAAGGGGAGAATAGGCGAGAAAAGAAACGTCTTTATCACGACAAAAATCGAGAACGCCGTTCCTCTCAACGCGACGATCCAGCATGGAAAACCGCTCCTGATCAGCGTCAAGAACGCCGCAATTGGAATACTCCTCCAGTTGAAATCGTGACGCGTTAGAAACACCAATCGCGCGGATCTTACCTTCTCGTTTCATATCTTCCAGAACGCCCATCGTTTCCGCAATAGGAGTCGTCTTATCGGAAACATGATGAACCTGCATTAAATCGATATAATCCGTTCCCAATCGACGCAAACTATCCTCGACGCCCTGTCGAACAATCTCGGGACGAAGCAGACGATACACGACATACTTTTCAAGCGATTCTGTTCTTCCGTCGTCGTCGGCAAAACAATGGCGTTCTCCAACATTTGGCCGTAGAAGTTGCAACGACCAGTACAAGCCGCATTTCGAAGCAATAACAATGGAATCGCGACGCAGTCCGCGGATCGCTTGACCGACAACAGTTTCAGAACGTCCAAATCCATAAATTGGAGCCGTGTCGATTGTGGTTATTCCAGCGTCCAAAGCCGTGCGAATCGTATTGAAAGCGACGGGATCGTCGCTACCGCCCCACATCCAACCGCCTAACGCCCAAGTTCCGAGAGCAATAACCGAAGCGCTAATATCCGTTGATCCAATTTGACAAAACCGCATAAATCACCTAATGGTTTATGAAAAGGCCGTCTCTCCCCGCAAATACGCGCTCATTATAAGAAAAATCGAGCGCGCTTCAAGTTGGGCGTTTACTCGAAACCTAAAGATAATTCGACCGTCTTTCTTTTCTAAAAATTTCCGAGTAAAAACTTGTTATTATCGCTCCGTTCAGGTAGAATTAATCCAGTCGACCGACGACTGTTTATTGTGTAATAACGTCGCTCTTAGCGAGCGGAATTACTCTGCTCGTTATTACGTTTACCTTTTTAACGCTATAAAGGATAAGTCATGCGATTCTCCCATTTGAGCTTTGCTTCAATTCTTAGCCTCTCAACATTAGCCGCGTTGACGTTTGGGGCTTTTTCTTGTGTTTCACATACTGCTTTTGGCCAAAACGCCAATTACGACGAATCAAAGGTACCCCAGTATGTCCTTCCAGATCCGCTAATCGCGGAAGACGGAACAAAAATTGATACTCCGGAAGATTGGAAAAATATTCGTCGTCCCGAAATCCTCAAACAATTTCAAACGGAGATGTTTGGCAAATATCCCGAGGCGGACCTCTCAAAAATCAAATTTGAAGAGATTTTCACTTACGACAAGTTCCTTGGCGGCAAAGCGACTATAAAAGTTGAGCGCGTCTATTTCAACGCGCCTGAATCGAAGCCCAAAATGGATCTGATGGTTGTCGTGCCCAACGATCGTAAAGGAGCGGTTCCTGCGTTTCTCATGCCCAACTTTCAGGGCAATCACACGACAAACGACGACGTAAATATTCCAGTTTCTGTCGCTGACGAGACCATTCACAATAAAGATAAATCTCCTGACGAAGTTCGAGGAGTCGCCAAGTCGCGCTGGTCTTATGAAAGAATTGTCGACAGCGGTTACGCTATCGCCACCGTTTTCTACGAAGAAATTGACCCCGATTTTGACGACGGTTTCAAAAACGGCGTTCATCCGCTCTTCACTAACTTCGATGTGGAATCGGGAGATTATCCGGCGACAATCTCCGCTTGGGCTTGGGGCTTGTCTCGCGCGCTTGACTGTTTGGAAACGCTTCCTGAAATCGATTCTAAAAAGGTCGTTCTTCTAGGCCATTCTCGACTTGGTAAGACCGCTCTCTGGTGTGGAGCTAACGACGAACGTTTTGCAGGCGTCGTTTCTAACAATTCCGGTTGCGGCGGAGCGGCGCTTTCTCGTCGTGAATTTGGCGAGACGGTAAAAAGAATTAACCAATCTTTCCCTCATTGGTTCTGCGCAAATTTCCATAAGTACGGAGACCGCGTCAACGATCTTCCGATGGACGAACACGAGTTAATTGCGCTAATAGCGCCTCGCCCCGTTTACGTCGCAAGCGCCAGTGAAGACCTATGGGCTGATCCCAAGGGAGAATTCCTGTCTGCGCTCAACGCAGATCCTGTTTATCGTCTTCTCGGCACAGACGGTTTCGGCGGAGTTACGGAAGAACCAGACGTCGACGTGTCCGTTGGAGCGACGATTCGTTATCACAGACGCACGGGCAAACATGACGTTACCGATTTTGATTGGGAGCAATATGTTAATTTCGCCAATTCGATTTTTGGCGCGCAAAAGTGATTACTGTCGCTCGATAGATTCTATAACGCCGCAGTATGTTGTCTTCATCTTTGTAACTCGGAGTTTACCATGAAACAAAACGAACGACGTTCTGCTGCGGCAAATCAAAAGAATTCCCCCTTTCTTCTTCTCCTAATCTTGACGTTACTCATTCGTGGGGGAGTTCTTTTTATTTCCCTTTCTTCTTTCAACGACGATCCGGACGGTTACGCTCGACTGGCGGAGAATTGGTCGTCTTACGGAATCTTTGGAACGGGCGACCAGGCGACAGCCTTTCGTCCTCCGCTCTATCCGTGGACTTTAAAAGAGCTCGCATTTCTCCAAACGCCGACTACTCGTTCCGCAAATGGAAAAACAAAAGGCGCAATCGGTTCTAATCTGACTCTTTCTCGAAACGCTTCGATAGCGCTACTGCACTGGATCATCGGTTTAGCGACCGTCTTGTTGGTCTATCGCTTGGCCTTGTACGCCGATCTTTCCCAAAGAAGCGCGGCTTTTGCCAGTCTTTTAGTTGCAATTGATCCAATTCTGCTACAACAGTCCCGTCTGGTAATGACCGAAACGCTCGCAGCGTTCTTCTCGGCGATAACTCTTCTCGGTATCGTTGTTTGCATCCAAAAACGCAGTTCACGATTTAGCGTCGTTCTATATCTTGGCCTTGGCGTCCTTTTCGGATTATCGACGCTGTGCAGACCGGCGTTCTTTGCTTTCGTGGGATTAGTATTCCTATGCTTTCTCGCCATTGGTTTTTCGACGGTTTTGTTAGTTAATAAAGCTGGCGTTTTCAATCGCGTCAGAACGCTTAAAAATCTGTCAAACGTCGTGTTTTTACTCCTCGGACTGGGAGTTGTCGTCGTTCCTTGGGCAGTTAGAAATCTCCATGAATTTCATCGTCCAATTTTAACGACAACTCACGGCGGATACACTCTTTACCTGGCTAACAATCCTGAGCTCTATCGTCATTATCAAACGTCGCCGCCATGGTCGCTCTGGAATCCCCAAAGTTTTCACGAACGCCGTGAAAAACAGCTTAAACTAGCGTTTGAAGAAAACAATATTGAAGAGAACACAAAGGAGGCGGAACTTTTTCAAGACAAGTGGACCCGTCAGGAAGCCCAAAAAACAGTATCTTCGTCTCCTCAAACTTTTTTGTATTCTTGCTTCATACGCGTTGGAGAGCTATGGAGACTCGTCCCGAACGACGTCGACCGTATCTCGAGTTCAAAGACGTCAACCAGAACTTACCTCAGATATGCCGTCGGTTGTTTTTATGCGTTTGAACTATTCTTTGCATTCGTCGGACTGTTCTGTGGATGTATGAGACGAAATTACAGAAAATCTTTTAACGGTAGCCGACGTTTCTTGGAAACGCCCCTGCTATGGGGGATACTCCTGATTCTTTCAGTTCAAATACCCCACTTGATTTACTGGACCAATATGAGAATGCGGGCACCATTGGAAGCGTTCCTCCCAATTCTTACCGTTATTGGGATACAAATTGCAAAAGAAGCCTTCTTTTCAAAATTAAATAAATCACTACAATCGGTATAATCTCTACAAACCTTATAACTTTTTTAGAAAAATTATCTTTAAAAACGCAATGTATTCGTGTTAGCGTACGTAATTGGTTTAAAATATGCATGGGGTTTTCTCTAAAAGGAGAATTAGACAGAGGTTGCCCATGACGACGTCTCGGGTAACGACTGTCCTGTTTGATACGCAAACGTCCTTTTTGGAAGTAACTGATTCCCCACGTCAATGCCCGCCTTAATCGCTGAGCGGATACTAGCGTCCGCGAAGCGTTTCCCTTGATTACAGCGTTTATTTAACGGTTTTTGAGTAGTTCATCAAAGAACAATGAAGTCTCATATATTGATCGCTTGCCTGTTCGTCGTGACAAGTTTGGTTAATTCAACAGCATTCACACAAGAAATCGTTTTCGAGGATCGTTTTGAAGGTTCGCTTAAACCCGGATGGGTTTGGATGCGAGAAAACTCGGCTTGTAGACGTTTCGTCAACAATGCGTTGGAGATTCTTACAGAACCGTTCAGCGAACGGGAAGCGCGAAACGTGCT